>WNFS01000183.1_pt1 | contig 45277 bp, 37 predicted proteins | sample 5400141 | NCBI WGS metagenome assembly WNFS01 (sample SAMN13153358, study PRJNA577476) | soil metagenome | isolation source: 60 cm saprolite under Madrone tree | place: USA:California | collected 2016-06-14
CTACTCCAATGGCTTGACCTGGTCTCAGTGGCTGGTGGACGACCAGCGGGAAGCCTCCGGCCGCCCAGATGTAGTGGCGTTCGTCTCCGATGTCTTGGGCGCACCGGTGAAGATCAGCGGGCAACCCGTTGCCAATCTGGTTGCTTCCACCAGCGGTACGGACTCGGACTGGGTGGTCAAGTTGATCGACGTCTATCCCGACGAGGTGGCCGGCCAGCCGGCCATGGGCGGCTATCAATTGATGGTTTCAGCAGATATCTTCCGCGGCCGCTACCGCGAGAGTTTTGAGACGCCCAAGGCTATTGCGTCCGACAAAGCGCTCCTTTATCGCTTCGCGCTTCCCACGGCAAATCACGTGTTCCTCCCCGGCCACCGCATCATGGTCCAAATCCAGTCTGCCTGGTTTCCGCTGTACGACCGCAATCCGCAGACTTTCGTTCCCAACATTTTCTGGGCCAAGCCGGGCGACTATCGCAAAGCTACGCAACGCATCTACCACGCTCCCGGCCAGGCCACTTTCATCGAGTTGCCGATCGTCTCTTCACCATGAGGCGCCGATGCGGGAGCCTGAACTACTCCACCGCGTCCCGCGTGACTCTTTCCCTTTGTCCCTGCTATTCTCTAGCGTCTCATTTCATTAACGGGGTGAATCTCATGCGCAACACTCTGTCGCTGTTCCTGTTCCTTGCCTTTGCCGCCATTTCTCTAGCCCAGCAAACTGGGCCCGCGTCTCACTTCGACGGCTACTCCTGGTGGTCGCAGGTCAAATTTCTCGCGGACGATTCTCTCGAAGGCCGCGACACCGGCAGCGAAGGTCTCCGCAAAGCGCAGGCCTACGCCGTCGAGCAATTCCAGAAAGCGGGGCTCCAGCCCGCCGGCTCCAATGGTTTCTACCAGCCGGTGCATTTCAACCAATACGAAGTTGACGAAGCCAAATCGTCGCTCGCCCTCGTCGCCAATGGCCAAGCGAAAACACTCTCCTTTGCCGATGATGCCTTCATTGGTACCCGCGCCACGCATGCCTCCGTTACGCTTTCCGCGCCCTTAGTCTTTGTTGGCTACGGGTTGAAAATTCCCGAGAAAAATCTCGATGAGCTCGCTGGCCTCGACCTCAAGGGGAAAATCGTCGTCTATCTCGCTGGCTCGCCATCTGATATTCCTACGGCGCTCGCCTCCCATTATCAAACGCCCGCAGAGCGTTGGAAATCGCTGCGCGCCGCCGGGGCCATCGGCACCGTCACCATCATGAATCCCGCGTCCATGGATATTCCCTGGTCGCGCATTTCCATAAACCGCAATCATCCCTCCATGGATCTCGCGGACGCCGAGTTCAATGAAACTCAGGACCAGCAACTCGGCGTGACGTTTAATCCGGCTTCAGCGGAGCAACTCTTTGCCGGCTCCGGCCACACCTTCGCGGAAATCGCCGCCCTGGGCAAAGACCGCAAGCCTCTTTCGCGCTTCGCCTTGGCCACTTCCCTCAAAGCCAACGCCGTCATTCTCACCAAAACCCTCGAATCCTCCAACATCGTTGCCAAACTCAGCGGCTCCGATCCCGTTCTCAAAAATGAATTCGTCATACTTTCCGCTCACATCGATCACGTCGGCATCGGCGCGCCCATCAACGGCGACCGCATCTACAATGGCGCCATGGACGATGGCTCCGGCAGCGCCCTCGTCATGGACATCGCCGCAAGCCTCAAAGCGCATCCGGAAAAACTCCAACGCTCGATTCTCTTCCTCCTCGTCACTGCTGAGGAAAAGGGCCTCCTCGGCTCCAAGTATTTCGCCGCACATCCCACCGTCGCGCCGAAATCCATCGTCGCCGACGTCAACGTGGACATGTTTCTCCCCATCGTCCCCCTGAAAATCCTCAAGATTGAAGGCATCGAGGAATCCGATCTCGGCACCCGTGCCGCGGTCATCGCACAATCCATGGGCCTCAAGCCCATCCCCGATCCCGAGCCGCTCCGCAACGCCTTCATCCGCAGCGATCAGTACAGCTTCATCAAGAAGGGAGTTCCCGCCGTCAAAGTCGACGTCGGCTTCGAACTTGGCACGCCCGAGCAAAAAATCTTCAAGGACTGGCTCACCAACCGATACCATGCTCCATCCGACGACGTGAACCAGCCTGTCGATCTCCAGGCCGCCGCGGGTTACGAGGAGTTCACGCGCCGCCTGCTCCTCGACACCGCCAACAGCGTCGCACGTCCGAACTGGAAACTCGACTCCTTCTTCCGCCGCTATGCGGCCGATTAACTTTTGATATATTCCATTGTAGGAGGACGGATGGGACGCCCAGTGGTGCATTTCGAAATCGGATGCAAGGACAGCGCGAAGACGCAGGAATTTTATAAGAAACTTTTCGATTGGAAAATCGAAGCGATGGGACCGGCGGCGATGATTGCGGCGGAGGCTGGCGGCATCACCGGCCACATCACCGCGCTAGGCCATGAGCCGCATCACTATACGATTTTCTACGTGGATGTGGACGACGTGGCCGCCTATTTGGAAAAAGCGAAATCCCTCGGTGGAAAAATGCTTGTGCCGCCGGTGGAGATCCCCACGGGCACTTTTGCCTGGATGCAAGATCCGGAGGGCAACACTGTCGGATTGTGGAAGGCGAAGAAATAGTACGGAACTCATGAGAAGAGCCACAGAGGATACAAGAGGAGCGGTCATGAACAGCATTTCAAGAATCCGGATTCTCACGATATCTATTGTGCTCGTGCTGTGCGTTCCGCTATGGGCGAAGCGACAGGAAAAAACGGCCGAGAAGCCAGCAGCCGTTTCCATGGCGCCCGCAGCGAAACCGGGCGCGGCGGAGATGGACCGGCTGAAATTTTATCTGGGCGAATGGGAGTACACCGAGACATACCCAAAGTCGGGGTTCTCTCCGAACGGGGGGAAGAACACCGGTCTGTACACCAGCAAGCTCGGGCCGGGCGGGAATTCGCTGATCAACACGTTCCATTCGCAAGGGCCTGTCGGCGATTTTGAAGGATTGTTAGTCATGACCTGGGACGCCAGGGAAAAAGCTTACAAAGCATGTGCCTTCGCGAATGATTTCCCCGGAGCCCTCGTGGAAACTGGGCAATTCGAGGGCGATGTGCTGGTGTACCGCTCGGAATTTCCCGTGGAAGGCGCAACGCTGAAATTACGAAACGTCACGCGGCCCACCGCCCCGGGAAAAATCGAGCGCGAAGAATACATGGCCATGAAAGACGCGCCGGAATCGTTGCTTGTGCGCGTGGCAGCCAAGAAGCGATAGCAGGTGAGGCTACCTACGGTGTTGCGTCTGCGCCACTATCCTTGAAACTGAGCTGAAGATAGCGGGAAGGCTTTTTCCCTGGAATCGATAGCGTTTCGAGCGAGCCCGCCTCAAGCCAAATCACTTCGCCTCCGTGAAGGGTCTTCGTGGGCTTGCCCTCCACCTCGATTTGAATTTCGGATTGGTTCAGCGCGATTAGCAGAGATTCTGTTTGCGGAACAGTTCCGAGCTTCCCGGCATTCGGACTAGTTTGGATTTGATCCAAAGTAATTTCCGCGGTTTCAAACTGCGGCTCGATGAAATAGCTCTTTTGTTTGTCCGCAGGCGTCGTCCTGCAAGGAGCGGCACGACCGTCCGGGACGATTTGCGCGCAGAGATTGCGGGGTTCGCCCTGAGGCTTCAATAGTTCGATGGTTACATTGTTGAGAGAGACCCCGGAATCTGTGCGGGCAACATGCGCGAAGCCGCCGCGGGAGTAGCCGACTTGCCCGTCCGTCATTACGAGATGAGCTTCGGGTTTGCCGGCGACGGCGTGGATGACGTCAGTGGGACCCAGAGCCACGTAGATGTAGGGCAGGTCGTGCTGGTGAAGAAGCGTGGCCTCGTGTGGGGGGATGTTCACGCGGAATACGCGGACGTAGGAGTTTTCAAAGACGAGCTGGTGATGCGGCTCCTTCGGGATGGGGACGGCGACCGGGGCCTGAGCGCTGAGAGAAAATGCGAAAAGAAGCAGGAGCGAGCAAAGAAGCGGCTTCATCTGTGACCTCCGTCGAAAGCAAACGACCGCGAAAAGAAAGATGGCGAGATAAACTCGCCGCTACAAGAGCAAAGCCTGCGGGGCTAAGGCAGTCGTTACAGAATCAAACCTCACCGGTCTAAAGATCGGCCACTACATTGGACAAATTTCAAATGCGCTCGAAGATGCCGGCGGCGCCCATGCCGCCACCGATGCACATGGTGACCATGCCGTAGCGCGCGTTCTTGCGCTGAAGTTCGCGGAGGATAGTGGCGGTGAGTTTTGCGCCGGTGCAGCCGAGCGGGTGGCCGAGGGCCACGGCGCCGCCGTTGGGGTTGACGCAGGAGGCGTCGAGGCCGGCTTGCTGAATGACGGCGAGAGATTGCGCGGCGAAGGCTTCGTTGAGCTCGATGACCGCGATGTCGCTGAGTGAAAGGCCGGCAAGCTTCAACGCTTTGGGGATCGCTTGGACCGGGCCGATGCCGAACTCTTCGGGGAGAACGCCAGCGGTGGCATAGGCGACAAAACGCGCGAGCGGCTTGAGGCCCAGCGATTTGGCGCGGGCGTCGCTCATGATGACGGTTGCGGCGGCTCCATCGCTCATCGGGGAGCTGTTTCCGGCGGTGACTGTACCTTTCGCGTGAAACGCGGGCTTGAGTTTGGCGAGGACGTCGAGGTTCGTGTCGGCGCGAGGGAGTTCGTCGGTGGCGAAGACGAAAGTTTGCGTTGCCGGTTTGACTGGAGCTTTTGGCTTGGAGGAAGCGCCATTCCCGTTCGGAAGCGAGGTGATTTTTACTTCGACGGGGATCGTTTCGTCTTTGAAATTGCCGGCAGCGATGGCGGCGAGAGCTTTCTTGTGGGAATTGGCGGAGAACTGGTCGGCCTGCTCGCGGGTGATACCGAATTTGCGCGCGATATTTTCCGTGCCGAGGCCCATGTTGATGTAGGCATCGGGATAATTGTCGACGAGCCACGGATTAGGCGAAATCTTGTTGCCGCCCATGGGCACCATGGACATGGATTCCGTGCCCCCGGCGACGATGACTTCGGCGGAGCCGGCGCGGATGCGTTCGGCGGCGAGGGCGATGGCCTGCAAACCGGAGGAGCAGAAGCGGTTGATGGTCATCGCGCTGGTTTCGACGGGCAGTCCGGCGCGCAGCGCGGCAATGCGCGCGACGTTCATACCCTGTTCGCCTTCGGGCATGGCGCAGCCGAGGATCACGTCGTCAATTTCCTTGGCGTCGAGGCCGGGAACGCGGGCGAGCGCTTCCTTGATGGCCAGCGCAGCGAGATCGTCGGGGCGCGTGGCGCGGAGCGAGCCTTTGTAGGCGCGGCCGACAGGAGTGCGGACGGCGGAGACGATGACGGCTTCGGGCATGGCGGGACCTCGTTGTCGAGATACAGAGTTCATTGTTGGGCGAGCGAGAGGAAAATGCAACTCATGGGGATTGGTGCTACGTGCTGGAATGGTTTCCAGTCCTCAGTTATCCGTACTCAGTGAGAGAAGAGAAAATACTTGATGGTTTGAAGGAAAGGGTAACCAGCACCAACTGAAGGTGATGCAGGACGAGGCACCACCAGGGCGGAGGTTATTCGGCGCGGAGGGCCTCGACGGGGGCGACTGTGGTAGCGCGGCGCGAGGGCAGGTAGCTGGCCAGAAATGCGGTGGCTACGAGGCCGAGGGAGGCGGCGCCGTAGGCCACCGGATCGACGGGGCTCACTTTGAAGAGCAACGAAGCCATGAGGCGCATTACGACGATGGCCACGGCAAGTCCGCAAGCCACACCGATACCCGTCAGTGTCAAGCCGTGGCGGACGAACATCCCGGTGAGCGTTTTCTGCTGCGCGCCGAGGGCCATACGAATGCCGATCTCGCGCGTGCGCTGAGAGACGGAATAGGCGATCACACCGTAGATGCCGACGACGCCGAGCAACAGCGCCATGCCGCCGGCAACGCCCAGCATGATCAACGTGAAGGAAGTCCGGGCCATGGAGCGCTTATAGACAAAGTCCAGAGTGTGAACATCGGCAAGGGGAAGATTCGGGTTCAGGGACCAGACCGCTTGGCGGACTTCGTTCAAGAAGCTTTCCGAGCCGGTGCGTGTGCTGCGAAGGACGAAGGCAACATCGCGGAAAGCAAAGGAATCATCACTTTCGAAATGATCCATCATCAGAGGCCAATAAACGGAGGTGGTGGCGGGTTTGGCGACGCCATCATCGTACACATCGCCGACGACGCCAATGATTTCACGCCAGTCGTCTTTGGTGCTGACGCGGATGCGTTTGCCGAGCGCGGCGGACGGGTCGTTCCAAAGTTCGCGAGCTACGTTTTCAGAAATCATGGCAACAGGGATTTTCTTGTAGGTGTCGTTCCAGGTGATCTCACGGCCGGCAACTAGCGGCATGCCCAGAGTGCCGAGAAATCCGGGCGAGACGAATTTGAAACGCCGCAGGGGAGGAAGCTGGCCTTCGGTGTAGGTGCGGCCTTCGAGGAAGACGGGATCGGTCCAGCCTTGGCCCGTCATCGGGAGCTTGGAGCTGATTCCGACGGACGATACGCCGGGAATCGCGGCGAGCCTGTGCGAGATCTCCTCCTCCATGCGGACGACCTTTTCGTCTTCTTTCGCCTGCGCACTGACAATCGAGACGCGGAAGGTTTGCAGCGCGGCGGGCCCGACGAATCCGGGGTTGACGTTGGTGAGGGCCCGGAAGGTGCGAATCATCAGGCCGGAGCAGATTAATAAGACGAGTGCGAGGGCGACTTGCACGACGACGAGGACGCTGCGCGCGCGATGTTGCTCCCTGCTCTGGCTGAGAGCGCGGCCACCCTCGCGGATACCGGTGCTGAGGCGCACTCCGGCGTACTTGAAGATGGGAATGGAACCAAACAGGATGCTGGCGAGAAGTGAAATCACAAGGGTGAAGAGCAAGACCGGCCCATCGATGCCGATTTCACGAACGCGAGGAAGTCCCGCGGGAGCGATGGCGGCAAGGAAGCGCAAAGCGGCGTAAGCGAGACCCAAACCGACGGTGCTACCGAGCAATCCGAGAATGACACTTTCGAGCAGAAGATCGGCGGCGATGCGGCGACGGGTAGCGCCCAGGGCGGCGCGCACGGCCAGCTCTTGGCGGCGGCCTTCGACCCGGACGAGCAGCAAATTGGCGACATTGGCGCAAGCGATAAGGAGGACCATGCTGATCGAACCCATCAAGACCCAGAGGACGCTGCCCACGTCGCCGACGACGTCGCGCTTGAGCGGGCGGACATTGGGGCCAATCTTGGCGTCCTCGAAGAGTTTGATGCTGAAGCCCGGCGGGGCAGGAAAGGACCTCATAACGATGGGCAGCATGCGAGCAACGTCGGCGTTGACTTGCTCGAGGGTGACGCCGGGCTTAAGCCTGGCGAGACCGTCGTAGCTGAAGTTGCCGAGGTTGACTTTGCTGCGGTCAAACTGGAACGGCGTAATCAGGGCGGGATCGTCGCGGTCCAGGAAATGAAATCGCTGCGGCAGGACGCCGATGATTTGCCGGCTTTTGCCATCCACGACGATGTTGCGGCCGATTGCGGAGGCGTCGCCACCAAATTTGCGGCGCCAATAACCGTAGGTGAGCATGACAGTTTCGGGAGCGCCTGGCGAGTCGTCTTGCTTCGTGAAGCTGCGACCCAGCAGGGGAGGAACGCCGAGGAGAGGGAGGGTGCCGTCGGTGACGCGCAGCGCGGGGACCTGTTCGGGCTCGGCGACACCTGTCACGCTTACGGAGTCACCCGAGTACATGCCAATATCCTGCATGGCGCGGTTTTGTTCGCGGTAGATGAAGTAGTCGGAGGGAGACATGTCGAGGTCTGTGATCTGGATGCCGGGTGCGGTATGCCAGACGCCGATGAGTTCATCGGGTTTGGGATAGGGCAGAGGTTTGAGAAGGACGCCTTCGAGGACACTAAACACCACGGTATTGCCCCCTACGCCGACGGCCAGCGTGATGAGGGTGAAGGCCGTGAACATCGGGGCACGGCCGAGCCTGCGCAGGACCTGCTTTAGCTGGCTATTAAAGGATTCCATCGGCTACCCCATCCTGATCGTGCCTATTCAATGGGCACACACATTGCACGATCTAACAAAGGGATACGGCAGGGAGCGGGAGAAGTTCCCTAGAATCTTATAGGCGGCGACGGATATCGACAGCGCCTTCGGTGAATCATGCCGGTTCGCCTGATGACGATCTATTTACCTTTCCTTGAGAGGAGCGCCTTTGCGCGGAATGAAGATAGCGCCGGGAGGCTCGACGTTGAACTTCTTCGAGTAGTTGCCCTGGTTGACGGCGATGCTAACGTGGCCGCGAGAATCGATGAACAGAAGCAAATCGCCGACGGGGACATCCATGAAGGTTTTCACGTAAGGGAGGGTCACCGATTTCCTGTTGATTTCGATCCGGAGTTTGTCGCCCAGATTGTAGCCGAGCTGCTTGAATTCATCTCCAGGAATATCGGTGAGTAGGGAGCCGAAGGGATCATCGAGTCCGATAATGTCGCCGGCGATGCCCTTGTCGGTGATGGTGGAAATTTTTGGAGTGAGGCGGACGAGTTGAGGAACCTCGGGGCCGACGAGATTGTAATCCCATCCGGCGGCGAGGTGCGCGGCTGCGGGAGAAAAGATATCGCGGCCATGAAAAGTGGAAGAAATGGCGGACTGAATCATCCAGTTTGGATTGGTGATCTCGCGCGCGGAATCCATGCCGTCGCGATCCATCACGGGGGTGATTAGGCCATTGTCCGGAAGAACAAAAAACTGGGCTTTCTTTGATTTGACGATGATCGCTTTGCGCGACGTGCCGACTCCGGGGTCGACTACCGCCACAAATACCGTTCCGGCGGGATAGTAAGGGGACACGGCCTCCAGGAAGCGCGAACCTTCCTCGATCGAATAAGGGGTCACCTGATGGGTGATGTCCATGATGCGCGCGGCGGGCGCGATGCCGGCGATGACGGCCTTGCAAATGGCGACGGCGTCGTTAGCCATGCCGAAGTCGGTCATGAAGACGATGGTGGGACGCGCACCGGATGGGGAGAGCGGCGTGGAAGTTGAATCATTCCGCCCCGGAGCTTTCGAGCAGGAGACGCCGATTAGAGCGAGTGCGAGCAGCAGCAAGACGAACGGACGAAGATGTGAAATCATTATTCTCCCCTGGAGCTGGAAGAAAAAAGTATACAGGAAGGCCACCAGGAAAACGGTCAAATCCCCATGTCCGGCGATGTTTCTTGATGGATTGGATTCACAGGGTGTTACGGCGCGACAAAATTACGGTTTATTCCGACGCCATCTATACGAAAAGTACGGTGAATGGCGTTAGCAGCACGTCAGCGCATTCGATTCGCGGCGGCGTCCGCGGAGATCTGAACGTGAGGGAAAAATGGTTTGTATTCGGGTTTACGGATTTCGAGTACGACGCTTTCCAGCATCTCGATTTGCGCAACGTCCTGGGTGGCGGCCTGGGGTATCACGTGGTCAAGACGGAAAAAACGACGTTCGATCTGTTCGGGGGCGGTGACTTTGAACAGGAATACTTCTCGCCCAATCCGCCAACGGTGCCCGCCAGCCTGACGCGCAAGAGCGGAGAAATCGTGGTTGGGGAAGAGCTGAACACAAAACTGAGTAGCCGGGTGACGCTGAGCGAGCGGTTTGCGTTCTATCCAAACCTGCGCAACACGGGGAGCTACCGCTACCAGTTTGACACCAGCGCGGCTACAAAGTTGAAAAACTGGCTGAGCTGGCAAATCACCTTCAGCGACCGCTTCCTTAGCGATCCACTGCCGGGCTTGAAGAAGAATGATTTGCTTCTCTCGACCGGCGTGCGATTGACATTTGGCAGGGGCGCGTTCTAAAAGGTACGCAAGCAGGGTCTCTATCCTTAACAACGCAAGAGAAAAAGAGGAGGCGACTATGATTTACTGGATTGTGGTTGGGCTGATTGCCGGCTGGCTCGCCGGACAAGTGATGAAGGGCGGCGGGTACGGCGTGCTGGTGGACATCATCCTTGGCATTCTCGGCGGCATCGTTGGTGGCTGGCTATTTGGAATGCTCGGCATTTGGCCAGGCGGAGGCATAATTGGCTCGATCATAGTTGCGTTTGTCGGCGCGGTGATTCTTGTGTGGATTACGCGGCTGGTGAAAAAGGCGTAGCTCAACATCGAGAGAAATTAGGGCGGGTTCATATGGACGGAACCTGGCGGAGCAGATTGCAATTGGATTGAGTAAACCCTAGTGAGATTTGCCGGTGTCTGGGTGCGTGGCCAAAAACCACTCGACGGCCAGTCCCCGCTGGTACTTCAGGAGCGTGCGGGTTGATTGCGCTGCGTCGGGTTTTCCCAGTTTTTCCTGGGTGATGGCAAGTTGCTGGAGCGCCAGCGGCGAACGGGAATCCGTGGCCAGTTCGTCAGCGGCGCTTGGATAATCACCTTGCTGAAAAAGGGCAAAGCCGCGCGCGGACTCATAGGCATTTTCGACGACAAGATCGCGGGAAGAGGTCGCAAGGTCTTCGAGTTTAGAGATCGTGCTGGCCGCAAGGTCCGAGAGGCCGTTAAGCGCGGCCACTCGCACGCGTTCGCGGAGAACCGTGGCGCGAGCGATCCCGCGGTCCGACTCGCTCATGCCGGCTAGAGGCTGTTCCAAGAAAGCAGCAAGAGCGCCGAGCTGCTCGAGTTCATCCTGAGCGTTGCCGGCAAGCATGCCGCGTCCCAAGGCGATGGCAAATTGCATGTTGGGTTCTTTTTTGTCAGCCGCTTGTTCGGAGAGAGCGGCAAGCTCCTTGCGGCCCTCGGCAGCGTTTCCTTCCCAGAAATAAACAAGCGCTTTCTGATATTTGGCGTTGAGTTCGTCGCGCGGATTCTCCGCGATTTGGAAGGCGCGGTCATATTCTTTTCGTGCGCTGTCGAAATCGCCCATAAGAGTTAGCGTGTCTCCCAGTCCGATCTGGGAGGCGAAGTACGTGGGATCAATCTGCAAAGCCGCACTGTAGTGCTCCAGGGAACCGCGATCATCACCGGAGGCTCGCAGGACCTCGCCGAGCGAGTCCTCGGGATTAGGGGATCCTGGTTCCACCTCCTCGTATCGCTTCATGGAGGCGACGGCGTTTGCGATCTCACCGGCTTCGGCGTACACATAGCCGAGTCTGTTCAAGACCGCGGGAAAATTTGGATCGATTTGCAGAGCCGTCTCCATCATCTTTCGGGCCCGATCGTAGTCCTGCTGGAGATACAGCCATTCCGCCGTCAAGTAAAGGACATGCTTGTCCCTAGGGTAGTGCTTCAGGAGGTCGTTCATGTTCATGATCGCGGGAAGAAGGTCGCGGTCCTGAATGCTGGTCATCCAGCGGACAAGGAGTTGTTCGTCAGATGTGGTACGAGGGAGAAGAGATTTGGCTTTCGCCAGCGCCGCCGAATTGGGAACACCGCGCCTGGCCACGAAGGAAAGCAGCGCATAACTCAGGGCCGATTGCGGGTCCTTTTCCGTGGCATGACGGGCATTCACGATTGCGTCGTCATACATTGAGTTTTCGTATTTATCCCATGCCAGTTCGATGAATTTGCGGGCCTCTCTGGATTGCGTGGAGAGAGGGATGGCGCCAAAGAGGTGTTGCGTAACGGAGGTCACGGGCGGGGACTTCCTGGCCGCGCGATTTGCTGTTTCTGCGACGAGAGAAGGGGGAGCTTGCGCCAAAGCACTGGTGGCAAAGAGCCAAGTGAAAATCAGAAGAAAATTGCGCGCCGCGAAACGTTTCATGGCAAAACAGTCTCCGTTTCCCAAAGGAACAGAATGAGCCCTGATTGAGAACGTAGCGCGGAGTACGGACGCGGGGATACTGGCCTTTAGTACAGGTGTGCGTGATCATAAAGAAGGGGTTAACCGATTGACGACAAAAACGAGGAGGCGCACAGTTGGACACAGGGCGAAAAACCGGTACTTGCTCCGCCCGACGACGAGTGAACATACTGTTGGTAACCTGCCTGAAAGTGAGCGTGGGAGTTATGAAGCAGAGCGCCCGCGGGAAATGGCTGCGAATCACGGCCCTCTTATGTATTGCTTCGATGCCCGGCGGTTCGACCGTTGCTGCAATCAAGAATTTGGCGGTGGTCATTTCCGCGGGGAGCAAGCTCTCGGACGTCCCGCTGGCCGACCTCATCAAGCTGTGCAAGGGCATCCAGAAGGCCTGGCCGGACGGAAAGAGTTTCACTCTCGTTATCAAGAACCCCGAGTCTCCTGAGATGCGCGTGGCGGTGCAAAAACTTTTCGGTGACCCCAGCGGCGACCCCAAGGCGGCGATTGCGAAACTGAACGAGTCCCGCGTGGCGGTAAAGATCGCGGGCAGCGACGAGGAGTTGCTGCGAGTGGTGGACTCCACGCCAGGGGCAGTGGGAATTCTCGACGTTTATTCCATCAACAGTTCGGTGAAAGTCCTCCGCGTGGATGGCAAGCTGCCCTTTGACGTGGGCTACGCTCTAAAGGGAAATTAGGGAGCCTGCCGCAAGCACTTCCTGAAAACAGCCCTCTTTTGTCGGTTGAAGCCGCAGTAACGCAGCCCGAAGTCTTCCTGTCGATCGCCAAGTCCGTGGATCTTCGTTTACCCTGGCAAGACCGGTTGGTAACTATTTGCATTTATGGGCCGTTTCAAGCATGAAAGCACGCTCGCCTGCAGGCGTACGGAACATCGGGGGAAACTGGAGACGCTTGCCCAGCAGGGTCATGCAGTCCGGAGGGAAGCGGATCAGGTGAGATGGAAGGCCTTGAAACCAAGCTGATACGGTATGCCATGAAACGTAGGGTACAGGGAGTGACTACCATGAGGACCGGGAAGGCCTGTACGAAAGGACAGGTTTTCAACAGCTAGTACAGGGAAAAAGGGGCGAAAACTGGGGCGAAAATCCAGTCTTGTATAACATATTTGTTTTGTATTATTTAAGAGACATAATCTAGAGAAGTTGTGGTACTAGGAGACTGGTTTACACCTCAAAATGTATCTTATGTACCATCGCTTTTGGAGCTCGAAACCTGTCAAATAGGACAGGTACGAGGGACACCCATCAGAACCTCCGGACAGTGTCGAGCATCAAAGCAAGTGGTAAAGAACCAATGAAGCGAAACATGGATTAACAGCCAGTGTTAGATCGAGTGGGGAACGGGAACAGAGGGAAGATGAAGACCAAGGACGAGAGCCGAAAGTGGATGTGGATGTTCCTGGCAGTGCTGGTTTCGCTGCAAATGTATTTCGTGTGGGAATTGCTGGCGGTGTTCGCACTGTTTGCCGTTGGATTTGCGGCCATCGCTTTTGCGATCGGAAGCTTGTACATGCTGCACCGCGGGTGGGCATTGGCCGTGGACCGCATCGCGGACAGCCGGCACCCAGTCATGGTGGCCATGCGGCAGGGCGTCGACACGATCGAAGACGTGGCGCGCAGGGCGATTCGGCGTCCGGGTTCTGCGCCAGCCCGCTAAGTTTTTAAAGACCTTCTGGCCTTGGCCAGAGCGCACGCAGAGCTTGTCGCCCTGCCTCCTTCAGGGCTGATACAGCCTCCGCGGCAACAGGAACGAAGAAAAAGAGCCAACCGTCCTGAGAGAGCGGTTGGCTCTTTTTCTTTTGCGTCGGAGATGACATTTCGTTCCGCAGCGCCTCGGGATTCTTCGGCTGCGCCAAGTTGAATCAACCCGTCGCTCAATTTGTTGAGGAGTCCCCGGTCCCGAGCATGTGCTGGCAGCGCCGGCTTCTCCGGGCAATCGTCCATCCATCAATGAGTCAGGGGATCGACGTCGGGATCTGGAATAATTTCCCCTTCATCCTGAGTCCGCGATTCGCCGTCCGCTTCGAACAGAGTCTTCCCGTTGTCTTTGACCAGCCCATCCAGGGTGGATTTCGAATGTTCATCCACGGCACTGACGGCGGCCACTAGACAGGAGTACAGGAAAGCCTTCATACCTTTGCGGAATTGATCCGTGGAACGCTGGGCGGAACGGGCAACTTCGGTCTCCAGCGCTTGGCGACGACCATCACAGGCGGCGCGGCTCTCCGCGTCGAGTGAGGCAAGGGCAGAAACCGCTCGCTCCTTAGCCTCGGAGAGGAAGGCATTCGCATGCTGGTCCGTCTGCCGCTGGAAGGTCGCAAGAGCGGAATTCACTGCGCTCTGCACCAGCGCTTGCACTTCCGCGGAGCGCGCATCGAGTTTCAGGAGCGCCTCCTGTATTGCGGCTTGCGTATTTTCCAGCATGAGCTGGTAGCGGCGGTCGGCGGAGCGGGCGGTCGCCGTTTCGAATTGGGATATAGCCTGGGCCACCGCTTCGTTCAGGCGCGCTTGGATCCGTGGGTCCCTTTCGCGCGTCACTCGTTCCACAAATTCCTGCGACCTCGCCAGTTCCTGCCGCAACTCCGCCGCTTGCTTCTCCAGCCGCTGCGCCATCTCCTCCGCCTGGCCGCGGTACTTTTCCATTTGTTCTTTCCAGTGCGAGGCGATCTCGCCGGTAAATTCCTCCTTCGAGGAAAGCCGCATCGCCTCCACCCGCGTGGGGAAAAGTTCCTGAATCTCGCGCACGCTCGAGTTGCGTACGTCATCAATCGAGCTGAGCGCCTCGCGCACCGCTTCATCCACTTGGCGCGCTATCGCCCCTTGCACTGCTTTCTCTGCCGCGTGCTGCAGTTTTCCCTGCAACGCGGCGATGAGGCCATCCGGCGTAACGACGACGCGTTTCGGTTGGGGTGACTCGCCCGCCCTCGGAGCCTGCGGCTTCGAAGCGACCGGCGAAGGGGAAGGAAATGTAGCGACCTCGGCCATTTTGTGCTCGGTATTCACCGGCAGTTCGTCGATTTTTAGCGTCCGGGGCGGGGGATCCGGCGCAGGCGCGACCGCCGTTGCGAATTGCGCCACAGCCGTATTTCCCGCCACCTTCATCCAATCCTGAGGAGGCGTAACAATCCCCCAAACATTCCCCGGGTTTTCCAATTCCACCCCGACTTGCTGCAATTCCCGCGAACTTTGCGATGTGTGGATCGAGCGCACTCTTGCGCGCACCGCCGGGGGCTTCGGCTCGACTTCCAATCCCACCACCTGCAACGTAATCCACGATCCAACGCCGTAATCGTGACGCGAGGGATACCGGCACCCATGCAGGTTCAGGCTGGTCGAGACCGTTCTTTCTACAAAGGGCTCGCCCAGGCGATTCTGACCGAAAACGATCAGGGGGATGGACCGCTCGATGCGCGTGCTGCGCCGCGCATCTTCTCCCACGGAATTGCGATCAATCAGAGACGATTGGCTCACATCTGCTCCAAAGAGATGCAGCTCCTAATGCCCGTAGCTCCACAAGACTTTCGCTAGGCAGAAACATCTTTTCCGCAGGGAGGTAAAAACTCGATCTAAGTGTGAACCAGCCTCCGGCACATTTGCGCACCGTGCCCTCTTGCGGAACTCCACGAGGCAGATGTTAGCCGAAGCCCGCTCCATTGTCGATATTTGCATGGAGGGTTCCCGGATTCCGGCAATTCAAGTCTTGTCGAGCACTTTCAGGAGGCGACGAAAGTTCCTGTTTCTGATACCCTCTTGCGCTTTGAAGGAGGAACTCTCTGATGCGCCGTCCGCTTGTTGCGTTTGGGTTGAGTCTCGTAATGCCAGTGTTCGCCCTTTGCCAGGCTCCACACCGTGTTGCTATCCGCGCGGGAAGGCTGATTGATGGGAAGGGCGATAAGCCGCTTGAGAATGTGCTGATCGTAATTGAGGGCGACAAGATCGCCTCCGTCGTCGCAGGAGGAAGCGCATCCGCCGGTGTCGACGTGATTGACCTTTCGAAGGCCACAGTCTTGCCTGGTTTCATCGATACCCATACGCACGTCCTGCTGCAAGGAGACATCACAGCCGAGGAATATGACACGCAATTGCTGAAGGAATCGATTCCGTATCGTGCGATCCTCGCCGCGCGCAACGCGCAGATCGCGCTTTCACACGGATTCACGACCATTCGCGACCTGGAGACGGAAGGCGCGATGTACGCGGATGTGGACGTGAAGATGGCGATAGCCAATGGCGAAGTGCCTGGCCCGCGCATGCAGGCGGCCACACGCGCGATGGCTCCCACGGGAATGTATCCGCTGCTTGGTTATTCCTGGGAGCTAAAGGTTCCTACCGGTGTGCAGTATGTGGATGGAACCGACGGTGCGCGCAAGGCCGTGCGCGAACAGGCGATGTACGGCGCCGATTGGATCAAGTATTACTCCGACCGCCGGTACCACTTCGAGGCCGACGGAGTGCTTCACTCGATGGTGAATTTCACCGATGAGGAAGCAAAGGCCATCGTGGACGAAGCGCATCGCATCGGCAAGAAAGTGGCGGCGCACGCGATCGGCAGTGACGGGATCGCCGCTGCGCTGCGCGCCGGCGTGGATACCATCGAACACGGTGACGGGCTTACCGACGCGCTGATGGACGAAATGGCTAAAAGAGGGATTTATTGGGTACCGACGATCACTGTCGGCATGTACGTGGCGCCAGGCCGCGGCGGCAACTGGCCGAAGATGGCGGACTTGCAGCGCGAAAACTTTCCGAAAGCGATCAAGAAGGGCGTAAAAATCGCGCTGGGTACGGACGCCGGCGGCTTTGATTGGAAGGTGCTCAACCAGGCCAAGGAATTCGAATACTACGTGCAATACGGTATGACCCCACTGCAAGCGATTCGAGCCGGCACTTCAGTCCCCGCCGAGCTTCTTGGCTGGGGCGACAAAGTGGGCACCATCGAGGCCGGCAAGTGGGCGGACATTGTGGCCGTCAGCGGCGATCCGCTGAAAGATATCAAAGAACTGCAAAATGTGAAGTTCGTGATGAAAGGCGGGTCTGTTTACAAGAACGAAATGCAATGATTCCGAGTCTTCCTAGCTAGTAGAACACCACGCCGCCATCGACGTTGATGGACTGGCCGGTCATCGCGCTGGATTGCTCCGAGCACAGGAACAGTGCGGCGCGTGCAATCTCCTCTGCCGTCTGTGCGCGGCCCTGCAGCAGACCGTTCAGAAAGCCGGCCAATTGTTCATCCTCGTTCACACCCATTTTCTTTGCGAGCACGGCGCCCAGATCCTTCGACATCTGCGTTTCCGTCACCGGCCCTGGGCAGATGGCATTCACGCGTACGCCTTTTCGCGCTCCTTCCGCGGCTGTGACCCGCGTCAGCCCCAGCATCCCTGCCTTTGCCGCGGCATAGCCGGAGCCCCACGCGTAAGCCGCCTTCGCCGAGATACTTGAGACGTTCAGGATCACGCCAAACTGCCGCGCGTACATTTCCGGCAGTACTAGCTTCGATAACAGAAACGCGGCACGAAGGTGAACGGCAATCACTTTGTCGAAATCCGCAAGCGGATAATCTTCAACGGGAACCACAGGGCCATAATGTCCCGCATTGTTCACCAGGATGTCGATCCTGCCGAACTTTTCTCGCGCCGCCTCTACCGCTTGCATGCAATCGGATTCCCGCGATAAATCTGCCGTAGCGTATCCGCTCCTGCCTCCGGCATGCGAAATTTCCGCCGTTGTGGAGATGAGTTCCTTCTCCGTGCGTGCCGTCAGAAACACCGCGGCTCCTTCTTTCGCAAAAAGATGCGCTATGGCGCGGCCAATTCCCCTGCCCGAACCAGTGATGAGCGCAACCTGATCTTTCAGCAGCATAAGGACCCTGAGAATAGAAGGAAGGAAGCGCAGGTGCAAGCAGGCCAGCCATGGCGGTCCCCAGCCTGCTCCCAACGCGCTTGCCAAGGACTGTACAGCAGTTCACGTGCAATTCCACAGGCGCGAATCTAATATCGCCTTACAGTTTTCTCCTAGGCCGTATTTCAGGTATTTTTTTCCTAGGCCGTATTTTATGTATTCGCTAGACTGGATCAATCTGCCCTAGCGTCTCGTTCCCTGCTTAGCCCAGCCGCTGAGTTCAATATCGAGGGTAATGGTAATGCGGCGAATCGCCGTCTCTTACTCAATCATAGTCGTTCTCATTGCGTTCTCTTTCGCGGGGTGTGGCGGCAACTTCATCACCGGTTCCGTAAATGGGAGCGGGCCAGGTGGCCCCAATGCAGGCGTGGACGTCCTCACGTATCACTATGACAACCAGCGCACTGGCCAGAATCTGAATGAAACAGCGCTGACTCCGGCGAACGTGAATTCCACGAAATTCGGAAAGCTTGGCGAATTCCCCGTGGATGGCAGGGTGGATGCCCAGCCGCTCTATCTTTCCCAGGTGAGCATCGGCGGACAAAAGAAGAATGTTCTCTACGTCGCGACCGAACACGGTTCCGTCTACGCCTTCGACGCCGACTCCGTCAGGGGCGCGACCGCTTCGTTCCTGTGGAAGACGTCAACCCTCGGCAACGGCGAAACTACGAGCGATCCAGTGGGAGGATGTACCCAGGTCTCGCCGGAAATTGGCATCACCGCGACGCCGGTGATTGACCGCGTGCGCAGTGCCATCTACGTCGTGGCTATGTCGAAGAATACCGCTGGAACCTATTTCCAGCGTTTGCATTCGCTCGATTTGACTACAGGCAAGGAGCTCTTCGGCGGGCCGCAGACGATCACGGCAACCTATCCTGGAACGGGCGACAACAGCTCCCGCGGAAACGTCGTCTTCGATCCCAAACAATACAAGGAGAGGCCCGGCCTTCTGGAAATCAATGGAAAGATTTACACCACCTGGTCCTCTCACTGCGACAATCGTCCGTACACCTCATGGGTCATGGCCTTCAGCGCGGACAGCCTCGCCCAAACGAGCGTTTTGAATCTGGTACCAAACGGGAGCGAAGGAGGAATCTGGATGTCCGGCACCGCGCCCGCAGCCGATTCGTCGGGGAACATCTTTTTCCTGGAGGGAAACGGCGATTTTGACACCACTCTGAACGCTCAGGGGTTCCCATCCAACGCAAATTGCGGAAATTGTTTTGTGAAGGTTTCGACGGGTGCGGGACTCAAACTGGTGGACTATTTTACTCCGCACAATACCGTTTCTGAATCGAGCGCCGACCTGGATCTCGGCTCTGGCGGCGCGATTCTCCTGCCGGACACCCAAGACGCGGGGCGCGTCACGAAGCACCTCTCCGTCGGCGCCGGTAAAGACGCCGTCATTTACGTTGCGGACCGCGACAACATGGGCAAGTTCAACACAAACTCGGACCAGATCTATCAGGAAATTTCAGGCCAGCTCGGCGGGCAGGTCTTTTCCATGCCCGCGTACTTCAATGGCACGGTTTACTTTGGTGCCGTGGGCGACGCCCTCAAAGCATTTCCGGTCACTAACGCGAAACTTGCACTTTCCCCGGCAACGCAAACAACTCACAATTTCACTTATCCGGGAACGACGCCAAGCGTCTCCGCAAACGGCACAACCAATGGAATCGTCTGGGCCATCGAAAATAGTGGCGCCATTCTTTTTGCCTACGATGCCACCGATCTCACCAAGGAACTCTACGATTCCGACCAGGCCGCAAATGGCCGCGACCACTTCAGCGGCAATGGAAAATTCATCACCCCGGTGATCGTCAACGGGAAAGTGTACGTGGGCACACCAAACAGTGTCGCCGTCTTCGGTTTGCTGCCTTAGCGGTGGATCGACCCTACCCGTTGGTCTTCAACTTCCCGAGCATGTGGTGGACGAATTCATTGATCTCGTCTTGATTGAACGTGTCGCGGTGCAGCGGTTTCTGGCCGGTCGCGCGATACGCCAGCCGCTTCGTCGATTGCTTCACAAAGTCAAAGACCACCATGCCTTCGCGGAAGCGAATATTTTCGTAGCCGACTTCCGGCGGGCCCCAGCCCCACGATTCCCAGCATCCGTAAGGGCCACAAACGAGGCCCGGGTATCCGCCCGGGTACACACGTTGCACGGTCATGTCATGCCGCCGCACCGCGACGTGATAATCCACCAGGAAATCCGCAGCTTGCGGGTCGCTGACTTGCCGCAATCCCTTGGACGACAGCGTCTGCTCAATCGCCGTACGGATGCGCTGGCGAACGATTTCGTTGTTGGCGTGGGGTTCGCGCGCGACGGTTTCTCCGCGCGAGATCACGTCACGCGATACAACGGGACGGCGGTCTGCGTCCTTGGGTGGCGCGACAGGCTTCCAGGCCCAGGTGCTCCCCTTGGGTATGGGGATATTCGAATCGCGAACCACGTCGACGCGGTCGTCGCAACCGGCGACCAGCAGCCCGCAGATCAAAACGGATGCCGCCACTAGCGGCGATCCTCCAATGCCGTTCATCCGATACTTCATCAGAGCGTCCTCCAAAGCGGACACTGTCCCTCGTTTTGTTGAACCCAGAATTCTTCGAAGAGTTGCGGTCGTCAAAGGGTGGTGCGAACGGATTAAAAAGAGAAGCAGGCAATTCCGGCTCGCCTAAGCCGCATGGCGTAGCATCACGCGCGCGAAGCATCCCAATCCGACGGTGGAAAGACGACCGGCCAGAACTTAGGATTCGGTTTGTCGAACTCGAACGCCACGGAGAAATATTCTGTCGACGTATCTTCCACGCGAATGACTCGGCAATTTTGCTCCACACTTTTCTGCAGGTTTACGAGAAGCATAGGCTGGCCGACGTGCACCTCCATCTTCATCTTCAGCAGGCCGCCATGAGCGTTGACGACCAGCGTCATCGCCTCTTCTTGATGCGATTTGCGCTGGATGTCTTCCGCGATCACCGTGACTTTCATCTGCAGCATCACGCGCTCGCTGCGCCGGCGGTTCATCGGATTGTCGGGCGTAGCCACGATCCTCCTTCAACTCTGATTGTATGCGCGCTGAATTTTACCTCAGTTGATGATGTTGGAGTGCTGCCGAATGGCGAGCCGTTGCGCAAGAGGTAGGGCCGCAATCCGGCCCGCGCGGCTCTAGCGTTTGCGGGAACGCAGTGTCGCTTCGAGGCGCGCTTTCACCGCCGGCCACTCGGAATCGATAATGCTGAAATAAACCGTGTGCCGGATGCGCCCGCTCGCCGTAATCATGTGGTTCCGGAAGGTGCCTTCTTCCCGAGCGCCGATGCGCAGGATCGCCGCGCGCGAGCGCTCGTTCAGAGAGTCCGTCTTCAACTCCACGCGCATGCAGCCCAAGGTTTCGAAAGCATGCCTCAGCAGCAGATATTTCGCTTCCGTATTCATGGCCGTGCGCTGCCACTCGCGCGCCACCCACGTCCAGCCAATCTCCACGCGATGATGCGTACGGTCGATATTGCCATAACGCGTGCTTCCGATGGCACGACCGGTGGCCTTCTCAACGATCGCAAAAGGCAGCGACACTCCTCGCTCTTGTTCTCCGACCGCAGTCTCGACGTACGCTGCCATTTCACCCACCGTTCGAACCGGCACGGGAATCCAGCGCCACAATTCCTCGTCCAGGCCGGCCTCGGCCAGATCCGCCAGATGCGCCTTCGCCAGCGGCTCCAGCCGCACGTACTCGCCTTCCAGCATTACCGGGGAAACGGCCATCTCCGTTGCCATGATGGGCGAATCTTAGGGCTGAACGCATTGGTTCAGCGAGCGCCAATTTGGATAAGGATAGATAACTCGTTCAATGTGTGGAACTACTGGACGAACGATGCGCCGCTACGCATAGTAGGAGGCCAGCATGGATCTTCCAATTACCGGGACGCATTCGCCGTATCTGCAGATCTGCGAGAACTTCACCACGAGGGAATCATCAAGCCAGCCGTACCCAGCCTCCCTGTTGAGAGTTTCCAAGGCCTGCTCTGAAGAGAGCGCATCCCGGTAAGGGCGATCCGTGATGAGCGCATCGTAAATGTCCGCGATTTGGAGGATCCGCGCCATCAGCGGAATTTCGTGTCCGCACAGGCCATCAGGATATCCACTCCCGTCCATTCGCTCATGGTGATGCCGGATCACCGGAAGGATGCGGCGCAGCGACTTCAGCGGCGCACAGATGCTTTCCCCAATGACGGGATGTTGCCTGACGATCTCGGTCTCTGCCGCGTTCAGCGCCGCGGGCTTGAGAAGGATCCCATCCGGCACAGCTACTTTTCCGACATCGTGAAGCAGGCACGCGATCCGCAACTCCTGCAGATCTTCATCCGGCAAACCCACGCTGCTTCCGAGATGCACGGCGTAATTTGCTATCCGGTCGGAGTGCCCGTTCATGAGCGGATGTTTCGCTTCAATGCTGCGCGCCAGCGAAAGCACCACGGCCTTCCCCTGTTCATCGATATACGTCTTGAGCCGCAAGAGCGACTGCACGCGGCTTAACGCTTCCGCGAGCGAGCTGCAAGTTCCCCAGAAATCGGCAGCGCCTGCTTCCTGTCCACGCGCGACATCCGCTGGCTGCGGCGAAGGCTTGATCAAGACAATAGGAAGCTCGTGATTGAGCGGGTTTCCCTTCATACGGCGACAGAGGTCGAAGGCATCGACATCCGGCGGAGCGTCATACAGCAGGACCAGATCAGGTTGAAGCTGGAGGCACTCCCGCACAGCGGATTCCCCGTTATCTGCAGTAAATACTTCGTAGTTATGACTCTGTAGAAATGATTTCCAGGAATCGCGGCTCGCCGAAGCAACATCCACAAGCAAAATGGCTGAATTCATGAGGCCCTCGTTATTCCTCTGCGCGCTAGCTTTGGGGACTTGCGAGGGATCGGACTCGCTTCCGATCTCCAATCCCTGTCTTCGGAGGACCGTGCCTCCGCTTCCCGGGGACGACCAGGAACGAAATGGTTCAGCAGAGTCATGCAATGCTTATGGAATGCCAAAATGGGTGCTCCATAAGTGATTAAGAATTCTGGTCTTGCGGCTTGGTTGGCAGGTGAGTGTGTCAGTCGCTAGGGATTATATTCATAGTACCTGCTAAGTTTACCCGATGCCGCGCGTCCTCCTTGCCTCCTTCGTTCCTTCTTCGCCATCTTCAAGGAACCCTCCTGTAGAATTATGAAAATAAGCGGCTGACAGTCGGTCGCTTAGGCTTCCTCTTTCATGCTGAATCTGAAAGCGAGAGGAATTCTCGGAGTTAGGTGAAGGGAACTTTTGGGAAACGGGATGCGGGCGAGGCGCGCCGTGAGGTATGATAGAGTCTTCGGAAATCAACTATTTAGGACAAAAATGCCGACTGCAGCGAATGGAAAAGTATTGCTGAGGGTAAGGCCGCGGGGTTTCTGCGCGGGCGTAGTGCGCGCCGTGGATATCGTCGAGCTTGCGTTGGAAGCGTACGGCGCGCCGGTCTACGTACATCACGAAATCGTGCATAACACCTACGTGGTCGAGCAGTTGCGCCGGCGCGGCGCGATCTTTGTAGAAGCCATCGAGGAAGTGCCGCACGGTGCCGTCCTGGTTTTCAGCGCCCACGGCGTTCCGCCGACGGTTCGTGAGGAAGCCAAGTCGCGAGCGCTGAAAGTGATTGATGCCACCTGCCCGCTGGTGACCAAGGTGCACCTCGAGGCCCTCAAGTTTGCGCGCGAAAAGCGCACCATTATTCTCATCGGTCATCGTGACCATCAGGAGATCGTCGGCACCTCGGGTGAAGCGCCGGACCGGACCATCGTCGTGGACTCCGTCGCTGCCGTGGATGCTCTCGAAGTGAAAGACCCCGACAAACTCTCGTTCCTCACGCAGACGACCCTAAGCCTCTACGACACTCAAGAGATCGTGGCGCGGCTACGGCAGAAGTTCCCATTCATCCAGGGTCCTGCGAGCGACGACATTTGCTACGCTACGCAGAACCGGCAGGAAGCGGTCGAGCAGGTGGCAAAAGACGTCGACCTGATCCTGGTGGTGGGTTCGCCGAACAGCTCGAATTCCAACCGCCTCGTGGAAGTCGCCCAGCGCAGCGGCGTCAAAGCCCAATTGATCGATTCAGCAACAGACATCGATGTGAAGTGGCTCGAAGGCGTTTCACGCGTAGGCTTGACCGCGGGCGCGTCCGCGCCGGAAGTCCTCGTGGAGCAGGTAAGCGAACGGCTGGCGGAGTTCGGTTTCACAGATCAGCGGGATCTGGATTTGATCCGCGAGGACGTGCGTTTCACGCTGCCTCCGGAATTGGCGACCATTGCACCGGCGCCGCGCCGCTAAACAGTTTGTAGGGCCCGGCGGGGAAACGCGCAGTGCATGACTGGGTGCGGTGCCGGTTAAACTCTGCATGTTCCAGTCATCGGTAGCCTAGCGCGGTAGACGGGAAATACAAGACAAGGAGCCAGCCTTTGGCGGTCAAAATCGTCCGTCAGCCGAAGAAGATTGCCTTGATTGGCGCGCCCTCAAGTGCCGCAGCATTTTCCGCGGGAAGCGAGAAGGCCCCGGCGGCGCTGCGGGCCGCGGGACTCGCCGAAAAGTTACAGGGCGCCGGTTATGAAGTCGTGGATTACGGCGACTGCGCCCCGCGCCTCTTCGCCAACGACGAAGAACACCGGCGCGCCCGCAATCTGACTGAAATCGTCGCCGGCCTCAACGATTTGAAGACCCACGCGGAGCTCGCGGTGAAAAGCGGCGCGTTAGTTCTCGTCCTGGGCGGCGACTGCGCTCAGGTCATCGGCTTGCTCACCGGCACGCGGCGGTACTACAAACACGTGAATCTTCTCTGGTTCGATCGCGACGCGGATCTGAATACTCCGGCAAGCACTCCCTCCGGCCGCATCGACGGAATGGTTGTGGCCCACATCATCGGCAGGGGTGCGCCGGAGCTAGTGCGCTTCTGGAGCGAGGCGCCATTGGTGCGCGAGCCGGACGTTACCCTCTTCGGACTCGAGAGGCTCGATCCTCCGGAGCAGGAGTTCCTCAGCAAATCGCCGATGCGGCATATTGACGCCGCGGATATCCAATTCAAAGGCGGCAGCAAAGCGGCACACGAAGCGCTGGCGCAAGTGCACGCCGACGCGCGCGAATTCGTTCTCCATCTCGATACCGATGTCATCGCGGAGGAGGATTTTCCCGCGGTGAACGTGCCGGGCAGCGGCGGCATGCGCTTCGACGACGTCCGCGCATCCTTCACGGAGTTTGTGAAACACAAGAACCTGCTGGGTCTCGATGTGGCGCAGTACAATCCCGACAAAGATCCCGAAGGCAGCGGCGCAAAGAAACTCGTCGATCTGCTCGTCGAAGCGCTTTCTGCTCGCCTCGAAGCGCTGGCCGCGCCCGCTTCAGAGTCCGCCGCGGGTTCGGAAGAAGTCTCTCCTTCCGGAACAACCGCGTAGGGCTTCCGCTTTTCCTTTCGAATAACAGAAATCCGGCCTGCCGCTCAGGAAACGGCTGCAGCACGTTTGCGCAGATACCGGGCGAGGCCGAGGAAGGAGAGATTCAAGCCGGCGCTGAAAGCGTAATGTTCGGCTTCACCGGGGGGAAGATGCTCAGCGATTTCGGCATACGTTGCGGACATAAAGGAATCCATCGCGGCGGACTCGCTGGCGGCGTTGCGCAGGATTTCCGCGGTGAGCGCGGCCCAGCGATGCAGCCGTTCGCGGAACAAAGCGATGTGTTCGGAAGGATTATCGGAATAACCGAAATGGGTAAGGAAGAGCCGCGCTGGCTTGCGCTCCAGGATGGCGGCGAAGGAAGTATCCCAGATGCCGAGATCGATGTCCGGGGGAGGAGTAGCGGGCATGACGAACGAATTTCCCTCGATGCGCACGCCCGCCGTATCGCCGACGAAGGCAACGCCTTTCGTGTTGTCGAAATAGCTGACGTGGTGCGAAGCATGGCCCGGCGTGTAGACGACCTCGAGTTGGCGCGAGCCCAGCGTGAGATTTTCACCTCCCTCGAGGATGCGCAAATTATCCGCTGGAACCGGAAGCGTTTCGCCGAACAAGCGCTGCAGATCGTTGGGCCAGAGGCGCTGGGCGCTGGCGAGGAGTTTGGACGGATCGATCATGTGGGGCGCGCCATTCTTGTGTACGTAGACGGCAAGCCGTGGATTTTCGCGGACGAGCGCGCCTGTAGCACCGGCGTGATCCAGGTGGATGTGCGTCAGAAGAATGGCGTCGAGATCGCCCACGCCGATGCCACGGGCCCGAAGCTGCTGGTGCAGGGTCTCGAGCGTGGAACCCGGCCCGGGGTCGATCACGGCGCGGTGGCCGTCCGATTCGAGTAGCCCGGCAGCAATGGAACGCGGCCGTCCCATCCAGAGGTTATCAAGTGTGGCGATCGAGTTCATGAGAAGAGAAGTGTAGCGCAGGATGGGAAAGTTAACAGTTGACAGTTGAGAGCAGCGCCGGGGAAAGCCGTGACGCATGAGCCGTGCACTGTGATTCGTGAATTCGTGCTGCGGCTGAAGCCATGCGGCCAAGTAGCCTCCCCGGGGAGCGAGGAAGTAGTTGCAGCGAAAGTGAATTGTGGAATAACCTTACTGCGCCGCGTCCTTTTGCTTCTGCAGGTTTCTCCCTTGGTCGGACATGGGTGTGGGGAGATGTGGGTGCCTGGGGAGGAAGAAGCAACAAGCTGAAGAGCTGCGATGCGCCTAACGGGGCCCGCCGGGAGCAGCGAGCGGTCGCCAGGCGGGCGCGTAAACCAATCGGGATTGGCTGGATAAAGCTCAGGAGGAATGAGATGCGTAATTGGTGTGCAGCACTGGCGATGAGCGCGCTTTTGGCTTTGCCGGTGTGCGCTCAGCAAAAGAGCGGCGGGGCGGGCGACGATACCGCGAACGCCGCGACGACTTCTGAGAAAAGCGCGCCTTCCATCAAGGCGGTAGCCGCGAAGGGCGTATTCGCGTTGCCCGCCACGCCGCGGCCGACGCCCTTCCCGGGACCGGCTGCGGTTGCCGCGGACACACGTCCACCAGGCCAGTTAGTGCCCCGGTATGAACTCGCCGGAATATATGACTACATCAATTTCGCGCCTGGTGATCCTTTCACGAATTTCAACAACCATGGGGGATCGGGATCGTTTACCTACAATGCATCGAGATGGGTCGGTCTGACGGGTGAGGTGGGAACTTACTCGTCCGAACGGAACATATTCCCTCTAACGGGAAACAACGATTTGGTTCGGGGTGGAATGATCAGCTATCTATTCGGTCCGCGACTGAACTTGCGTAAGTTCGATTATTTTGTTCCCTTCGGCGAGTTTCTGGTAGGCGGTATGCGAGGCAATGGCCAGATCACCGGTGGTGCCGAGCAGAATGCATTCGCCATGGCTGCAGGCGGAGGCGTTGACATGGTCCTGACGAAGAACGTCGCTTGGCGCGTGGCTCAGTTGGATTACCTCATGACCAGTTTCTCGGGGCCTGCAGTTGCGGCCACCGGGCGACAGAATAACTTCCGCGCCGGCACCGGCTTGGTGCTGCGATTCGGGATTCCGAATCCACCGCCTCCGCCGAACCACCCGCCGGTGGCGGCCTGCTCGGTGAGCCCGGCGTCCGTGTATGCCGGCTCGGGAGACACCGTGGCCGTTCACGTGAACGCCAGCGACCCAGACAACGATCCACTGACCTACAGCTACACGGCGACGGGAGGCGCGGTGGATGGCACTGGCCCGGAAGCGCGCTGGAATTCGTCGGGCGTTGGCGTTGGTTCCTACACTGTCACCATAAAAGTGGACGATGGCAAGGGCGGAACGGCATCCTGCGCGGCGGACATCAAGGTCGAAGAAAAGCCCAATCATCCGCCGACGGCGGCGCTCTCCATCGAGCGCAGCCCGATTCTGCCGGGCGAGCGTACCGGCGTCACTTGCAACGGCAGCGACCCGGACAACGATCCGCTGACCTACAGCTACACGGCGACAGGAGGACAGATTGTGGGGAGCGGTTCGAATGTTCAATTTGATTCCGCCGGCCTTCCGCCCGGCGCGTACACCGTGAAGTGCGCGGTGAACGACGGCCGCGGCGGCACCGCCGATGCTTCCGGCAACGTGGAAGTGAAGGAGCCCCCGCAGATCAAGCAACTGGAAGCCAAGCTGGCGCTGCACAGCATCTACTTCCCGACGCTGGAGCCCACCGTGGCGAAGCCTATGGGAGGGTTGCTGCCCAGCCAGGCAGTGACGCTGGATGCGCTGGCGAGCGACTTTATCCAGTATCTGAAATATCGGCCGGACGCCCACTTGATTCTCGAGGGCCACGCGGATATTCGGGGGGCCAAAGACTTCAACATCAAACTCTCCGAACGGCGCGTGGAACGCACCAAGAGCTACCTGGTGGAAAAAGGTGCACCTGCGGACCATCTCGAGACTCGGGCATTTGGCTTCGAAAAGAACATGACCTCCGAAGAAGTGAAGAAACTGATCGAAGCCGATACGGACCTGAGCCCGGCCGAGAAGCAGAAGATTCTGAAAAACCTGCTGACGGTGCGCCTGGCCAACAACCGGCGCGTCGACGTCACTCTGAGCACTACCGGTGAACAGTCCGTTCGCCGGTTCCCCTTCAGCGCCAAGGACGCCTTGACGCTGCTAAGCCGGAGCGGCGGTGAAACAACCAAGAAGAAGACGACGGCTCTAGCGCCGCCGAAGAAGGCCAAGCCCTAGGGGCCAAGGAATGGCAGAAGGCCATCCTCGCCGGGAGGGGTTCGTAACTCCCGCCGAGTAAGGTCAAAAACATACGAGATCGAACAGGCGGGCTCTTCGAGAACGATTCGGGGAGCCCGCTTCGTTTTGTGGGGGGACTTTTGGCTAATTCTCGCTCCCCACTCTTTCCCAAATTGGGACAGATTGGGCGGGAAAATCGGGACTGAGTCCCAAACTAGGACTTGCCAAGTACTTTGTGATTTAGCTAATGTATTGATTTGTACTGATTTATGAATAGATTCAGGTGGGTTTCCTGAAACGGAACGCAAGATGCAGAGGAGATCGCCAGTTGGAGTCTTTCAGGATGCCCGCCATGAGTGAAGAAGCAGCAGTTCGCCGGGAGGTCGTCCCGATGAATCTTCTTATCGTGGATGACGAGCAATCGATCCGCGAGACCTGTGCAACCGTCTCGGAGCAGTGCGGGATGAAGGCCGTCGCCGTGGCCACCGCCGAGGAGGCGCTGGAGGTCTTAGAACATTCGCCAATCGATATTCTGCTGACGGATTTGAAGCTGCGGCAGACGAACGGGGTGGAACTGCTGAAACAGGTGCGCGACGTTCATCCGGAGGTCGCCGTGGTGGTGCTGACGCAGTACGGAACCATCGAATCGGCGCTGGAGGTCACCCGCATCGGCGCCGTGGACTACGTGACAAAACCGTTCCGCATTGAAGAGTTGCAAGAAATGGATGAGGGCATGGGCAGCAGGAAGCAAACGATTTTGGTAGTGAGCGATGATGCGGCGTTGTGCACCGCGGCGCGCCGCGAATTCGAGGCGCGTATCGCGGGAGTGCGCGTGGCTTCCGTTACCAGTGTCGCCGCCGCGAAGCGAATCCTCGAGGAAGATGCGCCGGCGGTGATTTTGTTCGAAGAAGCCTCCATCGCGCCAGAAGGCGATGGGCTGCGAGGGATCGCGCCGCGGCTCGACGCTGCGGTGACGTCCCTGGCGGTTTATGCGCCCGTGGTGGTGATCGGGACAGCGGAGCAGCGTGTGGAACTGTCGGCGTTGATCGATGCGGGGGCCGCCGATTATGTGATGCGCGACGGAGAATGCCTGCCGTCGGCCCTTCTCCTGATCCAGAGCCGCTTGCGCCAGGCGCAGAAGGCGGCGGACAACGTTCCAGACCGGTTCGAAGAAGCGGAGCAAGATTTTGGTGAAGTGCTCCGCCACGAGCTAAATAATCCGCTGACGGGGATTCTGGGAAATGCGGAACTCCTGCTGGCGGAGGTTCACAGGAAAAAGGACGGTAAGCTCCCGCACGGCGAAGAACAGCGCCTCGAAACGATCGCCGCGCTGGCCGTGCGCTTGCGGGAAACCGTGCGCCGGCTGAGCCAGGAATGGGAAGCGCGGCAGCACCCCGTGCACTGAGCGAAGGAAAGCCCAAACTGGAAATCAGAAATCAGAAATCAGAAATCAGAAATCAGAAATCAGAAATCAGAAATCAGACTGAACCTGCCCGTACAACTTTTCGAGAAATGCAAGTTGGGAACCAAAACCAAAAGCTAAAAACTTTAGAACTTAAAACTAAGAACTGAAAACGAATTCGCGTCCGCAGGGCGGCGACCGTGTGCCGATTATTTTGAACTAGGGGACGGCGGCGGAGGACGCCGCGAAGAAAGAGAGGACGCGTCGGCGGAATTCTTCGGGCTGGAAACCCAGCGCGGCCGTGTGGAAGGCGCGAGGGACGACCCATAGTTGTTTGGGGCCGCGAGCGGCGGCATAGATCATCTCCGAATGGCGGCAGGGGAGCGCTTCATCTTTTTCGTCGCAAATGAGCAGGACGGGAAAAGCGCGGGAGGCGACGGCTTTTACCGGAGAGACCTCGGCCACAGGAAAACCCGCAAGTTTTTCGTCGCGATAAAGCAGCGTCCAGGTGCCGGGAGCGAAAAGAGTCTTGCCGAGCCAGGGATATTTTCGCAGACCGGCGTAGTCGTAAGCCGCTTCGCGGAGATTGGCGAAAGACGCTTCGGCGACGACGGCTTCGATGCGGGGATCGGCGGCCGCGGATTGCACCACGATGCCGGCGCCCATGGATTCGCCGAGAGCAAAGAGATGTTTGGGGTGTCCGTTCGATTCGAGAGCGTCGATGATGGCGCGAGTGTCATTGCGTTCGAGCCAGCCGTAGGTGGCGATGGGACCGCCGCTGGCGCCGTGGGCGCGGGCGTCCATCATGACAACGCAGTATCCGGCGCGCAGCAGGAATTCCGACTGACCGATGACTCCCACGCGGTTGTCCGCGACGCCGTGGAAGAGGAGGACCCAATTCCCATTGGGATTTTTCGGGCGGACTTTCCAGCCACGGAGAAGCACTCCATCCGGAGCGCGAACCTCGAAATCCTCGCGGCTTGCCCCAGTGACGGCGAACGAGGCATCTGCTTCGCGGATGAGGTCCGGAGTCAACTCGCGGCGAATGGGATGGAGGAACGCAGGGCCGGCGAACCAACCGGCCACAGCCGCCAGGAGCGGTGGGAAGAGCAACAAAATCAGAGCGATGCGTATGAGACCGTGGCGCATAAGGGCCTATGCAAAGATACGAGGTTTTAGTCCATCAGGTTCGGGTGATGCTTCAAAAGCGTGCCGGCAGGGGGTACCCCCGTGTCTTCTGTCAAAGAGTGCGGAATCGATTGAAAACAAAAGAGTTGAGTTTGTACTGCGTGCAGAAAAGTGCAAAAAATGCAATGGAGTGCGCATGAAAATGAAAAAAGATGGGACAGGGGGTAGGAAATGGGGGATCGCAGTACTGCAGAGTCGGTACACCCTACCCCCCCACCAATGATGGATGAGTATCAAAAGAAAAGACTTACAAAATTTGCATTTCGTAAATGGCAGATTCCAAAGGACATGTTCTTGGGTGCTCACTTGGCGGGTGCCCGGGATGCGGCTCCAAAAAAGAAAAGCGGGAGCAAGCTCCCGCACTCCAAACGTAGTGATCTATAAAGTTAAGTTTATCACAAATTAACAGGAAGTCAAGCGAAAAGTGAAGGAAAATTTCCCGGTTCTGAAGTGTCCATGGAGGCGCGTTCAAGCTTCACGCGACCAGGGCGGTGCAGCCAAGCAACTACCCAATGGAACAGTGAGGGACCAGGAACCAGCGGAACCGAGATGAATTGACAGGATTGGCGCAGCACCCTACGATCCTTGCGGGGAGAAATCGCATGCTTATGAACTCTGCCCCGACCAAAGAGAGTGGTAAATGGCGCAGGAGATGGGGACAGGCCCCGTTGATCCTTGCAATTCTTGCGCTGTCGCTGATCGCCGCCGATACGCCAAGTACGGTTGGCACCGCCGACGAGCAACGCTTTCTGACCGACGTTAAATCACTGACCACTCCCGCGATGGAGGGCCGCGGCGACGGCGCCAAGGGCCTCACCAGAGCCGCGCACCTCATCGAACAGCGCTACAAATCCCTCGGCCTCCGGCCCGCCGGCAAGAACGGTTTCTTCCAACCCTTTGACGTTATCACCGGCCGACACCTCAGACCGGGGAATCGCCTTCAAGAAGCACCTCACCCGGAGGACGTCTCCGCTGAACATAGGAATTACAAGCTCCTTGAAGAGTTCATCCCGCTGAGCTTTTCTGCTAGCGGCTCGGTGGATGCTCCGCTGGTTTTCGCGGGCTATGGGATCACTGCTCCGGAGTCTTCGTACGACGATTATCAAGGGCTCGATGCCAAAGGCAAAATCGTCCTCGCTCTGCGGGGTGAGCCTGGCTCCCTAGCTGGAAAATCCACGGAGGGCGGCCACACGCTGCACGAGTGGGTCATTTCCAAGGCTATAAACGCCAAGAATCACGGGGCCGCCGCAATCATCGTCGTCAACGGAAAACTCCCCAACGGAGAAGAGGACGTTCTGCCGCGGTTTGGCGACGTGGAAGGACCCGAAGACGCAGGAATCCTCTGCCTGCAAGTGAAGAACTCCACCGCCGATAACTGGCTTCGAAATCAGGGAATGACTCTCAGCGAAGTCCAAACAGAAGTTGGCGGCGCCCTCCACGCCGGCGGTTCGCTCAGCAGCACTTCGACAAAATTAATTCTTTCCCTCACTGTGGACATCGAACGAATTCACGCCACCGTCAAAAACATCCTCGCCTATCTCCCCGGGAAGACCGACGAATACGTCATTCTTGGCGCCCACTACGACCATCTTGGCCGCGGCGAAGCTCATTCAATGGCTCCTTCGCAGATCGGCCAAATCCATCCTGGCGCGGATGACAACGCCTCCGGCACCGCCGGGGTTCTCGAACTCGCCCGCCTTTTTGCCCCGCTCAAGGGCCAGCTGCAACGCGGCATTCTGTTCGCGAACTTCGCCGGCGAAGAGCTAGGCCTCCTGGGCTCGGCCGAATGGGTCAAGAACCCTACTCTGCCGCTCGACAAAGCTGTCGCCATGCTCAACATGGACATGATCGGCCGCATCAAGGACGACAAGGTCTACATCGGGGGCCTCGGAACCGGGACGACCTTCCAACCCATCCTCGATCAAGCCGAATCGAACACCACCTTCAAGTACGAGAACTCTCCCGGCGGCTACTCCTCCAGCGATCACACTTCCTTTGCCACCAAACGCATTCCCGTCCTTTTCTTCTTCTCTGGGCTTCACAGCGACTATCACAAGCCCTCGGACACATGGGAAAAAATCAACGCCGTTGGGGCCGCCCATCTGCTCGATCTGGTCTCCAACATCGCCTTGCGCATCGACACCGCCGCGGATCGCCCCACTTACGTCGCCGTCGAAAACGCCAATCCTCATGCAGGCACGCCGAGCGGCGGCGGTGGCGGCTACGGCCCGTACTTCGGATCCATCCCCGACTTCGGCCAGACCGAAAATGGGGTGCGCTTTTCCGACGTAAAGCCCAGTTCTCCCGCCGCCAAGGCAGGCTTCCAAGCCGGAGACGTGCTCATCCAGTTCGGCGACAAACCCATCCAGAATCTCTACGATTTCACCGACGCACTACGCCGCAGCAAAGTCGGCGACACCGTCCAAGTCACCGTCTTGCGTGACGGCAAACCCGTCAAGGCGCCGGTCACCCTTGAGCAGCGCAAATAGGCAAGGAGACGAAATGATAGGTTCAGTAATCCGGAGAAGCGTGGATGGATTGCCTTTGTCATTGGTCCTTGCCGCCTCCGTGCTCGGTTGTTGGGTGAGTGGAGACGCGGTTCGGCCAACTCCGCCACCGCAGTCGACCTCCGGCCCTCTGACTGCCCCGGAAGAGGCCAAGCATCTGAAAAACGTGCGGCAGCTTACTTTCGGCGGCCAAAGTGCCGAAGCCTATTTCTCCTTCGACGACAAATATTTGATTTTTCAGCACCAAGGTGAAGGCGTTCCGTGCGACCAAATTTACACGATTGCCGTGGACACGCCCGACGGAAAGCCCGCCACACTCAAGCTCGTAAGCACCGGCAAGGGCCGCACCACTTGCGCCTATTTCTTTCCCTCCGGCGACCGCGTCCTCTTCTCCTCGACTCACGCAGCAAGCCCTGACTGTCCGCCGAAGCCCGATTACTCGCATGGCTACGTCTGGCCGATTTACGATAGCTATCAAATCTATACAGCCAAGCCGGATGGCAGTGATTTGAAGCAGCTGAGCCACGCGCACGGCTACAATGCGGAGTCCACCATCACGCGCGACGGCAAGCACATCGTCTTCACTTCCACGCGTAATGGCGACCTCGACATCTACACCATGAATGCCGACGGCTCCAACGTGAAGCAGCTTACCAACGAGCTGGGTTACGACGGCGGCCCCTTCTGGTCTTACGATGGCAAGAAAATCGTCTACCGCGCCGAGCATCCCAAGACGCCCGAGGAAATCTCTGACTATAAGGATCTCCTTTCGAAAGGGCTGATCCGTCCGGGCAATCTGGAAATCTGGGTTATGAACGCGGATGGTTCGAACAAGCACCAGGTGACACGCAACGGGGCCGCGAATTTCGCGCCCTACTGGCATCCCGACGGAAAACGCATCGTCTTCGCGTCCAACATGGCCGATCCGAAGAACGGCCGCGACTTCGATCTTTACCTGATCAACGAAGACGGCAGTGGCCTCGACCGCATCACCTACGCACCCGATTTCGACGCCTTCCCCATGTTCTCTTCCGACGGCAAGCGGCTGGCGTGGGCGTCCAATCGCAACGGCAAAGCCCCGCATGAAACCAACCTCTTCCTCGCCGATTGGTCCGAGTGACGCTCGAGCGGCTCGCGGCTGTTACGGTTCTACTTGGTGGTTGTGACGAGCTTGCCGGCGGGGGAAGTGGCGCGCTGCTCCGCTCGCCTTTCTTGTTCTACGTGCAGGGTGTACTCGGCAATCTGGTCATCGATCTCTTTGATTTCCCGGGCAAGGTGAAAATTTTGCGGATCCTTTGCGTACGTCTCGAATAGCAAGTTCCTCTTGGCTTTCAAATCGTCGCGTTTTTTCTTCCAAACACTTGCAGCAGCTACCATGGGTTTAGCCTCGGAATTAGTGTGCGCCTTTTTATGGTTTGCGGATAGAGCCACCGAGCGATGTGCCTAGAGTTATACGCCGTCCATTTTCGGGGCGTGGTGATGCGAAATTGCTCCGCGAACGGTCAGGATCGGAAGAGGACGGATTCGCGCTGGAACATTTTGATGGCGATGAAAAGGGCGGCGGTCGCGTAGACACAGGTGGAAAGAAAAATGATGGCGATGTAGTTCCAGTGGTAGGTTCCGGCGACGAGTTCTTTGCAAAGCAGGCTGACGTTCAGGATGGGGATGAGGGAGAGCTTGGGGGTGAGCTCCACGCCGGGAAGCATGGCGGCGATGGCGGGGAAGATGACGACAAAAGTCATCGGCGTGAGATAACTCTGAGCCTCTTTGTAGGTCTTGGCGAAGAGCGCGATGGTCATCAGGGTGGCGGAGAACAGCACGGCAACGGGGAGCGCCATGAGGAAGACGGAAATCACGGTCTTGGGGCCGAGCTTGAGGAGAAATTCGGCAGCAGCAGCGCGGCCGCCGGCAGATTGAGACGTGTAGTGACCTAAGACGGAGAACGAAACGCCCATCGACAAAACGGAGAGAGCGGCCGTGCCCAGCGCCGCCGTGAGGATCAGAAAGAATTTGCCAAGGACGAGATGCATTCGGGAGATGGGACTGGAGAGAATGGTTTCCATGGTGCCGCGTTCTTTTTCGCCGGCCGTAAGGTCCATGGCGGGATACATGGCCCCGGTCATGCAGAGAAGGATGACCATATAGCCGATGATGCCGCCGAAAGCGGCGCCGCTGACTTTTTCCGGAGGCGCGACGTTTTCTCTGTTTACTTCAAAGGGTTTGAGCACGGTTTCCGCGAGGTTCTTCGCAGCAAGACGCTCCTTCACCACTTTGTCGCGATACTCCTTCATGTATGATTCGATCTTGTCGGTCGCAAATTCAGATTTCATTTCTCCTTGATAGTTGAAAATTTTGACGGTGTCTGATTTCTGCTGAGCCACGTCGGCTTGAAAACCAGCGGGAATCTCCACAGCGGCGCGGATTTCCTTGTTGATGATCTGGTCTTTCCAGCCAGGTGTCTCCGGGACAATTTCGATTTTGTCGAGCTTCTTCAGTCCTTCGACAACGGCGGGAGAATCTTCGCCGCCGCGAAGCATGACTTTGGGGACTTCTTCCTTGGCCTTGCCGACCAGGGCGAAAGCGAGGGAGCCAAAGCCAACGCTAAGAACGGGGAAGAGCAAGAGAGGCACGAGGACCGCGGAGATGACTGTGCGACGGTCGCGGAGGGCTTCTGTGAGTTCCTTGCGATAGACGATGCCGACGTTGCGGATGGACATGTCAGTGGGCCTCCTCGGGGGCGAAGTGGGGCGTAACGACTTTGACGAAGATTTCCTCGAGGTCACGCTCGGCATATCTATCGCGGAGTTGCGCGAGGGTGCCTTCGACGAGCAGCTTGCCGGATTGGATGATGCCGATGGTGTCGCAGAGCTTTTCGACTTCGGACATGATGTGGGTGGATAAGATGACGGTTTTGCCATTGTTACGGCATTCGCGGATGAAAGAGGTGATGGTACGGGCGGTCATGACGTCGAGGCCGCCCGTGGGCTCGTCGAAAATCATGACCGGGGGATCGTGGACGAGAGTGCGGGCGATGGAAGTTTTCTGCTGCATGCCGGTGGAGAGCTTGTCGCAGCGGCGGTCGCGGAAGCCGTTCATGTCCAGACGGTTGAATATGGCATCAACGCGCTTTTTGAGGGTGGCTTCGTCTAAGCCATTGAGGCGGCCAAAGTATTCGACAAATTCCTGGGCGGTGAGCCTGCGATAGAGAGCGGTGGCGGTAGAAAGGAAGCCGACGTTGGCGCGCACTTTTTCCGGTTGCTCGACGATGTCGTGGCCGCAGACGATGGCGGTGCCGTCGGTGGGCTCGAGGATGGTTGCCAGCATGCGAAGAGTGGTCGTTTTGCCGGCGCCGTTGGCCCCGAGGAGACCGTAGATCTTGCCCGGCTGGCAGGTGAAGCTGACGTTATCGACGGCGCGGATTTCACCGCGCTTTTTGTCAAGGAAGCGCTTGGACAGGCCACGAGCTTCGATCACCGAGGGACCCCTAGTTGGGAATTCGGTAGACAGGGCAAAGAGCGTTCACAGTGTACTACGCGGGGAGCGGGGAAATGTTGCGGTGAGGGAATAGGGGCTAGGGAATTGAGGAACGAAGAAAAAACGAGGATCTCCCGGGCCCGATCTGGTGGCTTCGAAACACATAAATTGGCTATGGGAGTTCAGCCCTTGTGACAGTTGGGGCACTGCTTGGCATCAAATCGATCGGGAGAAACGCGGAACATATTGTTGCACTGGATGCAGACGCGATGGATGACAGGGCTGATGACGGCGCCGGGCTGGATTGGTTTAGCCAAGCCACCCGAAGGAGGAGCGACGTTTTTCTCAGGGATGATGCTCTCAGCAGACATGAACGGATTCTAACACGCCGAGGTCTGCCGTCTATAGGGAGCTGACGGCATCCCGGGGATGCAGCGGCGCATCTCTTAGATGCGGGAGATGCTCGATTGGGAAAATCGGCCAAGCATGAACACGATGAGCAACGAATATGGAGAAAGCCGCGCTGCTCTTGATAGAATGAAGTACCTTGGCGCCTTCCTGACTGGGGTCAAGCAAGCCACGGACAAGAAAGAGAAACGCTGCGCCGGAGGGATGCGTCCTTGCGCCTTGCGGAGTGCGAAGTGCAGGACCGCGCAGAATAGGAAAATATGGATCGCAGGCTGCGAAACCGAATCTTGCTCTACCTGCTGCTGGCGGGAGCGCTGGCATACGTCCTGGTGGGGTTGAGCGGGCGAAAGCCGGTGCCGAAGATTTCGGCGGTAACGCCGATGCGGGAAAACCTGGTGTCGTCGATCAGCAGCAATGGAAAGGTAGAGCCTATCTCGCCGTACGTGATGCGAGCGCAACTGGATACGTTTGTGGAAAAGGTGCGCGCGACGGAGGGACAGACGGTCAAGAGAGGGCGAGTGATTTTGGAATTGGACGTAAAGGACGTGGCAGCGAAGCTCTCCGAGGCGAAGGGCAAGCTCCTGCGAGCGCAGGAGGATCTGCGCGCAGCTAGGGCAGGGGGGAGAACAGACGATGCCGCGAGGGTGGCTGGCGACTTGGCAAAAGCACAAGCGGAGCGCGACCGGTTGCAGAAGAATCACGAAGGGCTGCAGCGGCTGATCAAGCAGCAAGCCGCGACGCAGGACGAACTCGCAGCGAACGACCTGGCCTTGACGAAAGCGCAAGCGGAAGTGACACGGCTAGCGGCAGCGAAACAAGAGTTTGACCGGAGCGTGAAGCTGGACACGGACCAGGCCGGGCTGCACGTCCAACAGATCGAGAATGAAGTAGCAGCGCTCGATGAAAAGGTGCGGCAAGGGAGAATCACCGCGCCAGCGGATGGAACGCTGTACTCGTTGCCGGTGAAGGCCGGGGATTACGTGAAGCTGGGGGATCTGCTGGCGGAAATGGCGGACCTGCACAAGGTTCGCGTGCGGGCGTTTATTGACGAGCCGGAGCTCGGCGCGCTGGAAGAGAATGAGCCGGTGAAGATCACCTGGGATGCGTTACCGAGCAAGACGTGGGTGGGGAAAACGGAGATCATCCCGAAGCAGGTGGTGCCGCACCAGAACCGCAGCGTAGGGGAGTTACTTTGCGCGGTGAACAACGACAAGCTGGAACTGCTGCCGAATATCAACGTGAACGTGCGCATCAATTCGCGGGAGCGGATCGGCGTGTTGTCGGTACCGCGGGGCGCGGTGGCCGCGGAGGGCGGAAGGCGGTATGTGTTTGTGGTGAAAAGGAACCAGCTCAGCGTGAATAAGTCGATACTGGAGAAACGCGAGATTCGCGTGGGCATAGCGGACGCCACCAACTACGAAGTCGTGAGCGGCCTGCAAGAGGGGGAGCTGGTGGCCTTGCCTGGGGACGTCGATCTACGCGATGGGATGACCGTGACCGTTATTACCACTGAAGTTTTCCATTTCCAGGAACGATGGAATGGTTAGGCGGATGAAGCGAGTGCTCGCAGCACTTTGCATCGCGAGCACAGTGATGGCGGCCGCGAATGCGAAGCAGGAAGCAGGTCTCGAAGCGGGACGGCGTGCGTACGAGGCCAGCGATTATGCGAAGGCCATTCAAGTGTTGCAGGAGGCTGCGGCCAATGATCCGCAAAATGGCGAAGTGCAATTGCTGCTGACGAAGTGTTATCTCGAACTGCTGGAGTACGACCCGGCGATCAAGAGCGCGGAGAAGGCGGTGGCCATCGACGCGCAGAATTCGGTCTACCACGAATGGCTGGGGAGGGCATACGGAGAAAAGGCCGATCATGCAAGCTTGTTTTCGGCGATGTCACTGGCGAAGAAGACGCGCAAGGAATTCGACACGGCGATACAGCTGGACGGAAAGAATTTTTCGGCGCGGCAGGCGCTGATCGAATTCGATTGCAGCGCTCCGGCCATCGTGGGAGGCGGCGAAGAGAAAGCGCTGCCGCAGATCAGGCAATTGGCGGAGATGGACGCCGCTGAAGGGCATTACGCGGCTGGAAATTGCCGGCGGCAGAAGAAAGACTTCGCCGTGGCGGACGAGGAATTTGCGAAAGCGCTGGAGAGCAATCCAGAATCGGCGGTGTTGATCTACGACATCGGGGATTACGCCGTGAAGCGCGGCCAGCCGGAGCGGCTGCTGGCGGTCGCGGAAATGGGAGAGCGCGTGGCGCCCGGCGACCCGCGGGGAAAGTTCTACCGGGGCGTTGCGCTGGTCTTGAAGAAGGAAAACCCAGAGGAAGCCGAACGATTGCTGACGGAATACGCAAAAAAAGCGCTGATGCGATCGGGATATCCGCGGCCTGCTGCGGCACACGCGTGGCTAGGACGCCTCTTCGACGACCAGAACAAGATGGAAGAGGCAGTGAAGGAATTTGAGAGCGCGCTGAAATTAGATCCCAAGAACAAAATGGCGCACGAAGCGTTGAAGCGGCTGAAGAAGAGTTAAGAGCTTCAGCAGCGGCTGCCGCCTGGAAGAGCGGGCGAAGAATTCCGGTCGAAGGACGATCATGGATATCCGAGAAACGGTGTCGGTGGCGATCGACGCGCTGCGAGCGAATAAACTGCGCGCCATCCTGACGTCGCTGGGCGTGATCATCGGAAGCGCTTCCATCGTTCTGGTGGTCACTGTGGCACTGACTAGCAAGCAATTCGTGCTTTCACAGATCGAGAGCATCGGCTCCAACCTGATCCAAGTGGAGCTGGTCACCAGGCCGGATACACCGCAGCCACTCAGCTATGAAATGACGCTGGAGGATATGGAGGCCGCCAAGTCCATTCCCCGTGTGATCGAAGTGGCGGGAACGCGCGAGCTGCCCATGAACGTGGTTGTCAACGGGGTGGAGCGCCCCGTGAACCTGGTTGGAGTGACGGAGGGCTACCAGGCGATTCGGCGGCTGCTCGTTTTGCGCGGGCGCTATCTCGATGCCGCGGATATGGAGATGCGCAGCAAAGTCTGCTTGATCACCACGCAACTCGCGGACCGGATTTTTGGGCAAGAGAATCCGATCGGGAGATCGATGCGCATGGGAGAGTTGACGTTTACGGTGATCGGGGTGTTCCGCGAACGCGTCGAGACGTTCGGCCTTTCGGATATTCAGGAAAACACGGTCATCCTCCCCTTCACGCTCATGAAATATTACACCGGCATGGAAGTGGTGCGTCTGTTGGACGTGCAAGCAGCGCGGGCCGAAGACGTTCCATCCGTCGAGCGGCAAGTGGGCCAATTGCTAAGGAGCAGGCATCCGGCGGAAGCGGAATACAAGGTGCTAACGCTGACGGCGATCCTGAACGCGGCAAAGAATATCTCGCTAGCGTTGACGATCGTGCTGATCATCATTGCGTTCATCGCATTGGTGATTAGCGGAATCGGGATCATGAACATCATGCTGGTGACGGTGACGGAACGGACGAGGGAGATCGGGATCCGCAAGGCGATTGGGGCGGCGCGGCGGGAGATCATGTATCAGTTCTTGATCGAAGCGTTCGTGATCAGCGGAGGAGGGGCGGTCATCGGGATTTTGATCGGGATCGCCATACCTGTGGGCGCGCAATTGTTTTTGCCGGGAAATCTGCGGGTTCCGGTTTCGAGTCTCAGCGTGGTGATCGCGTTCGTGGTGTCGTGCTCCACAGGACTCTTCTTCGGGTACTTGCCGGCGAAGCAAGCGGCGAGCCTGCAACCCGTCGAGTCTTTGAGATATGAATGAAGCAGAGAGGGGTTAGGGAAAAGGGGAGAGGCATGGAAAGTGAACTGGGGGGCGGCGATTGGCGGCCCTTTTTTATTTTTCGGGAGAATGAGTTTCAGCGCTGATTCCGGAAATGCAGTGACCGAAACTCCGTAAGTTTTTGTTGAGGCGGGCTGGTGGAAATTGACCCGCAACGAAGGAGCATGAAAATGCAATCACTGGGACGTGTTGCGGGGATGACGGCGCTGTTGGTGTTGTGCGGCGCTGCCGTGGGAGCGCAAGAGACTTCCGCGCCGAAAGCGAGTCAGACTGCGGCACAGGAAGCGCCGAAGGATGGGGCGCCGGTGGCGCTGACCTTAAAGCGCGCGATTGAGCTGGCGCTGCAGAACAGCAAAGAGATTCAAGTAGCGAAGATTCAAGCGAGCGTAGCGGATCGCGCCGCGCAGATTACGAAGGCACAGTTCATGCCGAATCTCTACGCGGGCTCCGGCGCGGGGTACACGTACGGCATACCGGAAACGCCGGGCGGCCGCGCACCATCGATCTTCAACGTGTCGTACACGGAACAGATTTTCAACGAACCGCTACGAGGCCAGGCGAAAGAGACGCAGGAGCAGGCGAAGGCTCAGAAGATTATGCTCGAAGACGCGAAGAACGCCGTGATCACGCGAACGGCGATGGCCTATCTGGAACTGGGGAAAGTGCGGCATTCCCTTGAGCTTCTCCGCGCGGAGCAGGAGAGCGCGGAAAAGATCGCGCAAGTGACACAAGAGCGGCAAGGAGAAGGATACGAATTGCCAGTGGAAGTGACGAAAGCCCAGCTTACCAAGGCACAAGTGGTACAGCGAATATTGCAACTCGAGGGCCGGGAGGATGAGCTGGAAGTTTTTCTGAGATACCAGCTTGGATTTTCTGAGGGGCAGGCCATCGAGGTTACGCCCGAGGAGTTACCCGGGGAAGCCGAGCAGGCGGGAGACAACCTGGTGGCGATGGCGATGACACACAACGCCGGGTTGCAGCTTGCGGCGTCTGACGTTCGCGCGAAGGAGTTTCGGCTGAAGGGGGAAAAGCGAGGGTATTTCCCGACGCTGGAACTCGTCAGCATCTACAGCGTGCTGGGGAAGTTCAATAATTACACGCAGTTTTTTAACTCCTTTCAACGGAACAATTTCAATGCGGGGATCGACGTGCGCGTGCCGATTTTCAGCGCGCAGACAAAAGCAGCGATCGGGTTGGCGAAAATCAACCTGGAGGCGGCCACGGTCAACCTGGCAGACAAGAAAACCGAGTTGACTGCAGACGTCAGGCAAAAGACGCGGCGAGTGCGCGAGAGGGATGCGGCAAAGGAAGTGGCGCGGCTGGAATTGCAGCTCGCACAGCAAAACGTGGCGGTGTTTCAATCGCAGTTTGCCGAGGGAAAGTTGAATCTGCGCGAAGTCGAAAAGGCCAGACTCGAGGAGAACGAAAAGTGGATGGCCTATCTGGACGCAAATTTCCAGAAGCAGCAAGCGCAACTGGAATTGCTGAGGACGGCGGGGCAATTGGATAAGGTATGGCAGTGAAGTGATTCGTGACTGGTGACCGGTGATGCTCGATCGGGAGAGCCTGGGCGTGTTCTCGGAAGTAGCGAGAAAGCTCGATAGCGGATTCGCAACACTGCCTGCTTTTCAAAATCAAGCGCCGGAGATGGCCCGTCTCGAGGAAGTGCTTGAGGCGACGGCGGAGCGCCTGAAGGACAACTATCCTTATTTTCATCCGTTGTATGCGGGACAGATGCTGAAACCGCCGCACCCGGTAGCGCGGCTGGCGTATGCGCTGGCCATGTGGATCAATCCGAACAATCACGCGCTAGATGGCGGGCGGGCCACCTCGGCGATGGAAAAAGAAGCAGTCGCAGAGATCGCCGGCATGTTCGGATGGGAAAATTTTCTGGGCCACCTGTGCGGCGGCGGAACGATGGCAAATCTCGAGGCCTTGTGGGTGGCGGGCCAATTGCAACCGGGAAAGAAAATACTCGCCAGCGAACAAGCTCACTATACGCACGGGCGGATCAGCGGTGTTCTGCAATTGCCATTCGAAAGCGTGCCGTGCGATGCGCGTGGCCGGCTGGACGTGAATGCGCTGGCGAAGCGCGTGGGGCGCGGCGACGTGGGGACGGTTGTCGCGACGATGGGTACCACGGCAACAGGTTCGGTGGATCCGCTGCCGGAGATTCTCGCTTTGCGCGCAAAGCATGGATTCAGGATTCACGCCGATGCGGCGTATGGCGGCTATTTCGTGCTTACCGAAAATCTTGGAGAAGATGCGGAGCGGGCCGTTGCTCGGATTGGAGAAGCGGACTCGATTGTCATCGATCCGCACAAGCACGGATTGCAGCCCTACGGGTGCGGCTGCGTACTCTTTCGCGATCCCGGAGTGGGCCGAATGTACAAGCATGATTCTCCCTACACTTATTTCAGCTCTGCCGAACTGCACCAGGGCGAGATAAGCCTGGAGTGCTCCCGTCCGGGGGCGGCTGCGGCGGCCTTGTGGGCGACGCAGAGGTTGCTGCCGCTGAAAAAGGGAGGCGAATTCGCGCGCGGGTTGGAGCGCGGAAGAAAGGCAGCGCTGGCACTTTTCGGAAAGCTGCGCGCGGATGCGCGGTTTGTAACCGCCTTCTCTCCCGAACTCGACATCGTCGTATTTGCGCCGAAAGCCACGAGCGTCAGCGAGGCTTCTGTTTTGAGCCGCAAGATATTCGAAGCCGCGGCCAGGCGCGATCTGCATCTGGCGGTAGCGGAATTGCCGATTCGTTTTTGGGAGGAGAACCTGGGAGCGACCAAGCGAGAACGCGAAACGATTACTTGCCTGCGTTCGGTGCTCATGAAGCCGGAGCATTTCGACTGGGTAGACCGCATTTGGGACTTGCTCTCCTCATCTGCCGACGAAATCCTTGGCGCTCGAAACTGATACCCGGGCCAGCGCCTGTAAACCCCATTCAATGTGGTATTTAGCGTTTCGATGCAAGATAGCACTCACTAATGGAAAGATTTGAGGGGATACAACGAAATCGGGTAAACTACTATCTATTGATTGGGGGCCAAGCTACGCTTGTACGCGCGGGCCTTCCATCCCATAGCTAGACGCAGAAGCCAGTTAATTGACACGGCCAAGTTGGCGACGTGAACGCTGAGGGTGAAGAATGCCGGATGTAATGAAGACATTGCTGTTGAATCCGCCGAGTTTTGAAAACTTCGATGGCGGTGCGAGTTCGCGTTGGCCTGCAACGCGCGAGATTGAATCTTACTGGTACCCGGTTTGGCTGACGTATCCCGCGGGATTGATCCCCGGCAGCAGGCTGCTGGACGCTTCTCCACACAAAGTCAATTGGCGACAGACGATCCAGATCTGCAAGGACTACGAATTTCTGATCCTTTTCACGTCCACGGTTGGTTTTGAGAGCGACGTCAAGCTCATCCGCAAAATCAAAGAAACCAACCCGGGCATGAAGATTGCTTTCGTCGGCCCGCACGGGCACATCAAGCCCGATGAGACGCTGAATGCCAGCGCGGACATCGATTTTGTGACGCGCGGAGAGTTCGATCACTCCGTGGTGGAATACGCGCACGGCAAGCCGTTGAACGAGATTCTGGGTGTCAGCTACCGCAAAGACGGAAAGATCGTGCACAACGCCGAACGTCCGCAGTTGCACACGGAAGAGCTGGACGCCCTGCCCTTCGCCACGGACATTTACAAGCGCGACCTGGAAATCGAACGTTACAACGTGCCGTTCCTGCTGCACCCGTACGTATCGTTTTACACCACGCGCGGATGCCCTGCGCTCTGCACCTTCTGCATGTGGCCGCAAACGATATCGGGACATGCCTGGCGAACGCGCTCGACGGAAAACGTGGCGCGGGAAGTGAAGCAAACGCTCAAACACTTCCCACAAATGAAAGAGATTTTCTTCGACGACGACACCTTCAACATCCGCAAGGACCGCGTGCTGGATCTTTGCACCAAGTTCAAACCGCTGAAGTTTCAGTGGTCTTCGACGGCGCGCGTGCATAGCGATTACGAAACGGTAAAAGCGATGG
>WNFS01000186.1_pt1 | contig 44996 bp, 43 predicted proteins | sample 5400141 | NCBI WGS metagenome assembly WNFS01 (sample SAMN13153358, study PRJNA577476) | soil metagenome | isolation source: 60 cm saprolite under Madrone tree | place: USA:California | collected 2016-06-14
GGATCGCCCCCGGCATCACGCTGAACCTGAGCAAGTCGGGCGTCTCGACAAGCGTCGGCGTACGGGGCGCGCACGTCACGCTCGGGCACGGCAAGGTGCGCGAGACGGTCGGCCTGCCCGGTACCGGGCTGAGCTATACGACGACCGCGCCGGCAGAGCGCACGCGGCCGGTGTTCGCCTGGCTTCTGATCGCGGCGATCGGGGCGGCCGTGCTGATTGGTTTCTTTCGATGATTTGATCGACCGCGCCGGCGGGATGCTGGCAGAGCGGGCCAAACGGGTGCGCCAACACCCGCCGCCCACGAGGAAGCGGCGCTGCTGCCCGGCCAAAAGTCCAGGCCGACAGCGCCAGGCTCGGCACCCCACATAACGCAATAGCATCAGCGCGCAGGAGGAAGCGAAATGCGGAGACTCCCTGTCTGTTCAGCATTGGCCTTCGCGATCATCGGTAGCGGCATCTTGAGCTGCGCCCAGGCGCAGACGCAAAAGGGTGACGCGATCAAGGCACTGACCACCTTCGAGGCGCGGCTCGAGGCCGGCATCAGCTACCGGGATTTCCCGGCTGTCACCGGGCAGGCGTACGCCGCGCTGAACGCGCTGGAGGGCGCCTCGCCCGAGGTGCAGGCGCGCATTGCCGCGTTCAAGGCGCGCAATTCCTCGGCGATACTCGTCTGGCGAATCAAGGTCGACGATGGTTTCGATTTCGTCGCCCGCGGCGACTTGCCAGTTCAGAAGATGATCTCTCGACAGTGCCGAGGGCCCGCCAAACCCGACGTTCACACGCCCTTGACGCAAGTCCCAAAATGGGACTAATATTCAAGTGTGCGCGTCATCGCTGTCAGTCATCTGCGTGCGTTTTGGGAAAGGCGCGCGGAGGCGGAACAGCCACTACGTGCGTGGGTGAAGGCCGTGGGTGCGGCCCGATGGAAGCGGCCGAGCGATATCACAGCGCAGTTCACGACAGCGAGCGTGCTTAAGAGCCGACGCGTGGTGTTCAACATCAAGGGCAACGATTACCGATTGGTCGTTGCCGTTGCGTATCGATTCGGAGCCGTGTACGTGAAATTCATTGGCACGCATGGTGAGTATGACCGAGTCGATGCGGATACCGTGGAGATGCTTTGATGCAGATTCGACCGATCCGTACCAAGGCCGACTATCGCGCTGCCCTGGCCGAAGTCTCGCCGATGTTCGATCACGAGCCGGAACCTGGTACGCCGCAGGGTGACCGGTTCGATGTGCTCGTGACGCTCATCGAGGCGTACGAGCGCGAGCACTTTCCGATCGAGGCGCCCGACCCGATCGAAGCGATCAAATTCCGAATGGAGCAGCAGGGGCTCACGCCGCGGGACCTGGAGCCGATGATCGGGAGGCTGAATCGGGTCTATGAGGTGCTGGCGGGCCGGCGGCCGCTGACAATGGCTATGGTGCGCCGTCTACACAAACAACTTCAGATTCCCGCCGAGAGCTTGCTGGGGCCCTGATGGGCCGACTGGCGGATCCCGGAAGGGGTTTTCTCGCAGAGCCAGACTCCGCGCGGCCTTGACAGGACTTCGTCTCCACCAAAGTCCTTGATGTAGCAGCGCTTTCTCGGCGCCGAACAGGGTCCACGAATGCGAAGGTCTGGGCATTTCGTGGTTTCTGAAATGCGATGGTCTAGACCATCGCTTGTTCGGAGCCGAAAACGTGAGCGAAGCAGAGACGCCGGCGGGCGTGGTGCGGGACTTCCCGCTCGCACCGAACCGCGCAAACCTGACGCTGCGGACTCTCGCAGACGTCTACATGGCAAACTTTGCTGGTCGCGACCCTACGCGCACCTACTCGGTCGCGTTCTGGGTCCGCGAACCGGGCGAGCGCGGCCTCATCGAAATCGATGCGGACGCCGTTGCCGATGTGCTGGATTGCCTCGTAGCAACCCCCGTGACCAAAGTCGTGGGGAAGGATCCCCTAACGGGCGAGAAGCGCCTGCGTACATTCGGCAGACGCAAACCGGCAACGATCAACCGACTGAAGTCGGTTATCAGCAGCATGCTGTCCTTCGCGCAGCGTCGTCGGTTGATGCCACGCGGTTGGAGCAATCCGTGCAAAGAAGGATCAGGTGCGCAGCTGTTCACACTATCGGTACTGCGTGGCCTGTAGGCTCTCGCGCCACTTCTCATCAGCAACTATCGTACCGTGGCACTTATCGCGTATGCGCGAAGCTTTGGCCTGCAGCACATCGATTGCGACGAGCCTCGACTCCAGTTCTTCCGGCGATAGAGTCCGGTAGTCGTCACCTGTAGCGGGTAGCTCTTTCAACAAGCCGTCAACGTCCGCCCGAACCTTTTCGCACTCCTGTACCCATGCAGCTTGATTGCTTGATCCAAAGCTACCGCCCGAGACGTGAGCGGAAGTCCTTGACGCTTGCGCTCGATTGATGAGCGCCGGAAGCTGTTCGAGGGCTGCCCGCGTTGCGGTTTCCGCTTTGCGAAGTTCAAGCCGAAGATCGAGCGCTTTCACTCGACCTGATCGTCGATAACCGAGATACCCGAGGCAAGCGCCTGTTACACCCGTGATCATCCCGACGATGCCAGTTACCACGCCGACGTAGGGTGGCCATTCATTCATCATCCGCTCCCGGCTCCCGCATCCAGAACGCGCAGCCCATCGCGTACAGTTTCAACGGGGCGTGATCCAAGCGGGACAACAAGGGCGACGCCCCCGGCGTTGATAGGTCGAAACCCAGTGACGCAGTTGCTCCATACTCATTTCCAAGAAGTCCTTAAAGGACGGAAGGGCTTTTCAAATTGAGCTTTGTTTGCAGGATTCTCCAGTACGGTCTTGTCAAGTAGCGCGACGGTTCGGTTATTTTACGTGGAAAGGTAGCTGCCGGTCGTCCATAACATCGCTCCGAATACTCGTCTAGTCGACTCTTGGAATGCGTCAATGTGCTGAAATTGCGCTTTGACGGCGAGCAAGAAAGCGATAAGACCGACTTTTAGAAAGAGTGGTGTTGGTGATGCCATTAACGCGCCAATGGCAACAGCTTCACAGCTTCTACGATCCCTCGATATATCGCATCGACGGGCAGAGATTGCACGGCTACGTCCGGGCACCTTGGGAAGTTCGAGCAAGCGCTCTTCGCGCCTGCCATACGTCATCATCACTGAGGCGGTGCGCATGGCTGGCTTTTCCAAGACCTCCGTGCACACGGTCGAGCAGGCGGTCTATCGGGCGCGCAAGTACAGGCGACGGAGGTTCAGCGCGAATCCAGGTGCGCGAGCGGTCTTCGAAGCACCGCCGAGTGTGCCGTCACGATCGGCGGAAACGCCACGGGCCTCGGCGAAAGGAGAGATGGGCGCGATTGTCAGGAGGCTGCGGGAGTTGGCCGTCCACCGGCCAGGTGAAGCAGATCCGCTGGACTGAAGCGCTACGGCTCGCTCGGCAATCCAATCTCGACGCCCGAGGTCACTACAGGTCACTACGGTAGGTGGTCCCCAATCATACGCAAAACATTTGCATTTTTGTCATGTTTCGCATACGATTGGGGTGTGCCCTACCTCAACGAATACCTGGACCAACAGCTCGCCCGCGGGCGCGCCTACTTCTCGCGACAGGAGGCCCTGGACGCGCTCGCTCTGACGCCGCAGAACCTCGCTGCCGCGATTAGCCGGCTCATCAGTAAAGGGCGCCTAGCGAATCCCCGGCACGGCTTCTACCTGATTCTTCGACCCGAGGACCGGACGCTCGGAGCGCCTGATCCCGTGCGCTGGATCGATCCGCTGATGAAGCATCAACGGATCGACTACCGAATTTCGCTGCTTCGCGCGGCGGCGTTCCACGGTTCGACGCACCAGGCGGCAATGGTCTTCCAGATCGTCGTTCCCAAGCAGTTGCGCGGCTTCGAGATCGGTCGACACCGCTTGCAGTTCGTATACCAGGCGCCGCATTCCTTCGCCAAAGCCAATCGACCCGAATACCTTGTGCAAATGAAGAGCGAGGCGGGATTCGCAAAAGTTGCGGTCGTCGAGCTGACCCTTCTGGATTGCGCGCGATATCTGCACCGCGCGGCAGGCATCAACGGCGTGGCACAGATCGTCAAGGACTTGGGTGGCAAGGCGGACCCGCGCAAGCTGGCCAAGCTCGCCGACGTCTATGAGAACTCGTCCGTTCGACGGCTGGGCTATCTCCTCGAGCTCGGCCGACACCCGCGCCAGGCAAAGGCGCTGGAGCCATTCGCCCGTGAAGCGAAATCATTGAAGCCGCTGGATCCTGCCGCCAAGCCTCTGGTGGCCTCACTCGCTACTTCGCCGGAAAGGAATTCCAAGTGGATGTTGCTACTAAATGAGCGGGTCGAGGTCGAGGCTTGATTCCGCGCGCGTATCTCCAGGAATGGAGCGCGAAAGCGCCATGGCCGGACCTCAGCCAGGTCGAACAGGATCTGATTATCTGCCGTGCTCTCTGCGATCTTTTCACGGCGCCAAAGCTGAAAGGAAGGATCGCTGTTCGGGGTGGCACGGCGATCCACAAGCTGCTCTTCCGCCAACCGCTGCGCTATTCCGAGGACATCGACCTGGTGCAGGTGCGGCCTGAGCGGATCGGTCCGACGATCGATGCCGTACGCGAGGCGCTGGCGTGGCTGGGCGATTGCAATCGTGATCGAGCAGGGCACTCGACGCACCTTACGTTCCGCTTCGCGCCGGAGGTCGCCCCTGACACGACCCTGAATGTGAAGGTCGAGGTCAACACGCGTGAGCACGCGAACCTGCTCGGCCTGAAGACCTACCCCTTCGAGCTCGTCAACGGTTGGCACGAGGCGAGGGCGGGAATCGTTTCGTTCGAGCCCGAAGAGCTTTTCGGAACGAAGCTGCGAGCCCTGTTGCAGCGACGCCAGGGCCGGGACCTATTCGACCTTAATGAAGGTCTGAAACAGCTCGGGCTCGACTCGTGGTTCCGCGTGTGATTGGGCAAGTCGGGCCAGCCAGCCCTGATCGGACCCTGAACTCGCGCCAGCAGGCTTTGCTTTCGGAGTTCGCATCGTGCCTGCGATCACTTCCGCCGAGAGTGCAATCGACCCTCATCTCGCCGTGCGCCCAAAGGGACGCCACGCAACTCATGGGCATTTCACGCACGACCCTTGCGAGTAGTCTTGGTCACCCCGATTGGTGCAAACCCGGGGCGAGTGCGCAGCTTCTTCTGTGGTCGGACCGAGTTTGCGCGGGGTCACCAATCTGGGGCTACTCGTTCTATCGCATTCCAGCCGTCGGCGGGGGACCAGAACTGCAGCTCACGTTCGACGAGTCGCAAACCAGTGCCGCCGTGTCGTGGGTGCGCACCCAATGACATAGGGAACTGCGGCTGAGCGCGGGGGACGACCGGGGGTTGTGGCACAAGCACCTATAGACCGGCGGCGGACGCTGCCCATTGACTCCCTCGTCTCCACCAGTACCATCTCCCCCGTTCCTGCACTCCCCTGCGCTTGAGTGCAACAAGTCCCTGAAGTTGCAGAGAAAATCGGACGTTCGTAAAGTCCCGAAGGTGCAACTCGATTTCGCCGCGGTGCGCTCCGACGCAAGAATTTGTGGCGGATCCGCTGGCGGATCGGAGCGGATGTGGCAAAGCACCTTCTTTCCGCGCGCGAGGTTCAGGTCTCGAGCGACGGCGACCACTTCGATGGCGAAGGACTCATTCTTCACATCGGGGCGGGGCGCGCGTGCATCAGTCGCCGCAAATGCCGGGATGACTCCTTCGCTTAGCTGGAACGACTCCTTTGGAGTCTCGTGACGCGGTGTTACCATTCATAAATCGGTAATACCGCGGGGCGAGCCATGGCGACCACGATCACGAGCAAAGGACAGGTGACCATACCCAAGCACATTCGTGATGCGTTAGGGCTGCGGCCCGGCAGCGCCGTGGACTTCGCGGTCGACGATGAGGGACAGGTGGTGCTGGTTCCTGTGAAGAGGGCAGCATCGCGACCCGCGAAGGATCGGTTTGAATCCGCAAGGGGCGGCGCCACGGTCAAGTGGCGGACCGAGGACCTGATGCGCCTGCTGCGCGATGACGGATGATCCTGATTGACACCAACGTCCTCATCGACGTTCTGGAAGATGACCCGCAGTGGGCCGAATGGTCCGTCGCGCAGCTGCGCGCGCATTCCAAGATCCATGAGTTGGGCATCAATGCGATCGTCTACGCGGAGCTTTCCTTGGCGTTCGAGCGCCTGGAGGAGCTCGATGACGCCGTCATGCGCCTGGGTTTGAAGCTGCTCGAGATTCCTCGGCCAGCCTTGTTTCTCGCGGGAAGGGCGTTCCTTACTTATCGCAAGGTCGGCGGCCCCAGGTCGAATGTTCTGGCCGACTTCTTGATTGGTGCGCACGCCGCTGTCGCGGGGGTAGCGATACTGACGCGCGACGCACGACGCTACACGACCTACTTTCCAGCCGTAAAGCTGCTGCTCCCGGTCACGCCATGATTCGTGGCCGGGCCGTGGATTGCAGCGATCGCCGTTGTTCTCGACCTGCGTGGATCGAGGCGCCCGAGCTGCTCGACGCCGTCGCCAAGGTCACTATGAAGTACCCGGAAACCGGGCGGCGCGTCCGGCAGCGGCTCGAGCTGGTCTTCGCGGACGCAGAATTCCACAAGCTGTGCACCCGCGCCAGCGGCCGTATCATCCGGATCGCCTTCCAGGTCGCATGCATCAAACCGGGGGCGAACCGTGACTGTCGCCGTCAAATTCTCCGACTTGATGGACGCATTCGAGTTCGTCAGCGTCGCCGGCCCCTTCGACAATCGAGCATATGTCGATCTGATAACCGGGAAAATCTATCTCGTGTCGGATGAGCTGGAACTCGAGGAGGAACTCCCGGATGACCTCGAAGAGTCCGACAGGTACTTGGCCGTTCCAGGTAAGAACGAATTGGACCTCGGCCTTCGGCTCGTCGAGCAGTTCGTACGGGAGCGACTGCCGGCAGATGCCGAGGAGGTCAGCGCGTTCTTCAGGCGCAAGGGTGCCTACAGCCGCCTGAAGATCCTTCTCGCCGATCGAGGTGTACTCCAGCAGTGGTACGAGTTCGAGCAAGCCGAAACGAGCACAGCGCTGCGTGCGTGGTGCCAGGAAAACGAAATCGAACTCGCCGATTCCGGCGGCACACAGGCTCGCGGATAGAAGGGCGTCATCGACGTTTACGTCGCGGGCGGGGTGCCGGCCGCCACTGCGAGGCAGGAGCCGACCACGCCTATCGGCGGCTCAGGTTCCCTTGGCCCGGGCCCGGCGGTGGCGCGAGTTCCGCTGGCTCAGACGAGGTCCACCGTAGCACGTTATAAATCAAGTGCATACGTTACGTTCCCAATTCGCCCACGTAGTGTCCCATGCAGGCGGAGGGATTGCGCCTCTACTGCCGGTAATCACACCCCCGGTATGGTGATCTTGGCCTCGACGAGTAGGAACTTGAACTACTAGTAGACAGATCTGTCTACGGGCCATGAGCGTACGTCAGTCGAGCCGCAAGCCTGCCAATGCGCGAGAGCAAATAGACTGGGCTGCCTACGAGCTGTTTTCCCAGTACGGTGTTCGTGCGGTTGGCGTTGACACGCTCGCGGCACGGGCCGGCGTCGCGAAGAGAACGCTGTACAAGTACTACCCGTCCAAGAACGAGCTTGTTCTTGCCTTCCTTCGCCGACGAGAGGAGCTGTGGACCCGATCCTGGCTCCAGGGAGGCATCGAGCGCGCTGCCGTAACGCCGGCGCAGAAGCTACTCGCGATTTTCGATGTCTTCGACGAGTGGTTTCGCCGCCCGGATTTCGAGGCCTGTTCGTTCATCAAGGTGCTTCTTGAGCATGCGGAAAGCGGGCATCCGCTTCGGAAGGCATCGCAGCGGCACATCGATACCATTCGGTTGTTCATAAGGGGCTTAGCCGTGGAAGCGCAAGTGCCCGATCGCGAAGGATTCGCGAAGCAGTGGCAGATCCTGATGATGGGATCGATCGTCGCGGCCTATGCGGGCGATCTTGATGCCGCACGTCGGACCAAGGCGGTGGGCGCGCTGCTGCTCGCGCGCAACGGGATCGACGCTCGACCAGGAACTCGCAAGTGACGCAAAATTCCATCGAGCCACAGGCCTGGTCTGAGCTTCTGGAATGCCAGCGCCGGGTCCTCGAACGTGTTGCGAATAGGGCCTCACTTGCCGAAATCTTCGAGACGCTGGTCCAGCTGATCGAGGATCAGACTCGAGACATGCGCTGTGCCGTGTTACTGACGGATTCCGATGGGCAGAGGCTCCATTTTGTCGCAGCCCCGAACATTCCGGAAGACTACAAGCGGAACATCGGACCGTTCCTGCGAATTGAGCCCAACATGGGTTCGTGCGGTACCGCCGCTTTTCGCCGCGAGCCGGTTTATACGCAAGACACTAGAAACGACCCGCTCTGGAAAGACGCCGGCCACATCGCGGTCCGCAACGGCCTGCGCGCGATCTGGTCCACGCCGATTTTATCGGACGATAACGCGGTTCTGGGAACCTTTGCTATGTATTACAGCAAACCGCGTCTGCCGTCCCCGCAGCATATTCAACTGATCGACATGGCGGTGCAGCTGGCGCGCGTGGCGATCGAAGCGAAGCGCAGCGAAGATGCACTTCGCAAGAGCGAGGACCGCCTTCGCCTTGTCATCGACACAATTCCGGCGATGGCCTGGAGCGTTCTGCCTGACGGCACCGTCGATTTCCTGAACCAGCGTTGGTTGAACTATGCAGGCGTCTCCATGGAGGAATATATTGAAGCGCCAACGAGCGCGATTCATCCCGACGACACTCCAAGGATCTTGGAGAAATGGCACGCAGCGATGACGGCTGGGGAGCCGTACGAAGATGAAATGCGTTTGCGCCGCGCTGACGGGCAATACCGCTGGTTCCTGATCCGCACGGTGCCGCTTCGCGATGAGCAGGGAAACATCGTCAAGTGGTACGGAACGAGTACCGATATCGAGGAGCTGAAGCAGGCCGAAGATACGCTGCGGCGGAACCAGGCCTTCTTTGCGGCTGAGGCGCAACGCATCGGTGGGTTGCTCAAGACGGCGACCGGCCATGGGCACGAACGTTTGACAGGCGACGAGGTCGTAGCCACAACTCAGAGGGGCGCCGCAGGAAAGTCGCCGCCTGGCGAAGGTGCGGCCGAGAGAACCATTCCTCAGAACCAACGACTCATCGCTGAACGCCAAGCGATCGAATCGCTCACATCCAACGAGCGCTCAATCATACGGTTGATCACCGAAGGCAACTCGAATGCAGAGGTCGCGGAGCTGATGCATCTGTCGCCAAGGACGGTCGAGACGTATCGCTCCCGACTGATGGAAAAGCTGCAGCTCGAAGACCTGGTTGCCTTGGTCAAATTTGCGATTCGGAATGGAATGAGCTCGGTCGACTAGCACGCGGCTGGCGGTGCACTCCTTCCATCGTGAATTTCCGACGTAGTTTCACAATATGCAATTCTGGCCTTAGAAGTTAGCATGCACCAGCACACCTTGACCGTCAGCTACGAACGGGCAAGTGAGATGAAATCCCGCATCAACATCGGCGAGCTGCAAGTTGGCATGCCGCTGCGATTTGACGTTTTCGACTCCAACGACCGATTGCTGCTAGGCCGCGGCAACCGGATCACGAGCGAGGGGCAGCTCGGGCGCCTGATCAAGGAAGGAGTCTTTTACCACGCGCCGAGTGACAGGGAAGACGCCCGGTCTGAGGACAGTACCCGACTCGCGCCGGACGAGAACCGTGTCGCGCGCGAAGTTTCCACTTTCAAAATACTCGACGACTGCAGCCATCGACTCGACGCGCTGCTCGATCGACCGTCGCGCACTTCTGAAACGGACAGTTTTGTCGATGAGATCATGACCCTGGTCAGGCGGGTTCAGCGTTGCTGCCAGTTCGACGGCGATGCAGCTCTCGCGTACGTTCTGCTCGGCCGGGCGCCGCGCTACACCGTGCGGCAGCATATGAATGTTGCGATTCTTACGGCCTTGATGCTTTCGCGTATGGCTTCGGTGCGTGCGCAGGCCGCGCTAGCCGCAGCGCTTACGATGAATATCGGAATGCTGGCATTGCAGGAAGAGCTCTACTGGACCAGCAACCCGCTCGGGCAGGATCAGCGCGCTGCCCTGCGGCAGCATCCGGATATGAGCGTGCTGGCGCTGCGGGAGCGCGGCGTCGGTGATCCCGCTTGGCTCGAAATCGTAGCGCAGCACCACGAGGCACTCGACGGATCAGGGTATCCGCGCGGGATCGGGGGTGTCGAGATCCGCCGCGAAGCGCGGGTTATCGTGCTAGCGGACCGCTATAACGGCATGGTGATGAACCGGGCATATCGCCCTGGCGTAGCGCCGGATCAGGCACTGAAGGTACTGGCTCGCCGGGACGCGAGCGCCCTTGATCCGGAAATGCTCGCCGTGCTGATCAAGGCAATCGGGGTCTATCCGCCGGGCACGGTGGTCGCCTTGGTCAACAAGGAAGTCGGCGTCGTGACCAACCGCCTGCTCGATCTGAAGCATCCGATCGTGCGCACTTTTTTCTTGGAGTCTCAATGGCCTTACGACAAGCCGCTTAAGCGCCTTACCTCCAGGATGCCGCAGTTTGCAATTGCGAAGGTTCTGCCGCGCGATGCGCTCAAGTATCCGATTGAGCCGGAGCGACTGTGGCCGCCGAGTCCTTTCGTCGAGTCCGACGACGAGGGGATATAGAACTCCTCGGGAAAACGAAATCGAACTCGCCGATTCCGGCGCCGCGCAGGCTCGCGGATAGAAGGGCGTCACCGACGCTCCCATCGGGGCCGGCTGCGCACTGCGTCCGACCTCCCTCGAGCCGAGCGGCCGGCCGGTGATCCCGCAGTCCGGCCGAAAGCGGAACTGGCAGCAGCGAAATTCGACGCAACAAAGCCGCCCTTCAAGACGTCGAGCAAGCAGAGTGGCCTCGATTGGAGCGCGCGTCGGCGGTCGTTGACCGGTGCTTGACATGCAAGGGATTGTTTGCCTATTATTCATGCAATCGATTACTTGCATGTAGCCGTCCATGGCCGAGCGCCTCGATGACACCGACTTGCTGTTCAAAGCCCTCGCCGATCCCAGCCGGCGCAAGCTGCTGGACTTGCTGCACGCACACGACGGCCGCACCCTGACCGACTTGTGTGAGCACCTGGACATGACGCGCCAGGGCGTGACGCAGCACCTGGGCGCGCTGGAGGCGGCGAACCTGGTGGTCACCATGTGGCGCGGCCGCGAGAAACTGCACTTCCTCAATCCGGTGCCGCTGCAGGAGATCTACGAGCGCTGGATAGCCAAGTTCGAAAAGCCGCGCCTCAAGGCGCTGGGCGACCTGAAACGACGACTGGAGAAAACCAATGGCTAGATCGACCTTTGTGTACGTGACCTACATCCGCACCACGCCGGAGAAGCTGTGGTCAGCACTGACCGACGGGGAGTTCGTAAAGCAGTACTGGTTCGGCATGCACTGCGAAAGCCAGTGGACGGCGGGATCCTCGTGGAAGATGGTGTCCGGCGACGGTCGGATCTTCGACGCCGGCGAGATCGTCGAGGCCGAGCCGCCGCGGCGCTTGGTGATCCGCTGGCAACATCAGAACAAGCCCGAACTCAAGGCCGAAGGCGAGTCGCGCTGCACGATGGAACTGGAACCCAGTGGAACGGCGGTCAAGCTCTCCATCACCCACACCATCGAGTGCGAACCCTCGAAATTCATCGCAGCGGTGTCCGGCGGCTGGCCGAAGGTCATCTCCAACCTCAAATCCCTGCTGGAGACCGGCTCCACCGTTCTGCAGGACCCCTACCCCATTGAGAGCGCCCACTCTGGAAAGGCGTAGCCATGGCAAAGGTCATTTTTGGAGCCTTCCAGACAAGCGATTCTGCGCGCGCCCTAGGCGTGTCTCGTAAGAACTCCTCACGGAATGATCTTGGAAGCCGGTGCGCTATGCCGCTGCAGGCGGTCCGAACCAAGTGGTTAGCGCGTCAGCGAGTCTCAGCTGAGGCAGGTCTCCCACCCACGCCACATATCCGTCGGGCCGAATCAACACGGCGGTGGGAGCAGTGACCGGCCCGAGTGCCGGAAGCTCCCACGTACCAACGTACTTGGCGTCGACCAGCTGAACCCGATCTGCCCACGGAATGATGTCGAAGCCGCCGGGCTCATCGAGGTTGAGCAGCACCGGCCGGGCATCGTGCAGCAGGGTGAAGACCCGCAGCGGGCCGTCGGCGGTGACCAGGTCGAGATCGAGCATGCGGCGCCCAAGCAGCGGGTGGCCCTCGCCGAGGTCGTAATGGATGTCCAGACCCGACATCGTCGCGGCCAATCGTCTGCGAGGCTCGTCCATGGCGAGGAGCTCGGAAATGATGTCGCCCAGGGCCTTCGTGCGGTCGTCCGGGCGGCGAAGCGCGATTTGCGCCATGGTGTTGCGCAGCACGCGGGCAGCGACCGGGTGGCGCTCGGCATGGTAGGTATCCAGGAGGCTTTCCGGCGAAATCCGCTTGACCACCTGGGCCAGCTTCCATCCCAGATTCACCGCATCCTGCACACCGATGTTGAGGCCCTGTCCACCCACCGGCGGATGCACGTGTGCGGCGTCGCCGGCCAGCAGGACCCGTCTTTCGCGGTAGGCCGCGGCCTGGCGGGTCATGTCGGTGAACCTGGAGATCCAGGTGGGACTGTGGATCCTGTAATCGGTCCCGTATACGGCGATGAGCGCCTCGCTGAGATCGCGCAGGGTCGGTTCGCTGGTGGGTCCTAGCTGCTGCTCGGTCAGCACGACCCGCACCGGCCCCCCGTCCTCCGCCACGCCACCCCGGTGCGATAGCGGAAAACGATCCCTCGACCTTTCCGAGTCCGGCAACCCCAGCAGTGGGTCGCCGGCTGCGTATGGAGCGTAATCCCCCCCTTTAGAACCGCGAACGGCTGCCGATGGACAGTTTGAAACGCTGCGCCGGCGCGGCTCGCCGGCAGATCGTCCCGAACCCGATCGCGGAAACACATGACCCACACCGAAGACGACTCTAACTGGCAGTTCAGCCTCAACGTCGACACAGACGACGGTGAGGTGTTGGACTATTCGAAACTCCTGTCGCGCGAATCGAATTCCGCGGCGGCCAGCGAAGCCCCGCGCCGAAGGGAGCTAAGGCGACCGCTGGCGCGACTGCTCGCAGGGCGTTTCGGCTGAGACAGGTAGAGCTAAGTAGACGCGGTCATCGGCCGGGACAGCTATGACGCGCGGCGCAAAGCGAACAGGCCCAGCCTCGTCTACTGCGGCGACGACGCTGGCAGCAAAGAGGTTGCCGCCGGTCTGATCCGCGATGTGGGGTTCGAGCCCGCCGTCTGCGCGCGAGCGCTATGCGAACGCGGAATCCAAGCTGCTCATGCTTCGACACGCCTTTCGCAGTGGCGCCCGGCGGGTGGAACCTGTAACGGATCTTCGCAACACGCGAAGCCAGGCAGCGATCGCGAAATTGGGGGCAGTGCGGGAGGGAGTAATGCGACGCGACCGGATCACGTGGACAGGCCACGTCCGTGATAGCGTCCTTTTCGCGATCACCGACCTGGATTGGGTGGACGTGCGGGCCAATCTAACGCGGCTGGCCGCGCTCGGATGGACAGAGCCAACTAGCCTCTAGCAAACCTGGGGATGCTCGCCCGCGCCTTGCGGGTCGAACCCCTACGGCCTGTCGTCCTACGCTGTCCCGCACACGGCCTTCCTACCCGCCACTAAGCTACCCTCTCGCGCCCAGAGGGCAGGCGCGCACCTGAAACGGGCGATAGCTCCTTCCGACCTGGTTCAGTCACCATTTGTTCTGCGAACCATACAGCCGGCAACGGTTGCAGAACTGCACCCCATGAAGATTCACGCTCTGACCACAGCGGTGGCCGCTCTGGTCTCTTTGGTTGGCTCCTTGATGGCTAACCTGGCCGCCCGCGATCTGGTGCTCGTGATTGCTCTGGCTACCCTTTTCGTGCAATGGCACGCTCAGCGCAGGCGGCAAATACGGACAATGGAGCAGCGCGCGCTGCTGGCCACGATGCGCAGCCTGTCCGAAGAAGCCGCGCTTCTGAGCTGCAGCCAGGTCGCGACCTGTCATCCGGAGTTGCGCTGTGAGCTTCACATTTTCGAGCGCACGGTTGTCCACAGCTTGGCAGACCTGCACCACGGACGAACCGGTGCCCCAGCCTTATCGGTCATCCAGCGCTGCGTGAAAGTCATTGCCCCACCGCTGCTGGCGGCCGTGCAGACGTACGATGACAAGCTCACGTTGCAAAGTGTCTGTCGCCAATTTCGACAGATGAGCCAGCGGCTGGCACCAAAAATCCCCAACGGCGCCTCAGCCACGGACACCCAGTTCGCATTTAGCGGCGAGCTCCCGAATCGATGAGAACCGGGTCTTCTGTCCGGCTAAGGATCGCGCCAACCGGGTCGGAGCGCGACTAACCTCACATCGGCTTCCTGCCTCCACGAGCGCCCTCAGCGTCCTGGAGGAGGTCGATGACGCCGTGACGCGCCGCGGGCGAAGCTGCTCGAGACTCCTGCGCCGGCTTTATTTCTCGCTGGAACATCGCTCAGAGCCGGCGGCACGCGTTTCAGCGCGTCACCACTCCAAAGTCTTTGGGCGCTCGCGAACCGTTCTCAGGGAGTGCATTCATGTCAATCGCAGTTGTTGTCGTCCTGATCATTATTGGATTATCCGGCCTGCGTATCGCTCAGGAGTACCAGCGTGGAGTGGTTTTTCGGCTGGGGCGTTATGTCGGCCTGCGCGGGCCGGGACTGTACTGGATCATCCCGCTCAATATCGAGCGCGCAGTTACCATCGACATTCGCACACGCACCGTCTCGGCCGAGCAGCAGGAAACGATCACGCGCGATAGCGTAACGATCAAGGTCAACGCTGTACTTTGGTATCGGATTGTAGATGCGGCCAAGTCTGTCATCGAAGTGGCAGACGCCCCGGCTGCCGTGTATCAGCTGGCCTTGACTGGCCTGCGCAACATCATCGGACAGCACGACCTTGATGAAGTCCTGCAGGAGCGCAACAAGATAAACAGTCTTCTTTGCGAGAACATCGCAAGCTCGACCACGGCGTGGGGACTGGAAGTTCAGCGGTTCGAAATGAAGGATGTGGAGTTGCCTGTCGCCATGCAGCAGGTCATGGCGATGCAAGCGGAAGCCATCCGCGAAAAACGGGCGCGAATAATCAAAGCCGAGGCAGAGTTCGACGCATCGGTGAAACTGTCCGCGGCGGCCGCGCAGATCATGGCAAATCCAGCCGCCCTGGAGCTGAGGCGCATGCAAATGATTTCGGAAGTCGGTGCGGAAAACAACAGCACGACAGTGTTGATGATTCCGTCGGACTTTGTGTCCCTCTCACACACGCTGGACAAGTACTTGCAGCAGCGCAACGCAGACACCGCCTCTCCCGAGCCGTGAGAAGCCCTGGCAGGCGCTCGTCATCCTATTTCCTGCGTCAGCCCAATGGTTGGCTCAGACTCCGGCCTTTTGCCACTGGGAAATGAGCCGGTGTAGCATCCCCGCGTCGTAGAAAGTCAATCAACAAACCTCGACGTCCAAGTCACGCCGCAGTCACTGCGGCCGCGGAGAGTGTCGTGTGACACAACCGTGTCCGGGCGGCGGCGCGTACTGCGCGACGCGAGTGCAACACGACGTTCCGATCGCATTCGGTCTTGAGCCATCCAAACCTGGGGAGAAAGACATGGCCACGGCAGCCGAATCCACGCCTATCAAATCCGCTTCCCGTGCAAACGCGTTCACGTTCACCGCGCTGGTGCTTGTCGGCGCGACTCTATCGGCCGCTAACGCCGGACCGCCGCTCGCCGCGTCCGCCGTCTCCGGCCAACACAAACCGAATCGGTTCCTGAACGAGCTCGAATACGAACACGCCTATCCGGCTGCGCCGAGCCACCCCTACGTGCGCACGATCGCGCGCGCCAAGGCCTTCGAGGCCTTCCAGGACGTTCGCTCGGGCGACAGGGGACACGGGCGCGGGGGAACGTGGCGAACGGTCGGACCGGCGACGGTGCTGAACCCGGCCGACCCGGCGACTCCCGGCGCTTCGGCATGGAAGAACCTGTCCGGACGCGCGACCGCGCTCGCGATCGGCAGGACCTGCACGACGAGCATGTGCCGGCTCTGGCTCGGGACCGCAGGTGGCGGACTGTGGCGGTCCGACCAGGCGATGGACGGGAGCGAAGTCGAGTGGGAGCACGTCTCGTTGCCGCAGGCCAACAACACGGTCGGCAGCCTCGCGCTCGATCCGAACGACGCCAGCGACCAGACGCTGCTGGTCGGCACCGGTGAATCCAATTTCAGCTACACCTCGGGCGCGAGCAGCGGCCTGTACCGAACGACCAACGCGGGCAGGACCTGGACGCGCCTGCCGACGCTGATTACCGATCCTTCGGTCTCTCCCGACCCGATCGATTTCACCGCCACGCGCGGCATCGGAAGGGTGGCAATCAAGCCCGGCGATCCGAACACGATCTACGTCGGTACGACCTACGCCATTCAGGGAATGACGGCCGTGCGCGGCGGGCAGACAGTACTGACAGGCGCTCCCCAGGCGCGCGTCGCACTGTACCGCAGCAGCGACGGCGGCAAGACATGGACTCTGGCGTGGGTCCCGCCGGTGAAGTCGCCGTTTGTGTCGGGAAGCGGTGTTGCCCCTGGCACGTCGGAAGTGATGGAGGGCGTCAAGGACATACGGTTCGACCCGCTCGATCCCGGCACGGTGTACGTCACGGCATTCAACAACGCGATCCACCGCTCCTCGCCGAAGCTGGACGGTGACGCGGCGTTCCGGCCGGTGTTCGCGCTGACCGGATACGACGGATTGACAGCGCTGGCGGAATTCGCCCTGACCGTGAAGAACGGACACACACGCATCTATGCCGGCAACGGCGTCAACGACATCAACCAGCAAGCGCTTTTCCGCCTCGACAATGCCAACGTGCCCGCCGCCACGCTGGTCGATCCGACCGTCCTGCCCTTGGCGAACGGTGCAGCATGGCAGACGCTCACGTCCAGCGACCCATCCCAACCCGGCGTGACGAGCTTCGCCTACTGCTTTGGCCAGTGCGAGTACGACCAGGTGCTGGCGGTGCCGAACGGTTCGCCGGACACGTTGGTGGTGGGCGGCCAGGTGAACTACTGGACGGGCGGCGGCGTGATCCGTTCCATCGACGCGGGGGTGAGCTTCACGGACCTCGGCTACGACCTGCAGTCGCCTCCGGGCCAGCAGCATCCGGACGTGCACGCAGTGGCATTCCACCCGAACAATCCGGACATCGTGTTCGTCGCCTCCGACGGCGGCGTATCGCGCACCAGCGCCACGTTCGGCGACGGTTCGAATCTGTGCGAGAACCCGTTCGTGATTGGCTACGCCCCGGGCAGCGTCGGCGACAATATATGCCGCCAAATGCTGTCGCACCTTCCGACCGAGATCGCCTTCCTCAACAAGGGTCTGCAGACGATCCAGCTTTTCAACGTCGCGGCCGATCCAAACAACCCATTCGAACGCATCATGGGTGGGGCACAGGACAACGGTACGCTGCTGTTCGACAAGGCGGGCGGCGACGGCGCAATGCAGTGGTTCGTAGACTTCGGGATCGGCGACGGGACCTCGGCGAACGGATTCCATCCGACCAATCCAGACATCCTGTTCGCGAGCTTCCAAAGTCAATTTTTCTTCACGAACTTCCACCGCGGCAGCGGGGGAATCGGAGTGTGGGTGTGGACATCGGCGCCGATCGTCTTCTCGGGAGAGCGGGGAAGCGCGTCAGAACTGTTTACCGGACGCCAGTTCATGACCACCGACCCGGTGCATCCCGACACGCAGTTCACGGGCTATGCGCACGTCTGGCGCACGCTCGACAACGGCGGCAACCAGGCCTTCCTGGAGGCGAACTGCACCGCTTTTCAGGTCTTTTTCCTGGGCAATTTCAGCCTGAGCTGCGGCGACTGGACCGCGCTCGGTCCGTCGCTGAACGACGCTGTCTCCGGCTTTGGCGCCGATCGCAGCGGCGGAGTTGTGGTGGCAGCACAGCGCACGGCCGCCGATGCCGGAACGCTTTGGGTTGCGACCAATCTGGGCCGCGTGTTCGTGAGTCACAACGCCGACAATGCGATCCCGGCCAACGTGACGTTCGCGCGCGTCGATTCGACCAACGCGGCGGCGCCTGAACGCTTCGTGAGCGCGATTGCGGTCGATCCGTCCAACCCCAACCACGCCTGGGTGGCGTACTCGGGGTTCAATGCGCTCACGCCGACGACGCCCGGTCACGTCTTCGAGGTGACGTGGCATCCGGACACCTCGAGCAGCCAGTGGACGCCGCTCGATCACGACCTGGGCGACCTGCCGATCAATCATCTGGTGCGCGACGCCAACACCGGCGATCTGTACGCCGCCACGGATTTCGGCGTGCTGGTCCTGCCCGCGGGCAGCTCACACTGGCGGGAGGCGGGCGAAGGACTGCCGACCGCTTTGACCCCGTACTTGCAGATCCTGGCGGACCAGCGTCTGTTGTTTGCGGGCACGCACGGCCGCGGCGCTTGGGTCCTGACCTTGCCATAGACCGTCCGGGGCGGTAGCGGGGGCGTCCCCTCCGCTACCAGCCGGTGCCCGCGGGACCTTTCTCTGGCAGATGCGTCAATCAAGGCCGATGTCGCGCAGCACGGTCGGTTGCACCGTGCTTCCACCTGCCGCAAACGGTCGGTCGTCGACCATCAGCAAGGCGACACAGGCACCGAGCGCGGTCGAGAAGATGAACAGGTTGATGCCGGCAGTCGTCAATCTGTCGATATGCACCATCGCCGAGCGTCCATGGTTTTTCGCGGAAATGGCCGGTAACTCGGCATCTACTTAGCGTCTCGGGAAGCGGTCAGTCGCGCAAAGCTAGCGCTGCGGACACCTGACTTCGGAGGCGCGCGGTGCTCTTCAGATTCTGGCTGATCACTTCCCTGATCGTCGCTTTCGTCGTTTATTGCGGAGCTTTCGGGATTCGGCTGGATCCAGCCGTCGATGATCACTCCTCGTTCGCCGATCGCTACCTCGGTGTTGCCGTTCTGGACGACGACAGCGGACGCGGGCGCTGACGCCACGGCCTACTTGAATTCCGGCGCATTGCTCAGCTCGACTTGCAATTTTCGCAACGCGTCGGCTCCAGCGCTCCGGAGATTTCGACACTCGATTTCGGATCCAACAATTTCGCCTGGGAAGCAGATGCGCCGCGGATCAGGGGACGGTCACCGGGAAAGTCGGCACCGGCCGCGTACTGCGGGGACTCTCGGGATTCGGCTGGATCGACTGGAAGCGTAGCGGCGGGTGCAAGCGGAGGCTGGCTGGTGGAACGCGAGGCCCGGCACATTACTGCATGCCACGGGGACAGGCGGTAGGGCGATCGCCATCCGATAGTGAGCAGCCAGCCCGCTTGCGAGCCGCCATTATCGCCGCCGCAAGTGCCGAGGGCGACGCCCACTCAGGTGTTTCGCGGCCGCTTGTGCTGGGTAGGGACGTTGGCTGATGCAAAGCCCCTTGACATGCGCCGGAAAAGGTCTCAGCCGGACGGGCCGCTCGCCTCGGCCGCGAGGCTGACCGGGGTCGGACTCCAGCTCTCGGCCGCCGCGCCCGCCAGCGCCCGCAGTCGTTTTTCGTCGGCCGCCAGATCCGCCGCCGCGCCCTGGTAGACGACGCGGCCGTCGTCGAGCACGTACGCGACATCCGCGATCTGCACCGCGGCGCGCACGTTCTGCTCGACCAGCAGGATCGACAGCCCCTGCTCGCGCAGCCTGGCCAGCACCTCGAAGACCTCCAGCACCACCAGTGGCGCCAGTCCCTGCGAGGGCTCGTCCAGCAGCAATATCCTCGGATTCAGGACCAGCGCGCGGCCGATCGCCAGCATCTGCTGCTCGCCGCCGGACAGCTGGCGCCCGCGGTGCGCGCGGCGCTGCGCCAGCTTCGGGAAGAGCTCGTATACCTTTTCGATCGACCACGGTCCGGGGCGCTGCAGCGGAACCTTCAGGTTCTCCTCGACACTCAGGTTCGCAAATACGCGCCGCCCCTCGGGCACGTATCCGACCCCGAGCGCCGCGATCCGGTAGGGCGGCCGCCCGGTGCAGTCCTGGCCCAGCACCCGCACGGTGCCGGAACGCGGCGGGGTCAGGCCAAGCAGGCTGCGCAAGGTCGTGGTCTTGCCGGCACCGTTGCGCCCGAGCAGTGTGGCCACCTGCCCGTCCGGCAGCGCCAGCGAGACGTCGTGCAGGATGTGGCTCTTGCCGTAGAACGTAGTCAGCCCGCTGGCTTCGAGCGCGTTCATTGCCGGCTTCCCCCCAGATAGGCCGCCTGCACCCGTTCGTCGGCGGCGATCTGCTGGGCCGTGCCCTCGGCCAGCAGCGAGCCTTCGGCCATCACCATGATCCGATCGGCCAGGTGGAACACCACCCGCATGTCGTGCTCGACCAGCAGGATCGTCAGCGAGCGCTCGCGGTGCAGGCGCCTGACCAGTTCCGTGATCTCGTACGTTTCCTGTTCACCCATGCCGGCCGTCGGTTCGTCCAACAGCAGAAGGCGCGGCCTCAGCGCGAGCGCCATCAGGATTTCGGTGGTGCGCTGATCGCCGTGCGACAGCTCGCCCGCCAGGCGCCCCGACTTGTCGGCCAGGTTGCCGAGTTCGAGCAACTCGGCCACCCGCCGCTCGATCCGGTCGGCCGCCGAGCGGGACTGCCACGGGCGCAGCCGCAGGCCGGCCTCGGACTCGACCGGGATGCGCAGGTTCTCGTGCACGCTGAGCTCGGGAAAGATCTCCGTGATCTGGAACGTTCGCGCAATGCCCATGTCGACCCGCTCGTGGGCGGGACGTCCGGTGATGTCTTGCCCGTCGAACAGGATTCGCCCGCCGCTGGGAGCTACGAATCCGCTGAGCAGGTTGAACAGCGTCGTCTTGCCGGCGCCGTTGGCGCCGATCAGCGCGCGCAGCTCGCCCGGCGCGATCGACATCGACACCTCGTGCACGGCGCGCAGGCTGCCGAAACAGCACGACAGCTGCTCCACGCGCAGCAGGCTCATAGAGTCAGGTAGAAAAGATCATGACGGGGGCCACATTCGAGCTCATTGCTCGCCCCTGCGCTGCACCAGGCCCAAGACTCCGCGCGGGAAGAACAGCACGACCAGCACGAAGATCAATCCGACCACGGACATCCAGTTCTCGGTGTGGCTCGAGACGTAGTCCTGCAGCACGACGAACACGGCCGCCCCGACCAGCGGTCCCCAGAAGGAGCGCATGCCGCCCAGCACGGCCATGATCACGAAGTTGCCCGACATGTCCCAGCGCAGCGCGCGCGGATCGGTGAAATTGTTCAGCAGCGCGTACAGCGTGCCGGCCAGGCTCACGAACGCGCAGGAGATCACGAACGACAGCCACAGGTGGCGCTCCACCGCGATGCCCAGGAAGCGCGCCCGGCGCTCGTTCTCCCGGATCGCCTGCAAGGTGCGGCCGAACGGCGAGCTCAGCAGCAGCGCCATTGCGCCCGCCGACAGTGCGAAGCACGCCAGCGCCAGGTAGTAGAACGCGGTGTCGTGGTTCTGGATGTCGAGGCGGATTCCGGCCAGGTCGAGCGGCAGGCGCCGCCAGCCGGTGAGCCCGTCGTCGCCGCCGGTGACCGTATTCCAGCGAAAAGCGATGAAGTAGAACACCTGACCGAAGGCGATCGTCACCATCGCGAAATACACCCCGCGCAGCCGCACGATCAGCGCTCCGATGGCGGCCGCCGCCAGCGTGCCCACGGCCACCCCGATCAGCATCCCCAGGCCCGTGCTCGGCGCCACGTATTTCAGCGTCATACCGGCCCCGTAGGCGGCCAGGCCGAAGTAGGCCGCATGGCCAAACGAAAGCGTGCCGGTGTAGCCGAGCAGGAAATTCAGCGCCGTCGCCGCCAAGGCCATCACGACGACCCGGCTGGCGAGCTCCGTATAGCCTCCGACCGCGCCGATCCAGAACGGCATCGTCAGCAGCACAAGCCACAGCAGCGCGGTTGCGCCCACCCGCTGCGCCTGCGTCACTTCAGCCGTCCTTCCTCACCGAGCAGTCCGCGCGGGCGCATCAGCAGCACCAGGCCCATCATCACGTAGATGATCGCTTCGCTGGCCGACGGCATGAACACGGTGGCCAACCCCTGCGCCACCCCGATCAGCAGGCCGCCGAACAGGGTGCCGGGCAGGCTCCCGAGCCCGCCCACGATGATCGCGACGAAGCTCGGCATGATCAGCGACGTGCCGATGGTCGGCTGCAGGCCCAGCATGCCGGCTGCCAGCACGCCGGCCAAGCCGGCCAGGTAGATGCCGAGGCCGAAGTTCAGGTTGCGCAGCACGCGCACGTTCACGCCCAGCGCCGAGACGGTCTCGAGGTCCAGCGTTCCGGCGCGAATGCGCATACCGAGCCGGGTTCGGCCCAGCACGACGAACAAGGCCGCCACCGTCAACGCGACCAGGGCGACCATGAACAGGCGATAGCCGGTCAGGAAGAAGAACTGGGTACTGAGAGGGCGCGCCAGCGCGGCCGGAATCGGATACGGCAGGCTTTGCGGGCCCCAGATATAGCGCGCGAGATCCTCCAGGATGTAAGCCAGCCCGAACGTCAGCAACAGGCTGTACAGCGGGTCGCGGCCGTAGACCCGTCGGATCAGCAGCCGCTCGATCGCAAGGCCCAGCGCGGCCGTCAGCAACGGCGCCACCACCAGCGCGCCCCAGAAGCCCACCAGCGGCATCAGCGAGTAGGCGAGGTAGGCCCCCAGGGCCAGGAAGCCGCCGTGCGCGAAGTTGATCACGCCGCTCAGGTTCAGGATCAGCGAGAGCCCGAGCGCCATCAACGCGTAGAACGCGCCGACGATCAGGCCGTTGAAGATGTTGAACAGGATCAGCTGGGTCATCTGATGCTCATCCAGCCCTCACCCCCGGCCCCTCTGCCGCTTCGCAGGCGAGGGGTGCTATGCCCAGGCGCGCCCGATCGCCCCTCTCCCACGTGAGTGGGAGAGGGGAGGGGGTGAGGTTTCAACTCGGCCAGACCAGTTTGCAGGGGCTGTCCTCGACGCGGCCCGCGGCATCGATTCCTCGCATCACGTGGCTCACGTTGAACAGATCCTCGGGATCGGCGCCGCCCGCCTGCGCGTTGCCGATGTACAGCGATGCGATCAGCTGGTGATCCTCGGCCCGATAGAACGCCGGGTCCGGCGTCAATCCGACTTCGGGCGGCAGCTTCATTCCGCCCAGCGCTTTGGCCATCTTCACCGCATCGAGCGACTTGGCGCCTGCGGCGGCGAGTGCGCAACTCCAGGTCGACACGAAACCGAACCAGGTGCGTGCGGTCGGAACCTTGCCGGTCTTTTTCCGGATCGCTTCGACGAACTCGGCTACGTGCGGAACGCCCGGCTGCTTCCAGTACCACTCGAACACCCAGGCGCCGATCCGGGCCTCGGGCGGCAGCCCTTCGAGCGACTCGAGCTCCTGCTGGGCACCGGCCAGGTGCAGGCGCTTGTCCAGCCCGAATTGCACCGCCTGCTTCAGCGCGTTGATCATGTCGTCGCCCTGCACGAGGAACAGGATCACATCGGGCTTGGCCGCCTGCGCCTTGATCAGGTACGAGGAAAAATCGGTGGTGCCCAGCGGCGACAGGTCGGCGCCGGCTTTGGTGGCGCCCACCCGGTCGGCGGCCTTCTCCAGCGCGGCCTGCAGCGTGTGACCGAACGCGTAGTCGGGCGTGATGTAGTACCACTTGCGGCCGGCCTTTTCGACCAGCTGCTGCGCGGCCGCGTTCGCCTCCATCTGGGTCGCGTTGCACACGCGGAACACGTTCCAGTGGCAGGTGGCGCCGGTGATAGCATCGGTGTGCCCGCCCGGCACGATGTGCAATATGCCCTTCTCGTTGCTGACCTGGGCCATCGCGAGCGCGAGCGCCGAGTTGACGTTGCCCAGCAGAAAATCGACCTTGTCGCGCTCGATCAGCTTGCGCGCCTTCTGTACTGCGGTGCCGGCGTCGCCGCTGGTGGAATCCTCCACCCGCAGTTCCACCGGCCGGCCCAGGATTCCGCCCTTGGCATTGATCTGGCTGATGGCCAGCTCGCAGCCGGTCAGCTCGTTCTTGCCCACAGCGGCATAGGTGCCTGTCAGTGGGTTGTCGAGCCCGATCAGCACGGGCTGCTCGCCACGCGCGGACAGGATGAACGGCGGCGCCAGGTTTGCGGCACCGACCGCAAGCGCGGCGCGCAGAACGGTGCGACGGCCGGTGGCGGCCGATTCGGTTGCTTCGCTCATTGCGAGTTCCTCCTCATTCGTGCTCGCGGACTTGCTTGTTGTGTCGCAGCGCCGGCAAGCCCGGCCGTCGACCCGATAGTATGTCGCGCAGGGCTGGAATAAGACAGCAAATCGGCAACGCCTTCATCTTGCGCTGCAGCGAGCCATGCACCATTCTTGCCCTATCCTTCGCAACCTTGTATTTGCAGGACTTGTTGGCTGCACCATTGGCCGGACCTAAGAATCCGCGCGCCGAAACAGGAGGGGGCATGGGTTGGTCTGAGGCGCGCGGCCCACGCCCTCGTGGGGCCGTGGCGGCGTTTTTTGTCGTGCTCATCGTCGGGGCGCCGGTGCAGGGCCAGGAAAACCCGGCAACGCAGCTCGACCTGCCACGCATCGAGGTGATCGGGACCACGCCGTTGCCGGGCATCGGCCTGCCTCCCGAGCAGGTTCCGGCCAATGTGCAGACGATTTCAGCCGACCAGGTCAGCGGATCGCGCGCGGTCGACGCGGCCGGCGCGCTGAATCGCGCGCTGGGCAGCGCCAGTGTCAACGACACCCAGGGCAACCCGTTTCAGACCGACCTGAATTTCCGGGGCTTCACCGCCTCCCCGGTGCTCGGCACCCCGCAGGGTCTGTCGGTGTTCGTCGACGGCGTGCGCGCCAACGCGGCGCTGGGCGACACGGTCGACTGGGACCTGATCGCGCGCAACGCGATCGCCCACATCACCGTGATCCCGGGCTCCAACCCGGTGTTCGGGCTGAACTCGCTCGGTGGCGCGGTGGCCGTGACGACGAAGAGCGGATTCGAGTTCCCGGGAACATCGGTCGATGTGACCGCGGGCTCTTTCGGACGGCGCTCGGCCGAGTTCGAGACCGGAGGCCACGGTCGCACCGTCGACTACTTCCTGGCCGGGACTTTGTTCGAGCAGCGCGGCTGGTCCGACCGCAGTACGAGCCGGGTGCAGCAGGCCTTCGCGAAGACCGGCTACCAGGACGCGACCACCGACCTGGACCTGAGCTTCGCGTTCGCCGACAACCGGCTGCAGGGCTCGCAGACGCTGCCCCGTTCCTGGCTGGATACGCCCTCTCAGGACTATTCCTGGCCGGACATCCAGACCAACCGGCTTGCGCTGTTCAACCTGAAGGGCAGCCATTACCTGTCCGAGCATCTGCTGCTGGGGGCCGATGCGTATTACCGCTTCGTGTCGACCACCGTTTTCAACAGCAACATGAACGGCAACTTCGTGCCGCCGCCCGCGCCCGGCGACTACCCCGCCAGCAACGCACTGAACGGCATCGGCGAGCGCCGGCCGGGCGGCTCGATCCAGCTGACTTACCTGGGGGACGTGGCCGGGCACAAGAACACGCTGGCGGTTGGCGCCAGTGTCGACCGCGGGGACGTCGATTTCACGCAATCGAACCAGGATGCGCTGGTCAGCAGCGAGCGCGGAACGGTCTCCACGCTTGCCGCCGTGCTGGTCACGAGCCTGAAATCGACCAGCACCTACGAGGGACTGTATGGGACCGACACCTGGGCTCTCGATCCGCGCACCTACTGGACCGTGTCGGGACGATTCAATCGCGCCACGATCGACCTGAAGGATCAGATCGGCACCGCCTTGAACGGCCACCACGCCTACACGCGTTTCAATCCGGCCAGCGGGCTTACGTTCAATCCCTGGTCCACGCTCACCGCCTACGCGGCCTACAACGAGGGCATGCGTGCGCCGACGGCGGTCGAGCTGACCTGCGCCGACCCGAACGCCCCGTGCAGCCTGCCAAACGCTTTCGCCAGCGACCCGGAGCTGAAGCCGGTGATCTCGCGCACCTACGAGCTGGGGGTCCGTGGTCACACCAACGGGCTGAAGTGGCGCGTGTCCGGCTTCGACACCGAGCTGAACGATGACATCCAGTTCATCAGCAGCCAGGGCGGGGCGATCAGCGCGGGCTTTTTCCGCAATGTCGGCAAGACACGCCGGCGCGGCATCGAAAGCGGATTGGACCTGCGTGCGGGTGCATGGACACTGGGTGCCCAGTACAGCCTGATCGACGCCACCTATCGCACGCGGCTCGTTCTGAACAGCTCGGCCAACTCGACGGCGGCGCCGTTGACGTGCGCCTCCTGCACCGACATCGCCGTGACTGCGGGCGACCGGATCCCCGGCATTCCGCGCCACATCCTGAAATTCGCGCTCAGCACCGAATTGGATCCAGCGTGGACGCTGGGGGCGCAGGCCAGCGGGCAGTCGGGCGTGTTCGCGCGCGGCGACGAAAACAACCGTGACGTGAACGGACCGGTGCCCGGGTTTTTTGTCTTCAGCCTGGAAGGGCGCTACCGGCCGGCACCGCGATGGGAGGTGGCATTGCGCGTGGACAACCTGTTCGATAGGACCTACTCGAACTACGGTCAGCTGAGCCGTAACGCGTTTTCGGGGCCGGGCCGCAGCTACAACAGCAACCCCGCGACCTGGCCGGCCGAGCAGTTCCGCTCGGTGGCGGCGCCGCGTGGAATCTGGCTGATCCTCAGTTTTGCAACGGACCAGGACCGTTGAGGGTGGCGCTGCTGATAGCATGCCGTGTCTCGAAGTTGCTGTGAACCGATTCGCGGCAGTCTTGCTTTGAGCTCCGCATTCCCTAGCCCTGGCGCCAGCGGCAGGCTCGGCGCCTGCATCGGCCTGTTCGTCGCCCTCATCGCGCTGCAAGCGTGCGGGTCGGCTGCGCCGGCGGGGCACTCCAATGCCTTGTGGGTGCTGGTCGACGCCGGCTGCAACCAGGGGTGGGCTCCGGTGCCGTCGCTGTATTGCGATCGGGCTCGCGGCGATGCCGTGCTGAAGGACATCTGCGGCGCTACCCACTACCTGTTGATCCCGACTGCGCGGCGCATCGGAGTGGAGAGCGCCGAGTTGCTGCGGGACGACGAGCCCGATTACTTCGAACACGCGTGGGCCGCGCGCGACCGCGTGATCGCGGCCTCCGGCCGGTCGGACGTGCGCTCCGACGAGATCGGCCTGGCGATCAATTCGCGTTGGGGCCGGTCACAGGACCAGCTGCACATCCACATCGATTTCGTCGGGCCGCAGGTGCGCGATGCGATCGGCCAGTGGCTGCGCGAAGGTGCCATGCGCCCCAGCCTCGAGCTGTTCGGCCATACATATCGGATCGCCCATGTGGCCGCGCTGCAGAAGCCGACCCCGTTTCAGCGGGCCGCCGTGGCCGAAGACACACCACAGCAGCGCCAGACGAACACGATTGGCGTGGTCGGCGATGGCGGCTCGGGTTTCTACCTGCTGTTCGGGCACGCGGACTTGCAAGGGCTCGATCGCGGCCACGCCGAGGAGATCCTCGTGCCCCGACATTGCACCCATTGAAACGCCGATCGGAAATCGGCACGAACCGGAGTGAAGCGATGAGCACGAGCAGCTTGGCACGAACCCCACGGCCGCCCTACTACGCGGTGATCTTCACGTCGGTCAGGACCGAGGGGGATCGCGGTTATGCCGAAACGTCCGACCGGATGGTCGAGCTGGCATCCAGGCAGCCGGGATTTCTCGGGGTCGAGAGCGTGCGCGATCCGGGCGGGCTCGGAATCACCGTCAGCTACTGGGAATCGACCGCGGCCATCGCGGCCTGGAAGGCGCAGGCGGAGCACCTGCTGGCGCAGCAACGTGGCCAGCGCGAGTGGTATCAGGAGTACGAAGTGCGCGTCGCCCGGGTCGAGCGCGCCTACGGCAGACCCGGGCCAGCTCGTTGAGTCCGCTGACGCCGCCGCGGGTACTGGCCAGCGCGGTCTGCCGGCTCGCGCTGGCGATCGGGTGCGTGGCGACAGTCGTGCCCGCTGCCGGCGCCGCTCCGGCGCCGTCCGCTCGACCGCGCGTGTGCCTCGTGCTGGCCGGTGGAGGCGCCCGCGGCACCGCGCACATCGGCGTCATCAAGGTGCTCGAAGAGCTCAGGGTGCCGGTCGATTGCATTGCCGGCACCAGCATCGGTGCGTTGATTGGCGCGGCCTACGCCACCGGGATCAGCGCTGCCGACATGGAGAAGATCGTGTCGGGGTTGACGTCCGAAGCCCTGTTCGTGGACCGGCCGCCCCGCTCCGAGCTTCCGATTCGCACCAAGATCGACGAGCAGCGCAACTTCATCGGGCCCGAGTTCGGGCTGCGCGACGCGGGGCTGCGCGTGTCCAAGGGACTGGTCGCCGGCGAGCAGCTGGAGACCACGATGCGGCTGCTGATCCGTTCGTCGGATGTCGTGCAGTTCGATGAGCTGCCGATCCCGTTTCGCGCCGTGGCCACCGACCTGGTTACCGGCGAGCCGGTCGTTCTTTCACGGGGAGAGCTGTGGCAGGCGCTGCGTGCCAGCATGTCGGTGCCGGTAGCCCTGGCGCCGGTTCGGCTCGACGGCCGCATCCTGATCGACGGCGGGTTGACGGACAACCTGCCCCTGGATGTGGCGCGTTCGATGGGCGCGGACGTAGCGATCGTCGTGGATCTGGGATCACCGCGCCTGACCGAGCAGGAGCTTGGCACCTTGCTGGGCGTGAGCCGCAGAATCTTCGACATCCTGATCGAGCAGTCCGAGAAGAGGTCGCTGCAGCTGCTGCATCCGGACGACATCCTGATCCGACCCGAGCTCGGCGACTTCTCGTCCGCCGACTTCGATCACTGGACGGCGCCGATCCCGTTGGGCGAGGCTGCAGCGCGCGCAGTCAGCGACCGGTTGGCCAGGCTCTCGCTGCCGGCCGACGAGTACGTGGCGCTGACCGCGCGCCGGCACACGGTGGCGCGCGTCGACGCGCGCCCGATCGCAGAAGTGCGCCTGCCGCCTCTGGAGCGCGTGAACCCGGACGTGGTCCGCGCCGAACTGAAGACCCGGGCCGGTCAGCAACCCGACCCGGTGCGACAGGAAGCCGATGTACGACGCCTGTACGCGAGCGGTGACTTCGAGCGCGTCGGGTACGGATTGCTCGACGATGCAGGCCGCCGCGTGGCGGCAATCGACGTGGTCGAGAAATCCTGGGGTCCGAACTTCATCAAATTAGGGCTGGAGGGCGGCTACGATCTTCGCGGCGAATCGCGTTTCGAAGCGCTGGGTGCCTACCGGCGCACTTGGATCGATTCCCTGGGGGCGGAATGGCGCACGGACCTGCAGCTCGGCCGGCAGGACCGGCTGTCGACCGAGCTGTACCAGCCGCTCGGCATCGAGCGGATTTTCTTTGTGGCGCCCTACGCGGAGCTCGATCGAGACGTCGACGACGTGTTTGCCAACGGGCCGCGCGTCGCCCGTTACGTACTGTACGAGGGCCTGACCGGCGTGGATGTCGGAAGCCGCGTGGGCCGCGCCGCCGAATTGCGCACCGGCGTGCAGATCGGTCAGATCCGGCAGCGGCTCGACGAAGGACCGCGGTCGCTCGCGCCGGGACCGGATCGGGTCGGCGTCGGGGCCTGGCACGTGCGGCTGCAGGCCGATGAATACGACCGCGTCGTGGCGCCCCGCTCGGGTTTTCAGGCGTCGGCCGGCCTGTTCGCCTCGCGCGTCGCGCTGGGCGGCGAATCCGCCTACAGCCGCTGGGACGCGAGCGGATCGGTGGCCGCTTCGCTGGGCGACAGCACGCTCGACCTGGGAGCGACGTTCAAAGGCCGCTTCGGCTCGAACGATCTTCCGCGCTACGATGTTTTCCAGTGGGGCGGGTTCCTGCAGCAGTCCGGCTACCGGATCGGATCGCTGAACGGTCAGTCGCTGCAGTTTGCACGCGCCATTTACCGCTACAAGCTCGCGCCGCTGCCGTTTCTGAACGGACTGTATGCCGGGCTGTCGCTGGAGGCCGGGCGGCTGGGCCGACCGATCGTCCCCGGCAATCCGACCGGGACGCTGAAATCGGCCTCCGCGTTTTTCCTGCTCGACAGCCCGATCGGGCCGCTGTACCTGGCGTACGGCCGGTCGCGCGACGGCAACTCGAGCCTGTACCTGTACCTGGGCGCGCCGGCGACCACCGAGCCGATCGTCGCCGGCCGCTGATCATCTCGCGGTCACAAACTCCCAATACTCTGAGGCGCCCCGAGAACGGCCCCATCGTTCGCTCGGATGATGCGGGGCACACAGCACGAGCGAAAACTGGCGAGTCCTTCGCACGCGACCGCAGCGACGAGCGGGTCGATGCGGGCTCGCCGCACCGAGGAGGACCCGATGCAGATCAAAAAAACCACGATTGCGCTGACCCTGGCGGCCGCGTTCGGTATCGCGCCGGCGCTCGCCCAGAACCCCGCGCCGAGCATTCCGCGCCTGGACCACGTGTTCGTGATCGTGATGGAGAACCACCATTACGGCCAGATCTTTGGCAACTCGAATGCGCCCTTCGTCAATGCCTATGCGAAGAGCGCCAATCTGGCGGCCAACTATTTCGGTGTAGGGCACCCGAGCCTGACGAACTATCTGGAGATGGTGGGGGGCTCGAATTTCGGCGTCGTCAACGACAATTCGCCCGACTGGCATAACAAGGCATGCCGGTCCAATCTGGAGCTGAACACCCCCGCTCTTGAAGGGGCGCCCAACATCTGTCCTATCGCCGGCAGCGGCATGGACGCGGCCACCCCAGCCGTGGATACGACCAACGAGGGGACACCCGCTGCCCCGATTTACAACGACCCGATCGCCCCGGCGTACACCGTGGGCAAGACCATCGCCGATCAGTTGGTCGAAGCGGGCCTCACTTGGAAGAGCTACCAGGAGAGCCTGCCGCCGTACGGGGCCGACCGGGTCAACAACAGCGACGGAATGATCTCGGACCTCACCTCCTCGGTCAGCGGAATGCCGAAGCTCTACGCGGTCAAGCACAACCCGTTTGTCTACTTCGCCAGCGTGCAGGCTGGCGACGAAGACAACAGCCTGCGAAATACCCAGGGCTTCGAGCGGCTATATGCGGATCTGCGCCGGGGCGAAGTGCCGAACTATTCCTTTATCGTGCCCAACCAGTGCCACGACCAGCACGCCCGCGGCGCCAGCGAAGTCGGGCCCTATTGCCAGGACACTAATGACAATCTGGTGGTTCAAGCCGGTGACGTCACGGTGCAGAATCTGGTCGGTGCCATCAAGGCGTCCGAGGCGTGGAAGGACGGACACAACGCGATCGTCGTGGTGTGGGACGAAAACGATTACAGCAGCCTGCCGAACCAGGTGGTGACGATCGTCGACACGAACTACGGTGTCACCGGGGTCACTTCGAAGGTCAAGTACAACCATTTCTCACTGCTGAAGACCCTGGAAGCGGGCTTCGGTCTGGCCTATCTGAATCATGCGGCCGACGACAACGTGCCGCTGATGTCGGACCTGTTTGCTCCAAAGAGCCACTGAGCTCCGGTATCAAGAGGCGCGAGCCCGCCTGCGGGCGGATTCGCGTCGCTGTACCCCGCCCGTCTGAGCCGCCCGCGGCCTGATCGGGGGCCGCCTTCCTGCTATCTTTAAAGGCCCGCCGCGCGGCGCGGCGGCCTGCGTTTGGAAGGGCTGCGTGTGGACCTCGAATCGGACCAGATCTTCCGGCAGATCCGTCAGTGGCGTGGCCAGGGCCGAGGTGTGGCGCTGGCGACCGTCGTGCGTACGTGGGGCTCGTCGCCGCGACCGGCGGGCAGCCACCTGGCCGTCGACAGCACCGGGCAGTTCGTGGGCTCGGTCTCCGGAGGGTGCATCGAGGCCGCCGTGATACACGAGGCGCAATCGGTGATCGGCGACGGACGTCCGCGCCGAATGCGGTTTGGCGTCAGCGACGAGCAGGCGTGGGAGGTGGGCCTGGCCTGCGGTGGCGAGGTCGATGTGTTTGTCGAGCGGGTCGAATGAGGCGGGATATCCTGGAGCGACTGGCGGCCGCCGGATCCGGGCGGGCCGCGCTGGCGCTGGTGACCCGGCTCAGCGACGGCTGCCAGGCGCTGGTCGAGGGCGACACGTCGCGCGGCGACCTGGCGCTGAGCGCCGAGCTGCTGGCCGCGATCGGCCACAGCGTCCGGGTTGAACGCAGCGGAGCGCTTCCGCACGACGAGGACCTGTTCGTGCGGGTGTATGCCGGCCCGCCGCGGCTGCTGATGGTGGGCGCGGTGCATATTGCCTCGGCGCTGGCGCCGATGGCGGCGCTGGCCGGATTCGAGGTGACGGTGATTGATCCGCGCCGTGCATTCGGCAGCGCCGAGCGTTTTCCGGGCGTTTCGCTGAGCAATGAATGGCCCGAGGAAGCGATGGCGCGGCTCGGACCGGATGCGCGCACCGCGGTGGTCACGCTGACGCACGATCCGAAACTCGACGATCCGGCGCTGGTTGCAGCGCTGAGCAGCCCGGCCTTCTACATCGGAGCGCTCGGCAGCACGCGCACGCACGCCAAGCGCGTCCAGCGGTTGAGCGAGCACGGCCTGGGCGATCGGGTCGGGCGCATTCACGCGCCCGTCGGACTGGCGTTGGGCGGCCGATCGCCCAGCGAGATCGCAGTCGCCATCCTGGCCCAGATCGTGCAAGAGCGCTATCGCGACAACAGCCCGTGAGCAGTCGTATCACCGCTCTGGTGCTGGCGGCCGGCGCGTCGAGCCGGATGCAGGGGCGCAACAAACTGCTGTGCGAGGTCGACGGAGCAACCATGATCGAGCGCGCGGTGCGTGCCGCACTGAATTCACGCTGCACGCAGGTCGTGGTGGTGACCGGCTGGCAGGCCGATCGTGTCGAAGCCGCGCTCGAGGCGGTTCCGGCATCCAAGCCGGTGACGGTGGTTCACAATCCGCAATACGCTGCGGGACTTGCGAGCTCCCTGCGGTGCGCGGTGGCGATGCTGCCGCAGTCGATCGATGCAGCGCTGGTGCAGCTGGGCGACATGCCATGGATAGTCGCGGCCCACATCGACCGGCTGATCGAGGCCTTCGATCCGCTTGCGCCGATGATCGTGGTTCCGGTCCGCGATGGCCGGCGCGGCCACCCTGTGCTGTGGCCGAAGAGTTTCTTCTCCGCTCTGGGCGCGCTCAGCGGCGATATCGGCGCGCGCGGGCTGATCGAGCGGTTCGCCTCCACTGTTCGCGCCGTGCCGTTCGACACCGACGCGATCTTCGTGGATGTCGATACGCCGGAGCAACTGGACCGGGCGCAGCAGCGATGAGCGATGAAACGGCAGCGCTGCGCCGTCAGTTTCCGTTGCTGGCTCAGGCGGGCGGGACACTGCACTACCTCGACAACGCGGCAACCGGCCAGATCCACGAGGCGGCGCTCGATGCGATGGTGCAGCACGAGCGGTACGCGCGCGGCAATGTACTGCGGGCCGGCCACCGGCTGGCGCAGACAGCGACGCTCGCGTATCAGCGCGCGCGCGGTCAGGTTGCGCAGTTCCTCAATGCCGCCCACCCCGATGAGATCGTTTTCACGTCGGGGGCGACGGCCGCGTTGAACCTGGTCGCGCAGGCGTACGCAGACCTGTGCAAGCCGGGCGACGAGATCGTGGTCTCGGTGGCCGAGCACCACAGCAACCTGATCCCGTGGCAGCAGCTGCGCGATCGCGCGGGGGTCGGCCTGCGGTTCGTACCGCTGGGCGCCGGCGCCCGCCTGGATCTGAGTGGGCTGCGGGCCCTTGTGGGCCGGCGCTGCCGGCTGATCGCGCTGACGCACGCCTCCAATGTGACCGGAGCCGTCACGGACGTGGGGCCGGTGGTCGAGCAGGCGCGTGCAGTCGGCGCGCACGTGCTGCTGGACGGGGCGCAGCGCGCTCCGCACGGACCGGTCGACGTGCGCGCGCTGGGCGTGGACTTCTATGTATTTTCCGGGCACAAATGCTACGGACCTGGCGGCGTTGGCGTGCTGTGGGGCCGCGGCGAGCTCCTTGATGCGATGCCTCCGTCCGCGACCGGTGGCGGCATGGTCGAGCGGGTGACCCTGGAGCGCGCCGACTACGCCGCGCCGCCCCGGCGCTTCGAAGCGGGCACGCCGCCCGTGGCCCAGGCCGTCGGACTGGGCGAGGCGCTGGCCTGGATGAGCCGGCAGGACTGGCCCCGAATCGAGCGCCGGCTGGCGGGTCTGACCGCGCGCCTGATCGAGGGCCTGCTCGCGGTGCCCCGGTTGCACCTGGCCGGTCCGCTCGATGCGCGCGACCGCGTGCCGGTCGTTTCGTTCTGGCTCGAGGGTCTGCATTCGCACGACGTGTGCCAGGTGCTTGATGGACTGGGCGTGGCGCTGCGCGGCGGCCATCATTGCGCCCAGCCGCTGATGCAGGCGCTGGGAACGGACGCCGTGAGCCGCGCCAGCCTGGCGCTGTACAACGGCGACGATGATGTGGATGCGCTGCTCGCCGGCGTGCGCGAAGCGGTGCGGATTCTGGCGTGAACGCGGCCCTGTACAACGAGGCGATCAAAGCCTTGGCGCGCGCCGCCCATGGCGCCGGCACGCTGGCCGCTGCCGATGCCGTCGTGCGACTCGACAATCCCTATTGCGGCGACCGGATCGACCTGGCACTGAGGCTGAGCGGGGCCAGGATCGGAGCGCTGGCACACGAGACGAAGGGCTGCCTGCTGTGCCGGGCGGCCGCCAGCCTGGTCGGCCTGCATGCGCCGGGAGCGCATGTGATGCAGATCGGTCAGGCGATCGTGGCGCTCGATGGGCTGCTGGCCGGCGCCGATCTTGCGCCGGAGGCCTGGCAGGAGTTTGCGGTGTTTGGCCCGGTGCGCGAGATCCCCGCCCGTCACGGCTGCGTGACCTTGCCGATGCAGGCACTGCGCAAGGCGGTGCAAGCGGCTCAGGCCCGCGCTCGGGGGCCCGGACTCTAGGCGGCGGTACCAGGCCTGCCGGGGCAGACTCCTAGCGTTGGCGCCAGACGCTGGCCAGCCATGGCTGCTGTTCGCGCGGCAATCCGGTTGGCCGGTAGAAGTGTTCGAGTTCCAGGAAGCCCGCATCGGACAGGAAGCGGCGCCACGCGTGCAGGTCGTGATAGGCGCCATAACGACCGCGGTTCCAGCCCTCCTCGTTGTTGCCGTGAGGGTTCGAGCTGAACAGCACACCGCCGGGCTTGAATGCAGCATGCAATTGCCGCAACACGCGCGGCAACTCCTGCGACGGCACATGAAACAGCGAAGCATTGGCGAAGATGCCATCGAAGGCGTTGCCCGGCAGATCGAGCTTCAGAAAGTCCTGCTGCCACACTTCGCAGCCGGAGTCGGCGCGCGCCATCGCGGCGAATTCGCCTGCGCCTTCCAGGCCGATCGCCGTGTGGCCCAGGCCGGCCAGGGTCTTGAGGTCGCGCCCCGGTCCGCAACCGAAGTCCAGGATGGTGAACGGCGGCTCGCCCCGGATGTGGCGTAGCAACGAATCGATGTTCTGGCGCACGTCGTGATCGCGCGTGCCGGCACGAAAATCCTCGGCGCGCTGCTCGTAGTGTGCGAGCGTCACGGCAGCGATCTGCTCCAGATCCTGAGGCTCAAGGGTCTTTGCCTGCATCTGCAGCCAGCGTCATCTCCGAACGCTACCGGCAGATTTCCGACGACGCAACCTGGCGGCGTTGACCGTTGCGGAGGAAGTTTCGACCCAGCGCGAAAACCTCGCGTAGATCAGATTTCGATCTGCGCGCCCAGCTCGGCGACCCGGTTGGTCGGCAGCTTGAAATAGTCGGCCGGATCGGCCGCATTTCGGACCATCGCGGCGAACAGCCGCTCGCGCCAGCTCGCCATGCGCCCGGGTCCGGCGCCCGGAACCAGCCGCTGGCGGCTCAGGAAATAGGAAGTCTCCATCGGTTCGACGCTAAGCCCGTGCGACCGGCACAGCGCGAGCGCGTGCGGCACGTTGGGCTCGTTCATGAAGCCCCAGGACACGTCGACCTGGTAGAACCCGTGCCCGAGCGACTGCACTTTGACGCTTTCCTCGTCAGGCACCCACGGCACTTCGAGCACGTGCACCGTCAGGAAGATCACGCGCTCGTGCAGCACCTTGTTGTGCAGCAGGTTGTGCATGAACGCGCGCGGGGCTCCTTCCTGCTCGCCTCGCAGGAACACCGCGGTGCCGGGAACGCGCGGCGGCGGCGAGGCGACCAGCGAATCGATCACGAGTTTCAGCGGAACCGCGTCCTTCTGCAGGCGCAGCCGGACCAGGCGGCGGCCGTGGTTCCAGGTCAGCATCACGAAGAAGACGACCGCGGCGATGGCGAGCGGAAACCAGCCGCCCTGCACGATCCGCAGCGTGTTGGCGCTGAAGAACGCGGCGTCCACCAGCAGGAACAGGCCCGTCGCGCCGATGGCCAGCCAGAGCGGGTACTTCCACCCGTAGCGAAGCACCTCGAACGTGAGCAGCGTGGTGATCAGCATCGTGCCCGTCACCGCGATCCCGTAAGCGGCTGCCAGCGCACTCGAATTGCCGAACGTGATCGTGACGGTCGCCACCAGGGCGAACTGCAGCCAGTTGACGTCGGGCAGGTAGACCTGGTGCAGGGACTGCGCCGATGTATGAACGACCTGCATCCGGGGCAGGTATCCGAGCTGGATCGCCTGTTTGACGAAAGAAAATGTCCCCGAAATCGTGGCCTGCGAGGCGATCACGGTGGCGGCAGTGGCCAGCACGACCATCGGCACCACGCCCCACGCCGGCACCAACCGGTAAAACGGATTGTCGGCGGCCGCCGGATTGATCAGCAACAGCGCTCCCTGTCCCAGATAGTTCAGCAGCAGCGACGGGAACACCAGCGTGAACCAGGCGGCGCGGATCGCCGTCCGGCCGAAGTGGCCCAGATCCGCATACAGCGCTTCGGCCCCGGTCACCGCCAGCACGATCGCGCCCAGCGCAGCAAAGCCGACAAATCCGCTTCGTTGCATGAAATCGACGGCCCTGAAAGGGTCCAGCGCCGCCAGGATCTGCGGTGCCCGGGCGATGCTCCCAACTCCGGCCGCTCCGATCACCACGAACCAGACGGTCAGGATCGGCCCGAACAGGAAGCCGATCCGTCCCGTTCCGGTTTTCTGGACGGCGTACAGGCCGGTCAGGATCGCGACCGCCAGCGGAACCGCGTAGGGCTTGAAGGCCGGCGTCGCCACGCCCAGCCCTTCGACCGCGCTCAGCACCGAGATCGACGGCGTGATCACGCCGTCGCCGCAGAACAGCGCCGCCCCGAGCAGTCCGAGGGTGACGACCATTCTGTAGCGCGGCGAGCGGCGCCCGACCGCCGACGAGGCCAGCGCGGTGAGCGCCATGATTCCGCCTTCGCCGCGATTGTCGGCGCGCAGGATCAGCACGACGTACTTGACCGCCACGATCGTGATCAGCGTCCACACCATCACCGAGATCACGCCGATCACGTTGGCGGGCACGGTCGCAATGCCATGGACCGGATTGAACGACTCCTGCACCGCGTACAGCGGGCTGGTCCCGATATCGCCGTAGACGACGCCCACGGCGCAAAGGGCCTGCGTCGGCAAGCTCGCTGCACCCGTCTTGGCGGTCATCGCGCTTTGTCCAAGAGACGGTAGGACGGCGAAGATAGCTGGCCGACCCCGGCGGCGCCATACCCGGTGCCTTGAGTTGGCTTTCGCGTTGGGTTTTGGCCACAAGCGCCCGCCGAAGCCCAAAGGGCGAAGGCGGGTCGGGATTACCCGATCAGCAGGTCGACGCCCTGGCCGCGTCCCTGGAAGTGTCGTTGCAGCGCGCTGCGCAGCCGCGCGCTGACGCTCGCGTCGAAGCCGGACTGCGGGTGGCATCCGATCAGGTTTTCGCAATACGGGGTGAACCCGCTCGGCCGATCGTCCAGCGCCAGCCAGTCGTCGTCCTGGAGCCGGTTCTGTTGCATCCAGCGCATGCATTCGGCCTGGCGACGGTAAGGAATCAGCGCGGCGGTGGAGGCGAATTCGCTGAAGTTCGGGGTTACGCCGATCACCTTTTGACGCAGTTCCGGGGGTAACAGCACAACCAGCTGCTCGTAGGTTGCGCCCTGGCGCCACGCGGTCGACAGAACCAGTGCCGCGCGCGGAAAGTCGCTCAGGGCGTGCGCAAGGCGCGGCGCGTTCTCGAACAGCCGCACCGCCTCGGTACAGGGGTCCGGATGCAACACGCCGTCGAAGTCGAGAAACACGATCAAGGGGTCGGTCCCGGATTGGGGCCGGATTGCGACCCATTCCTCGATCTTCGACACCAAAAGAGACTTCGTTAGGCGATCTGCGCCGCAAATTGGGCCGCAGGCGAAGGGTAATTCGGGGCTTCGCCGGCCCGGCGATCAGCGCCACGAAAACTCGGCCCGAATGTGCCGTTATTGCGCGACCCGACGCGCCGTTCGCCTCGGACAATCGACAGCTGGTTCGTCCACGCGGCCGTGCGGCTGCATTTGAACGGGACCGTCCAACATGCATTCGTCCGACACCGAGCACAGCGATCCGGCCCGACCGCCCACCGGGCGTACCGACGGCGAGGGCGGGCCCGACCGCCTGCTTGCGCTGGAGCGGGCGATTGCGGAGCGCGACAACGAACTGGCGTGGACCAGCGAGCGACTGATCTCCGAGGTGCACGAACGCGCCGCGGCGCAAGCCAGTGCGCTGGCCGCCGAGCGCTACGACCCGGCGAGCGGATTGCCGAACCGGCGGCTGTTCGAGGAGCAACTCGCGCGAGTGGCGATCGAGCATGGCGCCGCCGGCGAGCCGGCCGCCGTGCTGCTGGTGGGGGTTGAACAGCTGCCCGCGTTGCGCGGGTCGATGGGATTTCGCGCGGCCGACTTTGCAGCCCGGCTGATCGGCGACCGATTGCGCCTGGCCGTGCGGGGTTGCGATCTGGTCGGACGGATCGGAGACGGCGAGTTTGCGGTGGTGTTGACGCATCTGCGCGCGTCGAGCGACGCCGCGCCGGTGGCACGCAAGCTGATCGAGGTGGTCGATGCGCCGCTGCGGATCGAAGGGCAGCAAGTGCGCCTTAGCGCAACGATGGGCGTGGCGGTGTGCCCCGCCGACGGCACCGATGCCGATTCGTTGATGCAGCGCGCGGTCAGCGCGTTGCAGTTCGCGCGGGAGACGTCGACGCGGTTCTATCAGTTCTTCGACCCCGTCGTGGCCCAGCGCGAGACGCGGCGCCTGCAGCTGCAGTCGGATCTGCGCCAGGCGCTGGAGGCGAACGAGTTCCTGGTCCATTATCAGCCGCGCGTCAGCATGCGCACCCGGCGCGTGATCGGGGTCGAAGCCCTGCTGCGCTGGCTGCACCCCCGCTTCGGGCTTCTGCCGGCCGGGCAGTTCGTGGACCTGGCCGAAGAGAGCGGACTGATCGTCCCGATCGGCGAAGCCATGCTGGCGCAGTCCTGTGCGGCCGCCGCGGCGTGGCCGCGCGAGGTCGGGCTTTCGGTCAATCTGTCGGCGCGCGAATTTCGCGGCTCGGATGTGAACACCGTGGTCGCCCGGATCCTGCAGAAAACCGGGCTGCCGGCCCGGCGGCTTCAGATCGAGGTGACCGAATCGAGTCTGGGCCGCCAGCCCGGCGAGATCGAGGCGGCGATCCGCCGGCTGGAGCGCCTGCGCGAATCCGGCGTCAGCGTGGCGCTGGATCAGTTCGGCACCGGCTCCTGCAGCCTGACACTGCTGCGCGACTTTCCCGCCGACGGGCTGAACATCGAAGGCGGCTTCATCCGCAGCCTGACCAATGACACGGCCGCGATGGCGATCCTGCGCTCGGTCACTGCGCTCGGGCGCCATTTTGGCGCTCGTGTCGTGGCCGAGGGCATCGAGACCGAAGAGCAGTTCGAAATGGCGCGGCGCGCCGGCTGCTCGCAGGCCCAGGGCTACCTGTTCGGGCGCCCGATGCCGCAAGCGGAGCTGATTGCGTACCTGGAAACCGACCCCGCCGCTTAGGGCGCCGCGCTGGCCTGCAGGGCGCTGATCCGCAACTGCACGAAGCGACGCAACTCGGCGCTGAGCGTTTCGCGGGCGGCGCCGCGGTAGGCTGCAAGCGCCTCGGCATCGTGTCCCAGGGCCTGCAGCGACACGCCCAGGCCGACCCAGGCCACCGCATTGGACGGCACGGACCTGAGGGCAGCTCCGTACTCGGCGACCGCCATTTGATGCCGGCCGGCGCGCTGGGCGATGGCAGCGGCCAGCGCGTGGTAGGACTGATCACGGGCCGCGGGCGGAACCCGATCCAACGCCAGCAGTGCTCCAGCCGGGTCGTTCAGCTCCGCCTGCAGCTGGGCGGCGGTGGGCGCAAAGCGGGTCGGGTCGAACTGCACACCATCGAGCAGCGTCGCAAGGGCCTGCCGCCGGTCACCGGCCTCGGCCTGCAACGCAGCCAGTGTCGCGCGCGCATCGCTCCAGTTTGGCCGCTGCGACAGCGCATCGGCCAGCAAGCGGGTCGCTTCGGTCGTTTGTCCGCGCGCAACCAGCTCGATGGCACGCCTGAGCTCGGCTTGCGCCGTACTTTGCGCGACACTCTCCTTCGCGCTGCGCGCTTCGGAGGGCAGGCCCGCCTTCGTGCTGCTCACATCCCCGGGCTTGCCCTCCGAAGCGCGCAGCGCGAAGGAGGGTGTCGGCGTGTGCGGGTGCATCGGCTGTGTCGGCGCGGCCTCGATAGTCGGTGGCGGCGCGACCGGCACAGCGACCGCCGCGGACGCTGCCGCGGTATCCGGTATTGCCGGAGGCGGAGCAACAGGTGCAACCTGGGGCGGACCCGCCTTCGTGCTGCTCACTTCCTCGGGCATGGCCTCCGTAGCGCGCCGCGCGGAGGAGGGCCAGAGCCACACCGCTGCGGCCGTGGCCACGGCCGCCGCCACCAGCACGGCCGGCCTGGCAGGCACCCTGCGCACGCGGGGCTTGGGCGGGTCCTGCACCGCTGCGGGCGGCGCAAAGCGGTCCGCTTCCGTTGGCGCGAGCGTCAGCGTGGAGCGCGCGCCGCGGCGCTCCAGGTCGCTCAGCATCGTATTCAGCACGCTCATGCGGCAGCTCGAAAGCGAAGCCAGCGCGGCCTCAGCAGGCGGGCCAGCAGTCCGGCGCCGTGCGCCTGCGGTGTGTCCTTGGCGGCCGCGCGGACCTGGCGCAGCGTGATACGCGCCGAGCCTTGCCCGTAGGCGAGCAGCAGAGACTTGTGGGCGATGATGTTGACCAGCCGCGGCACGCCGCGAGCGTGATGGTGAATCGCGCGCGCCACATCGGCCGGGAACAGAGTTGCTCCCCGATTGCCGGCCACCCTGAGGCGGTGCGCCAGGTAGACCTCGGTTTCCGCGCTCGACAGGGCGCTCAGCTCGTAGTGAAAGGCGATCCGCGTGCGCAACTGGCGAAGGTCGTTGCGCGCCAGCTTGTGGTCCAGCTCCGGCTGCCCGAACAGAACCACCTGCACCAGTTTGCGCTTCTCGGTTTCCAGGTTCGAAAGCAGCCGCAACGACTCGAGCGTTTCAGCCGGCATCGCCTGCGCTTCATCCAGGCACACCACGACGCGCGAGCCACGCGCGGCAAGCCGCAGCACCGCACGGTTCAGCGCCTGCAGGATGTCGCCGTCGGAGTTCACGTTGGCCACCCGTATCTTCAGCTCGCGCGCGATCGCCAGCAGCAGTGTCCGAGGGCTCAGGCATGGGTTGGGTATGTAAGCGGTGCGGTACCCCGCCTCCGCGCTGCGCGCTACGGCGGGCGAGCCCGCCTCCGAATTACGTGCTTCTGCAGGCGAGCCCGCGGCGTGAGCGAGAAAGCGGCGGCACAGCAGCGTCTTGCCGGTGCCGACTTCGCCGGTGATCTTGATGAAACCCTCGCCGCCGTCAACGGCCAGCACCAGCGTGTCGAGCGCCTCACGCTGGGCGCGCGACGAGAAGGCGAACGCGGTATCCGGTGTCAGCGCGAAGGGCGCGGCGTTCAGTCCGAAATGGGTCAGGTACATGGGTGCGGGTTCACAGGCGGGAGGCGTCGGCGGCAGCGCCCAGCCGCTGCAGCGCGTCCTCGCGCAGTGCATCGAGCTGGGTCTGCGAATGCACGACCGTGGACTTGATCAGGATCACCAGCTCCTGCTTGGTCTGCGAATGCTGGGTGGAGCTGAACAGGTGGCCCAGCCAGGGCAGGTCGGCCGCGCCCGGCACGCCGGCCCGCGTGTCCGAGCGGTTCGCCTTCATCATCCCGCCGATTGCGACGATGTTGCCGTCGCGCACCCGCACTATGGTGTCGGTCTCGGATACGGTGCTCGACGCCAGCGGCAGCGTGTACTTGCCCAGCGTGCCAAGGTCGACGTCCTTGCTGCGCTCGACGACCGACGAAACCGACGGGTGCACGTGCAGGATGATGTTGCCGTCGTCGTCGATCTGGGGTGTCACGTCCAGCGCAACGCCGGAAAAGAACGGCTGCACCGTGATCGTCGGCGTGATGATCGCGGCACCGTTGGCCGTGGAGGAAGACGAAATGTTGGTGGTAATCCCTGTGACGAAGAAATCGTCGGTCCCGACCTTCAAGACGGCCATCTGATTGTTCAGCGCCGCAATGCGCGGGCTCGACAGCACTTGCACGTTGCCCTGGGTCTGCAGGAACTCCATCAACGCGGCGAAGCTGGCCGTCTGGAAGGCCAGACCGAACAGCGGCGAGGCTCCGGTCGCCGGTTGCACTACCTGCACTCCCGGATTCACGCCCAGCAGCGAGTCGAGCAACACGCCGCTCGGCTGCAGCTGTGAACCTGGCGTGGTCAGTCCCAGAGAGCCGCGCGCGCCGGTTCCGGCGTGAAAGGCGGCCCAGTTCACACCGCTCTGGCTGGTATCGGTCAGCGTGACCTCGATGATTTTGGACTCGAGCATCACTTCGCGCTCGACGTTGACCTGCATTGCCCGCAGGTAGGTCTCGACCTGGCGCAACTCGGCCGGCATCGCGCGCACCACGATCAGGCCCGATTGCGGCGAGACGATCAGTTGCCGGCCATCCGGATGGGCTGCATCGGTCGCGAGCAGCAGCTTCAGCGAGGCCTCGAGCTCGACCCACAGCTCATTGCGAGTCTGGGTCGTGATTTGACTCGACAACTGGCTCGCCTGGGCTCCGGTTCCGCCGCCCGGCGACGTCGGCGGCGAGCCGGCCGGCGTTCCGGGGGCGCCGCTGCCAGCACCTTGCGTGATCGAGCCGGACGTCACTCGCAAGTCGCTGCGGCCCGAGCGACTGGTCACCGGATAGTTGACCTGGAACACGCGGGTCTGAAGGACCGGCTGCTGAACGAAGATCCGGCTGCCCTGCACCCGGTACTCGAAACCGTACAGGTCGCGCAGCGTCTCCAGCGCCTCGATCAGCGTCACGTCCTTCAGGCTGACCGTCACCGACGCTTTCAGCTCGGGATCGACCGCGATCGAGTAGCGCGTGTCGCGCGCCAGGGCCTCGAACACCTGGGCCACCGGCAGCCCGACCACGTTCAGGTCGAAGCGCGGTTCCGCGGGCTTGCCGGCCAGCTTGGAGACCGACAGGTCAGCCGGTGGCAGCAGCTCGCGCGACACCTCTGGCGGAACCGCTTCCGCCGCCGGCTTCGATGGCTCGGCCAGGCCCTGGCGGATTTCCGGCAGCAGTTTGGCGGCGGAACTCGGGGCAGGCGGCTGCGATGTTGCGCAGGCCGACAGCAGCAGAGTCAGCGCCACGGCCACTGCGGCGAGCAGCCATGGCATCAGCCAGGGCCAGCGTGGCTGCGCCTCCTCGCGCGGGTCTTGACCGCGCAGCTGAACCAGTCGTCCGTACAACGGGGAATGCGAATCGCGTTTCATTTCAGTCTCACATGCGGCACGAGTTCCAATATCTGAGGGTGTCCGTCTCGATCCAGCTCAACCGAATCGTCGTGGATCGCCAGTACTTTCACGCTCTTGCCGTCCAGCGTGATCGCATCGCCGGGCCGGACACGATGGCCGTTCACGACGGCCAGGCGCGTCGATCCGTCGCGCGCGATCATTTGCAGCCGAACCGGCTGGGGCGGGGAGATCGAATCCGGGGATTGCGGATCGCTGGCGTGCTGCGACATGCCGTAGCCCGGTGGCGGCTGCGTCGGATCGACTATGCCTGCCGCCGACGCTGTGGCGCTCAGGCCGGTCGCCATCAGCATCGTGAAGGCGCGGCTCACAGCGTCAGCCATTTCGGTCCCTTGGAGAGCGTGAAGAAGCGAACCTTGGTGACGGGCACGCCCTGTGCATTGACCTTCAGATCCAGGTCGCGCCAATAGATCTTGTACGGGGTGCGCTCGAGCTGTTGCAGGTAGGCGATCAGATCCAGGTACCTGCCCTCGACGGTCAGTTCCAGCCCGTGCTCGTACAGCATCGAGGCGCGCGCCTCGGCGTTGACCGGCACCTTGCCGCTCCCGTCCGCGCGGTCTTCGAACGGCATCGGCGATTCCGACTGCATCCCGACCACGCGCAGCTCCGGAAACCCTTGCAGGATGGCTGCCAGCTGGCGCGCCATGTTCTGCGGAGCGACCAGGTCGATCTGGGCACTGCGGACATCGGATTCGGCCGCCGCCAACCTGGCCTTCAGGTCGGCCTCGCGCGCCCGCAGCTGCTCGCTCCCGGCGCGATCGCGCTCCTCGACTTGTTGCTGCAGCGCGGCCAGCTCGGAGCGCGCGCCGGCCAGACGCTTGCTGGAATCAGCTATCTGGATTCGCAGCGGCCTGAGCAGCAGCGCGTCTGCGGCGAACAGCAGCGTCAGTGCCGCTACCGCGATCACCAACAGCTGCTCGCGCGGCTTGCGCCGCTCCCACCATTCGCTCACCTGATCGGCTTTGATCACGACTGGCTCCCCGCC
>WNFS01001826.1_pt1 | contig 44983 bp, 43 predicted proteins | sample 5400141 | NCBI WGS metagenome assembly WNFS01 (sample SAMN13153358, study PRJNA577476) | soil metagenome | isolation source: 60 cm saprolite under Madrone tree | place: USA:California | collected 2016-06-14
AAGGTCGTGCGGGTTCGACTCCCGCCCTCGGCACCAACCATTTCAATAAGTTACAGACGCTCAGCATTTGACGATGGACCAGCGCAACGGAGTTAACTCCGTTGTGAGCTCGGATTTCGTCGAGATTGCAGAGGAGAATTCTCATCTTGAGAGATTTAAACTAGTCCCATCCTCAAAAGCAGCGTCATGATTCGTCACCCACCGAAGGTAAGCACGACGCGAAACCGCACCTTGCCACTGTGCATTTGCTCGTACGCTTCCCAGACGCGATCGAGCGGGTATTTCTCGATCATCGGATGAACGCCGTTCAAAGCACTGAACTCCATCGTGTCTTGCGAATCCATCGCTGTGCCGGAGTACCAACCGGCGACCGATCGCCTCCCACTAATGAGCGTCATCATTCCAATCGTCAGCGGCTCAGCCGGCGCGGCCGGCACTAACATTTTGCCGCTCGGCGACAATCCGTCAACCAACGCAGAAATCGCTTGCGCGTTCGGCGCGGTGGCGAGAATCACCCGCGCGCCGCCAAGCTTTTGCAACTCCGCCGCCGCATCTGTGGCGATCGAATCAATGTAATGATGTGCTCCTAGTTTTCGCGCCAGCGATTCCTTATTCTTTCCTCGGTTGATCGCGACTGTCTCGAAGCCCATCCGTCGCGCGTATTGCACCCCGAGGTGGCCCAGTCCGCCGATGCCGTGCACTGCCACCACCTCTCCAGCGCGCGCACCGGAATTGCGCAGCGCGTTGTAGACCGTAACGCCCGCACACATGAAGGGTCCCGCTTCCTCCGCCGGCAGTTCATCGGGAATCGCGGCCAGAGCCGTCACCGGTGCGATCATGTACTCCGCATACCCGCCGTCGAAATCGATGCCGGTCACTTTTCGATTGAGGCACATTGCGAAGTCACCACGCCGGCACTGTTCGCACACGAAACAATGACCGCCGTGCCAGCCGACCCCGACGCGTTGACCCGTTATCCACGCTGTGACGTTGTCACCGACTGCATCGATGTGTCCAGCTACTTCATGACCTGGCACACGTGGATACTGAAGCCCGGGCCAGAGACCTTCCTTCACAAGGGCGTCGCTATGGCAAATGCCGCATGCCTCAACTTTCACTCGCACTTGCCCCGCAACCGGGTTAGGGATATCGCGATCTATCAATTCCCAATCGCCACCGGGCTGACTCATCTGCGCTGCTTTCATTTTCGTACGCATAAATGCTCCTATATTCTGCTGACCTCTAAGCTGAATGTCAGATTGCCGGTGGGCCTTGCCAGTGCCGGTGATGTTTGGGTAAGCATTAGCTTGCGCGGCGCGGTCAGCACAAAAGCCATCCTCGCAATTCGCTAGTTACCGATTCGGCTTTGCTCAAAGCAATTACTCTTGTCTTCACACTACGATTCTTTTTCGGCAAGTAGCTTCTGAATCAGTCGCTCGGCCTCGTCATAGTCCCCTTCACCAACGTGCATCCAGCGAATTCGTCCTTGCTTATCTAACAGAAAGACGGTTGGCCAGGCTTCGACCTTATAAGCGTTCCATGTTTGGTAGTCGTTATCCGTAACTACGGCGTAACGAATCCCCAGTGAAGATACTTCACGGCGAAGGTTTTCGACTTTTCTTTCGTCATCAAACTCAGGTGAGTGCACCCCAATGACGGTAAAGCCTTTGTCGCGGTAGCGATCATCCCAGTTCTTTACGAAGGGCAACGTGTTACGACAGTTATAGCAGCCAAAAGTCCAGAACTCGATTAGCACCACGCGACCACGCAGATCCTTGAGCCTAAGCGGTTCTGAGTTTATCCATTCACCTGTGGCCAGCTCTGGAGCAGGAGCAGATGTCGAACTTTTATAAGTAGAGGAAGTAAGAAAAGGACTCAGCAATTTCTTTGTGTAACCAGTAGCGTAGATCGACCCTCCTACAACAACTAAGCCCACAACAATTCCAATTAACATGTTCCGTCGTCTGTCCATAGATGGTTTCCTCAACTTCCTTGCTATGCGCCCCGCCATCTTAATCATCTTTCCTGGGATTTGAAAATAACTACGCAGGCCAACGCCAATCAATAACCTCGGCTCTCGTTATTGATTTCTTTCGACATTTGATAGTGGGGTAATTCTGTGTTGCTGGTTCTTTGTTGATACTGCAAAGGCGGATTGCTCCAATCTTTACTTTTCATTAAAAGTATCACTCTTCTTGCTGTTACAACTGAAACATCGCAATTCTAGGTTAACCAATTCCGTGAGACCGCCTTTGGCTACTGGTCTTATGTGGTCAATCTCCAGTTTTTTTCGCTTTGATTTACAGTCGGAACATTGTTTGCCATCACGTAATACAAGAGCTTAAAAAAACTTGGCGTAATTGTTTTTTAGGATTCGACGTTGCGCCAAATTGCGTTTGGCCAGTTGGTCTCGATTATCGAGACAGACCATAAACTCTTCGATTATGTCTAGCGCGGTTTTATGAAGCGCAGAGTGTGCTGCCTCGTTTTGTAGTTCTTCCTTTGTTCTTATTGAGGCTCTCAAAGGATTGCTTACAGCGCTTTCAGGAAAAAAAAACTATGGGTCGGCGTCGGGCGCGAGACAATCTGATAATGATACAGGAGCCTAATAGAATCAGTTCTAATATCAGTTGGATTACTACCGCATTGAGCTAGCCCGAGCGCGGACCTAATCTCCGAAAGAGGAATGTCTGCTAAGACTGTTCTGACTCGCTGTAATAAGTCATCGTCGTTTCCTACTCCAACTTTCGTGAAATTAAGTTTAAGCAACTAACAGAGCACCTACCTGACTTAGAGACTAGGAACGCAGTTCCCGTTAAGCGTTAGCCGCATCGCGTTTTTAGCCGTAAAAATGCAAATTTGATTGACAAGAGGGATGGGCGATCTAACGTCGCCGTATCCAAGGGAGAAACTAATTTTATGAGTAACGAACTGACGAAAGACTTGCTTCAACTGTTTGATATCGGTCTTCAAATCTTTAATCCAAAAGGGTACAAGGTCGTTAAGAACCTCGACGGCATAGCTTCCTCGCGAGAACTTTCAGACAAGGCGGGACTTGCCGTTGCAAATCTCAGCATCGGTGCGAGACTAATCTCCGGTCTCTAAGTCTTTCGTGACGCCACGGACTCGAAGCATTAGCGTGCCACGGCCTTACGCTAGCAACGCAGAATTACCCCACTATCCGACATTTTTCATTCTCCTATCCGAAATCTTTTGCGCGGACCGGTTCAGGCATGCGGCGTGCGCTCCGCTCAATCAAACTACCGCAGCGATTTGAAGGACGCCCGGACCTCGTTAACGAAAAGCTCCGGTTGTTCCCACGCCGCGAAGTGGGTGCCTTTCGGGAGGCGGTTGTAATGAATCAGTTTGGGATAGGCTTTCTCAGCCCAACTCTTCGGCGCCTGGTAGATCTCTTCGGCGAAAGCGCTCACGGCGACCGGGATCTTGATGCCCCTCACATCGAAGAAGCCGCCGGCCGGAAGATTATGCCGGGTGTCCCAGTAGAGGCGTGCTGAGGAGATCGCGGTGTTCGTCAGCCAGTAGAGCGTGACGTTGTCGAGGATGTCGTCCCGCGTCAGACCTTCCGGCTTGCCGTCGAAAGCGCGCGCGATCATTCGGTAGCTGCGAATGTCATGGTCGATCATCCACGCCGCAAGGCCAACCGGAGAATCGGCGATTCCGTACAAAGTCTGCGGGCGGTTGTTCATCTCGAGGGCGTAGCCCAACCCGTTCTTGTAGAAGTCGTCGAGTTGATCCCACGCGTGTTTTTCATCAGGCGCGAGGCCGGCCGGCGGCGGGCCGCCAACCGCGAGTGCATTCGACACATCGGGGGGAACGGTGGCGGCCATGTTGGTGTGAATGCCGAGCAATCCCGGCGGCTGTTGCAGGGCCATCACCTCGGAAACGGCGTTGCCCCAGTCGCCACCCTGGGCCACGTACTTTGTGTAGCCGAGGCGTTGCATCAGCGTCGCCCACGCCTTGGCGATGCTGACCGGGTTCCACCCGGGCGCCGTCGGCTTGCCGGAGAAGCCGTAGCCTGGCAGGGACGGAATCACGAGGTGGAAGGCATCCGCTGCACTCCCCCCATGGGCCGCGGGATTTGTCAGCGGCTCGATGATTTTGAGCTGCTCGATGATCGAGCCGGGCCATCCATGCGTGACGATCATCGGCAACGCATTCTCGTGCTTGGAGCGCACGTGGATGAAGTGAATGTCGAGCCCATCAATGTTAGTGATAAAGTTGGGCAGGGCGTTGAGCCGCGCTTCCACCTTGCGCCAGTCGTACTCTGTCCCCCAATAGCGCGCCAGCTTCTGAATCGTGTCGAGCTGCACACCCTGTGAGTCGTCCGTCACCTGTTCTCGCTCAGGCCACTTTGTCGCCTTTACGCGTCTACGCAAATCGGTAAGGTCGGTTTCAGGAAAACTCACATGAAACGGACGAATAGCGGTCTTGTCAGCTGCCTGCTCGCTGCCTCGTTGTGTAGCACTGGTTTGGGTCATGGTTTCCTCCTCTTGAGTAGTTTTGGATTTCGAACTCTCTAAATGCCTCGGCGATCGTCCCTGGGCTGAACGCGACTGCCATACCCAACATCGAGCTCGCCTTGAGAAACCGATGGCGCGATCTGTCCTCTGGTTTTTTCATTGTCTGCTCCTTTCGAGTATCTCTGGCTCTCACTTCACCAGCGTGATGAGCGGTTTTCCTTTTTCCACGACGTACGTGGCGAGTTCCGCCCCATTGCCGCTGCCGACGTTCTTCACCGAGTGGATCGTTCCCGCCGGGACGAACAAGACGTCGCCGGGCTTGACCGTCGCCGGCGGCTGGCCTTCGATCTGATACTCCAGTGTGCCTTCGAGGACGTAAATGATCTCTTCGCCCGGATGCGTGTGCCGGGGGGCGACATATCCCGGGTCGAAGTCCACGCGCACCTAGATCACCTCGCGTCCGGGCGCGCTGAGATCGTGCCGCTGCAGGTCGGTGCGCTTAGTTCCCGGTTGCTGAGCCGACGTCACGTGTAGCGCCAAAGCACTTCCGACGGCCAGCGCTGCCACCTCTATGATTAGAAGCGTTTTCATTTGAATCTCCTTTCACCTCAGTGCTCGCCGGCGCACGGACCTATTTCAGGATTCAATATTCTGGGCCAACCCCGCCGCTTTGTTCGTCCAGCACCTTGGCACGGTCATGAAGAACCGTCACCACTTGCGACGGCCTCATCATCACGATCAGGTACCACGCGGCGAAGTGGGCATTACGCCAAGACACGCCCAGCTAAAATTGTTAGGACGTTTGCGCTTCGGCCTTTGAACTCCCGGTTGCGGCTTCTTTGATAATGTCCGCAACGGCCTGAGGTTTAGATACGTAGATGGCGTGGCTGCCTCCGACCTCTCTAACCGTCGAACCGGCGCGACGCGACATAAATTGTTGTGCCGGCGGCGGTATCATCTTGTCCTCGGTAACGACCAGGTACCAACTCGGCTTGGTTTTCCACGCAGGTGTGCTAACGGGTCCATTGAGAGCGTCCAATCCCCAGGGCACCTGGGAGTTCGCCATGAACTCAGCTTTTTCGGGCGGTACATCCCCGGCGAATGATTCCGCAAATTTCGCTTTATCAAGCATGAGAAAGCCGTCAACGGGCGGTAGGATCGGCGGCACGGCCGCACCGGGCGCCGGATTCGCGATCAGCGTCCCGACCGATTCCCCTGCGTCCGGGGCGAAAGCCGTTATGTAAACGAGAGTGTCAACATTTGGATGATTTCCGGCTTCGGTAATAACAACTCCGCCATATGAATGACCTACCAGAACCGCCGGACCGTCCTGGGCATCGAGCACCGCTCGCGTCGCGGCGACATCACCGGTTAGCGATATCGTTGGATTCTGAACAACGCTTACGTTGTAGCCGTCACGCTTAAGTATTTGGTACACGTCTTCCCAGCCCGAGCCGTCAACAAAACCGCCATGAACCAGAACGATATTCTTGGTTGCGCCATCTGATATTTGAGCCATGATTTTTTCTCCTTTGCAAAAAGTGTATTGAGTAACTTAAGGGATCGACAAAAATCTGCCGGCCCGGAAAACTCCCGTTCGGGGTTTTTTATCTCAGTGTTTTGAAAGCTGCGCGTAGTTCGGTCACGAAAAACTCCGGCTGTTCCCACGCCGCGAAGTGCCCGCCTTGAGAAAGCGACGGCGCGATCTGTCGTCTGGTTGATTCATTGTGTGCTCCTTTTAGTAGGCATTCTTCTCACGCGAACGTGGATGAAGTGGATGTCGAGTCCGTCGATCTTGCTCATGAACTGCGGCAGCGCGTTGAGCTTCGCCTCGGCCTTTCGCCAATCGTAGCTCGTCCGCCAATAGCCCACGAGCTCCTGGATCTTCGCGAGCTGCACGCCCCGGGGATTGGTCACTGACGGTTTCCCGGTCAGGCCAACGCGTCGCCGCGATTCGGCGGCGAAGGTCCACGAGCGCCTCTTTCGGAATCTTCACTTCGAAGGGGCGAATCGCATCATCTTTTTCGTTGGCCTGTTTTTTCTGGGCCCTGGGCAGGTACGGCCTGTAGCGCCAAGCCTAAGATTATAGCGATGTGGAAAATCGATGTTACGTGCATTACTATTTCCCCTAATTGTATTCCGAAGGATCCGCGATACTCAACCGCTTCTCAACCAATCGGAATCTACAGGCCAGTACCTATGATTCCTTCATTTCCAGATGGCCAGTATGGACCAAAAAAAACCAGGACCTTGCGTGTACGCGATATGGCAGATCCAGAGACGTGCTCATTGCAATTTTGAGGAGAAAATGAGCGACATGCACTTAGACCAGGATGAGGGGAGGAGGAGGGAGATATGTGCTCATGCCAAGTCAACTTGCGGGATGCTTAGATGCCAACCGCCAACGCCGATGGCGGAGACTCTTTCTCCGGTGCTTCTCCCGAGAATTTTTGGCCAAAGAAAGACAGGCGTCGCGTTAAACGTTGAGGTCCTGCTTTCGCTGGCTTATTCTATTAATTGTCCCGCGCAGCATTCTCACCATTTAAGACGTCTCCCAAAACTGTTTTTGCAGAAAGCTCCCTCTTATCCCTGAGGACCCAAGTGAAAGCAAAGTCGCAGATGGACAGATCGAGTCAAAGCCGCTCGCGCGGTCAGGGGCGTGCGCTGCTGATCACAGATGAACCGCTCGTCAAGTTTTCGGCAACGCTCGAGGCCGCGGGAATTCACGTTGTAGGTGTATGCACCGCCATCGCGGCGCCCATATCGCTCCGCCGCTCGCGTCCTCAACTCGTTATTGCCAGCATTCCATTTAAAGGGTTGTCGACCCGGGAGCTCGCCCAAATGCTCGGCCAAAGTCAGGACTTCATACCCTTGATATTAGTCGGAGAAGAAGCAGCAACATTGGAAAGGCGTCACACAGCAATGTCAGCTGGAGCATTCGACTACTTCCAACTTCCGGCCCAGGTTGATCTATTAATTTTGAGCGCTACTCAATTAATCAAACTGCATCAGGCGATGGATCGGCTTCGCGGCGAGGCAGATCTTGATCATTTGACAGGCCTGGCGAATCGCCGGCGCTTCCGAGTCGCGCTGTCTCGGGAGGTCGAAAGATGGCGGCGCTATGGCGCGCCCTGCGCCCTACTTCTGCTCGACATTGATCACTTAAAGAAGATCAACGACACCCTTGGGCATCCTGCTGGCGATCTCGTCATCCGCCAGATTGCTGAGACACTAATCAGAGTATCGCGTGACAATGACACCGCAGCCCGGTTGGGAGGCGAAGAGTTTGCCTTGTTATTGGCCGGCATAGACGAGACGAAAGCTGAGTTGGCTGCCAACCGCTTACGTGCCATCCTGGCTGAGCAACCGATTGAAGGAGTTGGAAACATTACGGTGAGCATTGGCGTCGCTGCCTGCCCCGCCCATGCGAACTCTGAGCGGTCACTCTATGCCGCCAGTGACGAAGCACTTTATGTCGCGAAAAACAAAGGCCGCAATCGTGTTGCTGTAGCGCCGAAGATCTCGTAATGCATTGATCGTTCTGCGCGCGTCGAACAGCACTCGGCGTCACGATTGTAGCTTTCGGTGCGCCCGGCAATTGGCCAACGCTGTACGCTTTTTCCATTTGCCGCTACGCTTTGCAAAACACCATGCAGTTTCAAGCGCCCCCTGCTCTGGGCAATCAATACGAAGATGATTCAGTCCTGCGCTCCTATTTAAGGCGGAGTATTCCTGCCGACGTGCTGCGCGAAATTGAACCGACGCTCGTCGAGATGGGAAAACTCGCCGGCGGTGAGCTTTATCAGATGCAGCTCGCCGACAGGCTCAACGAGCCGACGCTCACGCAATGGGATGCCTGGGGAAATCGAATTGATCGGATTGAGTTGACGCCTTTATGGCGCGTGGCCGAGCGCATCGCTGCGGAGCAGGGCGTCGTCGCCACTGCTTATGAACAAAAGCACGGCCGGTTCTCGCGCGTGCATGAGTGCGCGCTCGCCTATCTGTTTACACCTTCTACCGACATTTACAGTTGCCCATTGGCGATGACCGACGGAGCAGCACGGACCTTGCTCGGTTCCGGTAATAGGGCCTTAATCGAACGCGCAGTGCCGCATCTTACCAGTCGCGATCCGAAAGAGTTTTGGACCAGCGGCCAGTGGATGACCGAACTCACCGGCGGCTCAGATGTAGGCCAATCAGAAACGATCGCGAAGCCTGATCCTGATTTGACTCGGAACTCGGAAGTCGGAACTCAAAACTGGTTGCTTTACGGTCGCAAGTGGTTCACCTCCGCCGCTACTTCACAGATCGCTCTAACGCTGGCACGTCCCGAAGGCAATCCTGCCGGCGGACGCGGACTGGCGCTCTTCTATCTGGAGATGCGAGACGAGCAGGGCCGCTTGCGCAACATCTCAATCGATCGTTTGAAAGACAAGCTCGGCACGCGCAAAGTCCCGACGGCCGAATTGACGCTGAACGGCACCCCGGCGCAACTGGTTCTGGGGACTACCGACGGCGTGCGCAACATAGCGCCTCTGCTCAACATCACGCGGCTCTGGAATGGCATCAGCGCCGTTTCCCTGATGCGTCGCAGCATCGCACTCGCACTTGATTACTCGCACAAGCGCTCAGCCTTCGGTACGCTGCTTGCTGAGAAGCCTCTGCACATGGACACGCTGGCGGGGTTGCAGGCTGAGACGGAGGCGGCGTTTCATCTCGCTTTCCTGGTCGCTGAACTAACTGGCCGATCAGAGACCGGAGAAATAGATGAAGAGCAAACTTTGTTGCTTCGTCTGCTTACGCCCTTAATGAAGCTGACTACGGCCCGGCAGGTCGTGGCCGTTGTCAGTGAAGCACTGGAAGCCTTTGGCGGCGCGGGGTATGTCGAAGACACGGGATTGCCGATGCTCTTGCGCGACGCCCAGGTGCTGCCGATTTGGGAAGGAACAACGAACGTGCTGGCGCTGGACACGCTGCGCGCTTTGGGCCCAGACGATCGAGCGTTCAACGCGCTGAAAGCGGAAGTGGCCCGCTGCTTAGCCTCTGTTCATGACCATCGACTTGTTGAGCCCGCGCGGATTGCGCAATCGGCATTAGTGCACGCCGAAAGTTGGTTGGCTGAAGCAAGGAAAGTAGGAACGCCGGCGTTGGAGGCAGGCGCGCGCCGCTTCTCCCTGACGCTGGGCCGCGCGACGGAACTGGCGCTGCTGTGCCGGCACGTTCAATGGTTGCAGGAAAACGAAAGCGACGCTCGAGCTACCAACGTGGCCCGGCGGTTTGGAGCTTCCGGAATTGATCTTCTAGGCGCAGCGGACCTATGACTTGGTAGGAGAATATTATCGCCGAGTGCGGTGAGCCGCTGCTGTTCCATTTCAGGGTGAGCCCAAACAAATCAATCAGGATGCCTACCTGGCCGGAGGTACACCGTTGTTTGGTCCTGTGTTCCTCCCACGCAACTTGACTCCCGATAAACCGGCCGCCCGGAAGGCGGTGCGACCTTTGAAGAATTTCGCGCGATCATGCGGACTGGTATTGATCCGGATCAGGCGCATCTCTTTATTGGGAACCCGTATCTGCAGGTAATGCCCTGGCCAAACTTTCAAAACATGACTGACAATGATCTTCGAGCAATCTACGAATATCTAAGCGCAATTCCCTGCATCGAAGGTGACCCGGGTTTGCCTAACCCGCGTGCCATTGGAACCCGGTGCCAGTAGGCTCGTTCGGCTCGGGCAAGAGGCGACATTAACAGCCCGCCCGAAGAGTTGGCTTAAGTGTGGTACATCCAAAAAGGGAAACCACTCATCGTGGTTTCCCTTTTTGTGATCTGAGCTTGGGCGCAAACTAACAGTTTGCTTTACATCATTCTCGTCTTAAGTAACTTGTGCTTTTGCGGCCGCGGCGTGTTTCTCGATCATGCGCGAGATCGAGTCTTTACTGGTGGCGCCGACTACCCGTTCCACTTCCTTGCCACCGCTAAACAGAATCAAAGTTGGAATGCCCTTGATGCCATAGCGCTGGGCCGTTCCGGTATTGTCATCGACATTTACTTTCACGACCTCGGCGGTTTCGCTGTACTGTTCCGCGATGGCTTCAATGGTTGGCGCAATCATGCGACAAGGCGCACACCACTCGGCCCAGAAATCAACCAGCACTGGTTTGGTTGATTGCAAAACGTCTTTTTCAAATGAACTGTCTGTTACGTATCTTACTTTCTCACTCATGGTTGTTCTTCCTTGAATCCTTGAATTTCCAAGCTTACCAGGTCGCTCTGACTTCCTTTATAAAGTTCCAAGAAGAGGGACAGACTGGAAAGTCTGTCCTACTCACTGCCGCTGGCCTTCAATAAAGCTCTTCAGCACGCGCGCGCGCGATGGATGACGGAGCTTTCTCAGCGCCTTCGCTTCAATTTGGCGAATGCGCTCGCGCGTTACGTTAAAGTCCTGACCAACTTCTTCCAACGTACGCTCGTGCCCTTCCCTGTCGAGACCAAAACGCATGCGAATCACACGCTCTTCGCGCGGACTCAGCGTCTGCAAGACATCGCCGGTGATTTCACGCAGATTTGATGTAATCACTCGCTCAGCCGGGCTGGTGCTCGACTTGTCTTCGATCAGATCGCCCAGTTGCGAATCGCCGCTCTCGCCGATTGGTGTTTCCAACGAAACAGGTTGCTGCACCAGCTTGCGCGCCTTGCTGACCTTCTCAACGGACATGCCCATCTTTTTGGCGATTTCTTCCGTCGTCGGTTCGCGGCCAAGCTCGCGCACCAACTCGCGCGACGTGTTGCGAAGCTTGTTAATAACTTCGATCATGTGCACGGGGATGCGAATGGTCCGTGCCTGATCGGCGATGGCGCGTGTAATCGCCTGACGAATCCACCAGGTCGCGTAAGTCGAAAACTTGTATCCGCGGCGCCATTCAAACTTGTCCACGCCCTTCATCAGGCCGAGGTTCCCTTCCTGAATCAGATCCAGAAACTGAAGTCCGCGGTTCTGATATTTTTTCGCAATCGAAACCACCAGACGCAGGTTGGCTTCGGTCAGCTCGTGCTTAGCCTGTGCGGCTTGCGCTTCGCCGGTCACTATCATCTGATGCGATCGTTTGATTTCAAGCGGCGAAACATGATGCTCGGCTTCGATCTCTTTCAGCCGGCGCTTTGCCGCCGAGATATGTTTCCGAAACTCTTTGGCATCGTCTGCCTTGATTCGTTTCTTGGTCAGCTTCGCAGTGTAGGTTTCAATCTCGCGTTCAAGGGTTCGAGTTTCTCTGTGAATCGTAGCGATCGAATTTATCAATCGCTGACGCATTGCTTCCTTCAAACGGAGGACGCCGATTTCCTGAACAATCTCAAGTCGCGTGCGGGCGACTTTGCGGCGCAGGCGCAGCAACTTTTTCGAAGTCTTACCACGCTTAACTTTTTGCTCGGCATTTAGTTGGACCAGTTCTTTAAGTCCGCGCTTGTAGAGCTTACGGATATTTTGAATGCCTTCGATGGTCCACTGAAAATATTCTTCGGTTTTGTCTTCGTGCTCTTCTGTTTCCGTCTGATCGGAAAAGTTGATCACATCACGAATCCCAATCGCGCCTGCTTCCAATTCGGCGCCAATTTTTATGAGTTCAGCCACGGCAATCGGCGAACGGCTAATTCCTTTTTGCGCCCGCTTCTGCCCCCATTCAATTCGCTTCGCAATTGAAACTTCCTGTTCGCGCTTGAGCAAAGGCACTACGCCCATTTCGCGCATGTATACGCGCACCGGATCGGAAGTCTTATCCAGCTCGCCCGCCGATAAATCGAGCTCCATCTCTTCCGGAGCATTGTCATCATCTTCAGCGCGCACCGCAGCAGAAGATGGCTCACCCATTACTGGCTCGTCAGTTTCAGTGCCAGCGATGCCCGCAGTTGCGAGCTTTTCTAAAACTTCATCGATATCTTCGATCGAAACAGTGTCGTCCAGCAGCTCTTCATGAGCGCTGGAAAAATCCGGTTTCACCGAATCCATCGGCTCAACCCCATCCTGATCTTTTGGAAGCCTAGCCAATTTCAGACCGTCCTTTCGCGCGAGATTGTTTTTTCGTTGAGGAGAGAGCCTCGCGACGTTATCTCTCTCGAAACTCTATTCATAATACGATGACGATGATTTCCTAGTTTCTTACCGATACGGAATGCACTCTCGCCACCTGCTTCCGTTTACCGTTCGTCGCCGCACTCACACCCTTTCCGTTTGCAACACTTACGCCTTTTCTATTTGCGGTACTGACGCACGGCTTCAATCGCGACACCACGTCTCTTAATGTCATGTTTGCCAACACGCGCTCGACCGCCGAATCAACTTCATCCAACACACCGTTGAGCACCGTGCCAATGTTTACGCCGACCGGACAATCGGGGTTAGGCGGGTGACGATGTAACGAAAAGACGCCGCGACTCTCAACTGCCTGGTAAATGTCGAGAAGAGTTATGCGCTCAGGCAACCGGGCAAGTTTTGAACCTCCCATGGAACCCGTTTGCGAAACAACCAGGTTGGATTCCGCCAACTCACACAGCATGCGCCTGATTACGACGGCGTTCGTGTTGACGCTCTCCGCCACTTGCTCGGATTTCAGCGGCTCTTCATCGGCCCACGCCATAAGCGTGAGAACATGTACAGCTACCGCGAATCTGCTGCTGGTTGACATAAAGCGGAAAATCCCTTGAATCGTCTGTAACAAATATAGTTACAGTTGGGTGTTTTGTCAAGACCCCCGTATGCGGTTGCGCGGTTGCGAGCCCGTTTCCGAGGAGCGCTCACGCAACACTCCTCTTAGATACTCAAGCCACCGCCGTTGGTTCACCATATTTGAACCAAATCCGCACAATCTTTTATTCGCCTCTAAACTGCATGCGAACGGTTCTAATGCACGACGACAACCACGGGTGATAATGATTAGTGGATCATTCATGGTCCATCATCATTAGGAGGCTCTATTTATTAGCGGTTGCACGGCCCTTTGAGAAAGATCACTGCGAAATGGCATAAGCATTGCTCCCCGGTACCTATGTTCGACACGCTTTAGACATTTCGCAGGCTACCAACAAAGGAGAGAACGTATGTTGTGGACGATTCTTGTGATTCTACTTGTGCTTTGGTTGATTGGATTTCTGGGGCACATTGGCGGTGGACTTATTCACCTGCTGCTGGTGATTGCGTTGATTGTTTTCATCATTAACCTCGTTTCGGGTCGCAGAGCTGTTTAGGCAAAGGCCGAGCTTGAAAGCTCGCGCAGACTCAAACGATCGGTTACGGGTGAATCTATGAACAAGGGGGGTTCAGTGGATGGAAAAAGATGGAGATTCGGTTAATTAACGCCGATTTCTAAAAAGGCCCTGGCCGCCAGGCCATAGCATGTCGTCCACAGCAGCAACGCTTCTCCGGAAATTTGGGGGAGCGTTGCTTCATGTGGTTTGCAAGCTTGTACAGTTGAGACCCTGCCAGCTTCCGCCAGCACAAAAAAAGTTGCTACTAAAACGAGATACTGAGTCTCCTAAGGCTCTTGATCAAACCGGCACCGCCGCAGAAAGCAGTTAGTCTCCCGAGCAAACGCCAACACAGGTTTTTCCAAACGGCCCCGCGCGCTGAGACCATTCCCGAAGCTGCGCTAGTCTTCAATCCGCGGCAAAACTTTCCGCTACCGCCGCGGCCTTATCGCTGCTAGAATTCATTTCGAACTCAATACTGAGAGGACGTGTATGCCGGAACAAAGAGGTAAACAGGCAACTGCCGATGTTAAGTCGGAATGGACGCAAGCTTACCAGATCTATCAGCGGGCACCGGGCGATCGCTACGATAAGAAAAAGGATCGAACCGCGCGTATTGACCACGTAGCCGTGGAAATGAAGCTAACACGCAAACAGGCGAAACGCCGAATTCGCAATTACGAAGCCTGGCAGCGCAACATTAAGAAGGGTCTCGTCGAACCTTAAGTCTCACCAACCGCAAACCCGAGCGTCTACTCTTCCGCGGTAACCATTCAATAACCATTCGTTCACCGCCTAGTTGGCGGAAACCTACGGTTGAGCGCACCTGCGCTTTCTCAATCGCGCTTCTGGAATCGCTAGCTCGTTAGGAATGTATTCTTTGAAGAAGTCCCTTTAAGAAGTAGTCTGCGAACAACAACGCGGGCTCCCGATCTGACGAATCTTGAGTCGTATTGTCGGCGTCAGGCGAAACATAGATGAACAATCGTCGATATCTAGTCCTCCTCTGCTTTGGCGCTGCACTCCTGTTCTTCCCAACTCGGGCATTTGCCCAGTGCGGTGGAGAGCGTTGGTCGGTAAAGATCGGTTCCGACCCTGATGTCACTTTTGTTAATCTCAACAATCCTGTCCCGACAACACTGGCAGCGCTTACCAGTCTATCTGTTCCGAACCCGATTCCGGACAATAACAGGGTGCAACCGACCGAGACTACTCTCTGGGTCATCAATGCAACTCTAAAGCAATATCAGAAACAGGCAGATTCGGATTATCACTTGCTTTTGATCGACGGCGCGGGTCATCAGATGCTTGCGGAAATTCCGTCGCCAAATTGCGTCGCGCCTGGGAGTCCCTTTGCAGCCGGTATCGCGCACGCGCGGGCGCAATTTGACGCAAAGTTTAATGCTACATCCGCCCTAAAAAATGCGAATGTGCCGGTGCAGATTACCGGTGTTGCCTTTTTTGATTATCTTGCAGGACAAACTGGCGTGGCGCCCAATGGCATTGAGATTCATCCGATACTTGATATTGTTTTCAATCCGACGAACGACTTTTCACTAAGCGCATCGCCGGCGACGTTAAATGTGACGCAGGGCGGCTCAGTGAATGCGAATATCAAGACATCGATCACCGGCAGTTTCAATTCCAGCATTGCAATCATTGCTTCAGGTTTGCCTGCCGGCGCCACTGCCAGTTTCAATCCTGCCGCCATCGCTGCGCCCGGTTCCGGTTCTGCAGCGCTCACCATCAGCATCGGCAGCACGACGCCTACCGGCACTTATAACGTTGCCATTACCGGCAGCGGCGGCGGCAAGAGTCATTCGGCAAACATCAGTTTGACCATCAGCGCTGCCGGCGGCACCACTCAACAACTGCTCGGCAACCCGGGTTTTGAAAATGGCGTTAACGCTTCTCCCTGGATTGCCAGCACCGGCGTGATGGACAACTCCACGCTGCAACCAGCGCGCAGCGGCGCCTGGAAAGCCTGGATGAATGGCTGGGGCTCGACACATACCGACACGCTCTCGCAGACGGTGACTATCCCGGCCAACGCTACCAAAGCCACGCTCGCTTTTTGGATTTACATTTATACGGCTGAGACTTCCACTACTGTCGCCTACGACAAACTAGCTGTTCAGCTTCGCGATTCGTCCGGTGCGGTGCTGGCCACTTTGGCAAACTACTCGAACCTCAGTCCCAGGTTCCCTTATGCGCAGGCTTCTTTCGACTTTCGATCTCAGCTCCTACAAAGGGCAAACCATTCAAGTCTATTTGATCGGCACCGAAGACCAGGGACTGCAAACTTCTTTCATCATCGATGACTTTTCTCTCGACGTGAATCAGTAGGATTGAAGATATGCGTTATGGCTTCCTAATTGTGAGTTTATTATTCATCGGCGGAACTGCTCGGGCGCAGCAGCCTGAAGAGAAAGCGCCGGTCAACGAAGCGGTGCAGGCCGTGATCGACGACGATGGCGGACGGGCGTTCATCGTCAACTCAAAATTGAAATCTTTGACCGAGCTTCGTCGACTACCAGGCGTGACAACTTTAATAGCGCCGCAACAGTACACGATATTTCTTGGCAGTCGTTGGGCCACCCCATTTTTACGCGCGCGCGAATCAAAACTGAACAAACTGCTGTCGTCAATTCAAAATCAGCCGGACATCAGCAAGCTGAATAATCTCGGAATCAACAACCTCTTTGGTCCTACCTATAGCCAGGAGGTGCTGACGCCGTTCAACGACGACGAAAAAGTTTCCGACATCAACGTTCGGATGATTTTGGCGGGATTGGTTAGTGAGGGTTCACTGCCGAGACCGGAGCGCGCGACGATCTACATAATATTTCTTCAACCCGACCTTCGCTCCACTCTCGGAACCTTGACCGGGCGCAAACATTACTTGGCTTATCATCAGTTTCTCAATATTGGCGGCGATCGGTTGCACTATGTGGTCGTTCCATTCGAGCCAGACTTAAATACAGCGAGAGCAATCGCCTTGCGCGCCTTAGTTGCCGCGGCATTGAATCCTACCGGAAACTAATTTTCACCCAGTTGGCAAAGCCGGCACCACGATCTTCTGGCCGGGTAAAATCGTCGCCCAATTCGTCACTTGCGGATTGAGCTCGCGCAGGCGGTCCGGCGTCGCGTTGTACTTGGTAGCAAGTCGATTCAACGAATCGCCCGGAACCACCGTGATTTCTGTTGTCTTGGGCGGCGAGCCGGCAGGGCTTGGCTGGTTTGAAGGAGAAGAAACCGGCGAAGCCATCAGCGGCAGCGGCGGCGTTGGCGACGCGGGCACGATAATCCTCTGCCCGATGCGGACCGTGGGCCAACGCGTGATCGTCGGATTTAAGGACATTATTTTCTCAGGCGGCACGTTGTACTGTTGCGCAAGTTTCTTCAGCGAGTCGCCTGGTTTGACCGTAATTTCAGTGACTGCTTCGGCCGGTTTATTTTCGGCAGTTGGAGTAACCGCGGTGGCAGGAGACGCACCCGAATTATTTTGCGCAATGGTATCGATATATCGCTTGGCGTCTGCAAAGGACGAGAACCTTTGTTCACCGGTCGCGTTTACGGGCTGAGCAACATTCAACGTGACCGTCGCAGGTTCGGCGTCCAAGCGGCTAATGGTGATTTGATTGCCGGCCGTTTTAACCGACCAAACCTCCGCACTTTTTTTCATGACGCGCGACTGCATCCAGGCGCCCACGAAGGAACCGACTAGAGCAGCGCCGAGAACCAGCAGCGCGATGATCATGATCGGAATCCGTGTCCGCCGGTTCTCCGCGCCTGCCTCGGACCCGACGGATCGCGTTTCGGTCGTAACGTCTGCGATGTTTTCTTTTGATAACCGGTCGCTCAGACCTTTCACTCTCTCATCAAGTTCCAGCAAATCGATTTTGGCGGCCTTGCCTCTTAAATCATCTCTCAAGACTTCCAGTTGCTGTGCGATTCGCTGGTCCGCTGGGCCTTGATTTGAACTCCCTGATTGGTCTTCACTCAGTGCTTCCATTCTGGATTCAAGTGCCGCCACCGCTTTGCTCAAATCGGCGAACACTGGATCGACATATTTCTCGTACGGCCCACCCATCACCACCAGGCTCCGGTCCTCACGCGCAGAAGCGCCTGACTTCATCAAGGCCTCGCAAATTACTTTCGGATCGGTTGAGCCCACAGCGGCGATCTCATCGGCCAGCTTTCTGCCTGCAAACACTTCATGCAGACCACGAGTCATCAATAGAACCAGGTCAGCATCCTGCAAAGTAAACGATTGCACTACGTCGGTTAAAGGCGCTTCCTGATTACGCGCGCCAAGTCGTTCGATTCCCGCATTCGCATCGGTGGTTGCGCCTGAGTCTCCGGCCGCTGGCCCAAACAAAGGCAGCAGCCGTCCATTGTTGATAACGTTTAGTTGCAGGTCGCCGCACAGGAAATACGTCAGGCGATTACCGTTTACCAGGCACAATGCACCGCTTGCCAGCAAATCCGGACCACCGGATTGTTCGCCGAGATTGTGCAGGAAGTTATTAATTTCCTTGGCCAGAAAACCAAGAAACAGCTCGGCCGAGAATCTGGATAACGAAACGAACGAGCCGACGATCGTTTCAAGTTTGCCTTTCAGAGTGGCGTTGAGATTTGCGTAATCGTGCGAGCCAAAATCGAGCACTGCGAAGAAGTGTCCTCGCGGCGTCTCGAGGTCGAAACAAAAGTCTTCGTTTTGAGCTTTTGATCTGAGCTTTATCGAATCCGACGAAAATTTCATGGGGCGCGTCCTCCGTCCTCGCGCAACTTATCACGAACCAACTAAGATCCGGAATAAACTTTTTCTCGCTAGCCGCGCCGTTAGCGCTTTCCAACTTGATCGATGACCGGCGAGGACAAGGATGGACGGGACCGCGATCATCGACTACTTCGCTCCACTGAAAACATGGTTGGACGAACAAAACAAAGCGCAGTAACGAGTCCTCTTAATCACCGAACACAAAGAAATGCCGCGACTTTCAAGGTCGCGGCATTTTCTACTTAGACACTCAACCGCAAACTAACAGTTTGCTTTACCTTGGGGTTACCACGGCCAGCGACGGCTGTAGTTTCCGTTACGGTTGTATCCTCCGTACTGCTGAAATCCCTGCTGATAGCCTTGCAGAAATCCCTGACGATAAGCCTGTTGATACTGGCCTCGATTGCCGTACGAAGAGTTGTAGCCAGTGTTCGGGTTTCGATAGTAGTGAGATCGTTGCGGGTCGTAACTCTGACCGCGCTGAGCATCGCTCGCGCCGGTGTTCAGTCCATCCTGATAGCCTTGCTGTTGTGCTACCTGGTAGATGTTATTGTAGCCGTTGTTGCCATAACCGCCCTGGCCGCGACCGTATCGGCCGTTGTTGCCATAAACACCGCCATATTGGCCGTTGTTCCGATTCCACCGGCCATTGTTTCGATTCCATTGGCCATTATTCCTATCGCCATCACGGTCCTGATCACTCCGGTTCCGATCGTGGCGATGTCGACGGTTGTTGTCGTTCTGATCACCTCCTTGCTGATTCTGGTCCCAACCGCGGTCTTGCGCCTGAGTTGCCGAAGCAGCGGTTAGGCCGACTCCCACCAATAAAGAAAATGCCAGAAGTGTTCCCCAAAAACGTTTTCTTGTTTTGCTTGAATACATAGGTTGCTCCCTCCGCTGCGGATGGAAAGCAAGCCGCGGGCCGAACTGGTCGGAAAGCCAAATGATCTACTTTGCAGTTTGTTTGCGATCTATTCTGTTTAAGCGCCAACCGAGATCGTGTAGCCAGAATTCGTTATCGTTTGTTTATAGAAGATCGCGTTCAAGAAGAGATTGTACGCATCGTGGAAGACAACAGCCCGTCCGCAATGTGCTTAAGTGGAAGTCTTTTCCTTGCGGATCACTTCTGCGGCGAGAAACTGAGCGACTACGTCCGGAGGCCAATGGCGGTGGTCAGTGCTTTCACGCACAGTCGCACGGTTGAGGCGCACGATTTCGGTTGAACTGATGGGACGGTGTCGATAACCCAAATGCCGCTGCGGGGCCTTGAGGGTTTGCTGTTTTGAAAGTGCAGGCACGACGGAGTCCAGCCAGCCACCAAAGAAATCTTTGAGTGAGTCAGCGGAATCCCGACCGCCGACCTCGGGCGCGGACGCAGGTGGGACAATCGAAAGCTGATGAGTTTTTCGTGCGGCTTGTTTCATAATTCAGGGGACAATATAGACAAGTGCGAATGCTGCATGGATTCCAATTACCGAGAGGGATTGAGCTAGTCAACGGTTTTCGCCCTCCTGACGTCTCGTCTCCAGCCCCTCATGTTTGGCTCGCAGCCGGCTGAATTCACTTTGCAACGATTCAAGCTCTTCGTCGCTGAGGTTTTCCAGATCAACCAGATGCGTGCGAGCTCCTTCGACGCCCTTGATGAGCTCATCGAGCTTCAAATGGATCGCCTTTGCATCGCGGTTCTGGGTGTTTTGAATGAGAAATACCGCCAGGTAAGTGAAAACCGTCGTAGCGGTATTCACCAGTAACTGCCAGGTGTCGGAATACTTGAAGAATGGCCCACTGGCCAGGCAGACGACAAGCCAGAAGATGTTTGCAATAAACATCCACGACGAGCCGAGCGCATTTGCTGCGCCCACAGAAAAATTTCTAAACCATTGATTCACACAGCACTCCCTTTTGCGACTGTCTCATGACAAAAGCCGCGCGGCTGTTCTCGAATGATCTCTTTAGACGAGAACCTCCACCACGCGGCCTGCGAACGAAAATTCAACTACTCCCTGGTCAGGCAGTAGAACCAGGAGCACTCCACGGCCCACTCCGCAATCCTTTCCAGAACGAAGCGTCCGCACACCGGGAACTCCACGTCCCGAGGGATGCAGCTATCGCGCAAACTTGTTACCGTGACGGCGTGGTCACGTTCCGTCTCCCATAAACTTTTCCTCCTGTGCAGAGTGAAGATCCAAAAGCGTCAAGCTGCGGTGGTTTCGCCACCGAGCAAAGTTAAAACTTCTCCAGTTACATAACTCGAATCAATTTCCGATGCGAAGTAAACGAACGCCGGCGCTACTTCTTCCTGGAAGACGACTTCTTCGAAGACTTCTTGCCAGCTTTCTTGCCGCCCTTCTTTGAAGAGCTCTTGTTTCCTTTTTTGCCCCATCCGGACCCACTCTTCTTGCCGCCGCCAGACTCTTTGTTCACCGTGGCCCATGCGCGCGCTTTCGCCGTCTTACTGGAAACCCCGCGGTCTTCATAGCCCTCTTCAATATGTTCCGCCTGTCTCTTCTGCTTTTCGGTGTACGCACGCTTGTCTCCCCTTGGCATTACGCATCTCCTTTCGACAAATCATTTTTCGAGTTGACTCTGCAAATACTGGGCCCCATCAGATCAACGAAATCCGAATTGCTCGTCTGTGAATTTGAACGCCACAACTAACAAGACAAAAAACTGGCACTGCGCTTGCGGCCGACTCCTCTTGATTCATCGTCAAGCACAAAAGGTGGTCTGTTACTAAACAAATCGCTTCGCGTGATGTACAGGAAGCCTACACAAAATCAAGGAGACCGATATGGCGAGCAAGACGGGAAACGGCAAGCGCGAATTGATGGACACAGGATCGGACAAACGTTACGCAAGGCGCGACGCAAAAGGACAATTCAAGGAGTCAGACGATCAGGGACGTTCTTTAGCGCAGGATGTAAAAGTTAAGGCTAAGACCAGGGTGAAATCGGGCCAGGGTGATCGCGGCGATCAAAAAAGAAAGTAGCAGAGACAAGTTTTCATCGATCTTACATTCCGATTTTTCTGCAGCTGCTGGTATCACGGTGAATGATGCGCCCAGCAATTAGCAAATTCATTTTCGCCTCGCCGGAAACTTACGGCAGATTGCTTCTAAACCCTAAATGACAAGACTTCAGCAATTGCAGCAGAGCGGAATAAGGCGTCTGGGAAGTGTAAACCGCGGTTTCCGTTACAAGCATGCTGACGGAAAAAAGGTAAGTGCTGCGGATTTAGAAAGAATTCAGAGCCTGAAAATTCCGCCGGCATGGACCGAGGTCGCCGTCAACACTCGCGCCGGTGGTGCGTTGCAGGTAGTCGGCAAGGACGCCGCCGGACGTTGGCAGTATCTCTATCACGACAATCATACGCGCCGGCAGGGCACGAAAAAGTTTCAACGCATAATCGCTTTCGCTGAGGCGCTGCCAAAGATGCGGGCGACAGTTGCGTCGCACCTGCGGCAACCCGACCTGAGACGCGAACGCGTGATGGCTTCGATCATGCGCATCCTTTCAACCTGTTTCATTCGCCCCGGCAGCCAGGTTTACGCCAGCGAGAATGGCAGTTATGGCATCGCCACGCTGCGACCAAAACACGTGAAGGTTAAGGGAGACATGGTCGAGTTTGATTTTCCCGGCAAGTCAGGTGTGCGCCAAATTCGGCGAATAAGAGATCGGCAAGTGGCGAAGGTCGTTAAGAGTTTGCTGAAACAGCCGGCGCGCGAGGTTTTCAAATTCCAGAACGGCAACGGGGAATTTGTTGACGTAAAGCGACGTCACATCACCGAATACATTCGCGAAGTGATGGGTGAAAAATTCAGCGCCAAGGATTTCCGCACCTGGGCCGGGACACTTGTATGCGCCTGTGCGTTGGCGCGAGCGGGAACGGAGATCGTTGAGAAGAAGACAGCGCGCAAGCGAAAGGTGGTGGCTGCGATTAAAGAAACTGCGGAAGCGCTGGGCAACACTCCCGCTGTGTGCCGTAGTTCATACATCTGTCCCGAAATCATAAATAGTTTCGAGACCGGAAAAATCATCGATCGTTATTTCAACACGCTTAACGAATTGATTACCTATCGCGGAAAGAAACTTCACGCAGCAGAGAAATCGCTGCTGCGGTTCATGAAGAAAAGCATCGCCAAATGAAAAGTTTTCGTGCCAATTAGCTTTGCACAAAGACTATTCTCGCAATGCAAGATGCGACCATAGCTTCGTCGTGCCGGAACTCTACCTTGTTGTGGGTCGACGAATACAGAACCGGGAGCGGTAGCGACCGGGTCTGCGAAGTGCGGAGTTCACCGTCATTGTAAGCTAGCGTTCTCGCGATCCATGAAATGGAGATGTTGTTGATCGCAAGTCCGACCCGGTCGGCTATGTGCGCTGTTAGATTGCGGAAGCAGCGGCGCGATCGACCAGGCACTCTAGTATTCCATTCACCGGCTTGATTTTTCGTGCCGGCAATTCTTCATCCGCAGACTCGCTGCGCAACACGCGTGCGAGCATCGCGGCCTTGTCTTTTCCCCTCACCATAAATGTCACGCGCGCTGCGTGATTGATAACCGGCAACGTCAACGTGATGCGATCCTGTCCGGTTTGCGGCTGCCGGGTTGCGAGAACCCACCTCGTTTCTTCCTGCAAGGCATTGCTTCCGGGAAACAGCGAAGCCGTGTGACCATCTGCGCCCATGCCGAGCCACACCAGATCAAAACGCGGCCAATCAACTTTTCGAAAAAAGCCTTTCAATTCAGCTTCGTATGATGCGGCGCTTTGAGTTGGTTCAGTCTCGCCGATTATCCGGTGTACATTCTCGGCGGGTATCGCGACTCGCGAGATCAGGGCGTCATTCACCATGCGGTAATTGCTTTGCGGATCGTCAGGAGGAACCGCGCGCTCATCTCCAAAGAAAAGGTGTACGCGCGGCCAGTTAATGCGGCCCTTGAACTCGTCCGTCGCCAGTAGTTCGTATGCCCGTCGCGGAGTCGACCCTCCGGCAAGCGCTACCGCAAATGAGTCGTGATCGCCAATGCTGGCAGCGGCGTAGTCAACAAATCTTTCCGCTCCGGCTTGTGCAACCTGTTCTGGTGTGTCGAAGACTAAAACGTTTGGATCTGGGTTCATGCGCTCTGAAATGAGGTCAGTACCACCACGCGGTAGCGGGTGGGTCCTAGATTCGGTGTTCGGCTCAGCTGAGGTCCAGCATTAACATATGAAGGCGCACGGAACCCACCCGCTACCGCGTGGTGGTACTGACCTCATGCCACGCAGGCGATGGAGTTCTAATTTTCCTTTTGCTTCTCCAGCAGTTCTTCCCACTCGGTGTGAATAAAACCCTGTTCGGGTTTGTCGACGCGCTCGTAAGTGTGCGAGCCGAAAAAGTCGCGCTGCGCCTGCGTCAGGTTAAGCGGCAGATTCGCCGAGCGATAGAGATCGAAATAACTCAAGCTCGCGGCGAATGCCGGAATGGGCAAGCCGCTTTGAATCGCGTGCGTGGCAATCATGCGCCACGAAGACTGCGTGCGATCGATTCGCGATTTGAATTCATTATCAAGCAGCAGGTTTACCAGGTCGGGCTGGCGCAGATACGCCTCTTTGATTCGGCCCAGGAACTTCGCGCGAATGATGCAGCCGCCCTGCCAGATGCGTGCCGTCTCGCTAAGATTAATTTTCCAGCCAAACTGATCTGAAGCGGCCTTGATAACGTTCATGCCCTGCGCATATGAACAAATCTTGGACGCATAGAGCGCCTCACGCACCGCGTCAATCATGTCCTGCTTGTTCGCTGCCGGCGGCGATGATTGTGGCGCACTGAATTGTTGGGCAGCCGCAACGCGTTCGCCTTTCTGCGCAGAAATATTTCGCGCCACGATTGCGGCGTCGATGGTGGGAATTGCCACGCCGAGGTCCAACGCGATTTGACTGGCCCACTTGCCAGTTCCCTTTTGTCCGGCTTTATCGAGGACGAGATCGAGTAGCGGCTTGCCGGTTTCCGGATCCTTCACGCGCAAAATCTCGGCTGTGATCTCGATCAGATATGACTCAAGGTCGCCGTGGTTCCACTCGTCAAAGATGTCAGCCAGCTCGTTTACCTCGAGCCCGAGTCCGCGATGCAGGATCCAGTAAGCCTCGGCGATGAGCTGCATGTCGCCATACTCGATGCCGTTGTGGATCATCTTCACAAAGTGGCCCGAGCCACCCGGTCCAATGTAAGTCACGCACGGGCCATCCGGAACTTTTGCCGCGATTGCTTCCCAAATCGGCCGAATTTGTTCGTAAGCTTTGCGGTCGCCGCCCGGCATCAGACTTGGACCAAGCAACGCGCCTTTTTCGCCGCCCGATGTGCCCGAGCCAATCATGAACATGCCCGAAGCCTGGAGTTCTTTTTCGCGCCGCTCCGTGTCTTTGAAATAGGAGTTGCCGCCATCGATGACGATGTCGCCTGCTTCAAGGCCGGGCTTGATCAAGTTGATAGTCCAGTCAACCGGATCGCCCGCCTTAACCAAAAGAATTATTTTGCGCGGACGTTCCAGCGAAGTGACAAACTCTTGCGGTGAATGAAAGCCAAAAATCTGCTGGTCCGGGTGGCGCGCAATGAAAGCGTCAAGCACCGGCGGCTCGCGATCGTAAACCGCGACGGAGTAACCGTTGCGCTCAATATTCAGCGCCAGGTTCTGGCCCATCACGCCGAGACCAATCATTCCAATGTTTGCAGTGGCCATAAGAATCCTGAAAATGAATCTTGCCGCGGATTTACGCGGATAAACGCGAATCAGAAAAGTTCAAAACCAATTTCCTGGTTTTGTATTCCTAATTTTATGCTCCTACTTTTGTATTCCTGTTTTTGTCAGATCCGCGCTTATCCGCGGCAAATTCATTTCAGCGCGTCCATTAACATTTGCTGCAGGCTCTGCAATCCCGCCAATACGTCATCACCAATATCAACGCGGATAGCTCTACGTCCATGCGCCAGCAGCGACTGAAAATCCCCAAGCGCCTGCGCGTCCTTGAGAATACCAAACGTGTATGGTTCTCCGGGAATTGGGAAGTCAACTTTGTCAGGCGCGGTAATTTGAATGAAGACTCCCGAGTCTGGCCCACCTTTGTGTAACTGTCCCGTTGAATGAAGGAAACGTGGTCCATAACCCATCGTCGTGGCCGTCTTAGTTGCATCGCGAACACTCGCGCGAATTCCCTGTAACGCCGCCGAATGTTCTGGCGTCTCTTCAAGGTATGCCAACAGCGCAACGTAATCGCCCGGCTTTATCCTCGCGCAGTGTGCTCGTAAAACTTCTTCAACTGATCCCGCAGAAGACGCCGCAGCCTCCCCGCCCGCATAGACAGTCAATTGGCCATCTCTTGCTGACGCTGGCTGCTCGGGAAGTTTTCCTGCGCTCTTATATTTCTCCAGCAAAGCTTTGGTTGCGTCTTTCGACTCCTGCACATTCGGTTGGTCAAATGGATTAATCCCCAGCCGCCAGCCGGCAAACGCAGTGGCCATTTCCCAAATAAAAAACTCGGCGCCTAAATCGTAAACATCGTTGAGTTGGCGATAGACCACGGGATGGCCGGCCGCTTCGAGTGCTTTCAATTGCGGATCCTCACCGGCGCCCTGTTCGCTTATTGAAACGAACAGTCGATCGTCGCCATAACTTGCCGGCGCAGCGAGCGGCTCGCCGGCGATCGGAATGATTCCCTTCCCTTCCTTGCCGGTGCTTTCGGCAATCAACTGCTCAATCCATAAACCGAGGCTGGCGAGCTTTTCGTCAGTAACAATTGTCAGTTTGTCGCGACCCGCAAGCGCGCATTCGGCCATCGTCGCTCCCAACAACGCCCCCGGATTCTCATCGATTGGCACAGTCGCGTCGCATGCCTCAGACGCGGCGACGGAGCGCTTCAACAATTCAGAAACGTCCAATCCCATTAAAGCGGCGGGCGCCATTCCGAAATAAGAAAGCGCCGAATAGCGCCCGCCGATGTCCGGTTGATTGAGAAAGATTTTCCGGAAGTGATCCGCTTGCGCCGCTTTCACCATCTGCGTGCCCGGATCAGTTATGGCGACGAACGAGTCGCCGGCCCTGGCGCCGGTTTGTGCCAAACGGTCGTACCAGAATTTGTGAAAGACGATTGGTTCGGTGGTGGTTCCCGACTTCGAGGCGACAATGAACAGACAATGCTGCACATCGATCTGCTGTGCAAAATTATTAATCGTGTCCGGGTCGGTTGAGTCCAACACCAGCAGCTCCGGAAAATCATCCTGCCGTCCAAAAGTTTGGCGCAACACTTCGGGACATAAAGAAGAACCGCCCATACCGCAGACCATGAGGTGGCGAAACTGCTGCGAAGCGCGCAGCCTGTCCGCAAAAGTCTTGAGCTCTTCAGCGTCCGCGAGCATTTGGCGCGGAACAGTCAGCCAGCCCAGCGCGTTGTTGATGATCTTCTGTTGTGCCGGTTCGCTTTTCCAAAGCGACGCATCTTTGGCCCAGATGCGCTCGATTACATCTATTTCTTCGGCGTCTGCGAGCGCGTCGCGCGCGGCATCGCGCAACTCGAGGGGAAGCGCTGCAGTTTGTCGGCTCGCCCCGTTGCCGCCAAGCTCCTGCTTGGCTTCGATTCCGGCATCATTCATAATCAGACCTCTAGCAATAACTAAAGATGACAAGAGCCTAGAGAAATTTGTATGAACGGAAATAGTCTAGCACGCTTACGTTATGTCGCCAGCGTGGGAAAGAAACTTGATAGGTTTGTGATTTAATCTCTTCTCTGTGCTGCCTTTGTGTTCTCTGTGCCTCGGTGGTGATTTAATCCTACAAACATCCAACACAGAGGCACAGAGAACACAGAGTATTCACAGAGGAACAAAAAACTTACGAGCGGCGAACTGCATCCAATATCGGGAGCAATAGATAAAGGCTTATGGCAAATCAAACAAAAAAGAGAGCCCTGCTGGTAGTTGATGTGCAGAACGACTTCTGCCCGGGTGGTTCGCTTGCGGTCGCGCACGGCGATGAAGTTGTACCTCCTCTTAACAAACTGATTGAAGAATTTCTCGAGCACGGCGAGCCGGTGTTTAAGAGTCGCGACTGGCATCCGGAGAAGACAAAACACTTCGCCGCGTTTGGCGGCACGTGGCCGGTGCATTGTGTGCAGAACACAAAGGGCGCCGAGTTTCATCCCGACCTTATCGATGACATTCACATTCGAACTATTTCGAAAGGTCTGGGCGACGAAGATTCTTACTCGGCATTCGACGGCACGGACCTGGCGCTGCAACTGCACCGGCTCGGCGTGGAGGAAGTTTGGGTTGGCGGACTCGCTACCGACTACTGCGTCAAGAACACTGTGCTCGATGGCTTGAAGGAAGGCTTTCGCGTTAAGGCCCTGGCAGATGCGATGCGCGCGGTGGAGGTACAACCCGGCGACGGCGAACGCGCGATCGCTGAGATGCGTGGAGCGGGAGCTGAGCTTATTGAAACCAACTCCATACACGCGAATGAAGCTCACGCCATCGACACGCAAATAGATGCTTTTCTGCCGGATGTCGACCGCAGCCTCATCCAGGAAAATCTTCGTCTGACCGTCACCGAGCGCTTTGAAAACCTCATGAGCTTGCAGCGGTTCGCAGTCGAGCTGCGCAGAGCGGGTAAGGAAGCGCGGCGTGCATGACTGAATACGACAAGATTCTTGGCGTGCTTGTTTCGGCCGGCGTTGAGTTCATTATCGTGGGAGGCGCGGCTGCTACAGCTCATGGCTCGGCTCAATTGACCGAGGACCTGGACATCGTTTACTCGCGGCGGAAAGAAAACATTAAGCGGCTTGTAGACGCATTGAAGCCATTTCAGCCTCGACTGCGTGGCGCGCCTGATAATCTGCCATTCGAGTGGGATGAAGAAACTATCAGGAAAGGTCTCAATTTCACCTTGACTACGTCGGCTGGCTGGCTTGACCTACTTGGTGAGATCACTTTGGGCGGAGGTTTTGAGCAACTGCTTCCTGACAGTATCGAACTGAACGTGTTTGGAAATAAATGCTTGTGTCTGGGACTTAAGCGGCTTATAGAAGTGAAACGCGCCACGGCAAGGCGAAAAGATTTTGAAGCAATAGCGGAACTGCAGATTATTCTCGAAGAGCAATCCAAGTAGGACAGACTTTCCAGTCTGTCCCTTTTCTCTTATTCTCATGTGGCGATAGACGAACTGTGGACAGGCAGGAATGCCTGTCCTACTTCAAATGGGAACTTTAAACATTGATCGCTATCACGCCGCGATGGGCGACGCGTCTTACAAAGACGTTGCGCGTTTGCACGAGCGTCCGCTTAGCGAAGCCGAAGCGACGTTTTATGTGACGCAGCGGAAACTGCCTTTTGCGCCGTGCCTGGGCCATGAGCGTTTGGTGCGGCTGTTGGTGGACAGCCAAATCGATCGGCCGCGGCTGCGCTTTCTCGAACAGGATCGCGGCGGCTTGCAGCGTTTCGCCAAAGCAATCGAAGACATCCAGTTCATCGGCCGCATCCGCGCCGTGCGGCCGGGCACAATCGTCTTCGCGCAACAACCGTTCGCCGACATCACCGGCGCCTTCGGATTAACGCAGGCGCAGGAAATAAAGTTTGAGCATGCGTTCGACTTGCCGATGACAACCGCGAGCACGGCGATGCAGTTTCGTATCGCTGTAGGCGAAAAGCGCTGGCTTTCCGATTTCTCGTTGCGTCGCAATGGCGACATCGAACGCGCCGTTGATATCGCTGTCTACGCTTTCATCGGCGGCTTCAACGACACGTCAAACATGGAAGCAGCTCATCGACTGGATATACCTGCAGTCGGCACCGAAGCTCACTATTGGCAACAGTCGTACATCGAATACATGTACGAGCCGGAGATAGAACCACGCACCGGCAAGCCAAAACATTTCGAGCAGGTCGCGTTTGAGCGCTGGCTCGATGCGAATCCGAACGGTACCACGCTGCTGGTCGACACAATTGACGCTTATATGGGCGCGGTCCACGCCGCGATGGCCGCCACTTCCACACCTGCGCGCCGCCGTGCGTTTAAGGGTTTCCGCGTCGATTCGGGCGATCTGGCGGAATTGGGCCAATGGTGCATGCGCTTTTTTGCAGCCAATGGTCTTCACGGCTTGCGCGCAAATTTGACCGGCGATCTCGACGTGGAAAGAGTGCGCCAGATTGTGGCTGAGTTTCCCGAAGTGGCGGGCTTCGGTATCGGCACCAAGCTTTCGAGCGAAGTGCGTTCAGTCGCCGGCGTGATCTTCAAACAATCCATGATCGATGAGCGGCCGACATTGAAAGCTTCAAACTCTTTGGAGAAGACCACCCTGCCCGGCCGGCTGCAACTCTTCCGCGGCATTGATGCTAAAGGAAATTTCGTCGGCGACGTGACCGGGCTTGATGATGAAGAGGTTGAAATTCCCTGCGCCGTGCGTGTCGAACGTTTGCTGGTTCCCTTTTGGGAAAACGGTCAACATGCCGCAATCCCTTCGATTGAGAAGCAGAAGGCATACGTCGAAGATCAGCGCCGCCGCTTTGTTGATAATACTCACTCTGTTGCTATCGAACGCTCGGTCGATCTTGATAACTATTCTGTCTTGCTCAGCGACAGACTGCGCAAGCTGCGCGACGATCTCACCGCGCAAATGCGCGCCGACAATTCCGGCTGGCAGGAAGTACTCACGATGCCCGAACAAGCCACCAACAAAGTCCCGCAAGCGAAGTAACGCAGCATCAAGGCTTGCAATCAGAAAGCAGTACCTATGCCACTTCGCGTGATTATTGACACGCGAGAGGCAAAGTCACATACTTCTGGTATCGCTCGAATCGATCGGAAAGACTCTTGATAAACCTCTGATAGGATTTATGCTGGACAAAGAAAGACAATATTTCGCCGATCATCTTGCTGAGTTACTCTCTCAGCATTTAGGGCAATTTGTTGTCGTAAAAGACGATGAACTAATCGGAGCATTTAATACCATCGAAGAAGCTCTTGCCGAGGGAGCCAGGCGTTTTGGCTTAAAGCCTTTTCTGGTGCGTCAAGTTTCCGCCGCCGACGAAAAAGAAATAAATATACCTGCTCTCACCTTAGGGTTACTCCATGCCGATTCTTCACGTCCAGTATGATGCCCAAGGCCAGACGCCTGACGGCAAGACAGTTCAAGTTCCACCCGGCATTGCACTGCTGCAAAAGGGTCCTTGTGTTCAGGTAATAATTGGCCTCGCTCAAAGTTTTGCGGAGCAGATTATCCAACAAGGACAAGCGGTTCCGTCGCGTTGAGTGACTTGCGCATACAAAGCAAGAAATGACGTGAGTCCTGGGCCAGCTAACACGCGATTGGAGCGGACCGCTGAAAAGCGCGGCCGCTCAACCGCAGACCGTTAGACCGCCAGAGTGCCTCTATGACTTCGTTTGCACTGATTCGTACGGCTGATTTGAAGCATCATGTTACGCAAGCATCTGCTTGGCTTGCGCAAAGTAGCGGGGGTGCTAACAGCGTTGCGCTTTCTTACGCAGCCTTTGAGTTTCGTTTGGCAATTGAACGACTGGGGATCTATTACTGGGCCGAACTGTTATCTCGTCCACTTCAAGAGAAAGACATTGGAGACCTCACCTCGTTTAAGCGAATCGAAAACAGAATCTATGAACTCGGTGGTCATCAGAAGGAGATCGACGGTCATTTCGAATTCATAAGAGTCCTACTAGCACTTCTGAAAATTGATCGGAAAATACCCACTCCAAAATTGGGGCAGCTTTCAAAGTATTGGCATAAGTGTAGTGAGTTCTGTCACATCGGTTGGTCGCTAGCGTCCGGTGATTCGCAACTTGTCGCTAAGTCTTATGCAGATCTAAAAGCGATAGAGGCGTTGCTGATTGAACAAGTCAGCGATCTTACCGGTTGGCCCCGAATCGCTGATAGTTCGTTTGTCGACCTTAAGGTGAGGTTCATCAATGGTCTGGCGAATGCGGGCGACGTCCAGCGCTATTTGGAAGAAAGAGGCGCATGGACTCGCGTAAGGTACAACGACGGTCGTCCGTCCGAGTTTGTTGGAGAGCCTATCCCACCCAAGGTGGAGAAGGATAAGACTTAAGCGCAGCCAATTGGACGGCGGTCTAAGCACTTGCAGCGGACAAGAATCAGCGTGTCTCTCATCGACAACTAGCAGCACAATGCGGTATCGCCCGGCAGCTGAAGCGCAGCGTTGGTTGTCTTCGCGTTAGAACCTAAGTTGAGAATCCATGTAAGGATAAGACGGACCCGTTCAACATTGCAGTAATTGCGGCTGGAATCGGAGGAACATTCACAATTATCGGAGTCATTGTAGGTTTTGGCTTGGAGCACGCTTCCAGATATCTGTCAGAAAGAAAAAAACTAAAGCGAGAGTTCCTAAAAATTCGAGGATCAATACTCTCGACGCCATTGAATGATTTGCTCCATCCCAATCTTTATCCACATCTCAGAAAGATGAAACACTTTTTTGTCGGGCATCCACAGTTTCTCAAGCATCCTGAAAACGATCTGTATTTCAGAAAGTGGCTAACCGACGCGTTCCTTGATACCGGTATCGAAACAACCTGTTGGGAGGATGCGCGCATTGAGGAAATGTTCAAGGACCTAAGCGAAACGAGAATTTGAAAGAAGGCCGCTCGTTCTATCGAATGCGACAACCAACAAGCGCTTGCAGCGAACCGGAATCAGAGTGTCTCTTATCGACCAACGTGCGTGGTGATGTAGTTGTCGCCGGGCCGCTGAAGCGCGGCGTTGGGCGGCATTTCCTTTTGTGGTGATTTCGGATGCAAATTCTGTCGCTCGTTCTAACGATCATCGGTGCAATTCTCGCTCTGTTTGGGGGTTTGATAGGAAGCGTCGCGCTCGGCATCGTCGGCGCGTTGTTGGCTATTATCGGTGCCCTTTGTCAATACGTTACTGGTCGGCCATTCATCAGAAATTTTTCGGAAAATGATTGGCAGAAATCGGACAGCGACTATTTCCTCTCAACCCCTGCTTCACGGCATTTGAGGGGACACGGAGCTTCTGCCAAGATCTATCAATCGATTAAAGTTCATACGAAGTAGTTGAGTGCGACGAAGCGGAAGAAAAGGACGGTTCTTTTACCATTCGTGCCACTATGCCCTTTCGCGGCCGACTGGTTCTCAAGTAGGCCGCCCAACAACTCATTGCACCTGAGCGCGGGATAGTGTGCTTCTCAACTAACTCTATCCGGCGATGCTTGAATGCTATTCGCCCGCGCACGGTGAATTCGATCGTTGGGCGCTCATTCGTTCTATAGCCGTAGCCTGAAACAGGCACTATGAAAGCTTATGTCACTACGTCCGGCGCAATCTTTGGTGTGCTTGCGATTGCGCATCTTTTGCGAATCGCAGTGGAGAATAGACATCTGGCGACCGACCCGTTTTTCGTTCTCATCACGCTCGCCTCGGCAGCATTATGTATTTGGGCGTGGCGCGTGCTGCGGCGCTCGAACCGCTGATTGATGATCGTTACGTGTGAACGCGTCCATCACGTCGTTGTGCCGGAGCGCATCAGATAGCTCGTTTTTCAACTTACTCTATGATTCGAGAGTTGTTGATAATCGCCGGGCCCGGTCAACCGTTGGGCGGCCACGATAACCGATTAACTGTCGCAACGGACGTCTCATTGCTGAACAGATTGAGGGTAAATATGCGCCACCTTTTCCGATCAATATTTCTCTTCGCGCTTGTGAGCAGCCTTGTTGCTTACGGACATTACGCCGTCGCTCAACAGAAAACAATTAAAGATCCTGCGGAATACAACGTATACATGGCTGCGCTGAATACTGATGATCCTAAGCAGAAGGCCGCCGCGATGGAAGCCTTCATAAATCAATACCCCAACAGTGTGGTCAGGATCGACGCGATGGAGCAGGCGATGGCCGCATACCAGCAGGCGGGGAATGTGGCTAAGGTGCGAGATACAGTGACGCGAATCCTGCAACTCGACGCCGATAACATTCGCGGGCTCGCCATCGTCACTTTCCTGAAGCGGGCCGACGCCACCACGAGCGGGGACGCGAGCGCTGCAAAGGAGGCAGGACTGTATGGCGAGCGAGGGTTGAACGGGTTGGCCAGGTGGCTGAAACCTGAAGGTCTATCCGACGCCGATTTTGGCAAGCTAAAAAATCAAATGGCCGAGATTTTTTATGGCGCGGTCGGTTTCAGCGCGCTACAGACTCGTGACTATGCGCGTGCGCGCCAGTACTACCTGAAGTCCGTTCCACTTGATCCCGCGAACCTGCAGGATGTTTATCAACTCGCCGTTGCCGAACTAGAGATTACGCCGAGCGATCCGGACGGCTTCTGGTACGCTGCCAAAGCGATCAATCTGGCGCGCGCTCAAAATAACCAGGCCGCCGCGCAGGGGATAGAAAATTACGGCAAGGCCAGGTACCGAAAATATCATGGCGTGGACGACGGCTGGGACAAGATAGTGGCCTCGGCAGGAAACCAATCTGAGCCGCCGGGAGATTTTGCTGCTTCGATAACGCGTGCTCCCACGCCTGCGGAATTAGCAGTAAAGGCAGTGCAGGAGAATGAGCCTGCTTCACTTTCATTCAGCGATTGGGAATACGTCTTGTCTTTTCGCGACGCCTCGCCTGCTAACAAACAAGCAGCCGAGCGCGTCTGGCAGGCAATTCAGTCGTTAGAGAAAAATGGCGCTGCGAAAATCAAGATTCCCGTAAAGGTGATCTCCGTCGGCAAGGATACGATTCGGGCTGCAATCACAGATGAGAATCAACAAGCAAACAAAGCTGACCTGGAGATTACGATGGCTGGACCAATGACGAAACCACCCGCACCCGGATCGCAAATTCAGATCATCGGAATTCTTACAGATTACAAGCTGGATCCCTTCACATTCTTAATGAAGAACGGTGAACTGCCTTAAGCAGGGAGGTGCTGGTCTGGGTTGACGTGTAGTCAAACTCCATAGCCGCATAACAAATCGTAAGTCGAACGAACCCTCTCAGCGTTGACGTGGACCTGAAGAAATCTGACCTGCAGCGCCCAAACTTCTGGTTTGCTCGCAAGGGAAATTTTTCAACAAGGACACAACGTAAGCGATACGCTTGCAGGCAGCCAAACAAAGCGACTGCGCATCCATTGAAATATCCATGATTCATCGTACGGCGGTGCTTCTATTGCTCTTCGCTCTGAGCCCACCATATTCGCTGCCAGCGAACGGGCAAGGTCAGGTAGCTCCCCCAGTCAAGCCATCAAATCAGCCTCAGTCTGCAATCGATCAAGCCCTGTCTCAAGAAGAGCCTCCGATTGACACGTTAAGAGTTACGACGACACTTGTTAACGTCCCGGTGCAGGTAATGGACCGCGATGGCAGGTTCGTGCCCAATCTGCAGCAGGCTGATTTCCGCCTTTATGAAGATGGTGTGCGCCAGGAGATAGCATTCTTCAATCCAGTGGAAGCGCCGTTTACCGTCGTCCTGCTGATTGACACGAGTCCTTCTACGCGTCCCTACCGGCAGGAAATAAGAAGCGCAGCGGTAAGCTTCATCGATCAGCTGCGCCCGGAAGATAGAGTGATGGTGGTCGCCTTCAATGGCGATCTTCAAGTAGTAAGTAAGGTAACAAAGGACAGGGAGCAGCTGCGCAAGGCGCTGCAGCACCTATCCTGGAACGGTATCGGGACACTTCTTTATGGAACCGTTGAATTGTTGCTTACGCGCTTCTTCAATCGCATTCGCGGACGAAAAGCGCTGGTCGTGCTTACCGACGGCGAAGACGCCGACGCGCGGACGAAACCTACTTTTCTCAAGAGTTTGTCGGCAAAAGGGGCGACAGTTACGCTGGTCGGATTTCCGCCTTGCAATCTTCTTCCCTGTGTGACCGCCGAGCAAGGCCTATATGACGCCGAAGAAGCAGACACCATCATTTATCCAATTCAGTTTGTGAAGCCCTTTGTCGAGGATTGTCAGAACGTGGGAGAAGAAGCTGACAATCTGATCAAGAAGCCAGAAGTATGGAGCTGCGTAGGCAAGAGGTATCTCAATGGCTTAGCCGATAGGACAGGAGGACGGTTCTTTCACGCTGATGATCCAAAACAATTTGCGCCAGTATTCAACTCCATCGCCGAGGAATTGCGTTATCAGTACAACCTGGGATATTACCCAGCGAATAACTCAATGCCCGGCGGCCCGGCGCGCGATAAAAGTCGCTGTCAATCGCGAGAACACTGTCGTGCGAGTGCGAAAAAGTTATGTCTATGCACCGGTTCATTCCCACTAGGTCGCGTTAGTGCGGGTCGCAAGTTTGACCGGAGCGCGGGAAGAGTGTTTCGCAATCTGATGGATTAAATCGAAGGTTGAATGTAATCGCCGTGTCCGGTCAACCCAATCGTTCAGCAGCTCCCCTTCTGGTCGGAGCTCGAATGTGAGGTACATAAATCATAAAGGAAACGGCTCAGATGCTCGCGCTCCGATTGCTTGTTAGTCTTACCGCCCTTTCTGCGACCAGGAGAATTCCATGGAACCCGACAGACCGGCCGAGCGTGCAGTTGCCGCAGGCCATGCAGCTTGCTCATGAAGCCGTAAATATGCAGGGGGTCTAGCAACGAAAGATGAGAAGTTCTATTGTATCGACGCAGCGCTTGCGGTTACCACTTCCAAAGATGGAGATTGGACGTTCATATTTGGTTCGAAAGAAGCTGGAGCGCGTTGGGTGATTGTTGATTTCGACGGACGGGTCACAGTAAGCAAGGGGCCGTTTTTGTATTGATGCGCCGCTGAACAATTCGTTGCACCGGAGCGCGTGTTGCGTGTTCTTGAAACTTGATTATTGGATTCGACGTTCTTGCTAATCACCGCGCCGGTTAACTCGTTATGCTGCTCGGTGACCTTTGGTGATTTCTGGTATCAACCATGGCTCTTAAAAACCTATTGCTGTTCCTCATCGTGTCTGGCTTGGACGCTATATTGATACTACTCGGCTCCTTCATGGGGCACAGCATCCCCAGCATCGGGCTTTTTGCTGGTGCGACCATCGGTGGCATTGTTGGCGTTGCGTTAGCAGTTTGGCTAGCAGTTCGCCTCCGGCTTTTAGATCGTGCAAGCTATGGCGCAACATTCTTGGGCGGATTGATCGGGTTTGTTGTTGCGGCGCTGATCGCAGTTAAGAACTTGCGTGGACCAATCATTCCGATGGCGAGTGTTGGTTTAATCGGATTAGGAGCAATTCTTGGCAAGGTTGTTAGTCGCAAACGTGACCTATAAGCGCTTGCAGCGGACCGGAATCAGAGTGTCTCTCATCCGTTAACTTGAATGCTTGATTAGTTGTCGCCCGACCGTTGAAGCGCGGCGTTATGCCGCTTACACCGCTGATTGGGGAATGAGATTGCGAACATGAAAATGCTTATATCGGTACTTGCGTTTGGTCTTGTTACTTTTATCTCCGTTGCTGCTGTCTTACCTGCCTCGGAGTCTTGCGGAACAGATGAGCATACGGAATGGGTTGCGAAGAGCCTCAAAGAAATCGAAAGCGTCACGGTTGGCATGACCAGGGTTGACCTCCTGAAAGTGTTCAAAGAAGAAGGTGGGATCTCCACGAGGACTTGGCGGCGCTACGCTTATCGTAATTGCCCGTATATCAAAGTTGACGTGGAGTTCGCGCCCGTTGGTGAGCCGGAAAATAAGTTGAGTGAAAGCCCGAAAGATAAGATCATCAAAATCTCCAAGCCGTTTCTTGAGTGGTCCATCATAGATTGAAGTTACATAGATTGAACTTGCCGAGCCGCGACATAACAACGGCATGCAGCGGACGCGCGATCAGCATCTTTTTGATCTCCATCGTTCGCGCGCGCCGCTGATGCCAGGCGTTATGCGCTTGCGCCGATAATGAAAAGAGGTTGGCATGAGAATGTTTCTACTGTTTTATCTCGTGACAGTGTTAGGTTTTGAGGCTGGTCATATTCAAGAAGTCTCTTCCCCTCTCTCTCAGGTCAACTCATCACAAGACGGATCACTGCTAAAACCCGAGCATCGAGCTTATCCAGATGCGATGGAATTTGCTCGTTTCCTTAATCAACGCGGAATCAATGTCAAAAGCGTGCATCAGTCCAAGTTAGAAAGCTTCTTCCCGGGCATTGAAAAGGCAGCCTTCTTTAGAACGGAGCGGGGAGTGGTAGAGGTAATCTTCTTTCCTGATCCGAGAGGCGCGGAAAACCTCACAGTGACGGAGCAGCTAAAAGCAGGACGGTATCTCTATTCCTTTCAAGGACAACCAAACCCCAAGCTCGATGACGGATTTGATGCCAGTCGGCGAATGTACTTCCTAATGCACCGAAACTGGTTCATCGTGCTCGAGAGCAAAGAGCTATATGACTCGGTGAAAAATGCTTTGATGGAAGATTAAGATTTTGTAATTCAAGGCGCAGCTAACAGGCGCTTGCAGCGGACCGGAACCAGCGTGTCTCTGATTCGTTAACTTGAGTGGTTGATTAGTTGTCGCCCGACCTTGAAGGGAGGCGTCATGCAGCTTCACCACGGCGGCTTCTCTCGAGTCGCTGCACTCGCCCTACATAAGCTTGCGCGCCCTCGGATTGGAACAACTCTCTAGTATCAAGGTCGTCATCGGTCACCGGTATCAGCGAGAGATCCATATACTCACCGCGTCGCGGATCGGTTTTGATCCGGCGATAGACAAGATGCAGCTGCGCATAGAGCGAGAGCCAATGGAACTGCTTCCGAACCATTTCGGCCAGGTACTTCGGATAGAACACCCAGGCAGATTCAAGCGGCTGGCCGGACCTGCGATCACGCCGGAACTTAAGACGCAGTAATCCGCCTTCGAGGGGATGGATTCCCTCGATGCCGATGCAGCCTTTGAACCACGCCATATAGAACAAGGCTTTGCCGGGGCTGGCTCCCGTTGCCATCGCTCGCTTGAGCACAGTTTCAATATGCTCGGTCGAGTAATAGGTCACCCAGGCCAACTGATAGGCCCGCTCCCATTCCTCACGCGACATGCGCGGATGCGCAGTGGTGATATGAGTGACATCGTAATTGTTCATGTCCGGGTCCATCCACGTTCCAGCCTCGCTCAACTTGCGATGATCCTCCGAGCCCGGCAGCGGCGTGAGACAAAAAAATTCGAGGAGATCGACCGGGAGCTCTTTCTGGATGATGTGGATGTCGTGAAGAATTGACTCCTGGGTATCGTTGGGAAACCCGAGAATATATCCGCAGCAGGTCAGCACGCCCGCATGCTTCCAGGCGAGCAGCATCTTGCGGTACTCGGTGATCTTGTTCTGTTGTTTCTTGGCACCGATGAGACTGTCAGGGTTGATATTCTCAAGTCCGATGAAGACACGCTTGACGCCGGCGCGCGCTGCTTTCTCGATGAAGTTAGGGAGTCGGTGGCACAAGGTATCCGCTTGGATGGTGAACTTTATTCGTAGCCCTTCGACCTCACGCAGGTGGATGAGGCGATCCAGAATCGCCTCCCAATCTTTATTGCGAACAAAATTGTCATCGGTGATAAAAAACGAGTGGATCTCCTGCGCGAGATTCGCCCGCACGATGCGCTCCACATCATCGGGTGAACGCCGACGCGATTTTTTCCCCTGCACGTTGATGATCGTGCAGAACGAACATTGATAGGGGCAACCACGCCCCGCATCGAAGGTAGTATTCGCACCCGCGGTACGCTTAACTCGGTCCGCAGGCAGCAACGGTATGGCTGCTCCTTCGAGGCCCGGCAAATCATTCATGAAATTGTAGAGCGGCTTTAGCGTCCCGGCGCAGGCGTCGTGCAGCACCGCTCCGAGACGGCCTTCGGCATCGCCGGCGAACAGCGAAACTCCCATCTCCGCGGCGCGGCTTACGTCCGCGTCACGCTCTTTGAGCATGGAAATGGTGCCGGAGACGTGAAAGCCACCGATGGCGACGGGGATTCCCCGCTGCCGCAAAGGAGCCGCAATATCGAGCGCGCGCGGAAACTGATTCGACTGAACGCCAACCAGCATCACCATCCCTGCGTCCGCGCTTTCAACGAGCGACGCGATGTGCTCAGGACGGATGCGGGTATTAGTTTCATCGAAAGCATGAATTGTGAGCGTAATGTCGTCGCCGAGTACCTTCTGTTCAGAACACTCCAGCGCCAACCCATACAACGCCGCCAATGAATTCGAGGGCATCGCGGAGCGCAACCACTGGATGACGTAGCCGTCATCGTCATAGTGCGACGGCTTGATGAGCACCAGAGAGAAACGTTTCTGTCGGTTGGAATTATGTTCGATCAAATTAGACCTGTTGCGATGCGATAAATGATAGAAAACTCTTCTCGGGCGGATTCACCAGGAACCCAGGGATGATACGGCCTTAGTGACGCGATTGCTAATTATCGATTGCCGATTGGCCACTCGTGACAGAAGCAACCGGCAATCGGCAATCCGCGGCGGCTGCTCGAATTGCCTCAGTACCCCGATGCGGGTAGTGGGTCAGTTAGAAATTTCAAGAAGATGGGCTATGATTCGCCGCTTTTACTCAGAGCCCGGGCGGGGGACGCGAAGCGATCTCATTAGCACCGTGGCTTCAGCCCTGTGATAGCAAACCGGAATTGACAAGGAACCGTTTCTAACGGTTTTTGTTGGCTGGAGGATGAGCAGAAACCGTTGGAAACGGTTCAAGGAATCATTGCAGAACTTGACCACCGGGCTGAAGCCACGGTGCTAATGAGATCGCTTCGCGTTCCCTGCCCGCGGTTCCAATGAAGCCATATAACAACCCAAACTGACCCCCACGGGGGTTGCGTTGACGCATGGTCCATTATCAGATATTGTTCGCGCGACCATTGGGCCAGGAACTCTTGCCGGCGGTTCAGGTACATCGTGAGCAACTCAAACCAGCAACCACCAAAGCGTTTTTGCCTCGTTCTCATTAAGCCTTCGCACTATGACGACGACGGGTATGTCATCCAGTGGCTGCGATCTCCCGTCCCCTCAAATTCGCTGGCAGTGCTGCATGGCCTGGCGCTCGACTGCGCCCGGCGAAAAGTGCTCGGCGATAATGTCGAGATCGAAATCCACCCTCTCGATGAAACGATCGCGCGCGTTCACCCGACACGCATTGTCTCGCTGGTCAAGGGCGCGGATGCCGGCATGGTGATGCTTGTCGGAGTTCAATCGAACCAGTTTCCACGAGCGCTCGACATTGCAGCGGTTTTGCGTGAACGCGGGATCATGGTCGCGATCGGCGGCTTTCACGTGTCAGGTACGATCGCCATGCTGAAAGAACGCGACCGTGATGTCTGGCGCGCTGAAGAGATGGGAGTCTCGCTTTTTGCCGGCGAGGTCGAAGGCAGGCTCGACCGCGTGCTGCAGGACGCCGCTAACAATAAACTTCAGCCGCTCTACGATTTCATGGATGACTCGCCCGATCTCGAAGGCGCAATAACGCCTTTTCTTCCCGCGGATATTGTGAAGCGAGCTTTCGGTAACACGAGTTTCGATGCCGGACGCGGCTGTCCGTTTACCTGCTCGTTCTGCACGATCATCAACGTTCAAGGTCGTAAATCGCGCTCCCGCACGGCTGACGATGTTGAGAAAATTGTGCGCGAGAATCTGGCGCAGGATGTTCATAGCTTTGTTATCACGGACGACAATTTCGCGCGCAACAAGAATTGGGAGGGGATTTTCGATCGCCTGATTTATCTGCGCGAGGTTGAGAAGATTGATCTCAAATGCAGCATTCAGATCGACACCGGATGCCACCGCATCCCAAACTTTATTGATAAAGCCCGCCGCGCCGGCGTGAAGCGCGTTTTCATTGGGTTGGAAAACATAAATCCGGATAACCTCAGCGGCGCCAGAAAAAACCAAAACAAGATTACCGAGTACCGCAAGATGCTAGTTGATTGGAAGCGCGCTGGGGCGATGATTTTTTGTGGCTACATTATCGGCTTCCCGCACGATACGCTGGAATCGATCTTGAACGACGTGCGAATTATCCAAAGCGAATTGCCGATCGACATAATCGAATACACTTGCCTCACGCCATTACCTGGTTCAGAGGATCACCGCAAGCTGTATGAAGCTGGTATTCCCATGGATGCCGACTTGAACCGCTATGATGTAAATCATGTGACGATCGCGCATCCACTTATGTCGCGCGAGGAATGGGAAACTGCTTACGCTCAGGCGTCGGTGAACTATTATTCGGACGAGCACGTGGCAACGGTGCTCAGACGGTGTGTGGCGACAGGAACTTCGCCGGGCAAGACGATGTCCAATCTCGTTTGGTTTCGCGGCAACACAGAGATTGAGAAAGCACATCCGGTGGAAGGCGGGTTCTTACGCCTAAAGTTTCGCCGGGATCGCCGTCCCGGTTTGCCGACGGAACCCCCCTGGATCTTTTACCCGAAATATGCGGCCGAAACGCTGTGGAAACAGTTTCAGTGGATGTCGCTCTTTTTGCGATGCTACTTCATTCTGAGGAAAGTCATCAAAGACCCGCAACAGTTCGAATACAACGACCTTGCAATCACGCCTGTCATGGAAGACGAAGTTGAAACCCGAGAATTATTTCAATCGGCCGAGGCCCACAGTTACTTAGTAAAGATCCAGCAGGTGGAGAAACTCCGTCACGGCACCGCGGCTTAGCGATATCAATCGTCTCAAATACAATTCCATTTATCATCAATCAACTGGAAGGTTTCAGTTATTCCTAATCGCGCGTGAGATATGAAAACTTCTTCGCGGGATCAGTTATGAGCCTAGCTGCACCGGCATGTTTTCATTTGCGAGAGGGATAAATATGAAGAGTCTGAAGTGGGTCGACGAATACAGAACCGGGAGCAGTAGCGACCGGGTCTGCGAAGTGTTGAGTTCACCGCCATTGTAAGCTAGCGTTTTCGGCGATCCATGAAATGGAGGAGATGTCGTTTATCGCAAGGTGGATCCGGTCGCAGACGCTGGGGTGATTCGGAAACTGCGTGTGACGTACATTCAAATTCGCCCTGCCACTCACGTTGAGCGTAACATCCCGTCGCTACCGCTCCGGGTTCTGCAACCCCAGGCGCTTCTCAGGTGCAACATTCAATGCAGCGCAATCGTAGTGGTTTCTGTGACAAAACAGATTAATAGCCGCTGAGGTGAAATTATGAATCGGCGTTTGATTGTTGCTCGATTGATAAGTGTAACCGGTGTTCTCTTGCTGATTGTGGCAGCTATTCATCTGCTTGTGACACCTGTTCTAAAGAGCGCTATTTTAGACCGCGTGCTGACACCACAAGAATTGCGGATCGTCTCTCCACCCTTTCTGCTGAATCATATAGTTGTCGGCATTCTGCTCATCCCCCTCGGATTCATTACGCTTTATACTGCTTCGGGGATACGCGCCGGCGAACGTTGGGCCTGGGTAATCAACCTTGCCATTGGACTTACCATTCTCAGCCTGCCGGTCGTGCTCGTCTTAGTGATGCGCGCAGAGTATTTCCAAGCCGTTCCATTTCTAATCGCAACCGCTCTGATAACGATAGTTGGGATTACAATGTCGGTGGCACTGGTATTAGCGCGACATGATTTTCAAAAGTGAGTTGATGCGCGTCGTCAGTTCCCTCATTCCGAAGTTTATGAACACAACTCCATTAACCAACATCGCACCGGAAATTTTCAGGAAACGGCTTCTTGTCGAAGGCTATTTCGACGTGGAAGTGACTGAAGACAGCCTGAGAAAATATTTTTCGCGCATCACATCTGAGCTTGGACTGCGGACTTACGGGGAACCAATAATTCATCGGACGAGCGGCGCGGGTAAAGACATCAACGAAGGCTTTGACGGATTTGTCCCTTTAGTTGATTCCGGCATTTATATTGGGGTGTGGGTGAATCCGAAGTTTCTCTCAACCATTATTTACACGTGCGGAGAATTTGATGCTGAAAAGGCGATAGGTTTAGTGGAAGAGATCTTCCGACTTTCCGATTTTCAGTCAGCGATTTTCTAAAGACAGGAATCAGATGCGAACTTTCGGTGTTTGGCGGTTCGCGTCGGTTGTACGTCAGGAGAGATTAAGATGAAGCGGCTTATGGCCCATATTTCGTTTACTGCAATAATCCTGGCGGCAATCTTATTGCCGCCAACTTCCGTTTTCGCACAAGGTCGCGCCGATCAGCCTGATCTCGCTATCAATGCTTCCGCTCGCAATGAAGTTATCGAGGGAGTCATTAAGAGACTCAACGACTTTTATGTTTTCCCGGAAGTCGCAAAACAAATGGAAACAGCAATTCGCCTGCACTGGCAAAATAAAGAGTATGACCAAATCACCAGTGCTGCTCTCCTGGCCCAAACATTAACCTCGCATTTACGCGCCATCAGCCACGACAAGCATTTGGAAGTACATTACAGCCAGCAACCCGTGCCCTTAAACGACGGCCGCAGCGAACCAACGCCTGAGCAGCGGGAAAGAATGCGGCGGTTCGCGGCTTCGGTGAATTTCGGCTTTGAGAAAATAGATCGGCTGGCAGGCAATATCGGGTATCTCAGGGTAGATGGTTTCATGCCCACCGAAGTTGGTGCTGAAACTGCCATTGCGGCGATGAATTTTCTTGCCAACACGGATGCGTTGATTTTTGACTTGCGCTACAGCGTCAATGGTGGCGACCCGACGATGAGCACGCTACTCTCCAGTTATCTATTCGACTCTGAACCGGTGCATCTTGGTGACATTTATTGGAGAGAGGGGAATCGCACGCGGCAAATTTGGACCATGCCATACGTTCCCGGCAAAAAATATATTGGTAAAGAGGTGTATTTCCTGACCAGTAAGGATACGATCTCGGCAGGTGAAGGATTCGTCTATCATCTGCAAAACTTGAAGCGTGCCACTGTCATCGGTGAAACTACGGCGGGCGCGGCCAATCCCGGATTCGAGTATCGAATCAACGAACACTTTTTCATGTTTCTGCCGATGGGTCGCGCCATCAGTCCTATTACTAAAACAAACTGGGAAGGAACCGGCGTCAAACCAGATGTTGAAGTGCCTACAGAGCAAGCTTTGAAAACGGCGCATCTTATGGCGTTAAGAGAGCTAATGGGAACGGCGACAGATGAAAGAACAAAGGGGCAATTGAGAGGTATCATTGAAGTCCTGGAAAAGAAACAGAATGAATAAACAAGCGCGTTCCCATGAATGACGCCAGCAAACAAGTCGGTTGGACCAGAGCCGGGGTTCGCGTGTTCGTTAAACTTGATTCTTTGCGGACGGGGTTGTTGTTCATCACTTCGCCCGGTCACTTCGGACGTTAGATTGCTGCAATTTACTACGAGTCGAATAAAACCATGCGAAATATGAAACACCCAAAAGCGCTGCTGGTCTCGTTGATCATCGCAACGACTCTGACAAGCAGTTGCAAAGGAAGCACACACGAATCAAGCGAGCCGACTAACAACCCACTGGCCGCTACCGATGCCAGCACTATATCCCCCACAAGTAATATG
>WNFS01000201.1_pt1 | contig 44822 bp, 42 predicted proteins | sample 5400141 | NCBI WGS metagenome assembly WNFS01 (sample SAMN13153358, study PRJNA577476) | soil metagenome | isolation source: 60 cm saprolite under Madrone tree | place: USA:California | collected 2016-06-14
TCGGAATAGACCGCGACGGTCTCAATCCCCAGCCGGCGCGCCGTCTTGATGATGCGACAGGCAATCTCGCCGCGGTTGGCGATCAGAATCCGCTTGAACATACCGTCTCCGCAACCCGGCCAGTAGGCTTTGCGGGGAACGGAGGCAAATGTCAATTCGACATTGCTCCTACCCTCGTGGAGCGCGGGCGTCCCGCCACCCCCACCCTACCCTCCCCCGCTTGCGGGGGAGGGTAGGGTGGGGGAATGCGGGCGAGACGCCCGCGCTCCCAGGGAGGGTAGGGATGGGGAAAGTCAGTCAGACGATCAGATCGCCCATCGCCGTGATCGAGGGTGCCGCGACCGAGAGCGTCGCCCCGATGCCGGTCAGGAAAGCCGAAAATCCCATCAAGGTCGATTTCAGGCGCTTCTTATTGCCCACCTGGGAGGCAATCCAGGCCAGGATCTCGCTGTCGATGTCGGTCGAGCGGTTGGCCCACGAGGCGAGTTCCGTCGCCGGATCGAGGGCAAGTTGCGAAATGAGCAACCGATTTAATCAAGAGGTCGTCGAAACGGCCCGCATCGGTGCGCTCCGCTGCGGCGGCGTCGATATCGAGCAGGACATTCGCCTCAAGTCGGGTAACCGGCGCGCCGGATTTGCCGCCCGCCGCCGTCAGGATCCGGGCGCACAACGACGCGTCGGCCGAATCGAGCATGCGGGAGAAATGCACGCGGCCGTCGACCGTCGGACCTTCGCCCGTAATCACACCCTTGAGGACGTCGCGGAGCGCTGCGGTCGAGAGTTCCGGCACCTCGATTTTTGAGCGCTCGATAGCACCCATGAGGTTCTGAAAACTCCGATCCTGGTGGGCCGGCAACTGCGACGGATCGAGGATTTTAACTGAAGCTGGTTCCATGATACTCATCCCGCACATTGGCGATGCTTAAAATGCCGCGCATGAACCACCGATTAACGTGCAACTTGCAAATTAGTCGCGCCAGCGTCCGGGTCGGTTCGATTGCCGCGCGAGCCGGCGCCTGCCCCGATCAAGCGCCGACGACCCAGTCGCACGGCTGCCTGAAACTTTTTTATGCGCAAGCATGCTCTTGCGGTTACTTCATTCCGCCTGCCGGGGCACGCGCGAAACGGGCATTCTTAGCCGCCAACAAGTTATTTAACTGTCTTTCCTAAAGGTCTATATGAGGTCCCTGCGGGTCGCCGCCAAGGTGACCAAAACCACTAAAATGCGGAGGTCTTTGCAATGACTCTTCAAATTGGCGATACCGCCCCGGATTTCGAAGCCGACACGACCGAAGGCCACATCCGCTTTCATGACTGGATCGGCGATTCGTGGGCCGTCCTGTTCTCCCATCCGAAGGACTTCACGCCGGTCTGCACCACCGAACTCGGCACCATGGCCCGCCTCAAACCGGAATTCGACAAACGCAATGTCAAGATCATAGGCCTTTCGGTCGATCCGGTCGCCAACCACAGCAAGTGGGCGGTCGACATCAAGGACACGACCGGCTTTGCGCCGAACTACCCAATGATCGGGGACACTGATCTCAAGATTGCTAAAACCTGGAACATGCTGCCGGCAGCCGCATCGGGTGACGCTTCGCAACGCACGCCGGCGGACAACCAGACTGTGCGCAACGTCTTCATCATCGGCCCCGACAAAAAGATCAAATTGATCCTGGTCTATCCGATGACCACGGGACGAAATTTCGATGAGGTGCTGCGCGTGGTCGATTCCCTGCAACTGACCGCGAAGCACAAGGTGGCGACGCCGGCGAACTGGAAACAGGGCGAGGATGTCATCATTGCCGGCTCGGTCAGTGACGAGGATGCCAGGAAGGCCTATCCGCAGGGCTGGAAGGCGCCGCGGCCTTACCTGCGCATCGTGCCGCAGCCGCGCTGAAGCCCCGTCGCGAACAGCGGCTTCGATTGTCGAGAACGGAGCAGTCGTTCCCTCGCGCACATGCGCGTTGAATTAGCGGGGCGGAGTCAGGTGAAGCGCTCGGCCTCTCGTCCCGGGCGTGGCCGGGCCTATCCCGGCCACCTCGATTATGTGTGCCAGGCATGGCGTTGTTACTGGAGGTGCAAGTCCTCTGTGGACCCTGGTGATGGGAACCACGAGCCGAAGGCAACTGCGCCGCCGCGAGGTGGGGTGGGGAGGAAGCCGGAGGCCAAGCCCGGAGCCGACGAACAGAAACCAGATATAAGGCCGACGCGGTGGGGTAACCCGGCATTGGACGGGGACGCCCGATAATCACCCGGACACGCGCGGAGGTAAATCTGGCGGCGCCGGTGGTGTGAGAGGGGGAGACCGCGAGGAACCCCCCTACTCGATTTCCTGCTCTTTGCCTCAACGGCCGGAGGTCGGCGGGACAAACCCGGCGACAGCGGCGGTGTGCATGGCATGTCTAGGCAAAATTGTTGTCGAGTCATTCCCGGGCCCGGCCCGCACGGCGTCTCGAAGGGATAGCCGCTGACACCATCTGCTCGTGGTCGTCTTCGAGACGCCCCGCTTCGCAGGCTCCTTATTGAAACATCAACGGACGGCCTGCGATCAAGCCTCATGCCACTTGCAGCTCAGCGAAGTGTTGCGCGGATACAAATAGAGGCTGCCTGGAAAATGAGTTTATCCTGGTTCTAAAAACCATATGTTATATATCGAACTTAACAACGGTTTTTACTGTGTTTCTGATGAAAAAGGATAAATAAGAGGAGATTGCCGAGAGTGAGGAGTCATTATGTCTGAAAACAGACCCAAGCGAACCAAATTGTTTTAATAACGATAGCCTCGCAAACAACAAGCGCTTTGACAGGCTTTCGTCCGGTGCTAGGAGAGATCGTGACAGGGGGCGACGTGCGCGGGACTGATCGCGATAGAGCCGCTGAAGCGCCGCGAGACCTTGAGGTCGAACGGACCAAGGCCGGATCTGGCGCGATCGATTTAACATCGAGCGTTTTCGGCGGGCCGGCTGGGGCGCAAGGGCGATGATCCTGGTCAATCTTTTCAAGGTGAAGGGCATCACGGCGATGTTCTGCAGCCTGACGCAATCCAAACCGGAGAGCGCGGCCACCGACATAAACGTCTCATGGCTGGTCAAAAAGGAGAGCTGTGGCGGGGGCAGAGTAAGGTGCGTGCATGACGAACCGCCGGCCACGGGTTTTGCCACCAACGGCGAGCACAACCGCCAGCTCTATTTCCTTAGATCGCGCTGGATGGCGGGCTCAAAACCGGTCCGCGAGTTCGTCCTAAGCCGTGCGCCGTTCCCGCTGCTTGATCTCCATATCGGATCCCAAGGGATCCGGATCGGTTCGGCGCGCGTTGCCCAGGAAGCCCTCAGGTGCGCGCGGGCCGGCAGGGGCCGCGGGCACGGTCAGAAGCAGTCCTCCACACGAATGCGGTTCAATTTGGAAAGCAAGCGACATGAACAAAAGAGCCGAGGATTCGCTGGGTTATGACCTTCGTCTGTACGTCGCAGGACAGACGCCAAAATCGATTGCAGCGGTCTACAACTTGCGCAGGCTCTGCGAGAAATACCTGTCAGGGCGGTATCGTCTCGATGTGATCGATCTCATGGTGGACCCGAACCTGGCGCAACGGGATCAGGTTATCGCCATACCGACTCTGGTACGGCGCATGCCCGAGTCGATCAAACGGGTCATCGGCGATTTCTCGAACAGCAAACGCGTGCTGACGCGGCTTGGTATCGATGTCAGTGCGAAGGTATAGCGGCCATGAACACGGACGATGTGGCGCAGGTATCCGTCGCCGGCCGTACGCAGAGGGCCTGCACCGTGCGCAAAGTCGCGAGGCTCTGCGACGCCCATCTTGGTGGGTATTTTGATCTGAAAATCGTGGATGTCTGCGTGCAGCCTGAGAGAGCAGAGCGCCGCTGCGTTGCGGCGCCAGGCTTGATCAGAGTCCCGCCGCCTCCGGCCCGGTGCGTGGCGGGGATCTGGTTGGATTCCATCCGAGTGCTGGCTGGCTTGCGACTGGCGGCGGAGTAAACGTGAAGAGCATGGTCAAGAAAGTTGACGCGTTGGAGATTGAGACGCTTCGTCTGCGTCTGACCGAGGCCGAGGAGGCCCTGCAGGCGATCTCCAAGGGCACGATCGATGCGCTGGTCGTCAGAGGCCCGACGGGGCCCCAGATTTCAACGCTGGCCGGCGCCGAGGAGCCCTATCGCCTCGTCGTCGAGCGGATGCACGAGGGTGCGCTGACGCTCGACGAAGATCGACAGATCCTCTACAGCAATCGCCATTTGGCCGATCTCCTCGGTTATCCGCTTGGGCAACTCGTCGGCAAGCCGGTGGCGAACTTCCTCGCGCCCGGAGAAGCGGCAAGCCTCGCAGGTCTACTCAATGACGGCGCCAAACGGCCGTCCAGCCGTGAACTCAAATTCCGGCGCCGGGACGGCAGTGTGATGCCGGCGCTGGTTGCGGTCGGTTCCCTGGCGCTCGACGAAAACCCGGCGCTGCTGTTGATCGTCACCGATCTCACGGCTCAGAAGAATTCCGAGGAAATCGCGGCGGCGGAAACGTTCGCGCGTTCGATTCTCGAGCAGGCGACCGATGCGGTCGTCGTCTGCGATGCCGACGGGCGCGTCAGCAAGGTGAGTTGGGTGGCGGAACGCCTGCTGGGCAAATCCCTCGAGGGGAAACTGCTGGTCGATGCCTTGCCGATGGAAGTAACGCCCCCTGCCCAAGCGCTTCTTTCCGGTGTCCGGATGTCGTCAAGGCAAATTCTGGATCTCGTGTTCCAACGACATTCACTTCATGGCGCGGAAGCGCAAATTTGCTTGCCGGCGCTTTACGACAAGTATTTCCTGCTCAGCGCCGGTCCGCTTAGCGACAGACTCAACGGCTGCATCGGCGCCATATTCACGCTGACCGAGATCACCGATCGCAAGCGGACCGAGACGCAGCAGACGATGCTCATTGCGGAACTCAACCATCGCGTGAAAAACATTCTGGCGATCGTGCAGTCCGTGGCTTGGCAGACGCTTTCTGCCACCCAGTCGCCGTCGGAATTCAAGCGGGCGTTCGATGGCCGGCTGCGCGCCATTTCGCTCGCGCACGATATCCTGACGCAGGGCCGCTGGGGCCACGTCGACTTCGAGCAGTTGGTGGAGCGGAGCCTCGCGCCATATCACGGCGGGGATCACGGGAGGCGAGCGCAATGGTCAGGTACGCGATTGTCGCTTCCCCCCAACATGGTGGTTCCGCTCAGCATGGTGTTGCACGAGCTGTCCACCAATGCGGCAAAGTACGGAGCTTTCTCAGTCGAACATGGCCGGGTCGATATCGTCTGGCGAACCGACGGCGGAAAAGTGCGATTCACTTGGATCGAAACGAACGGACCCACGATTGAGGGAGAGATCAAGGCAGGTTTCGGGAGCAAACTGATCTCGCGTGTCGTATCCTACGATCTCGTGGGCACCGCGGGTCTTGACTTCGATCGCGAAGGATTTCGCTGCACTCTGACCTTCCCGGTTCCTCAGCTTCGGACGGAAGGGTTGCGGCCGCTTTCCACGGCCGAGCCTTCGCCGGTTCATTAGCGGATGCTTCGATGAAACCAATTATTTGCGTGGTGCAACCTGCAAATCGAGGCGCAGTCATTCCGGGGGCGCCACCGAAGGTGGCGAGCGGGAATCCATAACGCTCGGGCCGTGGTTATGGATTCCGGGCTCGCCACTTTCGGCGCCCGGAATGACACGGCATGCGAATCGAATTGCGAAATCGCTAAATTAGATTAGAGAGCCGGAACCCAGATTCATCAGAACCGCGGGGCAAGGCGAAGCGGTGCCCGTACGGAGGCGTTGGCGCGCCTCGTCTTCTTCACCCTGGCCTCTCCTTGGTCTGCCTGCCGAGCTTCAGCAAGCGAGCCGAATTCGACGCAAACGCGGCGAAGAGCCGACTCATCGAACGGCTTGGCGATTCTTGGAAGATTGCGGAATGCCGCGGGAAACTGATTGGGATCGTCGTAGCCGGAGGACAGTACGCACGGGATGCCGAAGTTAATCAGCTCCGGAAGCACATCGAAGACCTTGCGACCTCGCAGGTTGACGTCAAGAAAAATGCCGTCGGGGCGGTGCTTGCGGACGGCATCCATGATGTCGCCCACTTCCGAAATAAGTCCCACAACCTGGCATCCGAAGCGACGAATAATCAACTCTAGATTGAGTGCGATGAGACCCTCATCTTCGACAACAAGAATTCTTAATTGTGACAACGACACCTCTGGGGCTATCGCCCCACCAAAAACGTCCGCGTGGCGATTGGGCGAGTTCACAACAGGCTCCTCCAAGGTCAGAGATTTGCCTCGGGACCGACGGGAAGGCGTCTGAATGTCGACTTTCATCTTCGATTTTGCGGCAGAGAGGCGCAAAGCTAGCACTCCGAAGACAGGTTCGCCCCGTGTTCGCGGGCGTTTTGCACAGAAACAAAACAGGGCGTCGAATTGGGCCCATTGGACCAGGACGCTCCGGTGCTCCATCCGGACAACGCAGCAAGTGGCACTTTCTTTCGGGTCATGGCGGCTTGTCCGAGGATTCACCTTAATGCCTGAATCTCGCCAAAAAAGCGTGAATCCCGCGAGAGGTATGGGGATCACGGCGGAAAATGCTTTGACCACTATCGCAACGCGCTCTAGGCGCGTTCCGATGAATGGGAATCACCGTACCGCGCATGACAGCTCCCTCGTTTGACTTGGGGCGAGACCCGGCGTGAGAGGCCCTTGCACAGCTATGCTCCGACCCAACCTGCTCCAACCTCATGCGACAACCTCCAATCGCCTCGTCGGCCGCCGCTCCACCATAGCTTCCAGGTAATAGTCTTCGATTTGCCGCGCGCGACTTTGCGGCGTATGGCTCCGCAAAAATCGCTGCCGGCCGGCAGCGGCGATGTCCCGCCGGCGTTCCTCCGGCAACTCGTTGATGACCTCAATGACCTGGCGCGTCCCCTCGACGACGAGAATCTCCCGTCCGGGCGCGAAGAAGGTCTCGAGGCCAGCCCATTTGTCGGTCATGATCGGGACGCCGGCAGCGGCCGCCTCGAAGAGGCGTACGCTCGGCGAAAATCCCGCCAGCCGCATATTGTGGCGCGTTATGTTCAGGGTAAAACGCTGGCTTGCGTAGAATTCCTGGTGTCTGGTTGGCGGCAGATGCGCGATGCGGGCGACGTTTGCTGGCCACAGAACATCGTCCGGGTACTTAGGACCAGCGACCACAAACTGCTGGTCGCTCAAATGGCGGCATGTTTCGAGCAGCAGCGCTTCCAGCGCTCCCTGGCGGTCTGGAGCATAGGTACCGAGATAACCCAGGGCCCAACGCGATGGAACATCGGCCTCGGCGGCTGAGGAAAGGTCGGCGGAGCAGTGGAGAGCCCGCGCCCGGGGACTGCCGTAAACCTCCTCGATGACGTTCAGTAACGGGCCGCCTGTGAACGAGAGATAGAGATCGAAGCGTGGAATGAGGGCGGCGGAGATGTAGGCGGTCTCGCCCGCATCGAGGCCCGCCAGCGTGACCGGGGTATCGATATCGTAGAACGCCGTGATCCCGCGCGCACGGCTCGTGATCCAGTCGGCGAGTCTCACGCCGTCCGGCACATAGGACCCGATCATCACGAGATTCGCATTGGCTACGAGCTGTCCAAAGCGCTTAGGAACTTCGCGCAAAGTGTCATACAGCTCGATTCGGCAGTACTCCGCGGCGGTCAAGTCGCGATTGTCGCGATACCACGGAACGTCGCGCTCGAGGAACGTCACCTTATGTCCGCGCTGGTGCAATGCCTTCGCGAGGGCGCGGTAGGTCACCGCATGACCGTTTCCCCACGATGACGTAATCGACAATCCGAACATGACGATGTCGAGAATCATGCTGCGGCCTCGCCTTTCCGTGTCGTCGCATCCAACAACTCATCGACCTCATGGGCGCGACGTTCGTAGGTGTGATGGGCCAGGATCCGCGCCCTTGCTCCGGCCGCGATCCGCCGGGCGTCGTCAGGTCCAAGTTGTGCCAGCAACTCGGCGACCTCTTCCCCGTCGGCGGCGACCAACACTTCGCGTCCGGGTTCCAGAAACTGCCCGATGCCGTCCCACGCATCCGTGATCAGGCAAGCGCCGGCGCCCGCAGCTTCGAAGATGCGCGTCGGCGGAGAAAAGCCGCCGCGCGCCATACTCTCGCGATTGACATTCAACGTGGCTAATGCCGAGCCGAAGAAAACGTTATGGTCGGCTGTCCCGATGTGGCCGATGCAACGAACGTTCGCTGGGACGCGTTTGTCGTGCCAGCCGGCGCCGCCCAGCAAGAAGCTGTGATTGCGCAATATCGTCGCCGCTGTGAGAAAGAACGCATCGACGCGGGCTTCGCGGTCCGGCAGGCGGTTTGCGAGAAAGCCGAGATCGCAGCGATAGCGGCTGCGGCCGGGGACCGGAAAATGCGTCGTCGGATCGAGAGCGTTATAGATCGGGACGCACATGCGAGCCCCGATCTTGCCGTACCCTGCAACGACGGGCTCACCGCCGCCATAGGTCAGAACCAGATCGTAGAGGGGAACGCAGCGTCGCAAATGATGGGCGGGATCGGCGCCGATCGCCTCGAGGGTCGCCGGGGCGTCGACGTCCCAATAGACGCAAAGAGCGCGTGCAGGGCAGATCGCCGGGACCGCCTGTTCGAGCTCCGCGTCGAAGACGCCAACTCCGCTCGCCTTCACCAGAAGGTCGGCATTCCGCGCCGCATCCGCGAGAGCCGCTTGCCAGCCGTCAGAGGTCGCCGGATAGACGACCACGTTAGCCCACGCCGGATCGGCGATATCGCGATGCCGCTGACGGTCGAATGCGTTGGGCTCATAGAAAGTGATTCGGTGCCCGCGGGCCGCGAGCGCCTTCAGCAATCCGCGATAGTAGGTGGCGGCGCCATTCCAATAGGAGGAGACAAGGCTTGATCCGAAGAATGCGATGTTCATTGCGGCACCGGCTGCGTTGCGGACGCTGCATCGAGCTGCGTTTTCCGCACCGTCCTTCCTCCGAGTTCCTCGACGATCGAAAGGAGTTGCCGGACACGATGCGCACAGGTATGGCGCGCTCTTATCGCCCGCAAGCCCGTGGCGATAAGATCCTGCGCCAGATCCTTGTCCCGCAACACCCGCGAAACGGCGTCGGACATTTCCGATCGCGTTGCGACGCCGATATAGGCGCCTTCCGGGAACAGGCGTTCCTCGTCGCGCCACGGCGAGGAGATCAGCGGGATGCCGCACGCCATGGCCTCGAACACGCGGATCGTCGGTATGCCGCGCAATACGTCGCAATAGGGCCGGCGCGGAATGTGCACGGTCACACGCGCGCGGGCATAGGCTTCGGGGGCGCGGTGGTTGGGCAACCAGCCCGCATAGGCGATGCCACGGTCGGCCAGCATGGTGCGGACCTCATCGGGATAGCGAACGCCATGGATGCGGGTGCGAAGTCCGAGCGCAGCGGCGGGCTCTATCAGGTATGTGGTGAGTTCGCGGCTGCGCTCGTCATCGCCCCAGTTGCCGATCCAGATCAGGTCGGTGTCTTGCTGCGCCGCTGTGGCGGGCCGAAACAGCGCCGTGTCGGCCGCCTCATGCCACGTGAAGGCGCGCTGCGTCCAGCCGCGCTTCAGATAGATTTGGCGGATCACCTCGCCAAACGCCAATACGCCGTCGTAGCCGTCAAGGTCGAATGAGCCGAGGTCGCCGGGCGCGGTGACCGAGCGGTGATGGCTGTCGTGGAACAGGAGCGTGTAGCGGGCGCCGCCGACACGATGCCGTCCGATCGCTGCGATCAAAGCCGGTGCGTTCCACTCCTGCACAATCACCACGTCGGCGCCGTCCGTGGCCTGATCGAGATCGATATGGTTTACATCATAGGTGTGCACCGCAGCCCAGGACACGAGTGCGGCCGCTTCCGCGAGGGCTGCTGCGCCACTGTCTCTCACGGCATTCATCCGGCTCCAGCCGTCCTTCGGTTCATAGACCACGACCACGACGCCGAGCCGAAGCAATTCGCGCGTGATGCCGCGCAGGAAATGCGCGTGTCCATTGTTCCAGCACGACACGATCGACTGGCAGAACAGGACGACCTTCATACCGCGAGCTCCAATGCCGCGCCGGCGCGCACTGCCTCTCGACCCTCCCCCGCGTGCGGGGAACGGTAGGGAGACGGTACTCGTGTCGGTGAGGCCGTCATCTTCCGATAGAGCTGCAGGTACGCGCCGACCATGGCGCGTTGCGAATAGCGCCGCGCCCGCATTCGCGCCTTGGCTTGGAGCCGGGCTCGCAAAGCTTCGTCCCGGCAGACCGATTGCAATGCCGTGCGTAATGCGCTCCGATCGCGTGGAGCGACGAACAAGGCGGCGTCGTTCCACAATTCGCGGAAGCTCGGCAGGTCGGACAACACCAGGGCACATCCGGATGCGGCGGCCTCCAGGACGGTCAGTCCGAACGGCTCATATAGAGCGGGTGAAACGAAAATCGAGGCGTCGCGCATTTCGTCGAGGAGCTCCGGGCGCGGCAGGGCGCCGAGTGATTTGATTTGGCCGTAGGCAGCCTTCACGTCGCCCCCGTCTGGTCCGCGCGTTTCGCCGGCGACCTGGACGGGCCAGGGAAGCTCGGAGGCGATCGCGGCGAGGGCAGCGAGATTCTTTGCCTCGTCCCAGAGGCGCCCGGCTCTGAGAATATACGGCTGCTTTGCGGTTGCGCGTGCCGCGATGGTCAATCCGTTCCAGATGACGCGGCCTTGAGCGCGAGGGCGATACGTCGCCGAGATGAGGTCGCGAAACGCCGCCGACGGGGCGACCCAAGCATCCGCGCGGGACAGTGCGGCCGCGACCCGATCGCAATACGTGAGCCACCGCCCGCTAGGGAGTTGGCCCGAACGACAGGCCAGCCACCAAGTCTGCACGCAGGAATGAGCGACGATCAGCACTGGCGCCGACCAATTGAGATTTCCTTCGCGAAAGCTGTTGAGGTGCACCAGGTCCGGCTGAAACTCGTCCGCTATGCTGCGCAGCATCTGGCCGGCGCGCCTTATGTCGGTCCCCGCAGGGTCCATCCACTCTAGCAGCAGATCCGTGATTTTGAGTTGAAGTCTGTGAATGCCGCGCAACGGGCGAAGTTGGTCGGGCCGCGGGCGGGGGCCGATGACGGCGAGCATCACCTCGTTGCCGGCCTTGCAAAGCGAGCACGCGAGCTCGGTCGCATAGACCCACACGCCGCCGACTGCGTCGGCCGTCATCAGGATCCTCAGGGGCATGGTCATGCTGCGACCTCAAGCTCACACAAGCGACGTGGTCGCTGCTCTTGCACGTCGCTGAGCGCGCGGAATTGATGCAGATAGTAGTCGTGCGCCCGCTCCCATGCGGTGTCGTCCGGCTCGCCCCACAGGCGGCGGTAATCCGGCGAGCCCGGATAAGGGAACAGCGGCACCGGATCATTGGCCCACACGCCGGCGTCCCGCATTTGCTTACGCCAGCGGTGCACCAGCTCGCCGTCGTCCTGCGGCATCGCAATGAGATTGGCCTGGACGAACGGGATGTGCCGCTTGGCTTCGACAAGTCGGTCGGCGAGTTGTTCGGTCGTCATGCGGCAATGTTTGGCGAGCATATCGCGGCCTTCGGCCGTAAGGCTTTCGACGCCGCATTCAGCCGAGACGCAGCCGGCACGACCCAGCAATTCCAGGGCCTCAGGTTTCCACAGGTCGATGCGGGTCTGTACGCCGAACTTCAGGCCGCGTCCAAGCAAACCGCGCAGCAGCTCTGCGTGCGGCAAGAAGATCTCGTCGATGAAATAGATGTATTCGACGCCCTGCCGCTGCAGCGCGTCGATTTCCTGCAGAACGAGGTTCGCCGGCCGTCGGCGATATTTGTCGCGGAAATTCTCCTTGGCGCAAAACGTGCAATGGTATGGGCAGCCGCGCGACGTTTCGACTTCCGCGCCCGGTCCGATCGACTCGGCATCGAAGCGATGATGATGATGGTCGTGATGGCGGATCATCTCGTCGGGCCAGGCGAGCGGGAGTTGATCCACAAAAGCTGCGGGTCGGGGCCCTCCGATCACCCTGACGGCGCCGCCTTCGATGAAGCAAGTACCGGCAACATCGCGTTCACCGCCGGCAAGCTGCAGGAGGACCTCTTCGCATTCTCCCATGACCACGAGGTCGACGCCGAGCTTGCGCAACACCGCCCGCGGCGTCGCCGATCCGTGCGGACCGACGGCGACCAGGAAACCCGCATGGCCGTGCAGGGCGCGTACCAATTCCTGCGGCACTGTGAGTTCCGGCGGCGGGCAGCGCCAGAACAGATACGTCGGCGCCGTCGTGACCACGGTCATGTCGGGACGAAAGTGTTTCAACTCGGCGACGATGTCGCTCGGGCTGAGATTGTGCAAATGCGCATCGACGAGCAGCGTACGGTGCTCATAGCGTTGAAGGAGTTGGTGCGTAATCCCGAGTTCGAGCGGCAGGTGCGGCGACCGGCATCCGAAATATATGCTGCCGCCGTAGCGCCAATTGGGATTGATGAGCGCTACTTTCATGCGACCTCCCGGCGCGGGTGCGGCGCTGCGCCGAACCGAGCCTGCAGCCACTTGTCCAGCGTGAGCAGGCCATCCTGCAGCCGCACGCGGGGCCGCCAACCGATCGCTGCCGAGAGGGCGCTGGTGTCAGATACGTACCAGGGCTGATCGCCGGACCGCCGTGCTCCGAACCGCACCTGTGGACCACCACCACGCATTCGGCCGATGAGATCGATGAGTTCGAGCAGGCTCACAGCATTCTCCGGCCCGCCGCCCAGGTTGAATGCGCGGCCGCGGACAGCGTCGATGTTGGCGAGGGTTCCAAGCCAGGCCGCGATTGCATCATCGATGTGCAAGGCGTCGCGGACCTGCAAGCCGTCACCAAAAACCGTAATCGGGCGACGTCTGATGGATTGCAGCATGAAGTAGGCAATCCACCCCTGATCTTCCGTGGCGAACTGGCGCGGTCCGTAGATGCAGCTCATGCGTAGTACCGTGGTGCGCAAGCCGTACACGCGCGCGTAGTCCCGGACATATTGGTCGGCGGCGCCCTTGGAGCACCCATAGGGGCTATGGAGGTCGAGGACGGCGGTTTCCGCGACGCCCCGCGCGACGGCTGCGTCCATCGCGACGTAACGCTTGCCGTGTCGAACGAAGGCGCCGGTGGACAAGAGTCGTCCGTAGACCTTGTTGGTGGAGGCAAACACCATGGGGGCGCGCGGATTTCCAAGTCGCAGCGCCTCCAGCACGTTCAATGTGCCGCGCGCATTGATCTCGAAATCGTCAACCGGCCGGCCCAGGCTTGTCGTCACCGCGACTTGAGCCGCAAGATGCAGAACCGCGGAGGAACGCGCCACCGACCGCTCGACCTTTTCGATGTCGCGAATGTCGGCCGCCTCGACCGCGATCCGATCGCCGTGCCGCTGCTTCAGCCAGGTTACATTTTCCTGCGCGCCGTCTCGCAACATGTTGTCGAACACCAGGACGGACATGCCCCGCCCAGCCAACGCATCGGCTATATTGCATCCGATAAATCCGCCGCCGCCGGTGATCAGAACAGGCGCCACGGCGTCGCCTCGGGCCGAATGCAAGGCGTTCATGCGACCAGCCCTCGGGATTCGAGTTCGGCGGTGGCGTGGTCGACGCGGTCTTCGGCGACCTTGTCCTTGAGCCACTCGGCGAGCTCCTCGAGCCCCCGGCGGAAACCGACTTGCGGGGCGTAGCCGAGCTTGCTTCTCGACAGCGCGAGGTCTGCGAAACAATGGCGAATGTCGCCGGCGCGATACTTTCCGGTCACATGGGGCGTGATCGAGGATTTACCGACGATCCGCGCCACTTCTTCGGCAATCGACAGAACGGTCCGGCTTCTTCCGGCTCCGATGTTGAAAACGCCGCCCTGTGCGGCCGTGCTCTCCAAGGCGAGCAGGCAGGCCCGCGCCGCGTCGTACACATGGACAAAATCACGTTGCTGCTGTCCATCTTCGAACACCAGCGGCGGCTTTGCGTTCATGAGGCGGGCGGCGAATATCGCCAGCACGCCGGTATACGGATTGGAAAGCGCCTGCCGCGGGCCGTAGACGTTGAAGAACCGCAGTGCCACCGTCGGAATGTGGTAGGCCCCACCGATGATCAGAGCCATTCGTTCCTGGGCGAATTTGTTGAGAGCGTAGATGGAATTGAGCGACGGCGGTTTGTCTTCGGGAGTGGCAACCGGTGTGAGACGTTCACCATCGGTGTCGTTGAGCTCCCAGACGCCACGGCGGATCTGCTCGTAAGATCGCTCCCGCGGCGAAACCAGTTCGCCCCGATTTCGCCTGGCAAGGCCTTCGCCATAGACGCTCATCGAAGAGGCGATGATCAGGCGCTCGACCGGATGGCGCGAAACGGCCTGAAGTAAAACTGCGGTGCCCAGCTCGTTGGTGCCCACGTATGAGCTCACGTCGTACATGCTCTGGCCGACCCCGACGGCTGCCGCGAGATGTACGACCGCGCGCACACCCCGCAACGCCCGCTCGATGGCTTCACCGTCACGCACGTCCCCGACGATCAACTCCGCATCCTCGGAGAGATATGGCGGGCGGCGCCTCTCAAGGCCGTGCACTTGTGGCGCGAGGTTATCGAGTATGCGGACGCCGTAGCCGTTGTTGAGCAGCAAGTCGGTAAGATGTGAGCCGATGAAGCCAGCGCCGCCCGTAATCAACACGCGCATTGGCACGACCGTTCCCAGGACAACGAGTTTAGGTTAACGCGCAACTCAGGCGTCGCGTGCATTTGCCATTTCGTCCCCCTCAACATGCCCTGAGGTGGGGGATAGGATAGGTAAATGCATGTCACCTAAGTCCAACCACGTCGAAATTTACTGCAGGGCTCCCGTGTTACGACGTCCGCGGCGACTCGTTGCCCTGCGACAGTTCCTGAGTGATGTTGCTTTTTCTAACGCCGCGCAAAAAGGTTTGTTCCTTTTCCAGACCCCCTGTTCCGGCTGGACGAAGCCCCGAGTCCGGAATGCGACTCGTCGTGTGCGCGCATCGTTGGTAGATCGAATAGAAGTGGCACGCACGGACCTCATCCTGAGGAGCCGTGCGTAGCACGGCGTCTCGAAGGATGGCCACCAGCAACGCCTCGCCCGTGGCCGTCCTTCGAGACGCCGACCTTCGGTCGGCTCCTCAGGACGAGGGTTGATGGGTGACGTTAGGGCGCAACCGGAAAGCTTTCGGCGAGGACGATGGGCCGGGGAGGTTGGATGTGATCGCTGTAGCGATCGATCATGCGGGCACAGAACTCCGCGAATTCCGCGTTGACCTGCGGGGCGCTCGTGTGATGTGGCGCGATGCCCCGATGTTCAGGCGTAAAGCAAAAGGTGACGGTGACGTCGAATTCGGCCAAAGCATCCATCTGGCGATCGAACCAGGCGAGCGCGTTGGGGCGGAAGCTGTCGGCCCATGACAGGCCCGTCCGCACATGTCGGACGCCGAGTTGCCTCAACCAGCGCACAGCGCCATCGAGCCGATGGTCCTCAAAATGAAACCACTGGCAAATCCCGAGCGCTGGCGTGAGCGTGGCGAACGCATCGACCCCTATTTTCGGAGAGCCGTCCTCGCGGATGAGCCCCATGTGAAAATGGCGATAATAGGAGGAGCCCTCTGCCTCCTTATGACGCGTCGTCGCGGACCAGGTCTTGGGCAGGTCGAACAAGCTGTACCAGTGAATGCGTTCAACGCGGCCAATCAATAGGTCGGCCGTCCGAGCGATGCCCCATTTCTGCACCTCTTCGGCGCCGAAGGACGACACGCCGGCCTCAGTGACCCAGATGGGCAGCGACGTCATGGCGCTGATCTCTTTGATCTTTGCCGGCCATTCATCGATGCTCCACAAATTCCAATCCAAGGGAAAGCCGTGCAATGCGACGACATCAATGTGTTCAAGTACGGCGCGCGCAGCGAGATTTGCGATAAACAGCGGATCGATCGGCGAAATCCCGCCGAGGACGCGCGGTATATCAGAGTTTACCGCTCGGATCGCCATGCCGGCGGCGATCGCCATGTCGGCGAATTTGATCCAGCCGGGGTCAATTTCCGGATCCCAGTGCGACTTGTTGTTGGGTTCGTTCCAGATCATCGCCGCTTCGATCATTCGCGCCTCCAGGCTCGGGCAAGCGGGAGCGCGGGCGAGACGCCCGCGCTCCGGGCGAGTGTCTTCGGTCGCCGGCCCGCCGGCCAGCCCATGGCCTGGGCAACTTTGGCGGACGCGCCCATGTGGCTTTGCTCGGCGAGGAGCGCCATGGCGGCGCGATAGCCATTGAGCGTACCGACGTCGACATAAGCCGCTCCGGCTCTCACTCCGAGCGCCGTGCCGCCGTCAGCCAGATAGGCGTTGACGAGCGTGCCGAAATATTCGTCGGCGCGGCCGCGCGCGATCCACAAGCGCCGCAGCGCCGGGAAGACGCGGCCGGGGATCTTGAAGGCGCCCCAAATCCAGCGCGACGACGCGTCAGGCCGCTTGACTTCGATCTCCGCGACTCTGCCCGCGCCGTCGAGCACCACCGCGTCGAAGAATTCCGGCTGCTCGACCGGGAAAAGCAGGAACGAGAGGACGTCGTCGGGCAGCGTGGCGAGCGCCGTGTCAGGAAACCAGATCGTGTCTGGAAGTCCGACAATCACCGGCTCGCTGTCAGTCATAAGCGGATGGGCACGAAACACCGCATCGCATAAACCGCACGGCCGCGGTTGAACCGCGTACACGATGTGGGCGCTGCCGTAGCAATCTCCGAAATAGCCGAGGATGTCCGATTTGTCGGGCGATATGACGATGCAGATCTTGTCAGCACCGCCCAGTATCATGCGCTCGAGCAGATATTCGCTCACCGCGCACGGGCGCTCGATCCCGTTGTCAACGCGGCTGCCGAGCGGAAGGAGCTCTTTCGAGAAGGCGAGCGGCTGGAGGCGGGTTCCGCGTCCTGCTGCAGGCACAATGCCCCACATCGTCAGGCCTCCGCCGTCTGCCGGACCCGACCGGATGTTCGGGCCAACTCGAGCGCGGCCATCAGCGCTCGCGCGCGGTGATCGGATGTGTGCTCGTCGAGCGTGCGCTCGCGCCCGGCGCGGCCGATGCGCGCGAGGTCGCCGTCGCCCGTATCGATTGCCGCAATCGCGTCGGCTGCGTCTGCGGCAACGAGGATGTCGCTATTCGGCGTGAAGAAAGTGTCGAGCCCTTCCCATCCGTCGGTCAACACCGGGGCGCCGCATGCGGTGGCTTCGAACAGCCGGCCGGACGGGCACCAGCCCATGCGCGCCATGGCCGAACGTGTCAGGTTGAGCGCCAGTCGTGAGGATGAGAAAAATGCCGCGTGCTCTGCGGGCGGCAGGTGGCGGACAAAACAGATGTTGGGGCACCACGGGAAATCCTGCAGATACTGGGCGCCGGCAATGAGAAAGCGGCGCTCCGGACGCTGCCGCGCCGGACCAAGCAGCAAGTTCTCAAGGGCGTTTTGGCGGTCCGCCGCAAAGGTTCCAAGGTAGCTGAGATCGGAGCGATAATGCGGTTGCGGCGCCGCCGGCCGATGGACCTCCGGATCAACATGGCCGTAAAGCGGGACAACCAACTTAGCGCCAAGGCGGACTTGCAGCTCGGTGAGGGCGAGGCCGCCCGTGTAGCTCAGGACGAGATCGAAGCAGCCAAGACCTTCCGGGCCGATATAGGGCACCGCCTCGCCCCGCGAAATGGCGGCCAGAGTCACTGGCGTGTCGAGGTCGTAGAAAACGCTGATTGCGCGCGCAGACGATGCGGCAAGTTCGGCAGCCGCAATGCCGTCGGGACAAAAGGAGGTGACGATGGTCACGTCGGCGTCGCCAACTTCGCGACGCGCCCGCGTCTCGATACTTTCCCAATCCGGATAGAGCACGAGATCTCCGCCCGGCAACTCGCGCATGTCACGCGCGTCAGCATAGTAGGGAACGTCGCGCTCGAAGAATACGACGCGGCACCCCTTGCGCCTGAGCGCCTTGCAAAGGCCTCGCCAGAGCGTGGCGTGGCCGTTGCCCCAGGACGAACTGACGGTGAGGCCGAACACGACGATTTTCATGTCGCCAACATCATTGCCTCGGCACGCGCGTATCCGGAAACGATGGCGCCTTGCTCCCCGTCGAACTTAAGCGTCGTGCACGAGCCGGGATCGATCTCAACGCGCGCGAATTCGCTGAGCGAAATTCCACGGTAGTGCAGGACCGCGGCCCGTGCAGGCTCCGCATGGGTAACGACGGCGATGCGCCGGCCCGGATGGGCTGTCGCCAGGCGCGAAAGGCCGGCGAGCACGCGGCTCTGAAGCTCGCGCATGGTCTCTCCTCCAGGAGGACGGCAGGTCTCCCGGTCGGAATTCCAGCGTTGCCAATGGCTGTCATTTTGCAGCTGCTCGAATGCGCGGCCGCTCCAGGCGCCAAAATCGGCCTCGTCGAATTCCGCCATGATGTCGACCGGCTTGCCGAGCATCGCGGCGATCGGCTCGGCTGTTTGCCGCGCGCGGAGCTGGGGGCTCGATTTGACGGCGGCAACGCCGCGCCGGACCAATAACGCGGCGAGATGTTGTGCCTGCCTGATCCCGACTGCGTTAAGGGAAACATTCGGCTCTCGTCCGACCAGAACGCGACCGATGACATCATGGTGAGAATGGCGGACGAGGATGATCGTGGTCGTCACGGATCAATGGTCTCCGGCGCGCCGACCATCGCCGTTAATGAATTCAATCGTTCGCGCCCGGGCTTCGCCGTCGGTGAACTGCCGAGGCGGTGATTTCATGAAGTAGCTTGACGGGCCGAGCAGCGCCCCGCCGAGGCCGCGGTCCTTGGCCAGTCGGGCACATCGTACCGCATCGATCACGACGCCGGCGGAATTGGGGGAATCCCAGACATCGAGCTTGAGCTCCAGGTTGATCGGCAAACTGCCGAACGCGGTTCCTTCCAGCCGGATATAGGCCATCTTTCGATCGGTCAGCCACGGCACGTGATCGCTTGGACCGACGTGAATATCGTCAGCCGTAAGCGGCACCTCGAACTGGCTCGTGACGGATTGCGTCTTCGACAGTTTCTTCGACGCCAAGCGCTCGCGTTCGAGCATGTTCTTGAAATCCGAGTTGCCGCCGAAATTGAGTTGGTAGGTGCGATCGAGCCGGACGCCGCGTTCGCGGAACAGCGCCACCAGGACACGGTGCACGATCGTGGCCCCGACCTGACTTTTGACGTCGTCGCCAATGATTGGCAGATGCGCCTGCTGAAAACGTCTGCGCCATTTGGGATTGGAGGCCACGAACACCGGAATGCAGTTGACGAAGCCGCAGCCCGCCTCGATGGCGCGTTCGGCGTAAAACTCGGTCGCATACTGAGAGCCAGTCGGCAGGTATGAGACGACAACGTCGGTGCCGGACCTCGACAAGACATCGGCGACGTCGGCTTCCTCAGTCTCGGATTCGACAATGTCCTCGCGAAGATATCTGCCGATTCCATCGAGCGTTGGCCCGCGGTCGACGAAAACGCCGCAAGGAGGTACGGATGCAAACCGGAAAGTATTATTCGGCTGTGCAAAGATTGCCTCCGAGACATCGCGCCCTACCTTGTTGGCGCTGATATCGAATGCCGCGGAGATCTCGACATCGCCGACGTGGTATCCTCCGACGTCGACATTCATTAATCCTGGCGCCGGCTCGTTCGTTTGCGCCCGGCTATAGAAGGAGAGGCCCTGGACAAAAGACGATGCGCAATTGCCGACGCCGACGATACAAACGCGAACCTTTTTCGAACGCATTGCTGCTGAAACCATTTTGAGCTCTTGCTTTGCTTTCCAGGTGAAGCTCAAATCATTTGGAGTGCGGTTTCACCGGATGGCCATGGCTCTTCGCCATGGAGGGAATCGTAAGTACGATTCGCTACCGCAACGTCGGACATGTTCGTTTGTTCCAGGGCGTATTCGGGGTTTCGGAACGCATTGTTTTCGGAGCTATGCTCCCGTTTAGAGTTGCGCGAAAACTGAAGCGGATTGCAGAGTCAATGCGGACCGCGTCGAGCGGCGCCGCGCACTTCTTTGTCGCCGAATGCCCGAGCATAGCTCTTGCCGGAACTCAATCTATGCTGGACCGTTGGACCTGGAGGCTGGCAATCACGGACGATGGAGTTCGTTATGGTCCAACCTTCGGACAAGCTTGCGCTCGTGACTGGCGCCTCAACGGGCATTGGCTACTTCCTCGCACAAGAATGCGCGAATCATGGCTACAACCTGATGGTGGCTGCCGACGAGGCGCGCATCGAAAAGGCGGCAGAGCAACTGCGCAAAGTCGGTGTCGAGGTTCAAGCTGTCGAAGCGGATCTCGCCACGGTGGAGGGAGTCGATCGGCTTTATGCCGCGGCCGACGGGCGGCCGATCGACTTGCTCCTGGCGAATGCCGGGCGCGGACTGGGCGGAGACTTTCTCGAACAAGATTTTGCTGAAACGCGGCGGGTCGTCGACACCAACATCATCGGTACGCTCTACCTTATCTGGCGGGTCGGCGGCGACATGCGATCGAGGGGAGAAGGACGCATTCTCATTACCGGCTCGGTTACCGGCTTCATGCCGGGTGCCTATCAGGCGGTTTACAACGGCAGCGAGGCGTTTCTCGATTCCTTCTCATTTGCGCTTCGCGCCGAGCTTGATGATTCGGGCGTGAGCGTAACGTGCCTGATGCCTGGCGCGACGGAGACCGAGTTCTTTGCGCGGGCGGACATGCTCGACACCCGATGGGGAAGCGCAAAAAAGGCCGACCCGGCGGAGGTCGCGCGGATCGGCTTCGACGCCATGATGCGCGGGGACGTAGACGCCGTCAGCGGATGGAAACCCAAGCTGCAATCGGCGCTCGCCAACTTGATGCCCGCGGCGATGCTGGCGAGGCACTATAAGAAGATGGCTGCGCCGGGATCGGCGCGACGATGACGCCAATGCACGGCGTTTGCTTCACGGAGCATCGCTAGGCCCGATTCCATTCATAGTCGAATCGCCGGCCGCTTTCGCGGGTCGTGCCGGGCTCGTCCCGGCCAACCCAACTGTCATTGCTCTGTGCCTGGAATTTCGGGTCGCCGGGCCAGGCCCGGCGCCGACACCGGTCCTTCATTGGAAAGCCGACCGAAATCCGCTCTCGCAACGGTGAAGATCAGGAAACGCGCGGGATCCCTCGGCCGTCGATGCCAGTGGCCCCAACTCACCGTGGGGGGCAAGCTGGGGCCCGCGCGAACCGCCCCCGAACAAGTACGCTGGGAGCGGCCCGACGCTGAACGGAAACCGAGTGTGAGCGCGTCACGTTCCTTGTGTGTGGGGGTCGCGACAGTCGGTCGCGGAGCGAACAATGCATCGACCCTCTCGATGCGTCCCTCGGATCCCGCCGCAGCCCGCCATCGGGCCGGCCAGAGGCCGGACCCGGTGGGCGGGGCCTAATGTCAGGCGGGCTTAACGCCCTGATGGCAATCGGGCCGGCAATGCTCGCGTGATGTTACTCCCGTCCCCGATAAGAGCGCACGCCCGGGTCGGGCGCCCAGACATCGCGCGGCAGCCGGCCTGCCTGCCAGAATACGTCGATCGGCATGCCGCCGCGGGGATGGAAGTAGCCGCCGATCCGCAGCCAGCGCGGCTTGAGATGAGCGAACAAACGTTTACCGATTCCGACCGTGCAATCTTCATGGAAAGCCGCGTGATTGCGGAAGCTGTTGAGATAGAGCTTCAATGACTTCGACTCGATGAGAGACCGGTTCGGCACGTAGTCGATCACAACAATCGCGAAATCCGGCTGCCCGGTGACCGGGCACATGACGGTGAATTCCGGGAATGTGAAACGCGCCACATAGTTGGTGTCGGGATGCGGGTTCGGCACCCGATCGAGCACAGCTTCTTCCGGAGAGGCCGGAATTTTGCTCGATTGTCCGAGGTGAATGGGCGTTTGTTGCATGATCGTTACGGTTGCAGAATTGGCTGTGTCATTCCCAAGGTGGCGAGCCCGAAACGTTGCTCTACCAAACAACGACCTAAATGTCTGGCGTTTACCTTAAAGAACTGTGCCCGATCCGGCGCCGGCGGCCCCACTAGAAACCCTCGCCCGATCCTGTAGAAGGCGCACAAACCAGCAGCCGGAGCCGCCATGACCGCCATCGTCGATATCATCGGACGCGAAATTCTGGACAGCCGCGGCAATCCGACCGTCGAAGTCGACGTGGTGCTGGAGGACGGCAGTCTCGGCCGTGCGGCTGTGCCGTCCGGCGCCTCGACCGGCGCTCATGAAGCCGTCGAACTGCGCGACGGTGACAAGAAGCGCTACCTCGGCAAAGGGGTCCGCATGGCGGTCGATGCCGTCAATGGCGAGATTTTCGACGCCATCGGCGGCATGGATGCCGAGGCCCAGGTCAAGATCGACGAGACTCTGATCGCCCTCGACGGCACGCCCAACAAGGCGCGGCTCGGCGCCAATGCGATCCTGGGCGTCTCGCTGGCTATTGCCAAGGCGGCCGCGGCCGCGAGCGGACTGCCGCTCTACCGCTATGTCGGCGGGTCGTCGGCCCGCATCCTGCCCGTCCCAATGATGAACATCGTCAACGGCGGCGTCCACGCGGACAATCCGATCGATTTTCAGGAATTCATGATCATGCCGGTCGGCGCGGAAAACTTCTGTGAGGGCCTGCGCATGGGCGTCGAGGTGTTCCAGACCCTCAAAAAGGCCCTGCGAGACGCCGGACACAACACCAATGTGGGCGACGAAGGCGGCTTCGCCCCGAACCTGCCGTCGGCTGATGCCGCACTGGGATTCGTCATCAAGGCGATCGAGGCGGCCGGCTACCGCCCGGCCGAGGACATCGTTCTCGCGCTCGACCCGGCGGCAACGGAATTTTTCAAGCATGGCGCCTATCACTATGAAGGCGAGGGAAAAGTACGCACAGTGGATGAGCAGGTGAAGTACCTGGCCGAGCTTACGCGGCGCTACCCCATCGTGTCGATCGAGGACGGCATGGCGGAGGATGATTTCGACGGTTGGAAAGCCTTGACCGACACGATCGGACAGCGGTGCCAACTGGTTGGCGACGATATTTTCGTCACCAATGTGCGGCGTCTCGCCGAGGGTATCCGGCGTGGGCTCGGCAACTCGATCCTGATCAAGGTCAATCAGATCGGATCGCTGACCGAGACGCTCGCAACGGTCGAGATGGCCCATAAAGCGGCCTATAGTTGCGTCATGTCGCACCGTTCCGGCGAGACCGAGGACGCCACCATTGCGGACCTCGCCGTCGCCACGAATTGCGGACAAATCAAGACGGGATCGCTGGCCCGCTCGGATCGGACGGCGAAATACAACCAGCTCCTGCGCATCGAGCAGGACCTGGGATCGCAGGCGCGTTATGGCGGGCGAGCGGTGGTGAGGGGGCTTGCCGCCTCCGGTTGATTCATAAAGGGGACAAACTCATGGCGTCATCGCCGTCCCCCCGGACTCCGGGGATTGTCCCCGGCGATCTCGATCAGGATGGGCGCAGTGCCGGATTCTCGGGACGGCCGGGCCCCAAGCCCGGCCATGATCGTGGGGGAACAGCCGCTGCCGCGAGTTTTTCCCGGTTGATTTTGCGCAGGGTGTTGTTTTCCTGCAACTCTCCGAGGATCCGGTGTTAGGAGCGCATTAACCGCATTGGCAGCACAAACGCGCGATGGTTATTCGTCCGCGGATTCGTGCGTTTCTTACTGCGCTCGGCCTCTATGTGGTGGCGGCGCTGTTCATAGGTTATTTCGGCGTCAACGCGTACACGGGGAAAAACGGCATCAACGCGCGCCAAGAGCTTGACCAGCAGATCGCCGACTTGGCGAGTGAGGCCGCGCGCGTCAAGGCGGAGCGGGTGCGGTGGGAGCGGCGAATTGCGCTCCTCAAGGCCGACCGCATCGATCCGGACATGCTTGACGAGCGCGCGCGACAACTTCTCAACTATTTGGACCCGCATGAGGTCACCATCGTGGTTAAACATCGCTGAAAGTTGTTGTGGGGCGGCGCTTTCGCGGGCGTGTGTTTTACGCTATGTGAAAGAGCGATGCTGCTATTGCCCGAGGATTTGATGGTGCTCGCCAAGACTAAGAAGCCAGCCGCCGTTCCCGCCCTGAACCCCCAGACGTGCGCCAGCCGCCGCTCAGGCGACGGTGTTGCCGACACGCCTCCCGATCTTGGCACGGAGGTGGAGCTACGCGTCTATCGCGACATGCTGATGATCCGCCGTTTCGAGGAGAGGGCCGGCCAGATGTACGGCATGGGGCTGATCGGCGGCTTCTGCCATCTCTATATCGGGCAGGAAGCCGTGGTCGTGGGCATGCAACTCGCCCTCAGACCCGGTGATCCGGTCATCACCGGATACCGCGACCACGGGCACATGCTGGCCTGCGGCATGGACCCGAAGGGCGTCATGGCCGAACTGACCGGCCGGCGCAGCGGCTATTCCAAGGGGAAAGGCGGCTCGATGCACATGTTCAGCGTCGAGAAAAATTTCTACGGCGGCCATGGCATCGTCGCAGCCCAGGTCTCGCTCGGCACCGGCATCGCCTTTGCCAATCGCTACCGCCAAAACGGCAGTGTATGTCTGACCTATTTCGGCGACGGCGCGGCCAACCAAGGCCAAGTGTACGAAAGCTTCAACATGGCGGAGTTGTGGAAGCTCCCCGTGGTCTACGTCATCGAGAACAACCGCTACGCCATGGGCACCGCCGTGACCCGCGCCTCCGCCCAGGTCGATTTTTCCAGGCGCGGCCTGTCCTTCAATATCCCGGGCGAGCAGGTCGACGGCATGGACGTGCGCGCCGTCAGGGCGGCGGGTGAACGGGCCGTGAAATGGTGCCGTGACGGCAACGGTCCCATCATTTTGGAGATGATGACCTACCGCTACCGCGGTCACTCCATGTCGGATCCGGCAAAATACCGCACCCGCGAGGAGGTCGAAAAGGTCCGCACTGAGCGCGATCCGATCGAGCAAGTCCGGGCGCGTCTGCTCGCGACTAGCCGGGCGAGCGAGGACGAACTCAAGCGAACCGACGCGGAAGTGCGCAAGATCATCAACGAGGCGGCTGAATTTGCCGCCCATGAGCCGGAGCCCGATCCGGCCGAGCTTTGGACCGACGTGGTGCGCTGAAGCTAAAAGTTAGCGATCCCGAGGACCGCCATGCCGATCCAGGTGTTGATGCCGGCGCTGTCGCCCACGATGGAGAAGGGCAACCTTGCCAAATGGGTGAAGGCGGTGGGGGACCGCATCAGATCGGGCGACGTTCTCGCCGAGATCGAGACCGATAAGGCGACCATGGAAGTTGAGGCGACGGACGAGGGGACGCTGGGGAAGATCCTCGTTCCCGAGGGTACCGCCGATGTCGCGGTGAATACGCCAATCGCGGTGATCCTGTCGGAAGGCGAGGATACCAAGGCGTTGAATGGACCGCCCTCCGCTTCGGTGTTGCCGAAACCCCCACCCTACCCTCCCCCGCTTGCGGGGGAGGGCAGGGTGGGGGAGGGACCGCTCAACGCGACACTGACCAAGGTTGCGCGGGCCTTCGCCGCTCCGCCGCAGCTGGCGGCTACGCTCGAAACCGACGTGCCGGCAGACGCCGAGATGGTCATCATGACGGTACGCGAGGCCTTGCGCGACGCCATGGCGGAGGAGATGCGCCGCGACGCCGACGTTTTTGTTATCGGCGAGGAAGTTGCCGAGTACCAGGGCGCCTACAAAGTGACGCAGGGGCTGCTGCAGGAGTTCGGGGCGGCGCGCGTCATTGATACGCCGATCACCGAGCACGGATTTGCCGGGCTCGGTGTCGGCACCGCGATGGCTGGCCTCAAGCCCATCGTGGAATTCATGACGTTCAATTTCGCCATGCAGGCGATCGACCAGATTATCAACTCCGCCGCCAAGACGCTTTACATGTCGGGCGGCCAGATGGCCTGCTCCGTCGTCTTCCGCGGGCCCAACGGACCGGCGTCACGCGTCGGCGCCCAGCACAGCCAGGACTATTCATCGTGGTATTCCCACGTGCCGGGTCTGACGGTGATTGCGCCGTTCACGGCGGCCGACGCCAAGGGGCTGCTCAAATCTGCGGTCCGCTACCCCAATCCGGTGGTGTTCCTGGAAAACGAAATTCTCTACGGCCACTCCTTTCCGGTGCCGAGACACGAGGACTACCTGGTGCCGATCGGCAAGGCGCGGATCGCGCGGCCCGGCGAGCATGTCACCATCGTGGCGTGGTCGATGGGAATGACTTACGCTCTCAAGGCCGGCGAGGAACTTGAAAAGGAGAGTATCAGCGCCGAAATCATCGACCTGCGCACGTTGCGGCCCATGGATACCGCGACCGTTATCCGGTCGATCGAAAAGACCGGCCGCTGCGTGGTGGTGGAGGAGGGCTGGCAGCAATCGGGCGTCGCCGCCGAGATCGCCGCACGGGTGATGGAGCAGGCCTTCGACTATCTCGATGCTCCAGTCGCTCGCGTCTCGGGTAAGGATGTTCCAATGCCGTACGCGGCGAACCTTGAAAAGCTGGCGCTGCCGTCTGTCGCCGAGGTCGTGGCTGCCGCGAAAGCGGTTTGTTATCGATGATGCCGGGCCTTAGGCGGCAAGCGCGCGTTCGCACGCGCGCCTCATCTTACCTTCCCTTGCGGGGAGAGTAGGATGAGGGTTTCTGGGAGCAATAAACATGTGCTGGCGTGCAAAGTTATCTTTCGCCGCGACCGCTTGGTTCCTCGCTGGAGCGATGCCGGCCGCCGCCTATCCGGATCGCCCCGTCACCATTGTGGTGCCGTTCGCGGCCGGCGGTCCGACTGACATCATCGCGCGCATCGTATCTGAGCACTGGTCGCGCGCGCTCGGTCAGCAGTTCGTGATCGAAAACGTCACCGGTGCCGGCGGAACGGTTGGGGTGACGCGGGTGAAGCGGGCGGCGCCTGACGGCTACACGCTGTTGCTCGGTAATCTCGGCACCCAGGCGGCCAGCGTCGGCCTCTATCCTAATCTCGCCTACGATCCGCGGACGGATTTCGAATTCATCATCAACCTGGCGGCGACACCTTTGCTGGTGGTGGCCAAGAAGGACCTGCCGGTCAAGGATTTCCACGATTTCGTCGACTACATGAAAGCCAATGAAGGAAAGCTCAATTACGGTACCGGCGGCGTCGGCGCGACGTCCCATCTTGCCTGTCTGTTCCTCGATCACCTGCTCGGCACCAAGACCACCCATGTGCCCTACCGCGGTTCCGGACCGGCCCTGCAGGCATTGATCGGCGGACAGATCGACTATGTCTGCGACCAGACGGTTGGGATCGTACCGTCGATCCAGGGCGGCCTCGTCAAGGCCCTCGTCATCGCCTCGCGTGAGCGTACGCCGGTGCTGCCGAGCGTGCCGACCTCGGCCGAGCAGGGCTTGCCGGAATTTCTGACCACGGGCTGGAATGTGATGCTTGCCCCGAAGGGCACGGCCAATGCCATCGTCGATCAACTCAACGGTGCCGGCAGGGCCGCGCTCAAGGACGATCTGGTGCGCAAGCGCCTGCTCGAGCTCGGTGCCGACCTGCCGGCTGAGTCGGAGCAGACACGGGCGAGCGCGGCCGAACTCGTCCGCAGCGAAGTTGAAAAATGGGTTCCCGTCATCAAGGCGGCCGGGGTGGTGGTGAACTGAGATCCTTAGATGGCGTTTGTCGGTAATCACCCAATCTATGACGCGCTGCCGATTTCCAACGATGTCTTGGACAAAGGTGGTGTCGAATTACTGCGTGGGGCCTTGGTTGATGAAGAGCTTTTCATCGTGGCGCGCCGTGATGCTTTCCAGGGGCCGGGCTCTTGGGGTTTCGTGCTCGCCGATATTGTGCGCCGGCTTGCATCGCTTTACGCAGCGGACGGTCACTTCACCGAAGCCGAGGTGACCGCCGCCATCTCCGACTCATTCGCGCACTCGTTCCGCAGGTTGGGGGCGAAGGTGGCGCGCTGGCCCGACCCGCATGCGCACGAGGGCAAGAAAGGCGCTAAGCCGGCGAAATCCGCGCGACCGCGCACCAAGTCGCAGGTTCGGTCGCGGCCCAAAACCAAACCCTCCACCAAAGCTGTTGCGCGCCCCAAGGCCGGGCGTGCCAAACGCTGAAGGCGCGTCCATGCCGATCAACATTCTGATGCCCGCGCTGTCTCCCACCATGGAGAAAGGTAACATCGCCAAGTGGCTCAAGAAGGAGGGCGACCAGGTCAAGGCCGGCGACATTCTGGCAGAGATCGAGACCGACAAGGCCACCATGGAATATGAGGCGATCGACGAAGGCGTGATCGCGAAAATTCTGGTCCCCGAAGGCACTGCTGACGTCGCCGTCAATGCGCCCATCGCGGTGCTGGCCGCCGAGGGCGAGGATGTGAAAACGGCCGTGGCCGTTGCTCCCGCGGCAAAGCCAAGTGCATCAAGCCCGCCCGCGCCTGCAACGAAGCCGCCTGCGGCGCCCCCGCCATCTCTGCCTCCGGCGCGAGGCATGTCAATGCCTGCATCGCAGGCCGCGCCGGCGCCCCCCGTGAACGGTCGCGGCCGCATCTTCGCCTCGCCGCTCGCCCGCCGCCTTGCCAAGGCGGCGGGCCTCGAGATCGCCCGCATTGCCGGCACCGGGCCGCACGGGCGCGTCATCGCGCACGATGTGGAAGCCGCGAGATCGGGCGGCGCAGCGCTGTTGCGTGCGCCCCTTCCGAGCCCCGCTGCGCCCGGCATTGCGCCGATGCGGGCGCCTTCGGACGACAAGATCCGCGCGTTGTTCGAGCCCGGCTCCTACGAAGTCGTTCCCCACGACAATATCCGCAAGATCATCGCCCAGCGCCTGGTGCTGGCGAAGCAGACGATCCCGCATTTCTATCTCACCATATCCTGTACGATCGATAAGCTCTTATCTGCGCGCGAAGACATCAACGTCACGGCGCCGAAGGGCCCGGACGGCAAGCCGGCGTGGAAGCTTTCCGTCAACGACTTCGTCATCAAGGCGCTGGCGCTGGCGCTCATCAAGGTTCCGGAGGCCAATGTCACCTGGACCGAGACCGGCATGCTCAAGCATAAGCACGCCGACATCGGCGTCGCGGTCGCAATTCCGGGCGGTCTCATCACGCCCGTCGTCCGCAAAGCCGAGACCAAATCGCTGATCGCCATCTCCGCCGAGATGAAGGACTACGCCGCACGCGCCCGGGCGCGTAAGCTCAAGCCTGAGGAATACCAGGGCGGCTCGTCGGCGATCTCCAATCTCGGCATGTACGGCATCGAGGAATTTGCCGCCGTCATCAACCCGCCCCACGCCACGATTCTTGCGATCGGCGCCGGCCTTGAGCGCGCCGTCGTCCGCGACGGCAAGATCGCCGTGGCCACCCAAATGAAGGTGACGCTGTCGAGCGATCACCGCGCCGTGGACGGAGCACTCGGCGCCGAGCTGATGGGTGCGTTCAAGATTTACATCGAGAGCCCGACCGCGATGCTGGTGTGAGCGGTTCCGGCGTCTTATATCGGGAACGACAATTGGAGCGTTGCAATCGCGCTCTAGAGATGCCGTGGCGCGGAGATCAGAGTGGCGGAATCCTTCGACATCATCATCATCGGCTCGGGTCCCGGCGGCTACGTGACGGCGATCCGGGCAGCGCAGCTTGGCTTCAAGACTGCGATCGTCGAGCGCGCCTATCTGGGCGGCGTCTGTCTCAACTGGGGCTGCATCCCCACCAAGGCGCTGCTTCGCTCAGCGGAAATCTTCCATTATATGCAGCATGCCAAGGACTATGGGCTCGCGGCCGAGAAGGTCTCCTACGACGCGGCCGCCGTGGTCAAACGTTCGCGCGGGGTGTCGAAGCGCCTCAATGACGGCGTCGGCTTCCTGATGAAGAAGAACAAAGTGCCGGTGATCTGGGGCGAGGCTGCGATCGACGCGCCCGGCAAAATCACCGTCAAGCCCGCCAAAGCCGATGCACCGAAAGGCGCGCTGGGGCCGGGCGCGTATGAGGCAAAGCACATCATCATCGCGACCGGGGCGCGGCCACGGGTGCTGCCGGGCCTTGAGCCGGACCAGAAACTGGTCTGGACTTATTTCGAAGCTATGGTCCCGGAGCGCGTGCCGAAGTCGCTGCTGGTGATCGGTTCCGGTGCCATCGGCACCGAGTTCGCCTCGTTCTATCGCACGCTCGGCGCGGAAGTGACGGTGGTCGAAGTGCTGCCGCAGATATTGCCCGTCGAGGACGCCGAAATCGCAGGTCTTGCCCGCAAGGCGTTCGAAAAACAGGGCATCAGGATTTTCACCGGCGCCAAGGTAACGCGGCTCGACAGACAAGCTGAGAGCGTCACCGCCACCATCGACGACGGCAAAGGCGGCACGCAAACGCTCGCCGTCGATCGCGTCATTTCCGCGGTCGGCGTCATTGGAAATGTGGAAAGTCTTGGTCTCGAAAGGCTTGGCGTCAAGGTCGACCGCGGTGCGATCGTGATCGACGGATATGGCCGCACCAATGTTCCCGGCATCTACGCCATTGGCGACGTTGCGGGTCCACCCCTGCTCGCCCACAAAGCGGAGCATGAAGGCGTCATCTGCGTCGAAGCCATCAAGGGCCTCAAGCCGCATCCCATGGACAAGCTGAAGATTCCCGGCTGCACGTATTGCGCGCCGCAGATCGCGTCGGTCGGCCTCACCGAAGCCGCCGCGAGAGAGAAAAAGCTCGATATCCGGGTCGGCCGTTTTCCGTTCATCGGCAACGGCAAGGCGATTGCGCTCGGCGAGGACCAGGGGCTCGTCAAGGTGATCTTCGACAAGGCAACCGGCCAGCTTGTGGGCGCCCACATGATAGGAGCCGAGGTCACGGAACTGATCCAGGGCTATGTGGTGGCGATGAACCTGGAAACCACCGAGGAAGAACTGATGCACACGGTCTTCCCCCATCCGACGCTGTCAGAAATGATGGGAGAGGCCGTGCTCGACGCCTATGGGCGAGTGTTGAATATGTAAGTCGCAGGGTGGGCAAGATCGCCCGCCGCAGTGGAGAAGCACTGCATCAAAAGTCGCGGGCGATTCTGCCCGCGCTATCGCGCCCGAAGATCTTTCGCCACACCGTATGACGCGCCTGACCGCGCGGGCAACGCGCCTGTGACTTTATGACGATTGGCGAGGTTGCGAACGGGGCGTGTTGCCACCCTACAGGCTATCGCGGTGCGGCTAAGTGGAACTGAGTCGCTAACACGTGGCGCCCATGATTCTTTGTCGAATGTGTCGAGAAGCCGACTGACAACATGCGCTGGGGCCGGTGACTATTAGGCGGAAGCGCTGGGGCTTTGGAGGTAAGAAGGGCCGGGGCCTGCGCCACTGGGAACATGAGGGGAGTGCAGATGGGTGCCATGCCGAGCCCCGAACAATCGAGGCTCTACGCGGGCTTGTTGCCCGCCATCGAGCTGTCAGTCGAGACGCCTATTCGCGTGGCCGACGTGGAAAATGACCGGTTGGCGAACGAGCAGCCGGCCTCCCCCGAGGGAACCTTGGGCCGCCTCGCCCACTCTGTGATCGCGTTCTACATTGGTGTAGCGGCCACCTTGGCTTGGCAGTCCTACGGCGACGAGGCCAGACAAATCGTCGCGCAATTATCCCCGCAGCTGAGTTGGTTGGCGCCGCAGGCTGCCGCTGCGCCGACTGTTCCCGACACGAACGAAGAGATATCGCGCAGCGTCGATCGCATCGTCGCCGCCAATCAAGAACAGATAGCGCGCAGCGTCGACCGGATCGTCACCGCCAGTCAAGAGCAGATCGCGCGCAGCGTCGCCCAGCTTGCGGCCGATCAGGAGCAGATGGCGCGCGAGATCATCAGACTCCAGGCCATCTCGCAATATGGCCTTTACAAAATCGCCGACCCGCCACCGCGGCCGGCTCCTTCCCCGGCGCCCAGGCCCGCGACGCGGCCGGTGCGCTGACGGCGAGATCAAGCACCTGCGCATCATCATGCCGCCATCTCCCGGTGCGCATCGGTTCCCTTCATTGCGTTGCCAGTGTTGCAGGGCGGACACGCCGCCCGCATCCTTGTCGACTGTGTCGAGAAGCAGACTGACAACGCGCGCCGGCGGCGGCGACTATCTCGATGGAAGGTCCCGGCGGGGCTCGAGCTGGCGGGGACTGACGGCTGAAGCAAGAACCGGCCCCCAAGGGGGCATCGTGAAGCGGCTGGTCCGCGTAAGTGGGAGGGTCAAGGCCAATGAGTGACGATCGCTCCACCGTTACAATTCCTCACCACGGCTTTGCCGTGATCGTGGACGCGGTCCAACGCGCGGTCCTGGACAAGGGTGCGTCCACGGCCACCCGCAAGGCTGCCTTCTCGGCCATACTGGCACTGGTCGACGCGGGATTGATCATAGGGGAGACGTCGCCTGGTTCGCCGGCGAAGGACGTCCGCGCCCCGGCGCATGTCAGCACGAGGCTGAGGCTCATGGGCTGACCTTTGCGGGGTGTTACCCGTTTGCCTCGACTCTTGCTTGAGTCCGGACTCTCGGTGCCGGCGTAGCCGTGACCCGGGGGCTCAATCGGTCTTGCGCAGACGCTTCACCAACTGAGCGCCCGAAATGCCGCCATGGTCAGGGTCTCGATCGAAGGCAAAGAGCAGAGCACGGTTATATTCGATGAATTGCTGTAGCTGACGGAGCAACGGGGCGGAAGGCAACGCGCCGCCAGACCGGCCGGGTCGCGGTGGGTCGAACGATCCCGGCGCTTCACCAAATAGAATCCAAGCCCAATCGCCTGCGCCAGTAAAACGGTCGGAAGGATTGAGCGCAACCTTGATCCGAGGCCCGTGGGCCGGATTGCCCGGTATTATCTTGATTGCGTTGGGGAGTCCCGTATCGTCCGGCCACGCCGAAACCATGTCTTCTTCCGCCTGATCTTCGAGTTCGTCCAGCAACACCGCGAGCTCGCCCGGTCTGACGCCCTTGGTGTTGATTTCGCGAAGCCACTCGATAGGTACGAGCGCTGCTGCACCGGACGACACGCCTGTCACCGTACCGGGAGGCGGAATCGGGATAAGTTCAACGAGCGGCGGATTGAGTTTCGGCGGTCGTTCATTCATAGGAACAGAGATAGCAAGCAAAGTTTGACAACGCCAGTCGGGGTGCGGCGCGGATGACGTAAAATAAAAGGCCCGGCGCGAGGCCGGGCAAGGTGTCGTCAACATTGCAATGTCGATCTTTGCCTCGTCATGCCTACTTGTCCTGGTGAGAACTTCGGGGTGACATGGCCGACAGCCTGTTTTGGAGTTGCCGCATGACCATCGCCCCTGATGCGCCACACGACCCCCCGGCAATCTCTGGCAGCCTGCCGCTGGCCGGCGTGTCGGCGCTGGGGATTGTTTTCGGAGATATTGGAACGAGCCCGCTCTACACGCTCAAGACCGTGCTTGGGCTCACCGGAGAGAACCCTGATCCTCAAGCGATTTTCGGGTCGCTGTCACTCATCATCTGGACCCTGATCGTGGTGACGACGATTAAATATGTTTCAGTCGCGATGCGCGTCGACAACGACGGCGAGGGTGGCATTCTCGCTCTCATGGCGCTCCTCGGCGTCAAGCGCGAGCGGCGGCCCATCATCGTGGCCGTAGGCTTGTTCGGCGCCGCCTTGATTTACGGCGACGGCGCGATTACGCCGGCAATCTCGGTTCTCTCGGCGCTTGAAGGATTGACGATCGCAACGCCTGTCGTTCAGCCCTACGTGGTCCCGACGGCGGTCGCCATTTTGATCGGGCTGTTCGCATTCCAGCCCCAGGGTACCTCGCGTATCGGCCGGACCTTCGGGCCGATCATGACGGTCTGGTTCCTGTGCATCGCTGTTCTGGGCGTCTGGGGGATTGCGCGGCACCCGGCGGTGCTGCTCGCGATCGATCCGCGGCACGCACTGACGTATCTATTTTCCAACGATGCTCGCAGCTTTCTGGTCCTCGGCGGCGTGTTCCTTTGCGTCACGGGGGCTGAAGCGCTTTACGCCGACATGGGCCATTTCGGGCGGCGGCCGATCCGGTTTGCCTGGACGGCCTTGGTATTTCCGAGCCTCGTCCTCAACTATGCGGGTCAAGCCGCGCTCGTTCTTCAAGGAGAGCCCAGCTCGGGCAACATCTTCTTCAGGCTTTGCCCTTCGGCCCTGCTCATTCCCCTCGTCGTGCTTGCAACCGTTGCGACGATCATTGCCAGCCAATCAATCATCACCGGCGCATTTTCGATGACGCGGCAGGCTATTCAACTCGGCTGGCTGCCGAGACTGCAGATCACCCAGACCTCGGCGGAAGGATACGGGCAGATATACGTCGGGGTCGTCAATTGGCTCTTGATGATCGTGACAGTCGGCCTCACGATCGGGTTCGGCAAGTCCGATAACCTGGCGGCAGCCTACGGCATCGCGGTCTCGGCGACCATGTTGATGACTTCGGTTCTGCTGTTCATCGCCATGCGCGAGATTTGGCGGTGGAGCGTGCCCGCAGCGGGTGCGCTTGCAGGCCTTTTCTTGATTGTGGATGCGGCTTTCTTCTCGGCCAATGTTGTGAAAATTGCCGAAGGCGGATATGTGCCGCTTCTGCTCGCGGGCTGCGTCTATTTTGTCATGGTGGTTTGGCACGTGGGAGCGGCGGCCGTATCAAGCCGCCTGCATGAGACCGTCATGCCGATCGGGAGTTTCATGGCAAAGATAGAGGAGGCGCAGGTTCCCCGCGTTCCGGGGACCGCGGTTTTCTTGACGCGCACGCAACGCGACGCCCCGCCGGTGCTGGTCTGGCACCTCAAGCACAACCGGTCGCTCCACGAACGGTTGTTCATACTGACCGTGGAGATCGAGTCTGTACCCAGGATCAGGGGCGCTGCACGGCTCACCGTCAACGAGATCGCGCCCAACTTCTGGCGTGCCCGCGCCCGCTACGGCTTCATGGAGCGCCCGGACATCCCCGCCCTGTTGCGCGAGGCGCACGGGCGCGGATGCATGATCAGCGTCGACGACGTGACGTACTATGTGGGGCATGAGACGATGGTCCATCGCGAGGATGGCCAGGCGCTGCCACATTGGTTGGAACGGCTTTTTGCATTCATGCAACGCAACTCCGTTCACGTCAGCGATTTCTTCCGTCTGCCTCCGGACGCGGTCGTAGAGATCGGCCGGCAGATTTCAATCTGAGCAGAGCCCGGCATTGACGCAACAAGACGACCTTAGATGCTGATCGCACTCACCGGCGCCACCGGCTTCATCGGTCAATACCTGCTGCAGGAGATGCCGAGGCGCGGCTACCGCATTCGCGCATTGCTGCGCCGGCCTGCTTCGATGTCGGTGCAGACCTCGAGCGCCGTGATTGGCGATCTGACCAGGCCTCAAAACATGTCGGCCGCACTCGAGGGGGTGGATGCGGTCATCCACTCGGCCGGGCTCGCCCACGCCATGTCCGGCATTCCGGAAGACGACTACCGGCTCATCAATACGGAGGCGACCGTTCGTCTCGCCCGCGCTGCGCGACGAGCTGGCGCCAAACGCTTCGTTTTTCTCTCCTCGATCCGCGCCCAGTGCGGACCGACAGCCGACGCGGTCTTGACCGAGGCGGTTGAACCGCGACCGACCGATGCCTACGGACGTTCCAAGCTCGCAGCGGAGCGCGGCCTGGCGGAACTTGACCTCGACTGGGTGTCGCTGCGGGCGGTGCTGATTTACGGGCCTGGGGTCAAAGGCAACATGGCGCAACTAGTTGAGCTCGCGCGATCGCCCTTGCCATTGCCGCTTGCGAGCCTCACGGCGCGCCGTTCGCTGCTCGCACTGGAGAACCTTTCAGCGGCCATCGAGACCGTGCTGGCAGCGCCGGGAACGCTGCGGCGAGTCTTCGTCGCCGCTGATCCGCAGGCGCTGACAATCGCGGAAATGATTGCGGCCTTGCGCAGTGGGCTCGGGCGTCAGCCCAATGTCTTTCCGCTCCCCCCGGCGCTCCTCGAAATCCTGTTCCGCGCCGCCGGCCGCGCCGAGAGATACCAGCGGCTGTCTGGCTCGCTGGTTGCCGATGCCATGGCCTTGACAAGTCTGGGATGGGCGCCCGCGCTCGCCACGCCAGCCGGACTCGCAAAGCTGATGCAGGCGAACGAGACATAAAGGCACGTCCCCAGGAACCATCCCGGACGCACCGCCTGTCGCGGCATCGGAAGCTCTCTTGCATCGGGAGCTTGTTGCGTGTGCGAAGGGCGTTTCGCGCGATGGTGAGTGCGTACGCATCTCATGTGACCTGCAACGTCACAAGCGCGGCACTTGCGCCAGGTATGTCGAGCACGATCGCGCCGCCGTCGAACTGGGCGTCCTCGCGGGCGGCGGGCGCCCAGCCGCCGTAGTCGTCGACCGCGGCGCCGCCGAGCCGTACGCCGGCGGTCGCGTCGAGCGCCGGCGCCGCGAGACGCGACACGTCGCCGTTCGCAAATCGCCGGCCCGGCTCGATCCGCATCAAAGCCGCACGGACATCCTTGTTGATCACGACGAGGCGCAGCGCGCCGTCGGCCGCACGCACCGCGTAGGCCGCGAGCGCCGCGCCCCCGGAATCAAGCCTCACCGGCACGAGATCGCCCCGCGCCTGCGCGAACATCAGCATGCCGTAGTAAAGCGGGCGCGCGGTCAGTCCGCCGCCGCGGCCGTGGGAGATCGGCGTATAGACCTTGTCCTCGCCGGCATGGAAGTTGACGCCGGCGCCACCGGCCGCCGCGATCTGGAACATCAGCTCGGCGCCCCACAGGGCGGCACCGAGCGTGTCGCTCACGCGGGGCCTGCCGCCCGCATAGACGGAGTTCGTCTCGGCGATCCGCCACGGCAGCCGATGGGCGGTCCCGATCGCCGCCATCTCGGCGAGTGTCGGAGCGATCTGGCCGGCGGAGCGCATGAGCCTTGCGAGCGTCACGGCCGGATTGCTGGCCGGACCGTCCGCATAATAGTGACGCGTCAACATCACGAGACCGGGCGCCGCGGCGTCCGCGAACGGCGCGATCCACCTGGTTTCGGCCGCCACATCGGGGCCGGCGAAGCGGGCGTCCGGCACCGCTGCCCGGATCGCCGCGTGAAACCGCTGCCATTCGTTGAGGAAGGCGGCGGTGTCGTAGGTCTTCGGCCGCACCCCCGACCAGCGGCCGAATCCGTCCGGCTCATTGCCGATCTGAAAAGCGAGAAGCTGGGGGCCGGCCGCGCGCGCCACATAGGCCGCCTCGGCGGCCGCTTCCTCAGGCGTGCCGGTGGCGAGATTGAGCCCATAGATGAGCCGCCAGCCGAGCGCGCGCAGGAAGCCGCCGAGGCGATCAATCGCAAAAGGCGTGATGACGAAATTTTCGGGCGGTGCCGGGGTGTCCTGCATCCGCCATAGCGTGCGTTCGCTGGTATTGCCGCCGATGCGCAGCACGCCCTCCGGCCCGAGCGTGCGCAACAGGCGCAGCAGCGTGCGATTGTCGGCAGTGAAGAAATCGTTCGCGGCGACGACGGCGGATTCGTAGCTCAGCCCGACGAAGTCGCGCGCGATCGTGCGGCCGGCGTCCTCATAGTCGATGCTGAGGCGCGCCATCGCCGGCCCGTCCTGTGCGGATGCCCGTCCGAGGAGCGCCGCACCGCCGCCCGCAAGGCCAAGGAGAAATCGCCGCCGGTCCATGACCTAATGGTACGCCAGATGCGGCCGAGCGCAATCCAGATCGCGGATTTGAACGGGCCAGATTCTGCCCTATCATCTTGCGGCCAATTCCACCGCTTGGAGCGAAAGGGAAGCCGACATGGAATCGATCATTTCCAATCTCTTGGCCCGCTTCGAGACGGGCTTGCTCAGCCGCCGAGAACTGGTTCACGGTCTTGCCATGCTGGCTGCCGGCAGTACGGCCGCCGCCGCCCAGGAGGACCTCGATTTCGGCGGCGCCAACATCGACCATGTCAGCATTCAAGTCGCCGATCTGCAGCGCTCTGTCGATTTCTATCAAAAAATGTTCGGGTTCTCCGTGATCAGCCAGGACCAGCCGCTCGGAATTATTCGCCTCGGCACCACCAGGACCCTCGTCTCTCTCAACCGTCAAAGCCCTGCCGGAATTGTCGATCACTTCGCGATCGGCGTTCCCCGTTTCAGCAAGGAATCCGCGGCGCGCTACTTGAAGCAGCGCAATGGGAATCCGGAAGACGACCCCTATGCCGGCTTGCATATCAAGGACCCCGACGGGATCAATGTGCAGATCTTTTCTCAGAGATGACCGGCGAAAAGCCGGCATCCAGTCGTCGCGTCGGCATGTCGGTCATCGCGTGCCAACGAGTCCGGAATGAGCAGGATCCCCCTACCCACCCCCAGCTTGCGGGAGAGTAGGGAAGGGGGGTGCACACCGGGCCGCGGCCTTCGGTGGGCACGCTTCGTTTTGCCCACCCGACGGCGCTTCCATACGACCGGAACCCGCCGAGCGCGTTCCGATGTAATCGAACCCCTCTGCGGCCTTCGACGCCAGATGCTATTTGCGACGCCGTTCGGCATCTAAGATTCGAAGCATGTCCGCAGCCGGCGCATCCCCTCCTTGATTTGCCCGGTTTCGATTCCACCATATCCCAGCACAACACCGGCCCGCGCGTTTCCATTTACGGCGAACGTTGACAGCATTTGGACAGCAACGCCAACCTCGGTCGCTCGGCGCGCGACGGTGGCAATACGTGTGACCGACGCCGTTCGCGCCAGAGCGGCAAGGTGGAGCCCCGTTGTTGACGGGATAAGTTCGAGATGATCGGCGAAATCGCGGCTGATCGCGCTCACGAGCATCTCGTGTCGCTCATGGTAAATTCTGTTGACCCTGCGGATATGGCGCGCAAATCCACCGTCATCGATAAGATGTGCGAGCGCGGTCTGGGCAAGCGTCGACGTGTGCCAATCAGTCACGAACTTTGCTTTTTGCAGAGCAGATCGCAACGATCGCGGCGCGACGAGGAAACCCAGCCGCAGGGTCGGCAGCAATGTTTTTGAGAAGGAGCCGACGTAGATCACCCGGCCCCTGGCATCAAGCGTCTGCAGGGGATCGAGCGGACGGTCCCCAAACCGGAACTCGCTGTCATAGTCATCTTCAATAATGGCCGCATTGTTTTGCTCAGCCCAGGCCAGCAATGCCTGGCGTCGTGGCATGGTCATGGCCGCGCCTAACGGATACTGATGCGACGGCGTCACATAGACGGCTCGGATTCCCCGCGACAGTGCATCGACAACGAGCCCGGAGCGATCCACGGGTACGCCGATGACGCGAATGCCGAGCGCTTTGAACAAACGCGTCGGTGGGGCATAGCCGGGATCTTCGACCGCAATCCTCTCCCGCGGCGCCAGCAGTGCCCTGGCGATGATATCCAGTGCCTGCTGTGTACCGCTCGTGATGATGACGTCGTCTGGCGAAGCCTCGACGCCGCGAGAGATGCCAATATGTCGCGCGATCGCGGCGCGCAAACCGTGGTGTCCGGCAGGGTGCTCGTAGATGCCCGCGACCAAGTCCGGTGAGCGCAGTGCCCGAGCCACGAGCCGTCGCCATGCCCTGTGGGGAAAAAGCGAAGCATCGGGAATCCCCGTGCGAAAATCGAATTCGGCAGGGCGTTCGAACGCGGTCGGAAGCGCAATCGACTCCCAAATTGCTTGCGGCTGGAGGGAGCCATCGGACCGTTTCCTCGGCGTCCGGCGTCCTCCACTCCCAAAGAACTCACTGACAAATGTTCCCGAGCCGAGGCGCGAGGTGACAAAACCCTCTCCGGCGAGTCGTTCATACGCAACGGTCACGGTCATGCGCGAGACAGTAAGCGCCCGTGCGAGATCGCGGCTGGGCGACAGGCGATCCCCGGGGCGCAGTCGTCCATCCAGGATGGCTCGCCGGATCTGGCGATAAATCTCGCCGCTGAGGTCCCTACGGCCAACTAGGCTTACATGGAACGCCATACTTGCTTTTGTTCGTGCGGTCGGGAATTGGTCTGGTGATTATTGCACGAATTGGCACTTCCGCCAGCCCGCGTTCCTGGTGTTTTGTCGTGGCACTTGGATCCTTGGATGCCAAGGGATGACCCCTGCCGTCAGGCAGGGATTCATCGGCGCGGCGACCGCGGCTTTGGGGCCGACGTTGATCGGGGCAGCAGCCGCGGCGCAGCGCCACCCGGGGTGGTCGACGTGCGGCCGGGTCGGCGAAGACAAAGATGAGCCCGGCACCCACGGTCGGAATTTTCCCCGCCTCTACGCGGTGCTGGCGCGCGAGTATTTCGGGCAACGCATCATGGGCACGGTGTTCGGCGCTGCCACCATGGTGTCGAGCATGGGCATGGCCTTCGGGCCCCTGATCGGCGGCTGGATCTACGACGCGTTCAACGCCTACGCCTGGCTGTTCATCGGCTCCGCTGCCGTGGGGCTCGGCGCCATGTTCGTGGCGCTGGTGTTACCGCCCTTGCCGCCCTTGCAGCGCGCGCGGCTGCAGCCGGCGTGAGCGGCCGCGACGCTCTTGGATGACCTTGCGGACGGGCCGTGCCGGCGGCGCACTGGCACGGGCCCCAAATCTGCGCCGAGCAGAAAATCAACCGTTGAGGAACTGCTCCGCGAAATGGCAGGCGACCTCGCGTCCGTCGACCAATCGGGCGGGAGGGCGCTCGACACGGCACCGCTCGGCCACATGGGGGCAGCGGGTCGAGAATACGCAACCTTTCGGCGGGTCGAGCGGCGACGGCAACTCGCCCTTCGGCACGCCGTGCGACGATCGCCGGCCCAATCCGGGCGTCGAGGCGAGCAGGGCCCGGGTATAGGGGTGAAGCGGCCGGCTGAAGATTTTCTGCTTCGGCCCCTGCTCCATCGCGAGGCCGAGATACATGACAAGCACGTCACGGGCGATGTGGCGCACCACGGCGAGATCGTGCGAAATGAAGAGATAGGCGAGGCCCAGTTCCTGCTGGAGATCCATGAACAGGTTCAGCACCTGCGCCTGCACCGAGACATCGAGCGCCGACACCGGCTCGTCGGCGACGACAAGCTGCGGACGCAATATCAGCGCCCGCGCAATCGCGATGCGTTGACGCTGGCCGCCGGAGAACATGTGCGGATAGCGCCCGTAATGCTCGCGGCCGAGGCCGACCTTCGCCAGCATTTCGATCGCTTGCCCGGCGCGGGCCGGTTTTGGCAGCTTGGTGTTGATGGCGAGGGGATCTTCCACAATGGCGCCGATTTTCTTGCGCGGATTGAGCGAGCCGTAGGGGTCCTGGGAAACCAGCTGGACGGTGCGGCGCAGCCTGCGCATCGCGCCGGCCGGCGGGTTGATCGCATCGACGCCGTCGAGCGCGAGGGTTCCCCCGCTAGGCTTTTCGATCAACGTTATCAAGCGCGCGAGCGTGGACTTGCCGCAGCCGGATTCGCCGACCACCGCGAGCGTCTCCCCGGCAGCAAGCGCAAACGAGATGCCGCCGACCGCCCGCAGGCGTCCCGGTTCCCTGAACAGGCCCCGCCGCACCTCGTAGGTGCGCTCCAGACCGCGGGCGGCGACAAGTGCGGTCACGGCACGCGCTTTGTGCCAGCCGGCATGCCCGCCACCTTGTTGCTGCGACCCGCCATTGGCCCCTCGCCTGCGTGAGTAGACCCGACCTATCGTAGTCGTGCAAGGCTTGGTGTCGCCGAGGCGGATCATTGGGCGGCAGCACTTGCAGCACTTGCGCGATTGAAGAATATGCGAGGCGCTTCCGACGGAAGCATGCTTGACCCATTCGAACTCGCCGGATCAGTCCGGCCTTGCGCCTGACAATTTCACCACCTTGCCCCATTTCTCGGTCTCGTCGACAACAAGCTTGGCGTAGTCGGCCGGCGAACCGCGAAGCGGCGTTGCACCCAATTCGGCCAGGCGCGCCTTCAGCTCGGGATCGGCAACGCCGGCGTTGATCTCCCGGTTGAGCTTCTCGACAATCTCGGCAGGCGTGTTCCTGGGCGCGTGGAGGCCCGTCCATAATATGCTCGCCTCGAAGCCCGGAAGGAATTCTCCCATGGTCGGGATTTCCGGCAGCGCGTGCGAACGCGTCGCGCTCGTCACTGCCAGACCGCGCAGATTGCCCGCCCTGACGTACTCGACCGATGCCGGGAGGGTGCCGATGTAAACCTGCAGGTGTCCACCGAGCAGGTCGGTGATCGCCTGGACGTCGCCGCCGCGATAGGAGACGTGTACGAGGTTGATGCGGGTCGTCATTTTGAGCAGTTCGGTGACGACGTGGGACACGCTTCCGCTGCCGGCCGACCCGTAATTGAGCTTGCCCGGATTGACCTTGGCATGGGTAATGAAATCCGGAACCGTCTTGGCCGGAAATGACGGATGGACCATCATCACGAGGGGCGTTCCGATGATGCCGGCGATTGGCGTGGTGTCGCGGATGAAATTGAAACCCAGGTTGTCGTAGAGCGTTGTGTTGATCGCGTTTACGGTGGAGGACATCAAAAGTGTGTAGCCGTCCGGGGCAGAGCGCACGAGCGCGTCGGCTGCGATGTTGGAGGCAGCGCCCGTCCGGTTCTCGACGATGAATTGCTGGCCGAGCCGCTCCGACAGCCATTGTCCCATCAGGCGAGCCACCATGTCGCCCAAGCCGCCGGCGCTAAAGCCGGTGAGCAAACGTACGGGCCGCGTTGGATAAGTTTGCGCGGATGCCAGCGACGGAATGACAGTAGCGATAGCGGCAGCGCTGCCGAGATGCAGGAACTCACGGCGGACAAGCGGCATGGAATCCTCCTTTAGCGAGTCGTGATGGCGGTCAGAGAGCGGTGGACTTGATATTCGCTTGCGCAAACCAATGGCGGCAATCCAGCGACCGACAGTGGCTAGCTGGCTTTTCGCGCCGACAGCTCCTCGGTGTCGTAGCGCCTTCTCAATTCCGCAATGGCATTGGCATCCGGGGGGCCACCGCGCGTCACCAGTTTCACAGGCTCTTCGAAGAGCCATTGACCTTGCAACTCGCATGGCGTGTCCAAGGATTTGCTGCAACTGCTCACGGCCGGTTGTGGCCCATTCTGAGATTACGGCCGCCGCCCTTTAAACGGCGGCCATCAAGGGTAGCGGTGGCCGTGCGACGTTTCACTTTTGTCCGACTTGCGGATCGCCGCCGTCGTCGCTGTGGTGAACCACGTGGTCGTACAACTTCGTCGTGAAATAGTTGTCAACAGTCCCTGCGGGCATGGCCAGCCCAAACTCCTGACGGAGATTCCAGGGGACGATCAAGTGATCGTGATCCGGTCTCGCGTTCAACGTTACACCTTCAATAGACGACGGCGCACCCAATGGTGTCTGGCCGTAGTGGCCCAGGATGCCTACAGTAGCATCACGATTGGCCGGATCGGATGCGTACGCGGCAGCCCGCAGCCACGCCGACATGAATCGCTCCATCCCATCCCGACTCTGTCCTTCAAGCCGATCGGCGCGAGCAGCCATAACGTTACCAGGATAGTTCGGGACAATGTCTCTTTGGTAGGCGACAGTGTGAAATCCGAGCGGGGCGACGTTTGCTGGTACAGGGGGCGGCCACACCGTCCCGAAGGTTTGGCGTTGTGTCATCGACGCAATCCTCGTCGCCAGCCCCCCCGCCGATACCAGCGTGTAGTCCCCCCGATTGAGGTCCATGTCGTAGTTGAGGAGCATCTTGCGCAGAACGACTGCCCATCCTGTATTGGGAGCGTCGACAGCGAGTGGGTGAAATCGCAGGGCCTCAACATTAGGAATCTCAGGACGAGCCACCAACTGAAGATTCGAGATGTTGAGATAGCCGAACGCCTTGAACGACACACCCTCGTCTGCGCTAGAAGCGATCACATCATCGAATGTTGTCAGTGCAATGTCCCACGTACCCGCCGCTAGACCGTGCATCTGAACCGTTGACGATGGCGTTATATTGATTTTGACATCCAAACCTTCATCGGCAAAGTAGCCCAATTCCGCCGCTACGGCGAGGGGAGGCCAATAAATGAAGGTGTTAACGTGCATGGGAATAGGCGTCGTTTCGTGGTCGTCTTTTTGAACCTGGATCGCCCACGCGTCGTTCGGCCGTAGCTCGAAAAGTGCCGCCGCGGCGATGCCGGTGATCATCGATAAGGCTACTATGAAGTGAGTCTTCATGGTGTTTCTCCCCTGGTGTTTGAATGCGATCTGCGTGCACATCGACACCGGCGCCAAGTGGCGGGCGCTCCTGCGCTCATCATCTTTCTCCATGACTTGGCGCTTCGTCATGCGCCGAAACCGCTACAACATGAACCCACGGCGCCGGAACGTCGTGAATTTGTTCCAAAGAAGTTGCAAAATGTTTCCGATTGGGATGCACTCAGCCAATGGGGACGATCCACCTATTCGGTCCGTTTCGCCTCGACGCGGAGGCTAAAATACTGTTTCACGGCGCCGAACCGACTGTGCTGGGCCAACGAGCAGTTTTGCTGCTTCAGCTCCTTCTGGAGCGGGCGGGAGCACCGGTTTCCAAAGATGCGCTAATCGAGACCGCATGGCCGGGACTTGCAATCGAGGACGGCAATCTGACGGTTCAGATTGCAGCATTGCGCCGGGTGTTTAATGAGGTCGCCGAAGGTGCGAGTTGGATTGAGACTCTGCCGCGCCGTGGCTACCGCTATGTTGGGCCGGTGGTCGCGACGAGCAATCCGCCAGCGGAGGCAACCCCGCCGAAGTCACCGGCGCTTGCATTGCCCGACAAGCCGTCCGTCGCGGTGCTTCCGTTTTCAAATTTGAGCGGCGATGCGGAGCAGGAATATTTCGCCGACGGCATGGTTGACGACATCATC
>WNFS01000657.1_pt1 | contig 44792 bp, 34 predicted proteins | sample 5400141 | NCBI WGS metagenome assembly WNFS01 (sample SAMN13153358, study PRJNA577476) | soil metagenome | isolation source: 60 cm saprolite under Madrone tree | place: USA:California | collected 2016-06-14
TAACTCACGCGCGCCATCTCGGAAATCGCGCGCATCGCTTTCAGCTCTTCCAGCTTGCCGCGCTCCTCCAACATCTTTTCCAGTTCAAACGAAACGTCGAAGTGATCTTCAATGCTCGCTTTGCCGCGACCGGTAACGATGATGACCGATTCAATTCCCGAGGCAACGGCTTCTTCCACCACGTACTGGATCAACGGCTTGTCGACGAGCGGCAGCATCTCTTTCGGAGACGCTTTAGTGGCAGGCAGAAAACGCGTGCCGAGACCGGCGGCTGGGAAAACAGCTTTGCGAACTTTTTGTGGCATTAAGCGACGATCCAGTAGTAGTCGTCAGATTAGCTGATAAATGAACGAGCGTATAGCAGTACAGAATACATCAGCGCTGATGGTTCTCATTGTGGCCTATTCAGAACGATGCGTTCCACGGTCGGCCAACAGGGTCGGTGCTTGCGTAACGATCACATCCATTACCCGGAAGGCCCCGCCATCAGGTAGCTCAAATGATACGCTGAGCTCATTGCCCGAGCTGACAACTACATCAGAAACTATCTCATTGATACCGCCGGGCTCAACTACGCCTTTTGATTCTGAGTTCCTCTCCAGGTCCGCCAGCGACCAAATGACGTCGCCACGTCCCGCATTCAACTTTGCATACATCAAGTAATATTTTCCCGGAGCGACCTGGAATCGTTGGCACAGCTTGCCGCCGGAGAGTGCAGACATGCCTTGACCACCAAGGATTGTCATTGCCTCGACCGGTCCGCTAACCTGCCAGTCTTGCGCGATAGATTCGTTAACGCCTCTAAAACGAAACGAGCCGTTGTGTACCACGTTGTCGTTATTGAAAAGACCGAGATCCTCCGCCCGGCGATGCTCATAGGCACAGGCCTGCACTGCCCCTCTTGAAGAGCGCACGCGGATCCCTCGTTCCTGGTCACGACGGTCTCTAACAAACAGCCGATCGCCTATTACCTGAACGTAGATCCCCTCAGCGACTACTCCCCTTTGCTCGACGACGGTCACGCCGTCTACGTCGAGTCCCTCAATGTCCGTGCGATCGTCCGTCTGGCTCCAGTTTCGATCACCCATATTGAGAGGTTCGAGCCGGCCGTCGGCGTAGTAGAGTAGATCACCACCAGGCCGGTATTCGTATGAGAGTTGCCGAAAATATTGCCGGGGATCAACGTAGTTCTGCGAGGCTGTTTCAGTCCCGCGGGTTTCAGGATCTATCGTGATCACACGTCTCTCCAACAAAGCATCGTGTAGTTGGAGCGCGCTTGCTGGTTTACCGTCAACGTCCCAGTAGCAATTGAAGGTTGGATCCTGGTACACCCAGCCGCCCATTTCGGGTATCCAAATCTCAGCGCCAGCATGCGCATCTCTGCCTAGCTGCCCGTCTCTAGCCATCATGTTCATCCCAACTGTTCGGGCAGTTAATCCCGCGGCTTCGCAAAGCGCAACGTAGATCTGCGCCAGGTTGCCGCATAAAACTGGCAGGCCCAGTCGCATTTGCACATAGGCCTGGCGAGGATCGCGCGTGGCCAGTCCAGGCGCGCCTATGCGGTTGACTACGCCCGCCAACCATCTGCGGATCCGGTTGGCACGTTGCCAAGCTGAACCGCCCGGTGCCGCGAGGCCGCCAAGTTCATGGTGAAAGAAGTTCGCATCCTCCAGACTGAGACGCGCCCGCGGAGCAATTTTCCTGGTTCGTTCCGGAATACCGGTAATGGTGTCTCCGTGGCGCTCAACAACCAACCGCGCGAGTAACTGCGGATTCAATCTCGTATCAATAATGGTGATCATCGTCTCACCTTCCGGCAGCATCACGCTGTAATCAGTTGATGTAGGTGGCGAGGCTGCCTGAATCCGCCAATATTTTTTCAGATACGGCGAAACCCAGACCCCAAAGGCGAGCGTCGCTGATAGCAGCAGCAGGAAAAGCGCTCTTGATCCAATAGTTTTTCGTTGAGGAGCGAATGATTGCTGTGAGTCTGTCATTTTGGTTAACCCTCTCAGAGCCGGCGAGTGCTCTGACTTGAAGACCTCGGTTAACTAAACTCGAACGAAGCTTCGATTTAGGTTTAATGCGCGGGTGATCACAAATTGCACAAGAATTCACTGGCAAAAGCTTTGGACGCGCGGCAGCCATTGTTAGTTGAGGAGATTCTCGGCTGCTGAGGTTAAGAGCGCCTCCATGAAAGTACCCGTTAGTGCACCCCAGCTTTCCCTGAGACAGTTTCTTGACACAGGTATCGGCGGTCGGCTAGCGTCATTCGCTGTAATAAAAGCAAGTCGTTTGCTTATCATAATTACAGGAATAGAACACACAAATGCTTGATCTTAACTACGTTCGCGACAATCTGGAGAATGTGCGAAAGGCACTTGCGACGCGCGGCGTGGCGCCTGAAAGTCTCGACGACTTTGCCGCCGCCGACGCAGAACGCCGCAGCGTGATCGCGGAATCAGACCAGCTTAATGCCGAGCGCAACGCCTCGAGCCGCGAGATTGGCGCTCTGATGAAGGCGAGCAACTCTGCCGCAGCCGAAGCGCGACGCAAGCAGGTTGGCCAACTAAAGGACCGCATTGCGGAACTCGATCGCCTGCGCGATGAGGCCGAGACGCGCGTGAGCGACCTGCTATCTTCCCTGCCAAACATTCCGCATGCAAGCGTGCCTCTTGGCAAAGATGAATCAGATAACGTTGAAGTACGTCGCTGGGGCACCAAACCGGAATTTGATTTTGAGCCGGAAGATCACGTCGACCTGGGCACCGCACTGGGAATACTTGATCTTGATCGCGCCGCGAAAATTGCAGCTTCGCGTTTTGCAATTCTCAACGGCGCCGGCGCGCGACTGGAGCGCGCTCTTGTAAACTTCATGCTTGATGTGCAAACGCGGGAACATGGCTACGCGGAAACGCTGCCGCCATTCATCGTTAATGAAAAGTCGCTATTCGGCACCGCGCAACTGCCAAAGTTTGCCGCAGATCTTTTCAAGTTACAGGACGATCGAGAACTCTATCTGGTGCCTACTGCGGAAGTTCCCGTCACCAACTATTACGCGCAGGAAATACTCGATGCGACGCAGTTGCCGATGAAGTGGGCTGCTTACACGCCGTGCTTTCGCTCGGAAGCGGGCAGCTATGGCAAAGACACGCGCGGCGTCATCCGTCAGCACCAGTTTGAAAAAGTTGAACTGGTGAAATATGCCTTGCCGGAAAATTCATACGACGAGTTGGAATCGTTAACGCGCGATGCAGAAGATATTTTGCAGCGATTGGGCATTCATTATCGCGTGGTGGCGTTGTCGACAGCCGACCTCGGCTTTGGTTCCGCGAAGACGTACGACATCGAGGTGTGGCTACCATCGCAAAATACTTTTCGCGAGATTTCTTCCTGCTCAAATTACGAAGCGTTTCAGGCGCGGCGCGCGCAGATTCGCTTTCGGCGCGCGGGTGGAGCAAAGCCCGAGTTTGTGCATACGTTGAATGGTTCTGGTTTGGCGGTGGGCCGCACCTGGATTGCGGTGCTGGAAAACTATCAACAGGCGGATGGATCGATTGCGATTCCGGATGCGCTGCGTCCTTACATGGGTGGCCTTGAAAAGATCAGCAGGCAGTAGGCAGAAGGCAGTAGGCAGAAAGCAGAAATAAAGGCGGCAGGATCAAATGAATCCTGCCGCCTTTTAAATTGAATCCGTGCTTTTCGATTTCTGCCTTCTGCCTACTGCCTTCTGCCCCCTGTCACTTGATTTCGATATCAAAAGGCATCAGCAGCATTGGGTCGCCGCTCTTCACATGGTCCATCAGCGCCATGAAGCGCAGCGCGCGGCGCGCATCTTCAGGCAGCGCCGCCATCACGGCCCGCTGTTGTGCAGCCTGAGTACGCGTTTCATCGCCTTCTTCATTGAACAGTTGCTGTAACACTGTTCGTGGATATGGAAGGATCACGCGATGCACGCCTTTGTCCTTCGGAATTTTTGCCAACTCTTTAGCAACCGCAACGGCGCGATCCAAACCGCCAAACTCGTCAACCAGCCCCCGATCTTTACCCTGGGCCCCGGTCCACACGCGTCCCTGCGCAATTGAATCGATGTACTCCGCAGTCTTGTTGCGGCCCTTCGCCACCTTGGGCACAAAGTCTTCGTAATACGTGCGCTTGATCAAGTCTTCAAATTTGGTCCGCTCTTCCGGCGTGAATTTCTCCGTCTCGCGAAACATGCCGGCTTCTTTACCGCGCAGCACGTACTCGTTTGAAATTCCCAGCCAATCGTAGAAGCCTTTAATAACCGGCTTGCCGGCAAACACGCCGATGGAGCCGGTGATGGTCGAAGGTTGCGCCACAATTTTATTGGCGCCGGCGGCGATGTAGTAACCACCCGAGGCGGCCACGTCGCTCATCGAAATCACTACCGGCTTTTTCGTTTTTGCGGACTCGATTGCATGCCAAATGATGTCGGAAGCGAGCCCTGAACCACCCGGGCTATCAACGCGAATCACGATGGCCTTGATCGATTTGTCGTCGCGCGCATCGTTGATTGCTTTGGCCAGCGTGTCTGAGCCGATTGATTGGTCGCCGGTTGGACCATCATTGGATCTTCCCGAACCAATATCGCCGGTCGCGAAAATCACTGCAATCTTTTCACCTTTATCGAGTCCCAGCGATTCCGGTTCGACCCCGGTGTATTCGGAAGCCTTCACGATCCGGAGTTCGTCCGAGTCTTTGTAACCGAGTTTGGTCTTCAGCTCTTTTTCAATTTCGTCGTGATAGGCAACGCCATCAATTAGTCCCAACTCTTTTGCTTTGGCGGCGCTGTACGGCGCATCGTCAATCAAGGCGCGCACATCTGCCGCCGGCTTGTTGCGGGCTTTCGCGATCGCGTCAACATAACGGTTGAAGAGGTCGTCCAACAACGAGTTGACGAACTCGCGATTCGCGTCCGACATGTCCTTGCGCGTAAATGTTTCGACAGCCGTTTTGTATTTTCCGATCTGGACCATGTCCGGGTAGATGCCGAGCTTGTCCAGCGAGCCGCGGAAGAACATTACGTTTGCGGCAAAACCGTTGATGAATAATTCGCCTGGAGGAGCGACATAAATTTTGTCGCAGGCGCTGGCAATGTAGTACTCCTTGTCAGTGCCGTATTCGAGGTACGCGTAAACGGGTTTGCCCGCTGAGCGAAAGTCGGCAATAGCGTCGCGAATCTCTTCGGCTTTTCCCATGCCGGCGCTGGACATGTTTATGTCGAGCAAAATCACTTTGATGCGATTGTCTACTTTGGCTTTGCTGAATTGTAGCGTCAGATTTGAGAGCGATTGATCCGTGTTCCCCAAAAACCTGCGTAGCGGATCTTCAGGCACGTAATCCGGCAGCGAACCGGCAACGCGCAGCGCCAGCACGCTGTTGTTTTCGATCCTGGGCTCGCCCCGCCGGAAAGCCGAAACCAGCACGGCCAGGCCTATTAGTACAACTAAAAATAGAACGACCACCACGCTGGTGATAATTAGAACAGTCTTACGCGTTCGCGACATTGCCATAGCATTTCCTGCCTTAAACTAAAGTAATTGGAATGATTCCTAATCGCTGTGTGAGTACGTTTGGCGGGCGAAAAAGGTTTAGAAAAGGCCAGAAGGCAGTAGGCAGAAGGCAGAAGGCAGCAAGCAAAACGCAGCAGGCACAAAGCAGAAGGCAGCAGACAGGGTCACCGTCAAACTTTCTTTCGTTTTCCGCCTTCCGCCTTCCGCTTTCTGCCTAGTGCTTACTGCCTTCTGCCTACCGCTTTTCACTATCCAGCCGCCGCCTACAACCTCATCACCGCGATAGAACACAGTCGCTTGACCGGGCGTGATGGCGCGCTGTGGTTCGTCGAAAGTAACCTGGACCCGGTTGTTCGCGAGCGGTGTAATCGTCGCCGGCGCGGCAGTGTGACGGTAACGAACGCGGACCTCGGCACGGACTCTATCGTTCGGAGAATCCAGCGCCAGCCAATTTACACCTGCCGCCTCAAAGTGCTTGCCGGCAAGTTGATCATCGTTGCCAACCACAACCCGGTTCCGCGTTGCGTCGATGGAAACAACATATAGGGGCGTGCTGCTCGCGATGCCGATGCCGCGACGTTGGCCCACGGTATAACGATGGATACCCGCATGTTGGCCGATCACTTCACCGCGCGTGTCCACAATTTCACCTTCGCCCGGCAATCGTTCTTCAGCATCTGTGGCTGCAAGATAGCGATCGATGAAGCCGGCATAGTTGCGGTCGGGCACAAAACAAATCTCCTGCGACTCGGCCTTTTCCGCCACTGCCATGCTGTGTTCACGTGCAACTTCGCGCACCTGCGCTTTTGACATTTCGCCCAAAGGAAACATCGCGCGTGACAGTTGATCCTGAGTCAGCTCCCACAAAAAGTATGACTGGTCCTTATCGAGATTGCGTCCGCGGAAGAGTCGATAGCGATTTGCGGCTTCGTCGAATTCAACCCGCGCGTAGTGACCGGTTGCTACTTTGTCGCAGCCGAGGCTCGCTGCCAGCCGATCGAGCGAAGCAAACTTCAGCCGGCTGTTGCAGGCCACGCAGGGGATCGGCGTCTCGCCGTTCAAATAACTCGAGACAAATGGCTGCACTACATCACGCTCGAAATCCTTCTCGAGATTCAACACGTAAAACGGAAAGCCTAATTCTTCCGCGACGCGGCGCGCATCGTAAACGTCGTCAAGCGAGCAACAACGCGACGGCAGCGGATCGCCGTTTTCGTCTTTGTTGATGCCACGCCGTTGATCCCAGAGCTGCATGGTGAAGCCGACCAGCTCGTGGCCCTGCTCCTTTAATAACGCCGCGGCTGCCGAGGAATCGACACCGCCTGACATTGCTACTGCTATCTTCATTGGTGCTAGTTTCAGGTTTCAAGTTCCAAGTTTCAAGTTGCCGCAAGGCCCTTGGGTTCCAAATGAGCTAAATTTGGCGGCTTTCCCTGTGAATGCTAAGATCATCACTCGCAAACTTGAAACCTGAAACTTGGAACTTGAAACTAACGGATGCCTGAACGCGCCATAGAAGAATATCGAGTTGCCGAAGAGCCGTATTACCTGCCGGTAAATGGTGAAGTCGATCTGTTTACAGCGGCCCACACGGCGCGCCTGCCGGTAATACTTAAAGGACCAACCGGCTGCGGCAAGACGCGTTTTGTCGAGCACATGGCCTGGCGGCTCGAGCGCCCGCTGATCACGGTTGCCTGTCACGAAGATTTATCGGCAACAGATCTTGTGGGAAGATTTTTGCTCGAAGGCGAAGAAACAGTTTGGCATGATGGTCCATTGACCTCGGCGGTACGCAATGGTGCGATTTGTTATCTCGATGAAGTAGTCGAAGCGCGCAAGGACACGGTCGTCATCATCCATCCCTTGACGGACCATCGCCGCCGGCTGCCGATTGAAAAGCGCGGCACCATCCTCGAGGCGCCGCCGGACTTCATGCTGGTGGTTTCTTACAACCCCGGCTATCAATCCATTCTCAAGGATCTAAAACAATCGACGCGGCAACGTTTTGTGGCCATCGATTTTGATTACCCGCCGCCGGAGCTGGAAACTGAGATCGTCGCGCGCGAGGGCGGAGTTGACGAAGGCACTGCACGCGATCTGGTGCTCATCGGGCAGAAGGTGCGCAACCTGCGCGGACATGGATTGGAAGAGGGCGTCTCGACGCGTCTACTGATTTACGCTGCGCAACTAATCACGCTAGGCATCCCACCCGTCACCGCCGCCAACGTCGCGATGTCCTCGCCCATCACCGACGATCGCGAGCTGCAACGCAGCATACGGGAGATTGTGACGACGGTGATCTAATTTTGCTTTGGATCATAGATGCAGAACGAGACCGACGATTCGAATACCTCCGCTGAACGCCAGTCGTTTCTCAAATTAACCCGCGATATTGCTGGTTTGCCGCTGGAACAATCGGCGGCCGCCCTCGAAACCGGAGCGGTGATAGCGGCCATATCGCTGCGCGCCGGTATTGAATTCCTGCGCGTCGCGCCGGAAGCCACGAAGATCCTGGAACCTGAAGAGCTGCGTGAATGGGGCGAGCTGGGCCGCCGCCTGGCGATGAGCGATGTCGAGATGGCGGTTTCTTTTTTCACCGCCGGCGTAACAGAGCTGCAAACTCTTTCTCGCGAAGCGCGCGCGTCTCTTTTTCAACTCTGTTCGCGCCAGCTTGGCCTTTCCATCGCGATTGCTCTCGAAACTTTCCGCACTGCACCCGCGCTGTCGAACAGTATTTCCGATCCAAATCTTTTGACTGCGGTGTTCGAGGTTGCGTCCGACATCGCGCGGCGCTCTGCACGTCACAGTGCGGACTTTCTAAGCAAGACTCCGGAAGTCGTGAAGCGGCGTGCGGCAAGCGGTACTCCTGACGTTTTGCAAAAAGCGATTGAGATGGCGGCCGGCTTCGCCTCACGCGCCGGGGGCATCGCGACTGATGCGTGGGCCTCGCTGCCGCACGCACTCGAAAACCTCAACAACTCTGACGCCCTCCGGTTATTGGATCAGACAATGGAGTTTCTCGAGCGCGGCGGCGGCGCGGCGTTGCAGTTGTTGTTGGCCGGCAGCGAAATTCTAAAATTATTGCCAGAGGTGTTTGACGAATGGCTCGAGTTGCTTTGGGAAGTGGCACAGCACGGCAATGCGAGTCTGGTTGCTTTTGTGCGCAGCAGCCCGCGATTTGTTCGCAGTTTCATATCGCAAACGGATCACGAGCGCGCGGTTAACCTCGCAATACGTGTGATTCGGATCACACGCAGCATCGCCGCGACTGACGGCGAAGCGGCGCTTGCATGTTTTCGTTCCAGCGCAGTCGCATTGCGCAGCGTGACCATAGAACAGTTCGAAGAATGGGCGCGGCTTGGACTTACTGCCACAAGAAAGGACGCGCGCGCGCGGCGCAGTTATTTTGCGCTGGAAACACGAGGTAGCCATGACGCGCTGCGCAGTGGTAATCAGGGACTCGCGCTGGACACGGTTTCTCACGTTCTTCGTTTGTATGTTGAGGGTCTCACCGGTAACGAAGTGGAAGTCAGCTCGCTGGCTGCGGTGCCTCTGGAAACGCGCATCGGCGATGGGCGCACTATTCATCTGCCGGCCACGATTGCGGAATTTGGCGATGATGAACTCGATTTCTGTCTTTACAAAGTGTTGGCGGCGCATGCTGCCGGACAAATTGAATTTGGAACTTATGAGCGTGGGACTACCGAGTTGCGCGCTGCTTATGTTTCGATCGGTGAAAAATATTCTGCCGATAACATTGATGCGCGCGACGCTTTTGCGATTGCGGATGAGATCGTAGGACAGACGTCCCCGTCTGTCCCTGACAGCCTTCAAGAAAAAGGGACAGGCAGGAATGCCTGTCCTACAGATGTCGACTATCGCCGCGTGCTGCAATTATTTCCTGACAAGCAACTCGCCGGCAGAATTTTTGGCACACTCGAAAATTGCCGCATCGATCGCCGTCTGAGACTGAAATATCGCGGGTTGGCGCGCGATCTGGATTTGATTCGCGAACACTTGCGCCGCAGCCGTCCTTCCGTCACTGAGCTGCCCGCGACGCTCGTTCCGTTTGAATTGCTGTTTCAAGCCACGCTGCTTGGCGGCGCTACCGACAATGCGCGGCAGTATTACGGTCAGATTGTTTCTGAGGTGGAAACTGTAACTGAACAATATTTGTCGTCGAGTGAAGCCACCGTTGGCGACAGTTTGCTGGCCACCAGTCGCGTCTATTCGTTGTTTCAAGCAGTGACACCTGCGGATGAGTCTGTTCAGCAATTGGAAACAGAGGAAAAATTTTCCGAGAATGAGGACGAGCAAGTTGCCGCTGAGAGTTTCAAGCGGATGCAGTCGCAGCAAAATCCGCAGCGGCGCGACGCGCGCGACTTATTCAACGCCTGGAACGATCCGAATAACGAAGGCGAACCTGATGAATTAGCCGGCGCCGAAGCCTGGCGCGAAGGTGAATTTCCCGAACAGGCGATTGAGGAAGGCGAAGTCGCCTACAACTACGACGAGTGGGACCGCGAGTTGACGGATCACCGTTTGGGTTGGTGCCGCGTGATTGAGAAGAAAGTGAAACACGGCGATCGCGAGTTTGTTGAGCAGACGCGCGATCGACACCGGGGCGTAATTTCTTCAATTCGTCACCAGTTTCAATTGATGAAGCCGGAAGAACTGTTGCGCGTAACCAATGAATTGGATGGCGAGGAATTTGATTTGAATGCAGTGATCGATTACGTCATCGATCGCAAAGCCGATGGCCAGCAATCGGAACGTTTGTATACGAAGCGCCTGCGACGACAACGCGATGTCGCGGTTTCGTTTCTGTTGGATCAGTCTTCATCCACCGCGCGCACCATCGGGCGTCATCCATTGCAGCCGTACACGCGGCCGGGCCGACGCATCATCGAGATTGAAAAAGAAGGACTGGTACTAATGAGCGAGGCGCTCGAAGCTGTCGGCGATACCTATTCGATTAACGGCTTCACTTCCGAAGGACGCCGCAACGTAAAGTTTTATGTGGTGAAAGATTTTGCCGAGAAGTATTCCGACGAAGTAAAACAAAGGATCGGCGGCATCAACTTTCAAAACAACACGCGGCTCGGCGCTGCCATTCGTCATGCGACGGCAAAACTTGCGAAACAAACTGCGCGCACGCGGTTGCTGATAGTTTTGTCAGACGGCCGGCCCTACGATCACGATTACGGCGACGCGCGTTACGCACGCGAAGACACACGCGAAGCTCTGCGACAAGCCAAGAACCAGGGGATCACTCCGTTTTGCATCACCATCGACCGCGAATCAGAAGCTGAGCTAAAAGATCTTTACGGAGACATTGGCTACACAATCATCGACGATGTATTGACGCTGCCGGAACGGATGCCGGGCATTTATCGCCGGCTGACAACATAAAAACAATTTGGCCGCGGATTTACGCGGATAAAGAGGGATCTGAAAAAGCAAAAAAGAGCTGAACCGTAAATACATCACAGCTTCCGCTTCTGATTGACTAACTTGTCTATTCCAATCCGCGTGTATCCGCGTTCATCTGCGGCTAATTCTTCTTTCCCCAACCACCGCCGCCGGGTGTTTCAATGCGCACGCGATCGCCGGCTGTCAATTCCCAACTTCCTTTTGATCCAATTTTGCGCGCTTTGCCATCGCTGACGATTGCAGCGCTGCCCGGCTTTCCGTCTTCACCGCCATGCAATCCATAAGGCGCATTCCTTCTTCGATCAGCAAGCAAAGACATGCGCGCCTCCGCCAATGTTTCGATTTCGCGAATCACGCCATCACCGCCGCGACGTTTTCCTTTTCCGCCTGAGCCCTTGCGAATTCTGTATTCGCGCACCCGCAAGGGATAGGCATACTCGAGCGCTTCGGCTGGAGTGTTGAGGCTGTTGGTCATGTGCGTGTGCACTGCGCTCAGCCCCGCGTGATCAGGTCGCGCGCCCATGCCGCCGGCAACAGTTTCGTAATAGGAAAACTCGTTTCCGGAGCGCGGATCGATGCCACCGATAGTCAGATTGTTCATCGTGCCCTGACTCGCAGCAGGAATTTTGTCGGGCAGACCTCTGGCCAATGCTTTGAATAACACGTCAACGATGCGCTGCGACGTTTCGACGTTTCCGCCGGCAACTGCAGCCGGATGAATGGCGTTAACAACAGTTCCTTTGGGCGCAATCACTTCGATTGGTTGCATCAACCCGGCACTTGCGGGCACGTCATCTCCGAGCAAACAACGAAAGACGTACGACACCGCGGAGACGGTGATTGCTTCGACTGCGTTGACTGGACCAGCGACTTGCGGCGCACTGCCGCTGAAATCAACTCGCGCTCGCGAACCAGTGATGCTAATTCTCACTTGAATTGGAACCGGTGCGTCGGACACGCCATCGTCGTCGAGCGCGTCAACAGCTTCGTAGTTACCGTCGGGTATCGTCGCAATTGCATGACGCATGAGCCTTGCTGAGTACTCGATCAAGTGATTCGCATAGTCAGCGGCTTCCCGTTGACCACGCCGCTCGACGATTTCAAGCAATCTCGTGGCGCCGGTTTTCAGCGAACCAATCTGCGCCTGAAAATCGCCGCGCCGCTCAGAATGACTGCGAACGTTTGCCAGAATAAGTCGCATGATGTCTTCATCCAGCGCACCGTTTTTCACCAGACGAACCGGCGGAATGCTTAAGCCTTCGCCATAGATGTCAGTCGCCAGCCCCATCGATCCGGGCGTCGCGCCACCAATGTCTGCGTGATGCGCGCGATTGGCAACGTAGAAGAGCGTCAGTGGTTCGTTGTTCGTTGTCAGTTGCCGTTTCTCCCGATCGCTCCCTTTTTTCTTCGCACCTGGTTTGCCACTGACCACTGACAACTGACTACTAACCACTGGCATCAGCAACGTCACATCCGGCAGATGCGTGCCGCCGGCGAAGGGATCGTTTAAGGCAACCACATCACCCGGTCTGAGCTCTATTGCTTTCAACACGGACGCCACCGCCATTGGCATTGAACCGAGATGCACCGGCATATGATCGCCCTGGGCAATCACTCGGCCGCGCGCGTCGAAAACCGCGCACGAATAGTCGCGCCGTTCTTTGATGTTTGGTGAAAACGCAGTGCGCCGCAGCGCGATGCCCATCTCTTCGGCCACCGAAGTGTAGAGCGCGCGATAGATTTCTAATGTGGTTGGATCAAACTGTTTCATAGTTCTAACTGACAGGACCGAGATCCCAGAGAAAAGAAAACACAACTTGATAATGCTCAGTTGGGAAGGTGGGCTTGCCCCCGCTCTTATTTTTGTAATCATTCATGAGTTTTTCCCAACCTATTGCGGGGGCAAGCCCACCTTCCCAACCTGCAAATTCATGTTACTTGAATGATCAAGTTCCCATAGCCATCAATAGCAGCAGTGGCCCCCGCTGGAATCAAGGTGGTTGCAGAGTACTCCGTCACAATGCAAGGCGCGCGCAGTCGTGCTCCCGCCGGCAATGCTTCGCGATCGTAAACCGCAACGCTGCGTTTCTTTCCCGCGAAATAAGCGGTCACATTTTTGCCTGGTTTCACAGGCCGGCTTTTGCGCTTGCTCGCGCGTCCCTGAAGCAACTTTTCAACAATGCCAAGCGAACGCAAACGCGCGCTTACTACTTCCACGATGTTCGCGGTTTGCGCATAGCCGTAGCGTTCTAGATGCGCGCGATGAAAGTGTGCGGCGATGTTTCCAGTTGTCTGCTTGATCTCCAGCTCAAACGATTGACCTTTGTAACGCAACGCGAGCGAGCGCTCGTGCCGCTGCTTTGCCGTAGGAAATCCCTCACGACGGAGAACATTGGCGGCAGCTCGCTCCAGATCGCGAAAGGCTCTCTCGAGTTTCTTATCAATACCAGCAGCAACTTCGAGCATTACTGTTTGGCTCTGGTTCTTAACTACGTCCGCGGCCAGAACTCCGATCGCGGAAAGCGCGCCCGCTGAGTTTGGCAAGATGACGCGCGGAATGCGCAGCGCTCGCGCCAGTTCGACGGCATGCAGGCCGCCGGCGCCGCCAAATGGCAGCAGAGCAAAATCACGCGGATCGTAACCACGCTCCACCGAAATCCGGCGCAGCGCGCGTTCCATGTTTGTATTTGCAACCGACAAAATGCCCTGCGCTGCTTCGACCAAGATAATTTTACGGCGCGCTTCTTTGCTCAAGTGATCGGCCAACGCGGCAATGGCTTTGCGCGCGCGCTTTTCATCAAGCACAAACTCTCCGCCCAACAAACCTGCGCCGCCAAAGTGTCCCAGAACTACATGCGCATCAGTGACGGTCGGCAACAACGAACGGCCGTAACATGCAGGACCCGGATCGGCGCCCGCTGATTGTGGTCCGACGCGCAATGATCCGCCCTCATCAACTCGGGCAATCGAGCCACCGCCGGCGCCGACCGTATGAATATCCATGACTGGAACTGCAACCGGCAGACCCGCAACCACGGCTTCGTTGGTCAGGCGAACGCCATCGCGTTCGCAGAGTGCGACATCAGTCGAGGTACCGCCCATGTCAAACGTAATTATCTTTTCAAAACGTGCCGTGCGCGCAGTTCGCAACGCGCCTACAACTCCGCCTGCCGGCCCGGACAAGATGGTGCGCACCGGCTCTGCCGCTGCCATACTTGCCGAGCTGATGCCGCCAGACGACTGCATAACACGCAAGCGCGGCGTGTTCACTTCCAAACGCCTCAAGTAATTGCCCATTGGCGGCTGTAGATACGCATTGATCGCTACGGTGGAAGTGCGTTCGAACTCGCGATACTCGGGCAGAATAACGTGTGAAATAGAGATGGGAATATTGAGAGCAGAAACAGCGCGCGCAATCTGTTGTTCGTGCTTGGGATGAACGAACGAGAAGAGCAGGCAGATCCCAATCGATTCGATCTTTTGTTTCTGCAAGTGCGCGACAAGCGCCGCCAGTTCTTTTTCATCGAGGAGCTCGAGCACCTCGCCGTTTGCGCTGACACACTCGCGCAGGCCAAAGCGCAAACGCCCGGGCACGAGCGCCGGCGGTCGCACCGCATTCAGGTTGTAAAGTTCTGGTCGAGCCTGGCGGCCGATGGCGAGGACGTCTTCGAAACCTTTGGTAGTAATCAGCGCAGTGCGCGCGCCGCGTCTTTGCAGCAACGCGTTAGTGCCAACGGTCGTTCCATGGACCACTTCAATGTTTTTGAGTTCAAGACCAGTTTTGTCGGCGACTTGCTTCAGGCCGCTGCGGATTGCGAGAGAGGGATCAGACGGAGTGGACGGGAGCTTGAAAACTTCGAGCCGGCCGTTTTGCCTAAACACAAAATCGGTAAACGTGCCGCCGGTATCGATACCGACACGCACTGTGTCCCTGAGAACATCAGGGCGCAGCTTGCGGCGTGTGTTGCCCATTTAAGCGAAGCACAGATTTGGTCAAATTGAAATTATGGCGCTTGTCACTATATTCGCAAGCAAAAATGTTGACAAGAAACGCCGCGTGACTTATATAGCCTGCGCCACTATCCGAAAGAATTTGCTTGGCCCAAAACCAAAGGAAGTTCCACAAGAAGTCTGAACAACAATTTGTTAGAACCCCGGAGGCCCCAAATGAAACAGAGTTCGTTGATAACTTGCCTGCTAGCGCTCGCGCTGCTCGTCGCGTGCGTACTCGGTTGTAATCGCTCCGGAGCCGGCCCGGAAAAAAACGAGGCCAACGCAAACAGAAAAACCGCACTGGCGGATGCGCCTCCTGCTGATATCGCGGGTGAATATGCAGTAACCGGCTCAAACGAAAATGGTAGTCCTTATAAGGGAACTCTCGCAGTAATCAAACACGGCGACGTTTATCAATTTCGCTGGAACGCGGGCAAACAATACGACGGCATCGGTGTGCCCAACGCCAACATCGTCGCCGTAGCTTTCACCAGCGGTGTCAATGGCAAAGGCTGCGGAGTTGTAAGTTATCAATTGCTGGATGACGGTACGCTCGACGGCAAGTGGGGCTATTGGGGAGTGGATGAAAGCGGCACTGAAAGGGCGACGCGGAACAGCGGCTCTGGTCTGCCAGGCACCTATGATGTTACCGGAACAAACCCCAGCCGCGCCGGCTACAAGGGAACGATGACCGTTGACTCGAAGGGCGGCGGTTACACTTTCGTATGGAGCAACGGCAGCACGGGTTTTGGGCTAAAACACGGAAGGACAGTTAACGTCGGCATAGGTGGGTCGCGCTGTGCTTTCATGGCTTACGATGTGAAGTCGGACGGAACCCTCGACGGTGTTTGGGCCAGTTACGGCAGCGACCATACCGGCAAAGAGCTAGCGACGAAGAAGTAAGAGGTGGGACTCAACGCCAATTGCTGACCGCGTCAACTTTAACCTACTGAAGGAGCACTAGATGAAAAAGCAAGCCGGCTGGATTACCTTGATTGGTTTGACCCTCGTTGACGTAGGCTTTGGCGGCTCGCAATGTTCGTAGGTTGCTTATGAGATCAAACCCGGCGTGTTGGACGGTGTCTGGGGAGGTTATGGATCTCCAAACATAGGAGCGGAAAAAGCGGTAAAGCAGAGATAGGTTTCGCGCAAATTTTGGCCCAACAAAACTTCGCACAAAAACTATTCAAGCAGTTTGAGATGCGACCAGAAAGCGTCGTCGTGCCGGAACTCTAACTTGTCGTGGGTCGACGAATACAGAACCGGGAGCGGTAGCGACCGGGTCGTGGACTCAACCTACTTTGAAACGCGCCTTATTCACTTGTCACTAAATTGAGTGGAGGACCCGGTCGCTACCGCTCCCGGTTCTGTATTCGTCGGCCCACAGACTTAGTGCGTTTATGACGTCTGTGCAGCAACCCAACAACCGCTCTGGTTGGAAGCGCGCGCCGCGTCGAGCACCAGTTGCACGCGATAACCATCCGCAAACGTCGCGGCGCCTTCTACCTTATTGGAACCGTTGCGCAAAGCCTCGACAATCTTGCAGGAGAATGCAGTGAAGCCACGCGACCAACTCCCGTCGCGCATGCCTGGAGCGATGGGATCCTGATCGACTTTGACCGGTCGCCACGCTCCGGAGCCGGCAGGCGAATGCCAAAGCTCGCCGCTTTCCTCAACCATCAACGCGCCTGTGCTGCCGTAAACTTCAAACCGATTTTCATACTTGCCCGATTCCACCACTGAAAGCGACGCTGTTCCTGTTACATTCGCGCCCAACTCCGAATCAACAAAGCGCAGCATGAGCTTCGCATCATCATCAGAAGTAACGCGCCGCATTCCGCCGCCGCTTTTGTCAGGGCGCTCGGCAACATGAGTTGATAACAGAGCAGACACTTCACTCACCCCCACTTCCAGCAGCCAGTGAAAAGAATCTACAGCGTGCGAACCAATCGCGCCCAGCGTACCGCCACCCATTTGTTCATCCGACCACCAATCCCAGGGACGATCCAATGCGGCGCGATAGTCGGAACGAAAAACATAATTACAGTGACGCACGTTGCCAATGGCGCCGCTGTGGACCATGGCGCGCATCGTGTGGCGGTTACTCAAGAACCGTAACTCGTGGTCAATCAAAGCAAGAACATTCGCTTGCTGCGCGTGCTCGGTCATCTGCTTCGCTTCTGCGGCAGTCATCGCCATTGGTTTTTCGCAAAGCACAGCCTTGCCGTGTGCGAGCGCAGCCAGCGTGATCTCCAGGTGCGTCGCCGGCGGCGTAACTACGCTGACGAGATCAATATCATCTCGGCGGACTAATTCCTGCCAATCGTTTGCGACGTGCTCGATGCCGAATTCTGTCGCGACCTTCTCCGCGTTTTCACGGTGCCCGCTTGCAATCGATACGACGCGCGCGTCTTTACAGTTTTTGAATCCGGGAATCTGCGTCGTGCGCGCAAAGCCAGCGCCGACAATACCTATGCCTATTGTTTTTCCGTTAGCCACTTTTTCGATCTCGAATTCTGTCTCGAATTATTTTCGTACTTGTTTTTCGCAGTCTGCTCACCGCCTTCTGCTTACTGCCTTCTGCTTACTGATAGTGGTGCCCCCGCAGGGATTCGAACCCCGAACCAACAGATTATGAGACGGTTTGAGGGGCATCAACAAGGCGCGACGAAGTGAGATGAAGCCGTATTTACCGAATCCGCAGCCGTCAAAGTAAGGTACATCTTGCCACGTCTGAGCACACGATCGCGCGATTTTCACGCCATCGAGAGTCTTGGTCAAGGTTACGGTTAACACCTGGCGATGCCGTCGGATGCTCGATCTGCAAGACTGAGATTAGAGGTGTTTCGGAGTTAATGCTTCAAAGGCTGTTGTCCTTTAATCATTACAGATCAGGACCGCTGACACACTGTGTACTGCCTGCGGTGTGCTGCGTGTGCTACGGTGAGACCTGCGTCTTCGTGGAAGGCACACAGAGCAGTTGAGTGGTGGTCAGAGTAAACGTATCGGTCTCAAACTGGTTCTGGATAGGCACCTGCCTCGAGGTCGTCGACTGCGGCAGCCTGATGTTGTAGCACACCTGGTGCGCCGCCGCGTTTTGGATGCGTGTCGTCCTGTTTCCAATAGTTTTCGCCACCGGATTGCAGAACAGCGCAGGTTTCTCCACGACAACGTCCTGACTCTGGAACTGATCAGTCAGCGAGACATCCTTTTCCAGCGACGGGCCAGAGACCGGATAGCACAGGTAATGGTCGAGCCTCGTCGGGAATCGAAGGGCGTCTTTTTGCGTGGGGAGCATGAGGATCGTAGCTTTATCAACTGTGAGCTGCTGCGCGCCGAATTGGTTGGTGGCGGTCAACGTCCGAGGGGTTGGCAGCGGGGCTGACGTCAGCAGGTTGTACATTGTGAGATGGTTGTTCAGGTCCACAATTGGCGTCACGACCGTCCCAACGGTCTTTTGCGCCGGGTTGCAGAATTGGAGCGGCTCGCCCACTGACACAGTCGCTGTTTGAAACTGGTCCTCGAGGGTCACGGTCGGTGGCGCCTGCGGAGTCTGCGAGCTAACGATGTAGCACCAGAAGTGGTCCAGTTTGAGAGATTTCCCCTTTCCGGGACCCGGACCGCGCGCGCCCACGTATAGGGCGGTGCCTGCCAAGATGAGCCCGAGTATCGTGTAGGTAGCCAAGCCCTGGATGCGATGTGAACGGAGCTTCATGAGCGACTCCTTTCTGACAGGATGCTTAGGTGATAGATGCTTACGGGGGTGCGGCCACTATAGTAGCGGTAAGGTGGGCCGTCAACAGGCGAATTACCTGACAATCTCATAAATCTGTCACAGAATTACGACACCATCAACTGCCGAGATTGCCTTGCATTCGGTCATTTGTAAGATTTAACGCGTGAGCTTTTTCTCAGCGCGAGCCGCTCTGTAACATGCCGCTTAACCCGACCTATCTAAGTGAGATGCCGACTCCCGCCAGGATCTTAAGCGAGATCAAAGGCAAGGACGTCGAGGACACGATTGAGCGTCAAATGGGAGCGTTCATGGCGCTGAACAAAATGATTGACGACATGGCCTATGGACTCGAACACCGCTTCATGCCCAATCGAGCCGCGCCTGATGAGAACCGCATTAAGGACATCTATGGATACGCTTACGCACATCTTTGGCATAAAGCGGTTAATTAGGAACTGCATAAATATGATCACGATTGGGACCTGTTTTTCGAGATGATGGACAGAACCGAACGCCGTCGTACCCGGCCTCCATTCGCTACCCTCTTGCCTTAGCTGATGCGCGGGTGAAGCGACACGACATGGCTGGCGCGGCGAGAGCAAAGTACCCTACAATTATCGCTCTTCGAAGAATGTCGCGCTCTGAAGAATAATGGCCGCTTTCTTCGAAACTACTAAAGATGAACTCCCCCAAATGACCCCTTGGCGAGTGCAGCGCGCAAAAAGCTTGGCCGGTACGAAATCTCTTCCCAACTGGGCGCGGGTGGAATGGGCGAGGTGTATTTGGCGCGTGACACCAAGCTTGACCGCAAAGTCGCTCTGAAAATTTTGCCTGCCGATGTTGGAAGCCAAGATCGCATTCGCCGGTTCGTACAAGAAGCAAAAGCCGCTTCAGCACTGAACCACCCAAATATTCTTACTATTTACGAAATCGATGAAATAGATTCAGAGCATTTCATTGTGACCGAATTCATCGAAGGGCAGACGCTGCGCAAGCGAATAAATTTAGCGCCGCTTGAGTCTGGCCAGGCGATCGATATCGGAATCCAAGTCGCCAGTGCACTTTGTGCTACTCACGCCGTCGGAATTGTCCATCGTGACGTCAAACCCGAGAACATCATGCTTCGCCGCGATGGCATTGTGAAAGTTCTTGACTTTGGTCTAGCCAAACTCTCTCGTGACTTGCCGGCAGCTCGCGCGGTCTCGGAAGCTCCAACGCAAGCTTTCCTGAAAACTGAGCCAGGAATGATTCTTGGCACTGCTCAATACATGTCACCCGAACAGGCCAGAGGACTTGATGTAGATGCACGCACGGACATTTAGAATATGAATTCGGAGAATGACAGCGACTACTTCTGCGCCGGTATTACTGAGGATATCATCACAGACCTCTCAAAGATAAATCACTTAAAAGTGGTTCCGCGGACTGACGTCCTTCCTTTTCGTAATAAGGGGGTAAACACACGGCAGGTTGGTGAAGCGCTTCGCGTAAATTACATCCTCGAGGGCAGTGTTCGGACAGCGGGTAAAAGGATCCGGATCACCGCACAACTCATCAACACTCGAGACGGTTATCAGCTTTGGGCTGAACGGTTCGACAGTTTTGTCGAAGACATATTTGATTTGCAAAATGAAGTCTCTCATAAGATCGCCGATGCCCTGAAGATCTCCCTAACGGATTCGGAGAGACAATTGCTGGCAAAGAAACCCACAGATGATCTGAGAGCTTATGATTTATACCTGCAGGGCAGAGAGCTCTTGTGTCTAAAAGGAAAGAGGAATACTGAGAATGCGATCCAAAAGTTTGAGAATGCTGTAGCTATCGACCCCAATTTTGCGTCTTCGTATGCAGGACTAGCCGAGGCATATTCTCAAATGTACGAATGGTACGATGGCAATCCTCTTTGGTTGGGCAAAGTAATCGAGACGAACCAGAGAGCTCTGACGCTCGATCCTGACTTATTAGAAGCTCAGTTTGGCATTGCGATGGTCTATTTCCATCACAGAAGGTTTGCCGAATCGATGCGGACGATCGAGGACATTCTCAAAAAGGATTCTCAGTTCCACCCTGGTTACCTCCGACTTGGAATGATTGCAGACTTGTCGGGTGACCTTGATAGCGCATTAAAGTATTATCGTCGGGCTACCGAGTTAAAGCCTTACGACGAAGATTCCTGGAGGTTTCTTGCTGATGTTCATCGAAAACTGGCAAACATCGAAGCCGCCGAAGTAGCAGCGCTAAAGGTTATAGAGGTAACTTCACGAAAGCTCGAGGCCAGTCTCGATGACATCACCGTGATGAGCAGACTTGCCGAGGCTTATGCCAGGTTCGGAAGTAAGGAAGAAGCACATGCAACGCTCAAACGAGTCTTTGAGCTGGAGCCAAATGACGGGTTGGCAGTATACAACTGTTCCTGTGCTTATGCCCTTCTCGGGGAAAAACGCCCCGCCCTGATTTCACTTCGGCGCGCTTTCGAGAGTGGGTTCAGGACAGTAGCTCACTGGGCCAAAACTGACAGCGCTTTCGATTCGATGCACAGTGATGTGGAGTTCCAGCAATTGATTGCTGAGTTACAGTAAAGGCCTGGTACTTTGAGCTTGGTACTTTGTACTTTGCGCTTTGAATTCAAATCGGACGACTGTTGGTGTTAAGTTTCAAGCACCAAGTTCAAAGCAAAAAGTACAAAGTACCAAGCAGCAATACACAAGCTATTATGGAGAATGTAAATGCCAAAATACGTTATTGAGCGGATCGTGCCTGGGGCCAGTAAAATGTCGGCTTCTGACTTAAAAACTCTCTCCGTGAGATCCTGCAATGTGCTGAATCAGATCGGACCTCAGATTCAGTGGGTTCACAGCTATGTCACTGACAACAAGATCTATTGTATCTACATCGCTGCGAACGAGGAGCTCGTGCATGAGCATGCTCGTCTCGGTGGATTCCCAGCGAATCATGTCAGCCAGATCAAAACCATCATCGACCCGACGACCTCTGAGGATGAGTAAAATGGATCTTCGATCAATCCAGAAACCCCTGAAAGAAAAATACCGCAGCGATCCGACTAGTTCGCGTATCACTCTTAGAGCTCAGGGTGCCCAATCTGGTTCTCCGATCGCCTGCTCGGTCGAAGTTGGTCAGAAGATATTTGCGGCGCAAGCTCATAGTGGCGTGGGAGGATCGGGGACGGCTGCTTGTTCCGGAGACCTTCTGCTGGGAGCGCTCGCGGCTTGTGCTCAGCTCACTTGCCAACTCGTCGCGGCCGCGATGGGAATACCGATCGTGCATATTAGAGTCGATGTGGAAGGGGAGATGGATCTGCGTGGCACGCTGGGAATTTCAAAGGACGTGCCCGTTGGTTTTCAGAACATTCACGCCCGGTTCGATATAAATGCGCCACAGGCTACGCCGGAGCAATTGGCTGCGTTGAAAGAGAAAACCGAGCAGTACTGTGTTGTTATGCAAACCCTGGTGCAACCTCCGACAATAAGAACGAGCTGGGTTTAGCTAGCGTGCGTAAACCTGTGTCTTGAAAAAAGAACTCAGTTCTATACCAAGTTGGCTGATTCAGTTTTGATCTTCCATGCTTTCGCAAAGAAGACTCAGAAGACACCGCCGCAGGAGATTGCCTTAGCGCCGAAGAGAATCAAAGAGATGTTCAATGAAGAAAGTTAGATCAGTGGCCGCCCGCAACGCCGGAGAGCTCGCAAAGGTGTTGGGCCTGGCACCCGCGGTGGGAGTGGAAATCGAGTTGCGCGGCGAGCTGAACGATAAAATCATCGAGGTTGTAGCCAAGTAGGGATTGACACATTCCGACGTGGCGCGACTCGCTCACACGTCACGCCCTCGCGTGACCGCCATTCTGAACCGTAACACCCACGACATTTCAACGGACCTCATGCTGCGTGTATTGGCCTCGTTAGGCGTGCAAGCGAAACTCCAATTCAAGAGCGCCGCCTAACCAGTTCCTGGTCCCTAGTCTCCCAAACTCGAGTGGTGTGTCAGGTTACTCGGCAGTCCCAAGGCCGATCTTCGGCATCATCGCAAAAGACGGTTTGCGAGGGGTTGAGGTTCTATCAATCCACGTCAAAGTTGACTACATCTTGCCGCCAGGGTACATGATCGCGCCATTTTCAGGCGATCCGCAGTTTTGGTCGCTTACATGTGCCAACCCGAAGCGTTGGCCTGACTACTTGAGCTGCTAAGTCGTTCAGACTTAGCATGCAACGCAGCCGAAACTCGGAAGGAGGCAAAATGAAAACTAACAAAGCGGTTATGACCCTGCTGGTTACATCAGCTCTCTGGCTTGCTTTGGTTCTTGGCTGTTCCTATTTGAAAAAGGGAACAACGTCGCCTTCGTCGTCAGGCGGAGCAGCAACTGGTTCAAAAGATTACTTCCCCCTTCGCGTGGGAGATACGTGGAAGTACAGATCTACAACCGCGGACGGCAAGCAGTCTGAGTTCAGTATCAAAGTTCTGAACGAAGAAAAGGAGAACGGCAACACGCTCTATCTCGTCGAGACCGTTTCAACTTTCCAGCCTATTCACGATTGGTATTCGAAGCCCCGTGGGTGGGTTCTGATGCACCGTCAGGAGTACGTGAAGGCCGGGAACAAGGCCGAATACGATCCCACTAAGCAGTTCCTGAAGAATCCACTCACGAGTGGCGATTCATGGCATTGGAAGGGCAGAGGAATGATGGGTCTGGAGATAGACGAATCAAATGACGTGTCGGGGCCCGAAACCGTGTCAGTGCCGGCCGGTAAGTTTGAGGCGATGAAGGTACTGACAAAAGTGGTCCAGGGAGGCGCGCCGGTGACGAAGACCTACTGGTACGCACCCGGCGTCGGTTTGGTCAAGTCAATGACCGATACCGGCTCGGTGAAATCAACTACGGAACTGCTTGAGTACAGTGCTCAGAGATAAACACTCTTAGACATTGAGCCGATCAGAGTCGCTTTTTGGTGCCCCCGCAGGGATTCGAACCCCGAACCAACAGATTATGAGTCTGCTGCTCTAACCGTTGAGCTACAGGGGCACAAGAACTTACGAGCGGTCAGAGTCGGAGTGTAGCGGAATTTGTAGCGACTCCGCGTCGTTTTCCGCTTTTTTTGCCGCCCTCTGGTTCAGATTGGCGAAACGTTCAAAGGCGCGTTCCTGGCCTTCCGGTGTCGGGTGAATGTAGCGCTCGGAAATCGTCACGCTGCTATGCCCAGCGACCTTCTTAATCGTGAAGGTGTCTGCGCCAGCTTCACCGAACCTCGTCAAAAAAGTGTGACGTAGCGAGTGTATCACGCAGTCTTTCGGAAGCTGCAAATCACCACTAAGCTTCTTGTGGAGATGGTCGAGTGACGTCACTAAGTACGGTTTGCCGGCGTAATTGGCGAAGACATACTCCGACTTGCTCTCCAGCGATCGGCTCACCCGCATCTCTTGAGCAACCGGCGTTAGGCTTACATGTCGGCGCGCATTCTTGGATTTCCCTTCGCGGACAAAAAGATGGCCTAGCTTCTTACCGTTAGCTGCATCAAAAGACTCCTGCTCAGTAAACTGAGCGTTTAAATCGATATGGCGATTCCGTTCACGGCCATAAAATTCGTGATCCTTTGGATCGTGAGACGTAGACGAGTAGGGGACATTTGTAAATGTTCGTCCAATGTACCAGCTCAATACCACAATGAAACTCCTTAGTTGCTCAATTAATCTTGCGTTGGCGCTGGTTGAATAGTAGTTTGGGCTTATTCGCTTTGTTACAAGAAACTTATTAGCGGTACCCACGTCTATTCCGTTGGCCAGCTGCTGAGCTGGACCAGACGCAGTTAAATGCAAGGAACACTTACACCAATGAAACGTCCCGCGATTGTAGCAGTGAGTGGCTTTAGCTCTGAGGTGGGAAAGACCACGCTCATGTGCGATCTGCTGCATGCTTTTCCTGGATGGGAGGCAATCAAGGTGACGCGCGGGCATTACCGATCGTGCGGCAGAGATCCCCATTCTTGTTGTGTAAGCGATCTGTTGAGTGATGAGCCAGTGATTCGTTCAGGCCGTGATCAGAATTACGCAATCGGCAAAGACACGGGCCGCTATTGGGACGCGGGCGCCGCAAATGTTCACTGGGTGATCGTAACTGATGCGCAGATCGAACAAGGAATCAAGGAAGCTATTGAACGCGTGGCCGCGCCTGGGGTGTTTATCGAAGGCAACAGCATTTTGGATTTCATTAAGGCTGATTTTGTACTGATGGTTTCCAGAGCCAGCGGCGGAAAGGTAAAAAGCTCGGCACGTCAGGCGCTTACGCATTCTTCGGCGATTTATCTTTCCAACATTACAGAGGAAGGAACCGACGCACGGGAAAAGTTTGCTCGCTGGCGTAAGCAGTCAGGTATGGATGGGCTTATCGATGACCTCCCGATCTATACGCGAGCGGATTTGCCGGCGCTAATCGCGTTAGTGCAAAAGACATGTTTGAATGCCGACCTCATGGCACGCGCGGCTATTGTAACTTCAGGAGAAACACCTTTACCGAGTTGACGATGACTGTGACGACTGAATCCTGGGATACCCGCATACATCGTGCTGAGGAACTCGCCCGCAAGTCAGATGCAACCAGCGAAATCCTGACGTTTTACGCAAAGCTGCTCCAATCTCAAAAAGAGGTCGACGAATTCCTACGCAGTCGCCGAGGCTGGCTTCCTTCAGGTTCTCTGGCTGAGGATCTTTCGGTAGTCAGAGAAACTTTTCCTGTCGTCTTGCGCACAGTTGAGGTGAATGGGCCGGCGCCACTTGCAGAGGAGGCGCGCACTCTCATTGCCGCAGCTAGCGGAACGCTTGATGAGATGCTTTTGGAGTATTGGCGCAGTCCTTCCGATACACAGTTCTTTTCGAAAGCGTTCTTGCAGCCCTATGCGCGCTGGTTAGCGGAGTCAGGCGGGTACCCATCGGATAGGTCGTTTGAAACCAATGAAAGGCGCTGTCCATTCTGCGGTGGTTTGCCGCAAGTGAGCTTTCTTCAGATCAGAGAAGCGACTTCAGAAAGCGGCAACCGAGACCTCGTCTGCGCAACCTGTACGCTCAACTGGTCGTTCAGACGGGTTGCCTGCGCACATTGTGGTGAAGAGAGCCCGACGAAACTCGGTTATTTTCACACGCCAGAATACGACCATATTAGGATCGAAGCTTGTGATACCTGCAAGCACTACATCAAAGGCGTAGACCTGACGCGATTCGGTTTTGCTGTTCCGTTGATAGACGAAGTGGCGGCGGCGGCGCTCGATGTTTGGTCACACGAACATGGCTATACGAAAATTGAGTTGAATCTGGTGGGTTTATAGAATTGCTCACTAAAGATAATGCCACCCCGTTTAGACTTATCAGTTTATTTCCCCAGCGCAGTTTCTAGCCAAAATCTGTTTTAGCCGGTCAGCTAAAATCAAGGTTGACATTATGTACTCACTAGCCCTAATCTTCCGGGTTAGATTCCCCTACTGCATTGAACCGGAGATGAGAAAGTGAGCCGCATGTCCCCGCTCACAGACATCTATCCGTTATTCCATCCGGCCAGTAGCGAACGCTACTCTTCTGCGGCGTGCTGCGCAATTTACACCAGCGTTCCCTCAGCGTTTCCTAATCATAAATCACATTTCTGGCTATGTTTGGGAGGTAGTTATGGATGTTTCCAGAAGGATCTTTCTTAAGACGACCGTGATTGGAGGGGCCGGGCTTACTGCTTTCGGCTTCAGTCTTGCGCCAGTTTACGCCCAGACACAAGGATTGAAGATCGCCCGCACGACGGAGACACGTAGCACGTGTCCCTACTGTTCGGTGAGCTGCGGCGTAATCATTCACACTCTTGGGGACAAAGCCAAGAACGCCACGCCGCAGGTCGTGCACGTCGAGGGCGATCCCGATCATCCGATCAATCGTGGCACGCTTTGTCCCAAAGGTGCTTCGCTTGAACAGGACATTCTTAATGATCGCCGCTTGCTGAAAGCCCAGGTGCGGCGGCCCGGCGGCACCGATTGGGAAGACATCTCGTGGGACGATGCCTTCAACGAGATCGCACGCTGGGTGAAGAAGACTCGCGACGCGACGTTTGTCGAAAAGGACAAGAACGGCGCGACCGTAAACCGCTGCGAAGGCATCGGCTGGACCGGCGGCTGCACCGACACTAACGAGCTGAATTTTTTGGCCGTCAAGACAATGCGCAGCCTGGGGGTCTGCTATTTCGAAACGCAGGCCCGGGTTTGACACGCGCCCACGGTCTCCAGTTTGGGGCCCACCTTCGGACGCGGCGCAATGACCAATGGCTGGATCGACATGAAGAACACCGACATGATGTTGATCATGGGCGGTAATCCGGCCGAGAACCATCCATGCGGCTTCAAGTGGCCGATTGAAGCTAAGAAGACACGCAACGCGAAAATGATCGTCATCGATCCGCGCTTCACACGCACGGCCGCGGTTGCGGATCTCTTTGTGCAGATTCGTGCGGGAACGGATATCGCCTGTCTCGGGGGTCTGATTAATTACGCCATCCAGAACAACCGGATCGCTAAAGACTATATCGTCAATTACACAAATGCGTCCTTCATCGTAAAAGAAGGATTCAAGCTTCCGGAAGACGGATTGTTCTCGGGCTTTGATGGACAGAACTACGATAAGTCAACCTGGAACTACGAAGAAGGCGGGAATGTTGGACCGAAAGCGGAAACCTCGGCAGCCGCTGCTGCCACCGCTCCCGGCAAAGGCGCGACAAGCTCCGCGACCGCGCAGCCTGCGACGGCGAAGCCTTCGACGCCGACAATAAGCGGCCAAGGCGGGTCTCAGACGGCTGGTTCCGCTGCAGCGGCGGCGCAAAGTGCGCCGAAGCCGCCTCCCTCGCTTCCCCCGAACGTAGCTTACGACCTTTCACTGCAACATCCTCGGTGCGTTTTCCTGTTACTCAAGAAGCAATACTCGCGTTACACACCCGAGATGGTCGAGCGCATCACGGGTATGCCGAAAGACCAGTTCTTGAAAGCCGCCGACCTGTTTACGTCCGTCCGTAAGGATGGAAACATGAAGAAGGTCGGGACGATCATTTACGCCGTCGGTTGGACGCAGCACACCTCGGGCACGCAGACCATCCGCACCGCCGCGATGCTGCAGCTCCTGCTCGGGAACATCGGACGCGCCGGCGGCGGAATGAATGCCCTGCGCGGCCACTCAAACATTCAAGGGGCGACCGACATGGGCGGCGTCTATGAAATCTTTCCGGGTTATTTGAAGATGTTGGCTCCGACGGATGTTGACCTCGCGACCTATTTGAAGCGCACGACGCCGACTTCGTCTAAGCCCGCGGAATGGGATTCATACAACTACTGGTCCAACACGCCCAAGTTCATGGTGTCGTTTCTGAAATCGCTTTACGGCGACGCCGCGAAAAAGGAAAACGACTGGGCCTTTAACTATCTGCCAAAGATCGATCGCAAATATTCATGGGTCGAACTCTGGGACCACATGTACTCGGGCGACGTCAAGGGTCTCTTTGCATTTGGCATGAATGGCGTAGCGATCGGTCCGAACACCAGGAAGAACATCGAAGCGCTGAAGAAGGCCGATTGGCTGGTCGTCTGCGAGCTCTATCCAGAAGAGACGGCGGAATTCTGGAAATCACCCGGCATTTCGAAAGACGATATGAAGAAGATCAATACGACCGTCTATCGTCTGCCCGGCGCCGGCTTTGCCGAAAAGGACGGCACGTTTGTGAACTCTGCGCGGTGGTTGCAATGGAAGTACGTGGCCGTCCCGCCGCCGGGGCAGGCCAAGGTAGATCAGGAGATTCTGGCGCGAATCTTTCTCAAAGTGCGCGACTTGTACAAAACCGAAGGCGGCAAGTTCCCCGATCCGATTCTGAATCTCACCTGGTCTTACACGACGCCGCAAAATCCGTCGTTCTCGGAAGTGGCGAAAGAGATCAACGGCAAGGCGCTCGCCGACCTGACTGATGAAAAGCTCTTCCCTGGTCAGACGATCAAGGCCGGACAGCAAGTACCGGGTTTTGCCTGGTTGCGTGACGATGGCACAACCGCGTGTGGCAACTGGCTCTATGCGGGTTCATGGACCGAGGCCGGCGCGCAAACGCAGCGGCGCGGGACTGACGATCCCTCCGGACTGGGTGTCTATCAGAACTGGGCCTGGTCATGGCCCGCGAACCGCCGCGTCATGTACAACCGAGCTTCCTGTGATCCGTCTGGCAAACCTTGGGACATGGAACGGCGGCAGGTTTGGTGGAGCGAAGCGCAACAGAAGTGGGTGGGTAACGATGTGCCCGACTTCAAGGCGGATTCGAAACCCTCTGATCACATGGGCCCATTCATCATGAATCCCGAGGGCGTGGGCCGCATCTTTGCGCCGCTGGCCGCCTTCGCCGATGGGCCATTCCCGGAGCATTACGAACCCACGGAGAGCCCAATCGCCAATCCGCTGCATCCGAAGCAGTCGAACAATCCGGTGGCGAAGAAATTCAAGTCGGACCTCGACAAGTTTGGCACGCCTGAGCAAGGTTTCAATGTCGTCTGCACGACCTATCGGCTCACCGAGCATTACCACTACTGGACTAAGAACAATCCCATGAACGTGCAGCTTGTGCCTGAGCCTTTTGTCGAAGTGCCGGCACAGCTTGCCGATGAAATGGGAATTCATGGCGGCGAGAAAATCAAGATCAGCAGTGCTCGCGGCCAGTACATCGCCAAGGCGATGGTCACTAAGCGCATCAAGCCGATGATGATCGACGGCAAGAAGACCTATCAGATCGGCATTCCCATTCACTGGGGCTATCGCGGCATCAAGGAGGACGAAGGTAAGACGGCGCTTGATCCGGTTAACCAGCTTTCGCCCGCCGCAATCGATCCCAACGCATACACGCCTGAGTACAAGGGCTTCCTGGTCAAGATCGAGAAGGTATAGAGAGGAGGGCACGAGGTGAGTAATCCACAAACATTTCAGATTCAGGAGATCTCGGGCCATCCCGGACCTGTGCCTGGCCAGGGCACGCAGCGCGCCGTCGAAGTTTGCAAATACATCGACGTGACAACCTGTATAGGTTGCAAAGCCTGCGAGGTAGCCTGCGTTGAATGGAACGATCATCCGTTTCGCGAAACGACTTTCGACGACACGTATCAGACAATGCCATCGACTGAGTGGAACTATTGGAACCTGATCAAGTTTGTCGAGCACGAACGCGATGGAAACTTGATGTGGCTGATGCGCAAGGACCAGTGCATGCACTGCGAAGATCCGGGTTGCCTGCGCGCCTGTCCTGCTGATGGAGCGATTATTAAATATGAGAACGGCATCGTCGACTTTCAGCAGGACAATTGCATTGGCTGCGGTTACTGCATCTCGGGATGTCCTTTTGATATTCCAAAATTCAATCCTAAGACGAAGAAAGTTTTTAAGTGTACGCTCTGCTCTGATCGCGTAGGGCAGGGACTTGAACCGGCCTGCATCAAGGCCTGTCCTACAGGCTGCCTGCACTTTGGCACGAAAGACGACATGGTCCAGATTGCCCGCACGCGTGCAACGCAACTGCAAAAAGAATCGGGTTTCGCAAACGCGGGCGTCTATGATCCGCAATCTGTTGGTGGCACGCACGTCATCTATGTGCTGCATGACATCACCAATCCAGAGATGTACGGAGGCCTGCCTTCAAATCCGGTAATCCCGCCGAGCTACACCGTCTGGAAGTGGCTGGCTAAACCCACTGGGCTATTCATGGCCGCCTTGGGTATCTTCGCGGTCTTCTTCCATCGCCTCACGGTTGGACCAAAAGTGCCGCAGCCCGAACCTGTGCAGGTGTTAACGCGCCATCCCGACGAGGTCGAGGCGGCAAGAAAGGAGAAGCCATGAGCACTTCTGTCGAACGTTTTGATGAGAAGGCACGGCGGAAGTTTAGTCGCCACGGGCAGACAGTAGTACATCGCGGCGAACTATTGCGCCATCCGGTCTACACTAGGGTTCTACACTGGTGCGTCGCACTTTCCTTCATTCTTTCACTGCTTTCTGGATTCGCGATCTATTCGCCATGGCTTTATCGCTGGCTAGCGCCGCTCTTTGGCGGCGGACCGATGACGCGCTTTCTTCATCCATGGTTCGGTCTGTTTTTCGACATCTTCTTTTTCTTTCAGTTCTTAAACTGGTTTGCGCCAATGCATTGGACCAAGGCAGATAAGAGGTGGGTGCGCGCAGCTAAAGCTTACGTTACTAACAAAGAAGCTCTGGCGCCGGAGGATACAGGATTCTTCAACGGGGGACAGAAACTCTATTTTTGGACCATCGCAGTAAGCGCCTTGTTCTTTCTGATCACCGGAGTTTTGATGTGGTTCGACGACGTGGTAGCCCGATGGGTAGTGGCGGCCAGCTACGTGTTGCATGACTTAGCGGCGCTCGCGATGCTCGCCGGTTTCATCATCCATATTTACGAGGGCACAACGGCGCAGCCGGGCACGTTCCAGGCCATGACCGATGGCACGGTAACGAAGGAGTGGGCCTGGACGCATCATCCGGCCTGGTATGCGGAAGTGACAGGTCGTGATCCGCGCAAAGATTTCGAGCAAGCGCGCCAACGCCAGGGCCAACGGCAACGTGCTATCGAAGCTTGGGAAAGCGAACACGAAGCGCGCGAACGAGCCGCGGCGTCGCCAACGCCCGACACTCGAGTGCCTTAATCAATCCGTTTGGGCCAAGCTAAGCGTCGTCTCTTGCCCGAAGAGTTTTCAAGCCGTTTAATTCTTAACCTACTTTGATGAAAGGAAAGCTTAGATCATGATTAGATTCTTCCGGCTTCCACTCGCACTTGCTTTGTCGCTGATTGCAGTGCCGCTAACACTGGCACAGGCGGCGCGCTCCCAGGCCCAGTCAAACGACTCACGCCCTGCTCAAGGTTCGGAGATTAGCGCGCTGGCGCTCCATACCGATGAGAAGAAAAAGAACGCTGAGAAGCCACCCGCTTCCGACGAGGCCACGAGTCCGGTTGATAAGAACGAACCTGTTGTCGCCGATCCACTGGTCCGTATGCTAATTGCCAAAGGCGTGTTAACGGAATTCGAAGGGCGCTCAATCAGTACTAGTGGCACGCCCGTGGAACAAAGGGATCGCCTTGCGGCTTTGCTGCGTGAAAAGGGATTGATTTCGAATGCGGAGTTTGAGGCAGTAAGAACTGTCGCGCCATCTGGGGGGGCAACCGCACTAACCCCTGCGTCATCACCGGAAGGGACCAGCGCGCTAAAACTGGAACAGCAGACGACTCCGAAGCCAGCGCCTACACCAGCCGTGATCGCCGCCGTTGCGCCACTGCGCGTGCTGCAAGTTGATCCGCCGAAGCGCGAAGGCCTGATTCCTGACATCAAACTTGGCTCCGGCGCGCGACTCAAGCTGTATGGGTTCTTTAAGGCGAGCGTGATTCATGATTCTTCCTCGCCGGGAGGCAACGATTTTCCGCTGCCTTTATTCTTGGGAGACACTGGCCCGAACGGCTCGCCAGAGTTTCACATCAAAGCGCGTGCGTTTCGTCTCGGCGCAAACTTTGAATGGCTTGACCCGGCTCCGAAGACGGTCATCACGGGCCGACTCGAATTCGATTTCGAGGGTGATTTCACGCGCGTTAACAATCGCAACATCTCTTCGATTCGCTCCAGTCAACCCTCTATTCGGCTTGCCTGGGGGCGCATTGACCGTGCCTTTACTGAAAAAACAACCGGCTTTGCCCTCTTTGGTCAGGACTGGTCACCTTTTGCCTCTTCGACTGTTCCCAACACCATTGAGACCACGGCCTTCCATCTCGGTTATGGCAATACGTGGGAACGCGTTCCGCAATTTCGCTTCGGCTTGAACTACAACGCAGGTGGCAAACGTTCGTTGAGGTTTCAACCCGAACTCGCGCTCGTCATCCCCACCGCAGGTAACACGCCAGCAAATGTCGCCGATCAACTTGGCTTTGGTGAACGCCAGGGTCCGGATTCGGAGCGGCCTAACATACAGGGGCGATTCGTCACTCAGTTTCAACTCGACCGGGCACCTGGCGTCGTCCCGGCACAGTTGATCGTGAGCTTCATGCAGGGGCGGCGCACGGCCATTGTCCGGGCGGCTGATGTCCCGGCAAACTTTAGGGCAGCCTTTCCGAATGGAGTGGAATTGGATAGTAACCAGTATGGCTTGAGTGGAGAATGGCAACTGCCGACGCGCTTCGTGACCATCATCGGGAAGGTTTACACTGGTGAAGACCTGCGCTTCTATTTCGGCGGACAACTCTTCTCCACATTTAACGATACGGCCGGATTGACAAGTACCGCCACTGGGCCTTCAATCGACGGATCAACAACCGCTGTCTTCGGCTTGCTCAACGGAGTCCCGACACTCGCCCCGCAGCGTCCAGTTCGAGGTCAGGGAGGTTTCATCAACCTCGGCTTTCCACTCTCGCGTATCTTGGGAGCAGACCCGAAAGGACGCAATGCCGGATGGTCGGGCTACTTGCATTATGGTTATGACCAGGCAACCGCCCGCGACGCGCGGCGTTCCGCGCTTACTGGCTTGCCAACCGCAGGGCGTGGCAAGAGCGATGTGTTTATGGGCAGCTTGTTTTACAAGCTGAACGCCTTTGTTACTTTTGCCTATGAGGAGTCGCTGTTCCGCACACGCGCAGCAAACAATTCGCAATTCTCCTCCGGCGGGTTGCCGCTTTTCCGCGGCATTCCTTCACGGGAGACTCACAACGTACGATCTGAGTTTGCGACGATCTTTACGTTCTGACCTGAGAGACCGAGCGCGGAAGAAGTTCTCACAAGCTCTCCTCCGCGCACGCTAGCTGGAACACTTGGTGCGCACGGCAGAGAACCGTGCGCATTAAATGAAGCTTTACTGACAGGTGAAGGAATCAACGTCGCGGCTAAAGAAAGCCGGGGCGTAAAATTTGAGCTAAGAGGAGATAACAATATGGCCACGCAGGCCCAGCGCATGAGTGCCGTCGCAACCGCAACTTATGACTACAATATCTGGACAGTGATCGGCGCATCGTCTGTCGGTACGATGATCGAATGGTACGACTTCTATATTTTCGGCAGCCTCGCGGCGATCATCGCGCCTCTGTTTTACCCGCCGGGTAATAACACGTTCGCTTACATCGCCTATCTTGCGACCTTCGCGGTCGGCTTTGTCGTTCGGCCCTTTGGCGCGCTCTTCTTCGGACGCATTGGCGATATCGTCGGACGCAAGTACGCTTTTCTCGTGACGCTGATGATTATGGGTGGCGCGACCGCGTTGATTGGCTTTCTGCCGACTTATGCGAGCATCGGCATTGCCGCGCCGATCATTCTTTTGCTCATCCGCGTGCTGCAAGGACTCGCGCTCGGCGGTGAGTACGGCGGCGCGGCCGTTTACGTCGCCGAACACGTACCGGATAATAAACGCGGCTTCTATACGAGCTTCATTCAGATCACGGCAACGCTCGGACTGTTCGTTTCGCTCGCCGTCATTCTCATCGTGCAAAACTACATTGACCCGAAACATTTCGCCTATGGCGGGTGGAATTCGGCATGGGCAATCCCGTTCGGGGGCTGGCGCCTTCCATTCATCATTTCGATCTTCCTCGTCGGCATTTCGCTCTACATTCGCCTGCGAATGAAAGAGTCACCGATCTTCCAACACCTCAAGAGCACGGGCATGACTTCGGCCCAGCCACTTAAAGAAGCCTTCACGAAATGGGAAAACCTGAAGCGCGTCCTGATCTCGCTTTTCGGCGCGACGGCAGGACAAGGCGTCGTCTGGTACGCTGGGCAATTCTACGCCTTGTTCTACATGCAATCGATTCTGAAAGTGAGCCCTACATCGGCGAACTATATCGTCGCTATTGCTCTGCTGTTCGGGATGCCTTTGTTCGTTGTCTTTGGCGCCCTCTCGGATCGCATCGGGCGCAAGAAGATTATGATGGCCGGTTGCCTGCTCGCCGTCATCTCTTACATCCCGATCTACCATGCGATGACGGCGGCTGCAGGTTCAAACGTGGTGACAGCCGTATCGCAGAAGAGCCCCGTCACTGGTGCAATCAGTCTCACGCCGCAAACGATGATCAACGGCAAATTGCAACCCGCCCCGACCGTTCTTCCGTTCACTGATTTCAGGAGCTTGATCGCCAATCCGATTGCGTGGGCGTTGATTCTCCTGGTGTTCATTCAAGTGATCTGGGTGACGATGGTTTACGGCCCGATAGCCGCCTATCTCGTAGAAGCATTCCCGGCGAAGATCAGGTACACATCGCTCTCTCTGCCGTACCACATCGGCAACGGCGTCTTTGGCGGATTGCTGCCGCTGATCGGTTTGTCAATCATCGCGGAGACCGGCAATATCTATGCTGGCTTATATTATCCAATGATTATCGCGAGCATCACCTTCATCGTGGGCTCGCTTCTCCTCCCAGAGACTAGACACGTCAAGATATGGTCTGAAGCCAGGGAGAGAGATCCTGCCGGAGCGGTAGTGCCCGACATCGAAGGCCCGGCCTAAACAAAAACGTGGTGTTAGGTGAAGGGAAACGGCTGGACAAACTCTCTCCCGCCATCTTTCCCTTCACCGGCGCGTCATTTGCACGTGCCGCGCGTCTGTAAAGTTGATGCGTGTTGAGAAGTGTGACGGGGCGAAACGTGATGACGTATTCGCTCACTCAAACCTTAACGGTGAATCGTCTATTTCAAGAAAGTGCGACCCGCCCAGCGCAAGGGTGAGCGAGCGCCAGATAGGTTTAAGGCAGGGGGTACGACTGCAATAAGCAGAAGGCCGCTCAAAGACTTTACAACCGAGGAGATGAACCTGTGGCAGACAAAGCTGTAAGGAAAGAAACAACCGAGACCAATGAAGCGCAGATTGCGGTGCATTGGAAGGAGGAAGAATATTATTACCCATCCGCGAGATTTATTGGTCAGGCGAACCTGGCTAATCCAAGCGTTGATGAGCGGTTCAGCCTCGAACATTTCCCTGAGTGCTTTAAGGAATACGCAGACATGCTGAGTTGGTATAAGTACTGGCATACGACGCTTGACACGAGCAATCCGCCTTTTTGGAAATGGTTTGTGGGCGGCTTAATCAATGTATCCTACAACTGCGTCGACAGACATCTCGCGAAGCACAAAGGGAAGGCTGCGATCATCTTCGTGCCGGAGCTTGAAGAAGAAGCTCCTGTGGCCGTCACATATCAGGAACTCTATGTGAGCGTAAACGAGCTTGCGGCGCTTTTGAGAGATTATTGCGGCCTTAAATCCGGCGATCGGGTGACCATTCACATGCCGATGGTTCCGGAGCTGCCGATAACCATGCTTGCTTGCGCTAGACTTGGAGTCATCCATTCTGTGGTATTCGGAGGATTTAGCGGTCACGCTTGCGGCCAACGAATCGCCGACTCCGGAAGCAAAGTCCTCATCACCATGGATGCCTATTACCGATCCGGCCGGTTGATCAATCACAAAGAGAAAGCCGACGAGGCCGTCCATATGGCCCAGCAAGATGGACAAACTATTGACAAGGTGCTGATTTGGCAGCGTTATCCTGGGAAATACAGTTCTCCGACGCCAATGGTGGAAGGGCGCGATTACTTCGTGAATGAACGACTGAAAGATTATGCAGGGAGGAGAGTCGAACCCGTTCCAATGCCGGCCGAAGACCCGCTCTTCCTGATGTACACCAGCGGCACGACCGCCAAGCCGAAAGGATGCCAGCACGGTTCCGGTGGTTATCTGGCCTACGTGACGGGCACATCCAAGTACATCCTGGATATCCATCCCGAAGACATCTACTGGTGCATGGCGGACATAGGATGGATCACGGGCCACTCTTATATCGTTTATGGCCCGCTTTCGCTTGGCACCACCAGTGTTATCTACGAGGGTGTGCCAACCTACCCCGATTCCGGACGTCCCTGGAGAATAGCCCAGCGGCTGGACGTCAATATCTTCCACACTTCGCCGACGGCGATTCGTATGCTGCGAAAAGCCGGTCCCGATGAGCCGGGCAAGTATGATTATCGCTTTAAGCTGATGGTAACAGTGGGAGAACCGATAGAACCGGAGGTTTGGAGATGGTATTACAGCGTCGTCGGCAAGAAAGAAGCAGTCATCGTTGACACGTGGTGGCAGACGGAGAACGGCGGCTTTCTTTGCAGCACCAAGCCGGCGCTCAATCCCATGAAGCCCGGTAGCGCGGGCCCTGGTGTGCCAGGAATACACCCAATTATTTACGATGAAGAAGGCACTGAGCTTGCAGCCGCAAGTGGTAAAGCGGGGAACATATGCATTCAGAATCCGTGGCCCGGTATATTCCAGACTATCTGGCGAGATCCTGACCGGTACGTGGCAACTTATTATGAAAAGTACAACAAGAACAAGAATAGCAAAGACTGGCGCGACTGGCCATACTTTGCGAATGACGGCGCTTTTCAAGCTCCGGACGGGTACTTCCGTATCTTAGGCAGAGTAGATGACGTCATCAATGTTGCCGGCCACCGGTTGGGAACTAAGGAATTGGAGTCCGCGTGTCTAACTGTTCCGGAAATAGCAGAGGCTGCGGTTGTGCCGGTAGTGGACGAGGCGAAGGGCCGCTTACCCGATGTCTATATTTCACTCAAGCCCGGTATCCCCGCCAGTAAAGAGATAGAAGATCGGGTAGTTAAAGCCATCGAGACAACCATCAGCAAGGTCGCCCGTCCAAAGCATGTTCGCATCGTACCGGATATGCCGAAGACCCGGTCAGGAAAGATCATGCGCCGCGTCTTGGCGGCAATCTCTAACAGCATGGATGTCGGCGACGTATCAACATTGGTGAACCCAGAGGTCGTTGATGGGATTCGCGAAATGGTCCAAGGAACAGGGCCGGTAGTTCTAAAAGAGGGACCGGAGGACATCAAACGTTTTGGACAAGAGTGACTTTACTATCTCCCTGCAATTGGAGATGCTGGGCCAGTCCGACGCTCGTAGTCACTTCCAATTTGTCACCAGATGAAATGCCGATGGCAGAGCTGCTAAATAAGATCTCAGATTGGGAGATGCCTCGCGCTTCCGAACGCATTTTCCAACATATGCTTAATACCTACGCCAGCGAGACCAACAAACTGGTCTCGGTCTGGCTTCAATTTTCAGCCTCCGATATGTCCTTCCGCCCGCATGAGCGTTCGAGTACCGTGGAAGAAATAATGAAGCATCAATTGCTTTCCGAACGTCGCTTCTTTGGTGAGTTTCTCGAGTTGTCGGAACCACCGGCGTCGGAAATACTTCCGGACACTAAAACTCCTGAAGTCTATGCTGCGCGTCTGTTGGAACTGGCACGACCGCGTTTGGGCGCCATCGCGGATAAGGACGAAGCGTGGTGGTTGGAACCGAGACCCTTCTTCGATGTAGTGCGTGAGAGAATTTGGATCTTCTGGCGCAGAGTTCTACATACTGCGCATCACCGCACCCAACTCACTGTTTATCTTCGCTTGCTTGGGAAAACCGTGCCTTCAATATATGGCCCAACCGCCGATGTTACATGGGCAGGAGCGGATCCAACGAAGACCGTGGGAGCAGCGAGCCGAAACTAATGAAACCGAAGCGAAGACGTGAAGAGAGGTACGGTTTTGATCACTTAGCTGGTAGGTAGTAAGGATTCATGCCCGCGGCATGATCTGTGACGTCGAGAACCTGTAAAATTTCAGGAACTTCCTTCCGGATGATAGCTTCTATTCCCTGACGTAGAGTGAAGTCAGCCGCGCCACATCCCTGGCAGCCCCCACCCAAACGTATATACACGTTGTTATCTTTGACATCGACGAGTTCGACAAAGCCTGCGTGAGCGGCCACGCCAGGATTGATTTTATGTGCCAACAAATACTGGACCTTTTGTTTGGTCCCTCTGCCCATCAGCATCATCCGATCTTCGACCTGCTCTTGGGAAAGTGCGAGACCCGAAACCAGAAAGGCTTCAAGAATCCCCTCAGCGCGTTTGATAAGTTCCTCCCAACCTTGCTCTGAAGCCTTTGAAAGGACTAGCAAGTGACCGATCAACTGAACCCGTGTAATGCCTTCAATCTCGAAAAGCTTCTGTGCTAGCAGTGACTGCTCCGTTTGAGCTTTGTTGTCAAAGCTGGCAGTTCCGATGTGCAGCGTGCGATTGACGGTGAACCGGCAAATCGCAGGGTTTCGCTTATCTACTTCACTGCTAATAGCGAGTGTTTCGTTCATCAAGGCATCCTACTTCTTTCTTCCGTCCGCATCAGGTTCTTCTGCCCAGAAGATCCATTGTGCTCCGTTCGCATGTTTCTCGCCAGGCGAGAGCAAGCCCCGCTGCAGCCCGCGGTGAAACTATCTTCAAAGGGAAGGCTAGCTGCACAAAATGCCATGTGCCGCCCCTGTTTACTGAACCAGGCTGGTACGCGCACAAGCCTTCAGAGATTGGCATCGACGATTTCCAGTCTGTCCTGACTGGCAAGAGCGCTTTCCTACTATTTGAGAATTGCCCGAAGATTCTAACGGAAATTCCTCAACGTTTCCATGACACGCCTTTTTGGTTGCGCGCATAACTGCTGAGACATCGTTTCACATGCATGATAAGATTTTTTTGCGTTCACCGCTTCGACGTGTATGGTCACAGCCAGCACAAATGAACTTCCTCTCGTGCCATTGGGCGCGGGCGATCTGATTGATCGCGCCGTTCGTCTTTATCGCCGTCATCTGCTTGTTCTGATACGCATCGCCGCCCCGCCGGTTTTTGTTTCTGCTTGTGGCTCGGTCTTATGGACCATCTCCTGGCGCGGGTTCTTTGCAACTCCAAGCAATCTCGCTTTCGCAATTTACGTGTTTCTGTCCATCGCCGCCGTCGCGCTGATAATTGGAGGACACATTTTCAGCCTGCTGGTGATGGGCGGCGCTTCGCGCAACCTCGTGGCCCATCTGCTGTCAAACGAGCCAGTACTGGCGCGCACCACCTACGCGGCAGTGCGATCGCGTTTCTGGTCGCTACTGGGTGCGAGTGTGCTCATGATGATGTGGCTGGGGCTGGCGTTTAGCGTCGGATTCTTTGGTTGGTATTTCGTCGTTATCTTTGTTTCACTCGGCGCCATCCTACTGGGAGAAAAAATATCCGTGTGGCTGGGTGCTTTCGTCGGCGTGATTGGTGTTCTGGCGGCAACAACGTTGGCGTTGTGGCTGTTTTTCTTTATGGTCGGTCGCATCGCATACGTGCCGCAAGTCATGCTGGTCGAAGGAAGGCGCGTCTTTGAATCAGTCAGCCGCAGTTTCTCACTCGCGCGCGGAAACGTTCGCCGGTTGATGGCGATGACCCTTTTCATTACTTTCGCCACTTACTCCGCGCTGATGATTCTGGTAATTCCGCTCGGCATCTATGGCTATCTGAACGGAATCGATCCATCCCCGTGGAATGGCAACGAATGGCCGGTATGGTATGCGATTGGTTACAGCGTGCTTGAGCCGTTGAGTTCCATTCTGTTAGCGCCGGTGTGGATGCTGGGCCTTTCGCTCTTGTACGTGGACGAGCGAGTGCGTCACGAAGGTTACGACATCGAGTTAATGGCGTCGCAGCGATTGGACGCGATGCCGCAGATCAATGTGACTTCACCTTTCGCGCCGGCAATCTCGACCTACCCGGCGCCAATGCCGGCATTTGCTGCAAAGGGAAGCGTGCTCGGACTCAATCGATAAGTTTGTCGGTCTCGAATTTCAAGTTTAGAAATCGCACCAGCTATCATGGTCCACGTTCTAAAGTACCTATTAAAAAGCATTTGGACTTTGTCTTCTCCTGATGGAAGAGGGAGCCTGACGGTGCGTCTCGGCATCGTTTTCTTCTTGCTCATCGTTCCCGTGCACGCCACTTCGATAAGCGACTATTACAAACATGTCACTCAGGCCATCACCGCACTGGATAGTTTGGCCCAAATAGCTAACGAAAACGAAACCACACCCGCATTTGAATTGCGAACTGTTGAGACTATTTCGTCTGTGCGACAACTGCTGCCGGCAAATGAAACGGTTGAGTTAGGCCAACAAGGCTTCACAGTCGATAACTCGTGGCTGCAAACGGAACTGGAAAAATACAAAACTGCTTCAGCAACCGAGCGACCGGTACTGCGTGGTCAGGTGATCGAGCGGCTGCAAGCAATTAGGGAACGCATAAACGAAGTTGAGTCAACCGCATCAGAGAACCATGACAATGACCAGAAAACGAAGAAGCTAGCAGAGATTTTGCAGCGGCCGGAGTACGCACGAAAAGTAAAACAGGAAAGCGCGATCGGACGTTTGTTGCGGCAGTTTGTGAAATGGCTCGAGAGTCTCTTTCCAAAACCAAAACCGATCGCGCCCGGCACCGCTGGAATGCTAAGCAAGGTGGCCCAGGTGTTTGTCATCGTGCTCGCACTGGCTGTCTTGATTTTTGTGGCCAAATTGTTTTTGCCACGTTTACTTCATAGTCGTCGCGCAAAACGAAAAGTGAAAGAGGGTCCCAGAATAGTGTTGGGCGAACGACTTGAGCCGGATCAATCGGCCAACGATCTGCTGTCGGAAGCCGAAGGCTTGGCGCGTGGCGGCGACTTGCGCGCCGCCATTCGCAAGGCCTACATCGCTCTGTTGCTCGAGCTGGGCGATCGAAAAATCATTACGCTGGAACAGTATAAGACGAACCACGACTACCTGCGCGCGGTGCGCCGGATTGAGTCGCTTTACCCGAACGTGAAACAGCTTACTGACAGTTTCGAACTACATTGGTATGGCTTGGTGCGGGCCACGGAAACTGACTGGCAAACCTTTCGTTCCGGTTACAAGCAGGCGCTGTCAGCCTGATGTGATTTTAGATGCGACAACGTTTTGGAATCATCCTGATGTTTGTGCTCGCGGTCGTAATTCTGATTGCGATCAATTCGGTTGCGTATGTTCGGGAAGAAGACAAACAGGATTCCGAGCTGGCGCCGAACCGATCTTCCTACAACGCGGGCGCAACCGGCACACGCGCGTTTTACGATCTTCTGAACGAGTCGGGCTATAAGGTCACACGCTGGCGCGAACCACCTGAAAAACTGCTCGGAGCCGGCGGCGAAAAAGTTGGCACCTTCGTCATCATTGGCCGCCCCACAGTTTCTATCGAGGAAGAAGAAGCTAAGAGTTTGTTGCTCTGGGTTGAGCGCGGCGGGCATTTAGTAATTATCGATCGACGTCCGGATGAGTTTCTTTTGCCCCGTTCTGGGGATTGGACCATCACAACCGAGTTTATCGATTACCCCGGTTATGGCGTCGATCCGGCCAACCAGCAACAGATGACGGAGGGTGTGACGGCGATACGACCGGCACAGCCTACGCTGTTGACGCGTGAGGTCGAGTCAGTGATGCCTTCCCGCTTCTATTCGGCGATCAAGTTTTTTCGCGCAGCCAAAGATGAGTCTAGAGCTGCAACAAGTGCGAGTCCCGCTGCTGACGGTGATGAAGCGAAACCGCCGTCGCACTCGCTCAACTCGAAATCCGAGACGGCGAACGATTCAATTACGTCACCGGCGCCGGTTGTTCACTTAACTACCAGCGACAAGGCGTTGTTGATCGATTACCCTCATGGTCACGGCCGCATTGTCGTCTTGAGCGACCCTTTCATCGTGGCAAACGATGGCATCAATCTTCATGACAATCTGCAATTGGCGCTTAATCTGGTCACGACTAAAGAAGGGCTGATCGCCTTTGATGAGTTTCATCAGGGCCGGGGCAACACGCACAACGCTTTTGTAAGTTACTTTTCGGGCACACCGGTGTTGGCGATTGGCGGGCAGATAGTGTTGCTGATCATGTTGATGTTATGGACGCGCAGTCGCAGGTTTGCCCGGCCGTTGCCTTTGCCGCGAGTTGATCGCCGTTCGACTCTCGAATTTGTTGCTTCAATGGCTGAATTGCAGGAGCGGGCACAGGCATTCGATCTGGCGATCGAAAATATTTACGGGCGCACACGCCGAGTTTTGGCGCGCTATGCAGGCGTTGATTACAACACTTCGCGTGCGGAGATTGCGGCGCGGGTCGCGTCGCGCTCTTCGCTCGAGGCCCATCGGCTGGAAACGCTGATGCGCCAATCGGAAGAGGCAATCAATGGCGCGCCAATCAGCGAGCGGCAGTCAGTTCAATTAGTGAAGCGGCTGCGCGAAGTTGAAAGCGCGCTGGGCCTGCGCATGCGTTCGCGCGAAGCGAAACAAACCGCGCAAAATATTTGATTGAAAACGATCTTTGAGCTTTGTACTTTGCACTTCGTACCTAGCCTGGTAGTTTGATCTTTCTATTGCGCTCTTCGCCTGAACCGGTTTAGTGTCATAAAAAAAGCAAAGTACAAAGTACAAAGTACAAAGCACAAAGCTCGAAGTTCAGATTTCAAATTTCAGATTTCAAAGTCAGACCGAAACAAAATGATTGAATACGTCTCCTCAACTGTCGAACACATCCGGCGCGAGCTGAGAAAAATAATTGTCGGCCAGGACGAGCCTATCCAGCAGATCCTGGTAGCGCTGCTTGCCGAGGGTCATGCGCTTATCGAAGGCGTGCCTGGCACCGCAAAAACGCTAACCGTCAAAACGCTTTCGCGCATCATCAACGCGAATTTTGGCCGCATCCAATTCACGCCCGACTTGATGCCCTCCGATATTACAGGCACAAATGTTTTCAACGTTGCCACCTCAACTTTCAACCTGCGGCCTGGTCCAATTTTTACCGACCTCCTGCTCGCCGACGAGATTAATCGCACGCCGCCCAAGACACAGGCTGCGTTGCTGGAAGCGATGGAAGAGCGGCAAGTAACGATTGATGGGGAACTGCATCGCCTCTCGCCTATTTTTACAGTGCTCGCGACAGAGAACCCGATTGAGTACGAGGGCACTTATCCGCTGCCCGAAGCGCAACTCGATCGGTTCATGTTGAAGATTCTGCTGGACTATCCGCAGGAAGAACAGGAGCGTCAGGTCGTAGCCAACTGGGATGCGGGTTTCAACTCGCGCCGGCTGGCTGACGTGGATATTCAGCCGCTCAGCGACGCGGATGCGATCGGTCGTTGCCGTCACGAAGTGGTCACCGCGCGCATGGAGCCGGGCGTGCAACACTACGCCGTCGATCTCGTGCGGCGAACTCGATCGCATCCGTTTATTCATTATGGCGCGAGTCCGCGCGCTTCGGTGGCGTTGTTGTTGTGTTCGAAAGCGCTGGCTGCAATTCACGGTCGTGACTTTGCCACGCCCGACGACGTGCGCGATATTGCACGTCCAGTGTTGCGGCATCGTCTGACCTTGCGCGCTGAAGCGGAACTCGACGGCGCGACGCCGGACGCGGTCATCACTGATATTTTGAAATCGGCCGAGGTTCCGCGATAGTTGGGATTGATAAGAACGAAGAGCGGGGGCAAGCCCACCTTCCTGACCTGAGAGATCTTCCACGTTGCTCATTGCACCTCGATCGAAAGCCGTCCAACCTTCGCGTTGACGGTCAACAGGTTAAGCTCTGGGTCGGGAAGGCGGGCTTGCCCCCGCTCTTTTGTTTTAGCCTCGAACCCATATCAAAATGCGTTTTGTTTTTAGCAAACTGTTCTACCTACTGATAGCGGCAGGCTTAGTTGTGCTTTCCTTTTCATGGGGACGACCGTGGCTGCGTTGGGTTGCGCTCGCCTACGATATAGCGCTGATAGTTCTTGCCATAGTCGACGCGCGTCGCAGTCATCTTCCAAAAGAAGTTCGCATTACGCGCGAATTCAGTGGACGCTTTGCTGTCGGGGCCGAAACACAAGTCAGTGTGAATATTCGCAACGCGCAGCCTCATGCAATTTCCCTCATTATCAAGGACGAATATCCGCCGCAGATGAAGTTGTCGGGCTTGCGCGAAGCAAAGGTGCGCATTGATGCGCGAACCTCGGCGGCATTGGTTTATGGCTTAACACCTGCGCGGCGGGGCCAGTTTGAGTTTGGAAGAATCGTGGTGCGTTTTTTGTCGCGGTTGAATCTCGTCTGGCGCCAGACGAATGTTGGCGAGGCGACGACGGTAAAAGTCTATCCAAACATGCGGCGCGCGCGCGAAGCCGAGTTG
>WNFS01000913.1_pt1 | contig 44683 bp, 37 predicted proteins | sample 5400141 | NCBI WGS metagenome assembly WNFS01 (sample SAMN13153358, study PRJNA577476) | soil metagenome | isolation source: 60 cm saprolite under Madrone tree | place: USA:California | collected 2016-06-14
TGTGACCCGAATAAATTGCTGCGCCGGCTGCTGGCTGGAACGCCGCTTCGATTCACCGAGTTTTACGCCAAACCGGTTTCGCTCCCGAGTATACTAACCAGCAGCCTAAGACAATTATGGCGACCATGACGACGTACATCCCTACCTGTTCACCTTCATTCGAGGCTTTCAGCAGATTAGGTGCCGGAGCGATGTGGTTTTTGACCTCAATGATGACGAGCAATGACCCCACAACAATCCTCCACCAGATGGGTTTTTCAGCCTGGGGTTGCATTCGCTTTTCCTTGCGCCAATCAAGCCAAATTCAAATGGACGGTTTCGGTGTTTTATCGAGGGACTTACGCTAGACCTGAATTGATCATGACCCTAGCTTTCCATAGCTGTTTCTGCGATCAAAGAGCAAGACAAATCGTGCTTCATTACCAATAAACGGCATGTAGATGTAGAACTGATCCTCGCGGAGGGTGTATTTCTGCAGAATGTCAACTTTTTCGCCAGAGAAAAATCTCGTTAAGTAGTCGCAGTCGAGATTCTGCGTGCAAGTGAAATAAGTAGGAATGTACGCCCTGGTTTGCTGATATTCGGGAAAGTACTCGTTGACTCTGTAAAAGGCTAGCTTGTCAGCGAATTTCCCAGAGTAGATCACAGTCAGTTGCGGCAAGCCGCTTCGCTGGTTCTGTAGGAAGGTTCTGATTTCGGCGATTCGCTTGTAGTCCTCTACCTTGCCTGACGCCAATAGCCGGCTGATCTCCTCCAGAAGGTTCTTGTTAGCCCCCAGAACTTCATCTGCTTGTGTGTGAACAACTCCCAAGAACCTTTCTTTGGACAAATAAGTGCCGCCAAAAACGAGAGCAACTAATGCCGCGGCTGCAAATCCAAACGCAATGAGCCACTTTCTTAGGACGCCCCGCCGCGGCTCAATCCTAAGCTCTGCGATCTTCGCGTCGGCAATCAGGCTCACATTGGTTGCAACATTGAGAAGCACTAGAACTGCCGCGACGCCAGCGAGTCCAGCAAACGCAGCAATCAGAAATGAAGTCGTCGTTTCCCTGAAAGGATTGATTTCAAGGCCCGCGCACAAAACCAGCACGAGAACACCGAGAAAGAATAGAGAAGCCACAACCACAAGCAGCGATAGCGTGGCCCGCGCGATCTGAGCCTTCGTTTCTAGTTCCATTCGGGCCAACTCCTTTTCATGTGTGGAGTTTCATCATCCGCACTTCAAATTACATTAGATCATTGGCCGATGATCCAAAAATATGAAGCTCAATGCCCGATTAGCCTTACCGGAGATGTCCGACTCTGGGGCGCCAAAAAGTTACAATCGTCTGGCAATGCGCTTGGACGGCGGTTCAAAAGCGGCGTTTCTTCAGAAGTGCACCCGCGGAATTCACAAGACCATTTTGCGGCAATAGAAGGCCTCGGCATAACCACTAGGCGCTACGCACTCCATTCCTCTCAGGCGCATTAGGGCAAGAAACGTTTCCGGCTGAAACCAAAGTTTTGAGCGTTGCGTCTGGAAGGCTTCCATGAGACAACGAACCTTCTTTTGATAGATTTCCTGTTCGAGTGGGACGAAGAAATTTGGCTGCCCCATATCTCCGTCGTATTTTGGGATTTCGTATTCGAGGATCAAGTGATTCCGGAACGTATTCCAAGTCATCTGCTCTATCAGCCGATGATCTTGATGTGCGTCATTGCGATTGTGTGTAAAAACCAGGTCCGGGGAGGTTCTCTTCAAACCCTCAAAGAAACTCTTGATCTCGGCTCCGTTGAAAGGAAAGAAGCCGTCGCGAAAATCCTTGATAAGGATCTCCTTTCGCCCGGCGGGTTCCAGAAACAACTCGGCACTGTGACGAGCTTCCTGCTCGCGCTCTTTGTCGGAACTAAAAACAACCCAGACGACTTCCAGATTGGGGTGAGCAGAGAGCAGACGCAAAATAGTCCCGCCGCACCCAATCTCGATATCGTCGGAGTGTGACCCTAGGCAGAGAACCTTAAGGGGTGTGGTACCGTTTTGGGGAAGACGTAATGGAAGCATAAGAGATTGTTTTTAAATGCGCAGGCGCTGGCAGTCTCAACGATCGCCGTTGGTCTTCCACACTTCCCATGGTGCCGCACCACCAGCGCAAAGACCTTCCAGCTGTTGTTTGTCTTTAAAAGTGTCCATGCTTGCCCAGAACCCGTCGTATGGGTAACCGATGAGCTGCTTCTCAGCAACGAGCCGTTGGAAGGGCTCCATGACCAACTCTTCTTTGTCACGCATGTAGTCGAAAATCTGCTTCTTGAAGATGAAAAATCCTCCGTTGATCCGCACGCTGCCGTTGTTGATGGCGTGGATTTCCGAAACGAGACTATCGGCGCCCCGCTGAAGCGAAACCAAGTGATAACTTAGATTCGGCCGAACACAAAGAAAGCTGGCGACCTTATCTTCCCTACGGAAGTGATCCATCTGCTGTGTAAGAGACAGGTCGGTCAGGCCATCGCTGTAGTTGGCCAGAAATTCTTCTTCGCCTTCCAAGTATTTTTGCACCTTCTTCAAGCGCTGACCAATGTTGGAACTGATCCCGGTGTCCGCGAAGGTGATATTCCAATCCTGAATATCACTATTAAGCAGCTTGATATTCTTGGCTCCGGCGGACAAGACGAAGTCGTTAGAGGTGCACTCATTGTAATTCAGAAAATAGCTTTTGACGGCTTCTGCGCGATGTCCCAAGCACAAGATAAAGTCTTTGTGCCCGAAGTGGGCATAGTACTTCATTACATGCCACAGGATGGGGCGATAGCCGATTTGTACCATCGGTTTAGGGATGTCTTCGGCATCACGAATCCGCAAGCCCAATCCACCACAAAAGAGAACGACTTTCATATTCCACTCTCCTGGCCGCGTCCCATAATCAAGCGTTCACGCCGACAATTTCTTCAAGCCAAGTTTCGCCCCGGAAGTGACGGTATTGCTCGGCCCGAAGCTGATCTGCCAGGCGATTGGGAGGAAGGACGACATCATCGTAAGTTATGACTGAATCTTTGGGGATCTCTCGCTTAAGCACACAGCCTTCCACCAGACCTTCCGGAAGATAGCGATTTTGGCACATTTCTCCCGCATTCACCGCCTCGCCGTACGTCATATACATGCCGTAATCGTCGAGCGTCTCCCCTGCTTTCAGCTCGCGCTTGGCTACTGCGCAAACTTCAACTACTGGGCCGCCGAGTGGTTTAGCAAGGGAGTCTCGGAAGAGCACCACGCGTCCAATCGAACTGGGCACTTCGAAATGAACTAGATGATAAGGCGTAAAGAACGAGTAGAGGGGGCCGTCTCCCATCTTATAAAGATTTAGATAATGCTGCTGTTTGGGATCTGGATGTTCGGCAAGACAATAGACTTTGGTGAGCGGCGTGCCAACAACATAATCGATGATTCCACCCAGTTGGCGGATCTCATGGATATCATAAAGCTTGCCGATTTTCATGACGTCATCTTTGTAATCCAACCCTCGCGACATGCCCCGGGATTTCACCACAAACCCGGTTGCGTTAGCGACGATGGCTTGCTCGAAGCTAATCTTTGAGCCATCGGCAAAGCTGGTCACCATGGCGGGATTCTGTCCCCACTTCTCCGCAAAGCCTTTTTGCGTAGTAGGGTTGCGGTAAGGATCCTGAAGCCCTTTGACGTTTCCAACGACGCGGGGCGTAAGTCCGAGCCCCTTGACCCAGCGGTAAAGGTTGATTTGCACGCCGGGTTCATCTCCATCGCAAGCGGAGAAAATCACACCATGCTTTTCTGCATAGACCTGTAACATCGGGCCGATGGTCGCGTCGATTTCTGCGTTCATTAGAACGACGTCTTTCCGGTGGCGGAAGGCCTCGAAGGCGACGCGCGCGCCGAACTCGACCGAGCCCGTGATGTCCACGAGAACATCGACCCCCGTGGAGCGCGCAAGCAGAAATGCGTCGCCCGTTACAACTGTTTTGCCTTCACCTATGGCCGCGTCCACGTCTGCTTGCGATGAAGGGGAGACCACATCCGTGAGGCCCGCGTACTTACAGAGATCGAAGGCGCGTTGCGGGTTACGGTTATAGACACCGACCAGACGCATCCCCTGAGTGGTATTTACGATGTGGTTGGCCAGGCCGTGTGACATGAACCCGGCGCCGATCAAGGCGACCCGAACCGGCCGACCTTCCATTTCGCGGGCCCGCAAAGCGTTGTCGACGATAAACATGAATTCCTCCGAAAAGATTATGTAAAGCGGTTCCGAATCCAAAAGCCGGTTCTCAAGATCCTACGTGTTGCAAGCTCATTCTTTGTTTGAACTCCCGTCCCTGTTCGGCCAGCGGTTTCCAAATCTGGTCCTTATCCGAGACCACAGTCACGGGCAGTGGCCACTGCAACGCGAGGCGAGGATCGTTAAAGAGCAGGCCACCTTCCGATCCTGGCGTGTAAAACTCCCCTACCTGGTAACTGGTCTCTGTCTTATCCCGCAATACCTGGTAGCCATGAGCAAAACGAGTGGGAACGTACAGGGCGCGGTAGTTGTCTTCGGACAACTCGACAGCGACATGCTCCAAATAGGTAGGACTTTCCGGACGCAAATCCACAATGATGTCCAAGATCGCGCCACGGGTGCAACGCACCAGTTTCGTTTCCGCGGCGGGAGGGAATTGAAAGTGCATGCCGCGGATGGTGCCCTGCTTGATGTTAAAAGCAGTGTTGGCCTGCGCGATAATTGGGTTCAACCCATGAGCCTCTAATTCGTGCTGGCAGAAAGTGCGCGCAAAGAAACCGCGCGAATCCTCCCGCCGCTCAATGTCGAGTATGAACGCGCCGCGTAATTTTGTTTCCGTGAATTTCATCGAGTCGATTCTCCTTTTTCTCCACTGCAGCCAGACTCAGCGAACTTGAGCCGGCATCGAATCTCTGCCGGACGAAGCAGAGACCCGCCAGCGAAGAGAAGGATCCAGTTGATTGCTGTCCAGCAGCTTTTGAATTTGAACCATGCGGGTGAAGAGACCGCGACTAAAGTCTTCGGCCGTGAGTCCTATTGTGCGATAGGCATCATACAATTCCTGGGCACCTTTGCGGGCGTTCCATTGCGGCTGGAAAGCTGGCACCATGCGGCGTATTTTTTCGCAACTGACGCGGTAGCAGCGCTTATCCGGACCACCGTCCGGAGCATACTCGATGCGGCAACCAGGAACAGTCTGGGCCACGATATCCGCGATTTCGCTTATTCGATAATTTTCCGACGTCTGGCCAACGTTAAATACCTGGCTATGAACCGCTTCTCGCGGTGCGCCTAAGACGGCAATCATGGCGCCGATGATGTCACGTATGTGCACAATGGGACGCCACGGCGTGCCGTCACTTTTGATGTAGATTCTCCCAGACGTATATGCGCCCGCGACCAAGTCGTTCAGGGCAATATCCAGCCGCAAGCGAGGCGAGACGCCGTAGGCAGTGGCATTCCTCATAAAAGTGGGAGAAAAATTGTCATCCGCGAGAGGAGCAACGTCGCGCTCGACCAAGACCTTGGACTCGCCGTATGGAGTGACTGGATTGAGGGGTGCGGTCTCGTCTAGTATTGCGTCGCCCGAAGCGCCATACGTGCTACAGGACGAGGCGAAAACGAAGCGCTTCGCTCCCGCAGCCTTGGCGAGTTCAGCCAGTCGAACCGAAGCATGATGATTGATGTCGTAGGTGAGATGGGGATCGAGATTTCCCAACGGGTCATTCGACAGCGCGCCCAAATGGGCAACCGCATCGAAGCCGGTGAGATCGGAAACAGTCAGATCTCGAAGATCTTTCCGGATTGTGGGAATCTTCCGGGTTGGGTCCCCGAAATCACAACCGGCGAAAAGGTCCGTATCGAGCCCGACGACTTCGTGGCCTGCAGACTGAAAGACTCCCACGGCAACGGTGCCGATGTAACCCTGGTGGCCTGTCAATAGTATTTTCATGAAGCACCCCTTCGAACAGTATTTTAAATTGTGATCGCGAGGAGGAAATCCACGTATGGGAAACTCAAGAAAATCCGCCCGCGTGCCGCCAGATGACCGGACCTTTCGCTCGTGCGCACAGACGCGTGAAACCGTCCGGGCCAAGCTCAGTTAAAAAAGTCATACTGGCGCGGCAAAGCAATCTCGCTGCGCTCGCCAAAAGCTATAATCCGAAGAGATACAGCGCCCGGCCCGCCGACACGGCAATGACTTGGCTTCCGTCGACCGTGAATGAGATCGGGGCAGCTCGGGTTTCCCCGCCGAGGTCGGCTCGCCAAACTTCACGTCCGGTCGACGAATCGACGGCAAACATTGTCCCGTCCGAAGCACCAAAAACTAGTGCACTGCGAGTGGAAAGCAGCCCACTGAAATTGTATGTTTGGTTCCGCAAACGCGGTGAGAAATATTCCCACTTCATTGCTCCGCTAGCAACGTCAAGCGCTCGGAGGACTGGAGCCTCGGCTGCGAAGAAAGGACTACCGCTGGCTGTGTAATTTGCTTTGTCGCCAAGACTGGGACGGGTTCCATTTGCAGAGACGGAGCGCGTCTCTATAGCGGGCACAAATACCAATCCCTTTTCCGGATCAAACGCCGCGTTTGCGGAGCTAGTGGCGCCTCCGATTCCTGGCTTGGTGACAGGTCCTCCTGCACTAGGATTCTTTTCATCAGCCGCCAGGATAGGTCGTCCATCAGCATCAAGGCCCTTGGCCCAGTTCAAATCGACAAAAGGTGCACCAACTAGGAACTTTCCGGTGGCTCGATCCAATACATAATAGAAGCCGTTTTGGTCGGGCCAACAAACAACCTTGCGAGTGGAGCCGCCAATCGAGATGTCTGTAAGGATGGGAGTTTGAACGGAATCCCAGTGACGTTCGTCATGCGAAGCGAATCGAAAGTACCAAGCCAGCTTTCCAGTGCCAACGTGCAGCGCGATGATGCTGTCTGTAAGCGGGTCATCGCCAGGACGAGAGGCCGCGGAGAGATCTTGCGACGGACCGCCAACACCCCAATAGATCAGGTCAAGTGATGGGTCGTAGCTGCCTGTGGCCCAGGTTGAGCCTGCACCGCTTTTCGACTTATCCGTCCAGGTTTTACGTCCTGTCTCTTCTGGACTGTGAGCCGTATTAAACTGCCAAAGTTGCTTGCCAGTTTCCGCCTGAAATGCCGCGATGAATCCGCGAGTTCCGTCGTCGCGTCTGGAAACTCCTACCACAGCGGACCGATTTACGATGAGAGGGGCAGGCGTCATCGAGTAACCTTGGGACGGCCTTGCAACTTGGGTTTGCCAAACGACCCTCCCGTTGTTCGCATTGATGCATACCAAAAAGTTATCGGGCGTAGTAAGAAAGACGTCGTTGTCGAGAGCCGCGAGCCCGGGGCTGACCAGGCCGCAGCAGTTTGGGATTTCTGCAGAAATCGGACGATCATATCTCCAAATCGTACGTCCGGTCTTCGCATCCATGGCGACTACACTCGAAGGCGGCACTGATTGGAAAATGACGCCGCCAGTGACAATTGGAGTGGCCTCAACGGCCGCTGCCGCATTTTCGAACTTGTGAGCCCATAGAAGCCGGAGTCTCAGGACATTCGTCGACGTGATTTGGGTGAGCGGGGTGTAACGGCGCCCATCCAAAGTCCCTGAGTAAGTTAACCACTCGTCCAGCTTGGTTTCGTTCTTCAGCAAGGATTCGCTTTTTACTTGGATGTTTAGCGGGGTTTTGTTAGCACCCAGCCCGATCTCATGAATCTGCATTTGTCTTACAAGACCTACGAGTTGCCAGCGCTGTTTTAGGGACAGCGAAGGAGCAATCATCGCCGTGTTCGGGATCCCGTCCCGCAGGATTTTGTAAATGGCCAGATCGCTGTCGTCGTATTTGAGGATGGGCAGGTTTAAGGGCGGGCCAGTCTGCGTACCTACCCCATTGTCTCCATGGCAGTTCACACACTTCGCGCGGAAGATCAGCGAGGCCGCTTTGTGGTCTTCTTCCGTGTCGTATCCGTTCGAGAGGCTTGTATCCAAAGTGACCTCTTCATGAGCCGTCTTTTCCATGCCAAAACCACCCTGGTGCGACATCATCTGCCAAAGCTCGCCCAAGGATAGATCGGGAATGCCGCCGGTCGCTTTCCGTCCGAAGATCACCGCACGCCACATTATCTTCTCAGTAATCTTCCCGCCGGGCACGTAACCCGGCTTCGAGAGGGACTTCCAGTAGACAACAGCCACCGCCGTCACCCCTACGATGCCGGCGACGAGGAGGATCGAAGTCAAAAAAATGACCCGCGTAAAGACTCTTTTCAATTTGCAGTCCTCTGGTAAAGCATGGAGGAGTTTCTGTCGCTTTCGGCGGGCATCGGCCCAGCTGTGTCGGCTACTCTGGACCATGCTCGCCATTCTATAATGGCATTAGAATCAATAATTTACTGGCGAAGACGGGGCCCAGTCTCGAGATCCGCGGATTGTCTGTAAGAAGATTTCCGCTCACGCTTGTTGAACGCCCTTCGATAGGCCGCCAGGAGATGGGGTACGGAATACTCCCATGCGAGCTCTTCCAGGACGCGTTTGCGTCCAAATCTGCCCATCTTTTCCCGCTCTTCGGGATGTTCGATCAACCAAAGGATCTTGGCAGCGAAATCCGGCACCTGATTCTGATTGTCACTGTACAGAGCAGCTTCCTGGGCGCTGAAGCGGCCTTCCTTCAATGAGAATTGAACAATGGGCTTGCCGAGCGCCATGTATTCCATGATTTTAATCATGGTGGAAATATCATTCATTTCGCAGGGTTTGTCCGGATTGACGCATATGTCGGCGGTAGAGAGAACCTCCAAGAGCTGTTCATCTGGGACCCTGCCGGTGAAGTTAAAAATGTCGCCTAGCTGCTTCTCCTCGAGCATCTTCCTCAATCCGGCCAGGCCCGGGCCCCCGCCGACGCAGGTAAAATGAATGTCGCGACGCCCCATATTTTTGAGGTAGAGCGCCACCTCCAAGAGGATGTCCAAACCTTCCTGAACGCTGATAGTGCCGACGTAACCGACGAGGAAAGACTTACCGAATTTGAGATCAGGAATCGGAGGCACAGGTTTGAAAGTTTTCAAATCGGGTCCGTTTCGAACAATGAAAACGTCGCGAGGATCCTTACCTCCCCTAGATATAGCGAGGTCGCCGTAGCTGCCATTGGTGGCCATGACGACATCGCTGAAGCGGTAGGTTTGGCTCTCGAGCCAAACCTGGGCCTTGTAGAGGAAATCTCTTCTTTCATACTTCGAGAGATAGAGTTCCGGGTTCGCATCATGATGATCAAAAATGTATTTGACGCCCAAGAGTTTGAAAGGCAGGGCGACCAGGAAAATATCGTCGGGAGGATTACAGCCCTGAATGACCTGAAACCCATGCCGAAAATAAATCCACAAGGTGTAGAAGAACTCCCAGAAAAGCGCGCAACCAAATTCGACGAGATAGCCGAGGGGGCTGTTCCCTTCTTTGGGCATCGGATGCCGATAAACATTTACGTCGTTGAGAACTTCGTGACCCTTCGTAAAACCCTTGCCGCGAGGACACAATACCGTGACTTCGTATCCGTTCTCGCGCAAGGAGAGAGCTTCTTTCCACACACGAGTATCGAAGGGAACGGGCAGGTTTTCTACGATAATCAGGACCTTGTTTTTCATGTCGATGATCTCTTATGAATCGAATTAGGTGTCGAAATTGCCGGGTCAAAAGGGTGAGAAGGACATATCACTTCGGAATTCCCGCAAAGATGCGATCGTACTGCACCTCAAGAGCTCCCCGATACGCTTCGGCCTTTTGGGCAATTTGCGGCTTAAGAATTTCGGCGCATTGCTCGAGGGTCGTAAATTGCTCGACTAACTTGTCGAGGTCTATATTTTCGATATCCTGACAAAAATCCGCTAGGCCCAAACCCGCCATGAGCGCATCCACCTTCTCGTGGTACGAAATCGCAACCACTGGCTTGCCAAGCATCAAAGCTAACAACACATTGTGGAACCGGCTTGCAATCACGGTGTCCGTGGCTGCCAGTTGCGACAACACATCGCTTACGGAAGTGGCGGGCGTGTCGATTATTTGTGCCTGCTCATACTTTATTCCTCTGCGCTCAAGGGAAAGCCTCAAGTCTTTCCTAATGGGTTCATCATGAACGGCATCGCCAATAAGCAAGCGAACGACATATCCCTGACTGAGCAGCCAAGACACTAACGACGACAACTTCGATATATAGGTCTGATAAACACTGTCGTCGGCTTCCCCGGTATTGCTCTTACTGTGATACGTCATGATACCGACGCCGACCACCGTTGCACCGCGTTCTTTGGCAGGTTCCGAGGGGATCATGTTTCTCGGCAAACTGAACGCCAAGTCCGGACATACGAAGTCGTCTTTGGTATCAAAGTGCATGGTTTCCAGATAATCCTTGGAAAAGTCATCCCGATATGACCTGTAGTCAGCCAATCTCAATGCGGTCTTAACCAGAACGCGGCTGAGGCGGTGACGAATCGGGCCCACTCCTACACTCACAAAAAGAAGCTTGCAGCGGCACAGCTTCGCAAGCAGGGACCACTTCACAATTTCATAATGCAAGTTGGTAGGAAGAATGCCGAAATCTCCGAGCATACCGGTCCCTGTCATGACAAGCATGGTGGCGTCTTTCAAGATCAAGATTGCTCTATACCACCGGTAAAACTCCATAGGAATTCCAACGAAGATCCGCCTCAGCACTCTCACAAGCCGGTTCTTCACAGGAGAGAGGGGGCTCGCCTTCATCGGAAACGCGGAGATGCTGTATTCCGCAGCGGCCTCTTGAGGGCCCGAACAGATGCAAACGACCTCAGCGTTTGGCGCGAGCCTTCGAAGACTGGATAGAATCGCGAAAAATGTCGCCTCGTTGCCCAAATTTCCGGAACCAAAAATCCCGAAAAAACAGATCTTGGCGTGAGTTGAGTTACTTTTCATTCGTTCCATACTGCTACGGTCTCGCGTACACGGACATGGAGACGCAGCTTCCTTTTCTCGTAATTCGTTTCATGTAGCGGTAAACCCAGAGTCGAGACGATTCTCAGGGAATATTTCATGAGCAGACCTTCGCTGTGCCCGTACACAGCGCTAGAGATGGCCCGGGGACTTGCATGATCAGCGCTAACGGAGACGCGCTTTGCTTCCCGAAAAGGACGCCAGATGGAGACTGCTGTTCCGTGTCGTTGGCTCCGGGTCCTCGATATTTGTTTCTTTTCGGTATGAATCACGACCGAGTTGGAAACAAAACTTAAACTCGCTCCTATTGTCCAACCACCAGCGGAGAGCTAGGTGAAATAGATCCGGCGCGTTGCTCGTTTCCCGCATGGGAATGTTGGCGCTCTGACGCCGCCCCTTCACCGATTTGAAAAACCGCGGCGTACCGGTAAATCCAATCTTCGCGGCCTTTGTCCAAGGATTCCAATCCCCAATAACTCAGCGGCCAATCTTTTCTCAAGGCAGAGTCGCCATCGTGGATGTCTTCCAGCAAATCGGTGACTGGCTTCCACTTCTGTTCCAAAGCGGTTTCCTTGCGAACATCCAAGTCAACCCCCGATACCACAAGATATCCTCCCGGTCTTACCAGAGGAGCGATCCCGCGCAAACATTCCAGGGCCTGCGCCGGCCGCATGTGACAAAGGAAATTGTTTGCGACCACCATATCCTGAGGGCCCAAACGATTCAGAACACCCGGGTCACGAACATCGCCGAGGTGCCAGGCTATCCCTTCCTTGATCCACGGCTGGATGGTCGCCTTATCTGCGTCTCTATCAAACATGTTTTGCATTTCCGCTGCGGTCAGACGCTGGAAAATGACTTCCCCGACCAATTCAGGAGACGCAATCGAGTACGTTCCCTGCTGGGCGAGGGCGAGTACCTCGGCCGAAATATCCACGGCATGCAGCATGACTCTCAATTCTGGACGCGCCTGCCTGAGAGTCGCAAGAATCGAGTAGACTTCCGCGCCATTGCTGCAACCCAACACGGCAATGTTAATAGTCGATGCGTGCTCCACTAGATAAGAGAGCCGGCGGATCAACTCCAACTGTGGCCGGTTGCGCAGAAAAAAAGTGCCAAAATACTGGGTCCGATCGGCATAGCGGCGAACGAGCGCGTTGAGAAAACGGCCGTATAGGCGAACGAAAGAGAGATCCGTCAACGAAGGGCTGAGATGATTCCAAAGCCAACTGTTCACGCGCAAAAAACCGCCCACAGGAGACTTCCCAAATATTCTCAAACGGAGCAGTTTATCGAGAGTGTTTTCTGTCATTGTTAGAAGCTCAAAGAAATTGCGAATAGTCTAGACCTTACTCCTCGTCCACATCCCGACGTTGCCCCTCTCAGTTTATAATTGTCAGGCCCTTAAACTGCGCAACGTGTCCAAATGAGAAGCACTAGCTGCTTGAAAGAATCCCAGATCAATGGCCAAACCTCAGGCTGACGAACAGTAATTCACCTCTCCGTCAGGCCCCCTGAATCACGGCCGGCGGCTCCGCTGCAACGGAAGAACGCTTCAACAATTGCTGCAGGAGATCAACGTAAAACGCCTTCTGGCCCATCGCATAAAGCAGCATGCCCGTGTATGCACCAAGAAGAACGGAGACGCCGACCAAAAGCCTCGGGAAAGGTGACCAGTGAGGACTGAAGAATAGGAACCCCGCGGCGAGAGCCACCGCAACAACACCGGAGGACAAGGGTTTGGTCATGACCTTCATAATGTCGCCGAACGAAATCGGAGTGCCATGCACGCCCCAGGCAATGTGGGGCAGAGCCCACAACGTTATCGCCGCCGAAAAACCGAGCGCGACCCCGTTAGGGCCGTAACGCAATCCCAGGCAATAGCCCGCGATCACCACAGGCGTAAGGACCAGCGCAATTTGCAGACTTCGTTTGATCATCCCCATGGCGAAAAGCAACCATCCCAGGGGATTGATGATGGCGAAAATCAAAATCGTTGGCGCCAACAATTGAAGAATTCTTACAGCTGCGTTCCATTTCGACCCAAGAATGACCATAATCAGCTCATGCGGGAAAATTGCTATAATGCACGTAATTGGAACTGTCAGCGCAAGTACAAGCGAATAACCCTTCAAGAAATAGTTTCTCAGCCGTACCGGATCGTCTTGCAATCTAGACAGAGCCGCAAAAGCGACTTCTCCGACAGCTGAATTCAAGTTGTCTGTCGGAATGTTAATGATTTGATAGGACCTGCCGTAAATGCCCAGCGCTTCCGCTCCCCAGAATCTGCCTAGCAGCACCTTGTCCAAGTTATAGGCGACATAAATGATGATGCTAATCAGTGTAACCGAACCGCCAAAATGAACCATCGGCAGAATTTCAATTCCTTTGCGTGGCCTCCCCGGAATCCAAGACTTCGCCATCCAAAACGCTATCGTGGAGATTAACGGAAGGGTGATGGATAGCACCACGAGAGACCAGTACCCATAGCCCAACAGGGCCGCCCCAATTCCCAGCGCGGTGCTTACAACCAAAGCAACGATTTGGATGACTGCCAAAGCCGTGAAACGCAGTTCCCGCTGCAGCAGCGCGGAGTGTTGCACCCCCGCCGCATTGATCAGGAAGCCGGTTGACAAGGCGATCGTCACCCAGAACAGGCGCGGCTCATGATAAAAGCGAGCCACCGCCGGCGCCATCGCCGCCAAGGAGAGTGTCAGAATGGCCCCAACCAGCACGTTGATCCAAAATAGCGTGGAAATCTGCTCGTCAGAAATATCCGCGCGCTGAACCGTCGCTGTCGAAAGACCGAAGTCCCTGAACAGGTTCAGGACGCTGGTGAAAGCGGTGACCATCCCCACCAAGCCGAAATCCTTCGGATCGAGCAAGCGGGCCAAAACCATCAGAGCGCCGATCCTCAGAGCGAAGAATACAATTTGGGCGCAGACACGAGCAAATCCTCCGCGGATTGCTTTTTCTTTTAGATTCTTCATTTAGCGTTTACTTGCTCAAGAGGCGTTGTCAAAGGCAAGATTTGCCGAACGGCGTCGAATAAAGACAGCGCAAACATATCGGCGCCGCTGGCCGCCAATTCGCCGCTCTTCAGGATCCGAACCGTGCGACAGCCTGCTTTCTTGCCCGCCTCGACATCGGTGTCAGAATCACCAACCATCCAGGATCCCGCTAGATCTACTTCGTGGTTGCGAGCTGCGGTGAGAAGCATGCCGGGAGCTGGCTTGCGGCAATCACACGGCGGTTGTGTATCGTGTGGGCAGTAATACACTTCCGTGATCACGGCCCCGGCCGTTGCGAGCTTCTCGCGCATGCGTTGATGAATAGAGTTTAGCTCGCGCACGGTCAACAGTCCTTTAGCCACGCACCTCTGGTTGCTGACGACGATAACAAGAAAGCCTGCCTTGACGAGTGCAGCGATCGCTTCAGCCGCGCCAGGAAGAAGTTCCAGATCTTCCCAGCGAGTTACATACTCGCCTTCTGGAGGTTTGCGGTTTATGACGCCGTCACGATCGAGAAAAACGGCTTTCTTCATGGAAGATTTCTCGCTCCACTAGTTCTGAGATGATGTGGCCGATGAGAATATGACACTCCTGAATTCGCGGAGTTTCCTTTGACGGCACACTAATGCAAAACTCCGCGCTCTTTGCGAGAGCTCCCCCGCCGGCTCCCGTCAACCCAATGGTCCTCAAACCCATTTTGCGAGCCGTCAGAATCGCATTGAGTACATTTGGGGAATTGCCGCTGGTGGAGATGCCGATGGCGACGTCACCGGCGCGAGCTAAAGCCTCCACTTGCCGGGAAAAGACTTGATCAAATCCATAGTCGTTTCCGATGGCAGTAACACAGGAGCTGTTGACGGAAAACGCCAATGCGGGCAAGGCCGGCCGGTCGAACGCAAAGCGTCCGACAAGTTCCGCGGCAATATGCTGCGCGTCGGCAGCGCTGCCACCGTTACCGAACAGAACTACCTTATTCCCTTGCCGCAACGAAGCAACCAGGATTTCGCTGACCTTGGCGATCGTAGTCACCAGATCAGAATTGCTCAGCATGCTTTGTTTCGTAAAAATCGATGCCGCCATCAAGTCCGTTATCCGATGTTCATAATCAGCTGTTTCCTTCATTTGCCCTCCGCATGAAAGTCTCGTGGGAGCCCAACCGCATTTTCCACCATTCGTGTCGAGTGCATTCTTTAGAGCGCGAGCAATTCCTGAATCCCTGGCACAGCGCAGGTTTGAATTAGTGGGGCTTCTCGTTTCCGAGGGACGGAGACTGCTTTACACGGGCTGCTTCGTAAAGACGGTCACATAGCTCTTGCGCTCGCGCGTAGTCTTCGGGGGTGCCAATGTCAATAAATACCCCTTCCTGTTCCAAAGCAAAAATTCCCTGATCCAGCAACTTTGGAAAAATGTCCCGTTCAAGACTAGACGGCCCTTCCGGAACGTGTTCGAGAATTCTTCGATTGAAAATGTAGACACCGGCGTTAACCAATCCGTTGGGGTCTGCGTCCGTCTTTTCCGCGAAACCGCTGACCCGCCCATCGGTTCTGACTTGGACCGTCCCGTATCGCTTCTCATTCTTGGTTCGAAAGACGGCCATGCTGGCGATGCCGCCGGACTCTCGATGGAAGCAAATCAGCCGGCGGAAATCCGTCTCCATGAACGAATCGCCATTCATCACCAGAAAATCGGAAACATCCCGGAGAAGCGGCTCCGCGAATTTCACCGCCCCCGCAGTACCAAGTGCCAGAGGTTCCTCCGAATATTCGATCTCTACATCCCAAATATGTCCGTCGCCCAGCTCGCGTTCGATTTCGTGAGCCCGATAACCAGTGCACATCACTATTCTGCGGATGCCTTGGAAGCGAAGCTGGCGCACTAGCAATTCGAGGAACGGACGGTCGCCGACAGAGGCCATGGGCTTGGGTGTAGACGGCACCACTGAGCGCAATCGCGTTCCCAGCCCGCCGACCAACAGCACTGCTTTTATCCCGTCGTCGAGAGTCCCCATACTTGACCAGGAATTGTTGGCTCTAGTGATATCGTTGCTCCACATTCCGCGGATTTTGCAATCTTTCTCCGAACCTATCTGTCTGAATCCAGCGCCTGTTCCCAATACTTCAGCATGGACGACAGAGTCTGCTCAATGGACATCACGGGCTTCCAGCCCGTGTCTCTGCGTATCTTTTCTGTTCGACCGAAGATGATTTTCTCATCGGAAGGTCGCATCAAGCGGGAGACGGGCTGGACGTCCACCTTTACGCCCGCGAGCCGGATTGCGGTGTGCAACAATTCGTGGATCCGAAAAGTTCGGCTCGCACACAAGTTATAAGCCTCACCGCGTTTTCCCTTGAGGGCGGCAAGGTAAAATCCGCGGACGGTATCATGCACGTCGAGGAAAGCCCGATGAGGGGTTAGGTTGCCGACTTCCAGGACAGGCGGTTGGAGGCGTTTCTTAATCCGGGCCAACTGACGCACAAAATCCGAAGGTGCATCATTGGTTTTACCTGGACCCGTGGTGTTGAAGAGTCGGATGTTGGTGGCGGCTATTTTGTAGTCCAGGAAATACTCGTGGGCCAGCAGATCCAGACAGACTTTGCTAATGCCGTATGGGTGTAATGGCTTCAGCGTTTGGTCCTCAGAAACCGGGATGGCAGCCGGCGGGACATGCCCATACTCTGCGCTTGAACACGCTGACACTATAACGGGTGGACGCTTCATGTAACGCAACGCCTCAAACAAGTGGAGGGAGCCCATGATGTTCGATTCGAAAGTTCCGACGGGATCAGCCCAAGATACTGTGGGGAGGCTCTGAGCACCGAGGTGGAAAACATGGGTAGGTTCGTACTCATTAAGAACTTGGGCGACCCTTTGGCCATTCCGCAGATCACATTGCACGAAGGTCAGGTTGGGCAGTTCCGGAAAAGAGTTTCTGCCGTGCAGGCAATAACTCCCGATGACTTTCCATTGCTTTGCTTGGAGGAACTTCACCAAATGAGATCCGATGAAGCCTTCAGCGCCAGTTACGAGGGCAATTTTCCTTCGCATTCTTCTTATCCTAGTCTTCGTGAGGTTTGCAGAGAACGTGCTGGTGATGCGTAGCTGATCCGGAAATGAACTGCAGGCAATCCCGCGTCCCCCGAGACTTCGGAAAAGAACTAGCTCGAACTGCGGAGCTGTACCTCAAGTCGGGGCACTAAATTTGGAGCGGCCCGCTGGAAATGATCCAGCCTCTCCGGGGGGTACCCGGCGCATCGCTCTCTATGCTTAAGCCGCGTCTTGTTCTTGCTCGAAAATCGTCATCCTGACTCGACGCTCGCAGGGAGGCCTGCGAATGCGTCTGGAGGAAATATTGCCACGCCCTCTGCTCGGCAGGAAGAATTTTATTGGGAGGTGTTTTCTGAACCTTCAGATCCTGAGCCGGAACTTGCCTCTGGACCAGGGTACGGCGTCAGAATGGGCGTCAAGACTTGCCAGATCGCTTTATTTGACTATTGGACCACCGCTTTGAGGTTCGTCGGCGGTGCGGGAAGTTGTACCGAACCTGATGCATAGCAAGTGGCCGCATTGAAAGACAAGGGCGACCCAGTACCGCTGGCAGGCCCCTTCATGATGTTTGTATAGCATGCGCCGGCCGGATTCAAATTTGCATGGCCGGCGAGATTCAGGATGTTACCTCCCGTGACATCCGGCCCGATGGGAGGCCAGGCCACTGATCCGAACCAGGCGGGCTTGGCCGACAGATAAAAGGAGGAGGGCAGTGCCTGAGTCAGAGGCACAAGATTCAGGAATTGGGTCAGAATACTGGGCACTTCGCTAGTTAAAAAACGGGTAGCATTGTTTACGGTGTCGTAGTTCCCCCAGCGCAACATGGTTGAAGCAACCAGAGGATCTCCAGATTGGCAGCATGTGGCAGGGCCGGTACCGAGAACCATAACAGACTTATCGCCACCACTTTGCTCGGGTGAGGTCGCGTATTGATAGGAAGTGTGGTAACCCGACGTCCCGAGCACGTTTCCTATGATGTTAAAATACCGGGAGAACGGGTAAATCTTGAGCGGATTGGTATTGCTAGTGGTTGTGGTCCCGTTGTTGGGCTCATTGCCATCAAAACGATTCCTAAACATCGTAATGAAGTTATGTGTCCCGTGAAATAAATCACCAATCGCGCCACTGCCGACGTTTCCTTCTAGGAGAATGTTGCTAGTTAAGGAATGCAAGAAAATGCCTTGCATCATCCAATTCGACGACGCTGAGTAGTAATCGTTAATCGAGAAGTTGTAAGAAACCACGCATCCTTCGCAGTCCGAGTTGATCATAAAGGGCACAGCCACCTGCTGGCCGATATTGTTTTCAAAGAGATCATCCGAGGATCCGAAGGCTTCGATGCCATAGCTCTGGCTGACGGAGTTCTTCGTGCCGAACATATAGCTGTCTTGAATTGTAATTCGAGAACTAAAATAAATCGCAAAGTGGTCGCGGTCTGAACCAATGCTGCGAATGCCTTTCGCCCAACAGCCAATGCAGTTGTAGAACTGGGTTCCGAGAAAGGCCGAGGAGTTGGTGTGATTGGCCGAGAGGTTCTCAACGCCCATTCCCCTTGCCGGTGATGTCACCCACCACGCACCGGGAGTGTTGGTCCCGCGTGAATCGCTGAACACTCTCCAATTTGGCATGTAAAGTCCGGGAGAGAACGTCACGGTGTTCCCCGCAATGTTCGTCACAGTGACGATTTGCTGCTGGCCACGACTCGAGGGCGTTCCGGTACCCCGCTGGGCCCCGGAGTCGCCTCCTGTTCCGCCTGAATCGTCATTGCAGGGAGGATTCTGATTCGGGCTGACAGTAGCCGACTGTTCGCAGTTGTAGATAACGCCGTTGTCCGAAAGGTCGTCTACTTGGTCGAGAATCAATGGATTGCCGACCGCCAGATTCGTGACGCTGCTTAGCGTGATGGATGTGGTTCCTTTGGGCCATGGGCCAGCGCCCGTGAAAGTGGCTGTATTGTCCGGTCCGCCACTCCAGTTGCCATCTGTGGCTTTGAAACAAATGTCGGCGTTCTGGCCCCAACAGTTCGATGAGCCGGAGAACACCAGCAGAGTTTGATCGGCGCCCGCTCCACGCAGCGTCACATTATTGACGCCTGTAGTGGCGATCGAAGAGGACAAATTGTAGGTTCCGGGATTCAGAAAAACGACTTGGTTTGCCGGGCAGGCAGACAAGGCGGAGTTAATCTGTGCCGCTGTCACGCCTTGTACGAAGGTCGAAGATTGTCCAGCAGTCCCAAGCGTCGAGCAGATAGTCGTGCGATTCGGAATGCCACCAGGCACCCCCGCACTTGACCAATCGACAGCTCGGCTGGGATCAATAATCCCCGTCCACGCTTGCGCATGCGCTGCCGTTGAAACCAGCGGAGCCAGTATCAGCGCAAGAAAAAATCGAAATGGCCGAACGAATCTCATATTCACCTCAGTGATGTACTAACGACTCGTGGAGAGGTCCGGCCACCGCGCAGAAACAAACTCAGAACTGCCCCGGCCATTCTCGGCCCCCATTCGCGACGTACCTGGACCAATCACGCCCCTCGCCCTGGCTTCGAAGAACGAAGCTAGGGGGTCATGTTGTCCATCCCTTTTTCGCACTTGTAGCGTATATTCACTACTGTTCTCAGGGCCAGAAAAAGGACAGGTTTCTGGTCGGACAAATCACTTCTCGTTTTCCTACAAAGAGGCAAATATTGGTAATTTTATGGTGTTATCAGTATGCGCGTACATTGCAAATATCTAATTTGGGGTGTATTTCAAGGTTTAGTTGAGGTCCGATTTGCGAGTTCCCATGCGCGTTTCCGCGCACCCACAGGAAGCCTTAGCCCCGGGAGGACGGGAAGTCCGCCGCTGCTAGGAATGCTCGCTTTGAGCATAAACCTCCCGTCGTTCCCTCATTAGACCTTCGTCGTATTCACCTTCCGGCTCATAGACGCTCACCTGGCTCCCGCGATTGGAAAACGCGAACGGCACGCACAGGAGCTTTTTCAATCGGAGGCGAAGCGTCTCCCGGCGCTCGGGGGGTACGTAGAGCAACATAAAGCCTCCGCCGCCGGCTCCTAAAAGCTTGCCGCCGAGGGCGCCTGCTTCGAGCCCTGCTTCGTAAATCTCGTTGATGTTTGAATTGGTGATCTTTTGGGTCAGTGACCGCTTTACTTTCCATCCTTCGTGAAGCAAGCGTCCGAACTCATCCAGAGAGCGATGCGGAGTGGTCAGGATGTTCTCCGCTTCGTCCACCATCTGGAACATGGTCTGCAACTCCTTTGTCTTTTGAGGAGTCACTCTAAGTTGCTCCTGAGCGATTTCCGAGGCGATTCTGGAAAAACCGGTAAAGTACAGGGCGAGGTTCTGCTCGAGTGCTGCAAGTCTGGACGGCGCGGCCAATATTCGCTTCACCTCGAAAGAGTCATCCTGATTGAAGTTAACGCGGTTGAAACCGCCATACGCGGCGCTGACCTGATCCTGAGAGCCCACGGCTTCCCCAATCAAGTTTTGCTCCACGTGTATTGCGTCGGCGGCAAGCGCGTGTTTGTCGCGCATCTGGTTCTTGAGGGCGTACAAACCGAGCAGGAGCCCAACGGTAAACGCCGAACTGGTACCCAACCCAGTTCGCGCAGGTAGGTCGGCTACGTGATGGATCTCAACTCCTTCATTGATGTTTAGGAATTGCAGGCACTCACGCACGGAAGGGTGCTCGATTGCGCCATTGTCGTTGACGTTCTCAATTCGGGAATAGGAAACCCGACTTTGATACTCAAAAAAAGGCGGGAGCCATCGAGACGTAATGTAGCAACATTTGTCGATCGCGGTCGACAACACAGCGCCGCCATGCTCACGGTACCAAACGGGGTAATCCGTGCCTCCCCCAAAAAAGGAGATGCGAAGTGGGGTTCGAGTAATGATCATGCGTCCGTCCTTTTGAGTTACAAAGAGATGAAAGTTTCTCGACTATTTCAAGCTGCGAAACGCGTCCTTTCAAATTACGGTCTCGGTCCAGGGCCGTTTGAATCCATGTCTAGTTGGAATCCTGCACTTTTTGATTTTCGTAGCATTCCGAACGATTCCTCATGGAATGGACCCGGCGACGTTTTTGCTCTCAACGGTACTAAGGGGAATCGCGGCTAATTGTTTCAAGCGTTGCTCGCGAACGTCCATGGCCGGCAAGGGCTGGAGTCCGGCGACCTGAAGGATTTGCTTCCAGCGATATCCCCAATCATGACGCAACAAGGCTTCCGCTGCGTTCCTCTGGCTGATTGCAAAAGCGAGCCCCGGCAAAGATTCGATCCTGTTTACGACGTCAATAACGTCAGAACCATCCGGTTTCACTTCGACAACGGCGTCAGGCCAGGGGAACATTTCACCAAATGCGTCGCAATTCGGGGCTTGCCCTATCATCACAGCGCCTGCCGCCGCTCCCTCATAATAGCGGTGTCCGATTTCAACCTGCCCTTTTGTTTCATCTGAAACATCGACTTTCCCTGGAGCTACCATAAAATACCGCGATCGCTTCGTAACGTTCGAGAAAAGATGCCGGTGTTGCTTATAGTCGTACACATCTGAGAGAGAGCCACCGAAAGTGTCATGAAGATAAAAGTCGATCCAGCAAACGCTTGTCTTGCAGTGGTCTTTCCATCCTCGAATGGCATTGATGTGCAGAAAATCATGGTGGGTTTGGCACAGAGCGAGAAACAAATCGTATTCTTTTGTCAGTTGCACTTTTCGAAGCCCAGGACTCTGGAAGATCAGCCTCCGAGAAACGTCACGATAAAGAAGACGTCTCTGCCAGCTTTCTTTGAACTGATAGCCTGGCTCCGCATCCAAACAGACAAGATCAACTTGGTCGACTTCACACAGAACATCTTGAGCTTCATAATGGCCGCAGAGAAAAGTCTTCTTCTTGAAGTTTCTGCCGGATGGCATGCAGATGCGGGGCTTCCGGACTTCGCCCAACTGCAGCTGATCATCGCTTCCGTTGGAAAGAGTCATACGCTCACCGTGGGTTGAGTATGCTTTACAAAGAGATCCCCCCGGCTACAGGAGCTTATAAAGTCCAGCAAGAGCACACATCATCGTCGCCTGTCCCCAATGCAGCGTGGGTGTCTTGTTGACCAGCCAGGGGGAGTAGCGACGATAGTAGAAATAGCCAGAATCATCCTGCATGTTCTCGATGGTCCAGCGTGCCACCTTCAGCGCAAGCGCTAATGCTTCTGGATCTCGGTCGCGAAAAAACACCAGGGTATCGATTGCCTGAGAACAGCACTGAATGTCGAGCGGCAGCGTTTTGTGGTTGTAATATCTTGGAGTTCCGTCCGACAGGAAAAATGTTTGTTTCCAGTAATCGTATCCGCTCTGAACAATCTTATCGAAACGGTCGTCGCCAGTGCCTTCGGCGTAGTGTTTAAAGCAGTCCAGCACGTAGGCCGTATGAAAGTTGTCGACCCAATGCAAGTTCTCCGCCTCGCCATAATACCAAGAGGAGTCTGGCCTCTGGTACTTGGCAGTGTATTGCATGGCACTCTGTGCCAAAGCTCGGTAAGACTCAGTGCGTGTGAAAGAATACGTGCGTGCCAGCAAGCTTGCGCCAAGCGTATTGGCGTTGTGGACTTGCGTGTTCTTGATGGGAATGTAGCTGATGCAGAGTGAGTCTCCGTCGGCGTGAGTTTCCAGGTTGCGCACAATATGCTGGCAGCAACTGTCGGCAACCTTCAGGTAGCTTTCTTTTTGGATGTGTTCGTACGCGTCCAGGAACGCGTGTCCGATAAGAGCTGTCCACACGACGGTTGGGACGCCCTTAGGGAGGTAGAAAGTCCGCGACTGATAATCGAAGTAATTTCCCCAGCATGACCCGCTGTAGCCATTCGACTGGTTTTCGACCAGCCATTGCAGTGCATACTCTGCTTTGTCTTGCCAAACGGAGTCGCCAGTCGCCTTGTGCATGCGAAGGAAGCCCCTGGCCAGAAACCCCATACCCTTCGTCGAATGACTCCTTCCGATTCCCACGAATGGGCGCACATTGAGCGGAAACCGCCGCACTCCCTGCTGGAGCGCAGTGAGCAGGAACTTGTTCTTAAAGGCAAAAGGGCGCAAAAAGCGTGCGTTTAGGCCATCAAAAGTGTCATAGCCACGGTAGTCATTCTTCTCGAGCCAACTGGACAGCCGGCAGATCGACCAGTAGATTTGATCTTTTGAAACCTGGTCCTTACCTGAGACCCGAAGTTGCTCACCAGCATATGCCGTCGTACTTGCCATTGTCGCTCCTCCGATCACTGATGCGGACGAAATCCACTAGAAGCTGTTCCGTGCCCAATCTGTCTGGTACGGTTTGAAACTCGGGGTCTTTGTTGCCAATGACTATAGTCTGGGCATGCTCCAGAACCGCGTCGATTCCATTAACCATGAGCTTTGAAATGTGGGGAATCCGGTTAAGGATAAAGTCGCGGTTGGCGCCCACAAGGCTGGCAATGTTTACGTTTTTGTCGTAAATGCGCAGGTCATAACCCTTGCCGAGCAGACGCTCAATGACTTCGATGATGGGACTCTCTCGCAGGTCGTCCGTTCCCGCCTTGAAGCTAAAGCCTAGTACACCGACTCGTTTATGTCCCTTTTCCATGATCAGCTGCAGACCTCGGGCAACCTGCAGTTCGTTACTCGGCAGTATGGACGTAAGAATCGGGAGCGCTAAGTCGTGTATTTTCGCTTGATAGGCCAACGCTCGCAGATCTTTGGGCAGGCAGGATCCTCCGAACGCAAAGCCCGGCAGAAGGTAAGCGGGGGAGATATTAAGCTTTTTATCTTGGCAGAAGATGTTCATGACTCTGTGTGCGTCGATAGAAAAAGCCTTGCAAAGATTGCCGATCTCGTTCGCGAAGCCGATCTTGAGCGCATGCCAGCTATTGTCGACATACTTGACCATCTCCGCGGTCTCCAGATCGGTTCGGATCAGAGGCGCATTGAGTTTTCCGTATAGCATCGCCAATTTGCTGCCACTGGCCTCGTCCAACTCTCCAATTACGGTTTTCGGAGGAGCGTGAAAATCCTTTACGGCGGAACCCTCGCGCAGGAACTCCGGATTGTGGCAGACACCGAAATCTATTCCAGCCTTCTTCCCAGAAGCCTCCTCCAAGGTTGGGATCACGATCTTGTGCATGGTCCCGGGGAGAATCGTGCTCCGAATGACGACCGTATGCCGAGCCGTCGTCTCTTTGAGTGCTTGTCCGATCTGCTCACAAATCCGACGGATGTATTTCAGATCCAAATTGCCATTGGACTGGCTTGGAGTGCCGACACAAACGAAAGAGAGTTCGGAATTATGGACGGCTTCCATGTGGTCGGTTGTGGCACGCAACCGGCGTTGCTGAACGCACGAGGCGATCAACTCGTTGATTTCAGCCTCGATAATGGGAGATCGTCCGCTGCCAATCAGGTCGACCTTAGTTTGGACAGGATCAACACCGATGACTTCATGACCTTCACTGGCCAAGCATCCCGCCGACACTGTGCCGACATACCCCAGTCCGAAGATACTGATTTTCAAGTTGCGTTCCTTTCCCCGATTGGAATCGGGCTTGCGGATGTCACGTCAAAAGATGGATGAAGGATAATCGGTTCCGCCTCGACTCTGCATTTCCGCGGACCTTTTGCCGACTTGTGCGCCGAAATGGTATCAGACGCGAAGACCTACTCTTAGCTACCGTTCGCGGGGAAGAAACCACGGAGCCACGGGTTCAGGACGGCCTCCTACCGAGCAACTCCAAATACAGGCCGAGAGTCTTGTCCGCGACAACGCTCCATGAATTGCGAGCCATCGCATAGTCCCGAATCTCTGGTCGCCGGTCTGCCAACGTTTTGTACAGATCGCTCTCAAAGTAGGTCTCGATGGCGTCTGCCAAGTCTACGGGCCTGCAAGAATGGGAAAGGTACCCGGTCTTGCCTGGAATGATGTCGTCCCGGAAGGATCCCACGTCCCCTGCAATGACTGGCAATCCAAAACTGTATGCCAAGAACAGTACTCCGCTTTGAAAGATCTCGGAATACGGCAGCACGAGGACATCCGCCGCTTTGAAGTAGATTTCGGTTTCGGCGTCGGGAACAAATTCAATCTTTTGGATGACTTGATTACGGCACGGATGGCCTTCGATCGTATTCTGAATATCACGCAGATACTGTTGCGAGCCTTTTTTCATCTCGCCGGCAATGATCAGCCGATAGCTTTCCTTCTTGGGGGCGACTTGCTGAAAGGCAGCCACCAGATGCTCGAGACCCTTGTACGGCCGGATGGCGCCGAAGAACAGGATGGTCCTTGCGTTGTCATCGATCCCCAGTCTCCGCCTTGCCTCCGCCGGAGTGATTTCCGTATTCGGAACTGAGTTGTTGATGCCGAAAGGAATCACCGTCACCGCCTCGAGGCGAACTCCAAAGTCATCGCGCAACTCCGACTTCATCTTCTCCGTGTGAACAAAAGTGTGATCCGCGAGATGATATTGAATTTTAAGCGTCAGCCGATTGACCGCCGAGTCGTTGGCGTCCCGCCGACCCGCGTTGACATTGTGAGCCGTGAGCACAACTTTCTTGCCAAGAATTTTGTAGTACAACATCAGCGCGGTCCGATCGAAAAGCTGCAACTTGTTGTTCCATAAAATATGAAAGATTCTTGGCTTGGCGGTCGCAGCATAGCGAAGAAGCCGCGCATAGAATGCCAGCACTCTTGTGATCTTCTTGACCGGACCAGCTTGTTCACGCGGATTCCCTTGCAGGTTGAGAAAGTTCAGCCTGGGAGTGTCATGCATTTCGGGGCTTTCAACCTCCGTGCTGCCGATGACATCCAGACATATGCCCTTTGCAATCAGGGCCATGGCAAGGCCGAAGGCATAGGGTCTGTCGAAGCCGCCGGTGAGCACGGCAACATTTATGTCGACAGGCGGGCGCGGCGAATAGTTGCCGAGTGCACCTGCACTTTTCTCGACCTCAAATGTGCTCATGGACACAATGACTCCCTTTAGCTTACGGGCATTGACACTATGCGGGGATTTGTTCCGGTCTTCTCTGTACTGTTCGTTTCTTTTGAACACCGGCTGGTGGCGGCAATGGTTGTGGCAAAGGCAACGCAACTTGAGCTTTCGGTAACGCGATTGTCGCCATAATCAAGAAGATCCACACGGGACTCATTGTTCGAGTCGCCGCCTCCGTAAAGTTGTACGCGACGCCTACAAAGAAATACGCCAGGAACAGCGGGCCAGTGACGCGATCCTGTCCGAGCCTCCTGATTACGTTCCGGTAGCCGTTTATTATGATCCCCGCAAGAAGCGTGACACCGACCCAACCCAAGTTCAAATACATTTCGAGGTATCCGTTGTGCGCTTCATTGGGATGCCACCAGTAGATACTCCAGAGCTTCTCCAGACGCGCGCCAAGCCAGAAGCTCTCAAACCCAGTGCCCAGAATGGGGCTCGTGGTCATTCCGCGTATTGTGCTCCAGAGCTCCGTGCGACCGGTGAGGGTCGGGTTTCTTCCCAGTGATTTTAGGAGGAAGCTGCCCATATCAAGAAACAAGACGCAAAAGCAAAACGTCAGGCCTAGAAAAACCATGGCATGTACGAGCATGCGTTTCTTGGCTATCTTGGGAAAACCCACGGCTGCCATGATGGTGCTCCCCAAGAGGAAACAGGACAGCGAGGTCATGGAGTTAGCCATCATAGCGACCCAGGCAGTCAAAAGAACAACCACACCGTGAGCGATCATCGGCCCCTTTTTGCGTTCGGCCTTTCCGGCTTGCAGTTCTTGGAGAAAGCGCCACATAGACGCGAGGCCGAATATCAGATAGCACACGCCGAGCATGTTCTTGTCTGTAGTGACGCCGGTAAAGAACACAGTCGAATCCCAATTCGTGGCGTACTGGCGGCCCAGCGCCGGGTAATATTTGATGAACAAGACGGAAAGAGGGATGAGGACAAAACTCACTCTTGCAAATACTCGTTTGATCGCGGCGATGCGGTCTTTGTCCGTTAGAACTATGAAGATCATCGCGTAATCGCCCAAGGACTTTATCCACCGCTTGAACGCGACGTCAGGGTAGTCAGACCAAAAGATACTAACTGCACAGTAGAACATGAAGAGGGCAAGAGGAATATTCTCTTGCAGCAACTTGAGAACGGCTGCACTTCTCCTTAGAAGAACGACGATAGCAAGCGCTAGCAGGAGGATGTAAATATTCCTGTCCATCGGGCTCCCGTCCATAAGCTGGCCCGCAGTAGACCCCATCGCACCGGACTGCCATTCCGAGATCGGCCGCGATCCCGCAATCCACAGCCACATGACAGGAAGCCAAAGCGCTTTCGAAGTCTTGGCCTCCGGATTCCAATCCAGCCGGAAAAGGACGGTGATCCCTATTACGAACACCAATGTAGCTAGCTGAGTCATCTTGCGTCGAAGAAGAGCCTGTGCATAAGTTCCAGAGTTAGCAGTTTGTGAATATCAGTGGTGCAATTTCTGGTTCCACTCGTGTGTCCGTACACTACGGATTCCACTCCTATCCGATCAAGGTATGGTCGGGAAAGAGTCCGCGGATCGAGAAGTATTTCCCGAACAAACTCGGACAACGCATCGCGGTACCACACTCTGAAATGTAGCAGTTTATGCCTGCCGAGGAAAAGGCGCTCGAAGTGCAGGTGCGAGAAATAGTGATCCATTCGAGTCAGCCACTGCGGCATACCGTAGTCGTAGGCATATTCTGCCTTAAATGTGAACTCGAGATATCCACGAGCGGCCGACGAGAGGAACGGTCCGGAATTCCCTCCGATTCCTCGATCCGTATGGAAAGACGCAAGGGCCGCACTACCGTCCCTGATGAGGCGGACTCGCACGTCGTTAGGTACAGCATTGCCATCCTTCGGCGCTCGGTATACGGTTCGGACAAAATCATTATCCATATACGGGGACCGGACACTCAGCTGACTTTGCTCCAGCGCGAGAATCCCGTGATGATACCAAGGCGATTGCCGGAAAGCGGCAAAGGTAACCGGATGTTCGCGACGAATTGCCGCGTAAGTTCCTGCGGCTTGGTCTACAAGCGAGAGAAACTCCGGGCGGAAGAATTCCAGTCCCGGCCGCGCGGGCTTGAACATCACGCTGCGAAGGACGATTTCGCTGCCGTAGGTTCCCACGACCTTCGCTGGGGCAATCGCTCGGGCCTTCTCGCTGACATAGAGATCGGAAGCCCGGTATAGGTCGACCGTTCCTTCAGTCAAGAACACCGCGCGTTCGGCGTAGTGCGGAAATCGCTCAAGGAACTCCTTTCCTACGGTAATCACCTCGTGCGATTGCTGACAAACACGCGCAACCCGTCGGGCGATTCGCACATCCTCGTTTTCGCGGTACATGCTCCCAAATGTGTAGCACGGAAGCGATCCAGGGGCAGACTTGTGCCAAGCCATAATCACCCGGGTATCCAGTCCCCCTGTGAGAGTCATCCCAATCTTCTCGTGCCCGGCGAAATACCGTGGAAGATTCCTGGAAAATATCTCGCGGAGCTCTTGGTAATAAGATTCGCCGTCCAGGGGAGTTTGTTCCTCCCATTCACGCGGATCAAAATACGTGCTCTTGCGCTCGATGGCTGCGTTGCGAAACACCCAAGCCGACGCAGCGGGCAATGCATGTATCTCCTTGAAAATCGTCCGATTCTCCAACACGCAGCTCAAGGCGACGAATTCCCCGATACTTTGAGGGTCTGGAGCCCGGAGTTCGGGGCGTACGGCGAGTATGGCCTTGGCCTCTGCAGCGAAGTAAAAGGCGTCTTTCGACTCGTGATACAAGATGCGGTGCATCCCGTAGATGTCGTTGAACAGAGTGGCTGTGCCATTCCTTCGATCCGCTGCCAAGCCATGAAACATGCCGTTCAGCCCGAGCGGAAAGGACTGGTTTTGCTCATAGAGGCGAACTAGGTATGAGCTCTCCTGCGAATCCGACGTACTCCCTTGCTGCTTTGAACGGTTGCAGTTCCCAGGCTCCGGGTACTCCTCCCCCGAGAAGATAATAGTGACGTCATCTCGCTCGTTGTGGAGCGGCATTCCGTCGGAAAATGAATTCTTCTGAACGACCCAACCGACATACAGGCCCGAGGTTTCGTCGATCCATGTTCCTGTCTGATAGAAAGACTCATGGCGAAGCGCCTCTACCATCTTCAGCAGTTGTGCCTCTGCCTCTTGGCGCGGCATCTTCGTTATAAGACCTACGATTCCGGGCATTCACTCGCCTCTCAGGCTTCTGTGACCGATTGAACTTTGCGTGCGTGCCAAGCGGTCCGCAATTTCCGAAGTCTGGAAGTTACAGATTCGGGAAGAAGGTCGACGAGCCGGTGGTGGAGACCGAGCCGGAAGGCAATCCGCCCAGCGGCTGTCAACGGGATGTAATACCGAGGCAGATCCATTCGGCGGAACCCGTTAACTTCCTTGAAATGGCTTAATGTGTCCCCCTCCTTTTTGCCGTAAGAGAATCGTTCATAAACGAGAAAGGAAATTTTGCGTTCGGCGCAGGCGCGGACTGCCGCTGCTATCAGGGCATTCGTCGGAGCCTTTTCTTTGTGTTGGACCATCGAGAGGATGTGCACCAAGCATGCGTGCGTGCGATTTTCGTTGACTACCAGCTTGAGGAAACCGATCATGCTGTCGCCCAAGAACGCCCCAATGAAAATACTTCGATCAAGGAACGTTCCAGCATATTCCCGGGCTCTTTCAAGTGTCATCCCGTAGAGAGCAAAGCGCTTTCCTTGGCGCACGGGAACCTCATTGTAAATTTGACACATCCCCCGCAGGAACTCGTCCCCGAATGGTACTTCGCGAAGCACGGCTCCTCGCTTTTCGGCTTGCCGGGCTCTGTTGCGTGGGAAGGAATTAATCTGATTCTTCCACCAGTTCTCAAATGTGGACACCGGGAGGACGGCCAAGTTGTCCCACTCCATCGGGAAGTCGTACTTGGGCGTGGTCTCCGGAATTCTCTGCATGAAAGTAAACAGGTCAATTCGAGTTCCGCATTTTCGCAGTGCGCCGAGCAGGGCGTCGAGATCGTCGGGAAATGTGTACATATCGCCATCCAGACTGGCTATTCGGATCATCCGCCCGTCGATTCGGACATCCTTGCCGCAAACATTAATCACATTTCCTCCTTTCTTCGGGGCTAGGCCAACAGAGGACTCGCTTCAAGAGTGTGGATCAACGGATGGCTGAGGCGTGGAACGGCACTGCACCCTGCGTTGAGGCTGCTTCGGTTGAAGAGATTTGGGCAAAAATAGCGTCCATGATTCTCGCGGTGAGGATGATCTCCCGATAGGGAATCGGCACGGCCGTGTCTGCCACGATCGAATGATGGAACGATTCGATCAAGAACTTCATACCCGATTTCATATGGAAATCCCTAGCCAAAAACTTCTTAAGATTCGTCGACATATTGCCCAAATACTGATTCGCGAAGATAGCGCAGGGAGCAAATTTCTCGACGTAGCTGGGGAACCTGGCGCCGCGAAGCTTGATCAGAGTCTCATGATCCTGATCCATGACCAGGCCGTTTTTCGCTCCGTAGACCCGGAACTGATGAAGGGTGGGGCGCATCTGCGACGAAAAAGTGAAATAAGCGGTGACTTGCTTCTGCTCGGAGATGATGACCCTCAGCTCATCAATAATCTCGGTTTCTCCGAGGTCGCGGAGAAGGGGGCTTGTGAACCCATGTGCGATGACCGTTGGCGACTCCGTGGTCAAGAACTCCGCGATTCGCGCGATGCCGTGACTGATTATATTTTGCAACAATTTTCCGGGCAGCCGGCGGACCCAGTGCCTCTTGTCTGCGAGGATGGCTGCCGCATATCCCGACTTCGCGATCTCGTAGCCGTAGTAGCTCTCCATGTGTAGTGGCGCGCTACCGAGATAGCCGCTCTGCACTAGACTGCGCATGCGCCGGGCAGCATGAGAGAATTGATCGTCGTGGCCTGCCGTGATTTTCAGTTTATTCTTGTTGGCCAGCGCGATGAGTTTCCGGGCATCCTCTTCGTTTACTGTGAACGGCTTCTCGACATAAACGTGAGATCCCCATTCGAGACATGCCTTTGCAATCTCGAAATGGCTCTCCGGAGATGTCGTAATGTGGACTACGTCCGGCTTGGTCACACTCAGAAGCTCCGTCAAGTCACTGAAGTGTTTTCCGACACGAAATCTCTCGTAAAGCTGCCGCGCCATCAGCGGCTCTCGGTCGCAGACACCAACGATTTCGCTTCCGGGGATCCTCTGAATCTGTGACGCGTGTGAGTCCGCGATGCGTCCACAACCAACGATTGCGACCTTAAGCACGGGTTCCCTCAGTGCGGCAGCTTTTGAAGTACCGATCGAGCCCCTCCGCAGTAGACACTCTGGGTGCCCAACCTAGCCGGGATTTCAATTTCGCGTTGCTGTAACGCGTTTTCTTCCAATAGGCGTGCCACCTCTTGCGATTAAATGCCGGTAGAAGCTGGCCGTCTGACCAAGCCGAATACTTCTCCCATAGATAACAGAGCAAGTAGCTCATCGCGTGCGGGACATAGACCGACCGGAATTTTTTCACGTTCTTCTTGTACAGCCGTAAGAACTTCCGGCTGGAGGGCAGATTGTCATCCACGACGTTGAATACCTCGGCACCAATCCCCGGCCTCAAGCCGGTCAGTGCTATCGCTTCGGCACAGTTGTCGACATACGTCAGGGGAAGCGTGTTCGCACCGCCGAGGTGCAGGAAAACACCGAATGTGCCTATCCCAACTCGGCCGGGAATCGGCGGGTTTCCAGGACCATACACATAGCCCGGGCGGACAATGGCATAAGGAATTCCGAAGCGCTCGCAGCGCTCCTTTACGATCTCGTCTTGTTTGACCTTTGCAAAGCAATAAGCCTCGCCTCGGTCCGCCGAATGCTCCTCCTCGGGGCACGATTCATCCAGCATTCTGCCTCCCGGCTTGTTTGTGTTGGAATAGACAGAGAACGAACTGACGTTGACGAATCGTTTGAGATTGGAGTTTTGAGAGGCCGCTTCCAGTAAATTCCGCGTGGTTACTACCGAGTTCAGATAGGCATCAGGATAAAATTTTTCACCTCGCCCCGCTGCGAGGTGAAAAATTAACTTAACGTTCTGGACCACGTCCGAGCAATCCTCGCGAGACAATAGGTTGCCTCGGATGACTTTAATCTTTGCCCCTCCGCTCCGGAGGTCTGCAATCGCATCGAGTTTGTCGGTCTTGCTCGAAGGCCGAACCAGGCAAAGCAAATTCTTGAAGCCAAGATCCAGCAGAGACTCCACGAGTTTTGGCCCAATGAAGCCCCCAGATCCCGTAATTAGGATTGGATCGTCCGGGCCAACGATGAAATCGTTCTTGTCCATAAGTGTGACGAGTTCTTTCCGCTCCGCTAGAGCCAAGCTGCCTCGGGGAATATCACGGACAGATACTGCCTGTCCGACTCCCTGTCACCCGGGTAGAGGGTAGTCTCTCTAGAACGATGAAAATGTTTGCCACCGCCCTCAAGAGTGGCTAACCGCGGGGACGACAAAGCGCGGAGCAACCGGAATCGCGCCCGACCAGGCCAATACCTCACCGCTTGACAAAAATCGATACTCATCCAAATTCACCGGATGCGTCTCCACTTCAACGACAAACCGGCGAGCCAGCGAAAAAATTTGCTCCAGGCGGCTGCGAGGATCAAGGGGCGGCAAAGAGAAAAAGAAATCCGTCAGACGGTGACGGCTGGCCAAAATGGAGTCCATGCCCCGGCGATACAGGCGATTGAACAGATTCTTCTGGCCCGGCCGAAACGAAAAATTCCTCCGGGCGATCGTTCCTTCTGGCAGAAGACGCGCGAGCAGGACATTCGCACACAGGTGCATATGATGATGGCCATCTATGCGGTTCGGATCTGTCTGGTAGAGGCGTCGGAACTCATCGAGCTGGGCGGCGACCACGTACTGGAAGGAGCGGTGAAGTCCGGGGTGAAACAGGACCTGCGCAAGACGATGCCGCGTCAAATACCCAACCACGCGTTCGTGGTGATTCATTAGCTTTGCAGGAACACATGCCGCTGAAAACGGCGTCGTCAGGTTCAGGTGCAGACCCGCGTCGAGTTTGCTGCCTAAAGCCAGTTCGGCGCCGCGCTCAGAATCTTCCATATGCACCATGGCGCTTACTGACGAAATCGCCTTGCCCAGGAAGCATTCAAGCGTTCGGTCAGTGGCTTCGCGGTTTCGACCCCAATCATCTGCGTTTATGATTAGGGCGCCAGAATGAAGAGACTTGTTGCCACCGGCTTCAAGGTCAATAGAGATCGTAGGATTGACCGTACTTGTCATTGGGGACGTTGGACTTGCTCTAAAATTCCACGCTCGCTACGCCTCAACGGGTTCTCGCTTGCGGACGATCTTGGCGGGAACTCCGACGGCTGTTGCGCCCTCGGGCACGTCTATGAGTACGACTGCATTGGCTCCAATCCGCGCGTTATTGCCCACCCGGATACTTCCGAGCACCTTCGCTCCCGCGCCGATCCTGACGTTGTCGCCGATGATCGGAGCCACCTGTTCATCCCAGCGAATCCCGATCGTCACTTCCTGATCGATTCGTACATTGTCTCCAATCACGCAACGATAGTCGAGGACGACACCGAGCCCATTGTGACCAAAATGAATGTTTTTCCTTCCGATCCGAGTTTGGTATGGAATGAAGCAACAGAAACCGAATCTCAAGAATTGCTGAATGAGGAACGGAAGCACCGGAATTTTCCAGCGATAGAGTGTATTCGCGGTCCGATAAATGTAGTAGGGAAGATTGGATTTTACGATCACTTTCCGTCCCCTTCTATCCCGGGAGAAACGCGGGATCCCTTGCCAGGCATCGCTGCTTCCGCGGTTGAAACATTCCTCTTTTTGACCTTCAGTTTGGCCATAAAGAACGTCTTTAGTCGCTCAAGTTGCTCTTTGCCTCGAAACGACGCAAATTCCGCAGACACTGCTCTCGGGCGCCGGGCGATCAGCGAGACATAGTATCCGGTGAGGCAAGCCAAACCTCCCACCACATATGGTCGATTGGTCATCTGATACATGCAACGAAAGGTCTGCCAAACTGGATGACCACCCAGTCGGTAATCGCTCTGTCCCCATTTAAAGGGCAGTTTCAGGCCTTGATTCATGCCAGAACCCATCTTCCGGTGGTGAAAGCAAACTCTCTCGGGGAACGATCTGGTTTCCCACCCGGTCATACGAGCGGCTACCACGGCGACCAAGTCGACGCCGCCACCTTTGATCGGGGTATAGCCACCAATTGTTTCGAAGCATTCGCGCCGGAAAAGCTGGCAGGCTCCGGAAACGTGCTCAATGCTCGAGAACCGGAAATCGTAAGTCCCTTTTCCTTCGGTGAATGGCGTCCCACCCACCCCGAGCCTCGGGTTTTCAGCAAACTTGGCTAGAAGGAACTCGAAGTACTCCTCATCGAAGGAAATATCCGCGTCCAGGTTCCCGATGATGGCATAGGGCAGATGTTTCACACTCTCCCAACCCGCGTTAAAGGCCATGACCTTACCGCCAAAATGCCGTTCGCGACGCTCGGGCAGTCGCAACAGCTCAATCCACGGATGGCCGGATTGATAGGACTTAACGATCTCGTCGGTTTGGTCCGTCGAGCCATCACTAACAATCACCCACTTTTGCGGCTTGACCGTTTGCGCGACCATAGACTTCAGGGTGAGCTCGATAAAGGCCTCTTCATTACGGGCCGGTGTGATCAAGACGTAGTTTGAGAGCGTTGGCATGCTCATACTCAAAGTGTCGCAGTTATTCTGTACGACGAAGCTGCGGTCCTGGGTGTGAAATGGATCCCGAGGCGCACATTGACTTGCTCTCCTGGCGAACGACCGAGCTCCGAACCAGTCCCGGCTGGCCACTATTTTGTGAGGAAACATCGGAAGCGAAACGATTTGCTCGGCCGCCGCTTCCGCTGCTGGGAAATCGCCCTGCCGATAATTGAGGCATTTGTACGCCTTTTGCAGGTGCAGTGGGATTGGATAGTGGATGCCACTTCCAATACCCGCGTTCTTCAAGTGTTCGATCAATCCTTCACGGTCATTCGTCCGGAGGACATACAAGTGGTACACGGCTCGGGACCATGACGGCTCGAACGGGCTTATAACGCCACCTTCCAGACTGCCCAGCAATCGATTGTATTCGGCTGCCCGTTCGCGACGACTGGCATTCCAGTTAGCGAGGTGAGCGAGTTTTACGCGCAAAAATCCGGCTTGCATCGCGTCCAGCCGGCCGTTATACCCTTCGACATCGTGGTAGTACTTCTTGGCCTGTCCGTGGTCGCGCAACATCTTTGTCTTTTCCGCCAGCTTGGCATCATTCGTCGTAACGGCACCGGCTTCCCCGCAAGCCCCGAGGTTTTTTCCTGGGTAGAAGCTGAAGGCGGCAGCGCGCCCCATCGAACCGGCTTTCATCCATGCGTTCTTTGCTTTCGAAAAGTATTCGGCGCCATGCGCCTGGCAAGCGTCTTCAATCACGACCAAGCCATATCGATCGGCAAGCGCAAGAATTGGATCCATATCCGCCGTTTGTCCGTAGAGATGAACGGGAACAATTGCTTTCACGGGGCGCCCGCTGCGGCGGCTGACAAGCTTCCCTGCGGGATCCAGGGAACACTGTACTTCGAAATATTCCCGTAGTTTCTCTGGGCTCATGTTGTAGGTGCGCTCATCGACGTCAACGAATTCCGGAAGGGCGCCGGCCTGCGAAATCGCTTCTGTCGTGGCGATAAATGTGTGCGGCACGGTCACAACCACGTCACCCGGCTCGATGCCGGCCGCCATCAGGGCGAAGCGCAACGCATCGGTGCCGCTGCTTACCGCCACAGAGTGCGCGGTGTCGCAAAAAGAGGCGAATGCCTTTTCAAATTCCTCGACCATGGGCCCGCCAATGAAGCCAGCGGTCCGCAAGGTCCGCTGGAATACATCGGTCAATTCCCTCTCCAGTTCGACATGCGGCGTAACCAAATCCAGGAATGGAATGGCATTGCTATTTCCGTCGACAGCGCTCACTTTGTGACCTCCACAGGGGAATCAACTAGCCGCAAAAACTTCGCCGGATTTCCAGCGACGATGCTGTTCGCCGGAACGTCCTTGGTAACGACACTTCCGGCGCCAACGATCGCATTCTCGCCCACCGTGACGTTGGCAAGGATCGTCGCTCCTGTTCCGATGGACGCACCCTTCTTGATCACAGTCCGCTCGACTTTCCAATCGGCCTCGGTTTGCAGCTGACCTTCGGCCGTGGCGCGTGGATAAATGTCGTTGATGAACATCACGCCGTGACCGATGAATACGTTGTCCTCGATTGTGACTCCTTCGCAAATAAACGAGTGACTCGAAATCTTGCAGCATTTCCCGATTGTGGAGTTCTTTTGAATCTCGACGAATGCGCCGATCTTCGTATCATCACCAATCTCGCAGCCATACAAATTAATGAATTTTGAAAGCTTGACGTCTTTTCCGAGCTTTACGTTTGGCGTAATGGCACAGTATTCGTTCACAGGCGCACCAATTCTCCTCTCTTCTTAATGGAGCAATCCGCAGCTTCGAGCATTCGCACCACACGAAGACCGGCCAGACCGTCGTTGATGGGAATTATGTTGTTGAGAATACAGTCGGCGAAGTAGTCCAGCTCAACACGCAGCGCTTCCAACTGCTCCACCTGCGGTGCCCACATGTCTCCGGACCTGTAATTGACCAGCATCTCCCGAACTTTGTCACCCGAAGAGATCTGCACTCCCTTGTCGTAAACGCGAACTTTTTCATCCGCGACCAGATCATTCCAGACCAGCATTTTCTTCGTTCCGCCGATCAAGGTCGTGCGAATCTTAACGGGAGAGAGCCAGTTGACGTTGATGTGTGCTATCACTTTGTTAGGGAAGTAAATCGTCATAAAGGCAACGTCTTCCACCCCGTTCAGGTGGCATTCGCCTGTGGCCACAATGGCTTCCGGCTCGCCTTTGATGAGGTGGTCCATGATAGAAAGATCGTGGGGAGCCAAATCCCATACCACGCTGACGTCGTGCTGAAACAGGCCGAGGTTTACCCGCAGTGAATCGTAATAGTACAAGTCACCCAGAGCACCGCTCTCCGTCAACTCGCGGATCTTCCGCACTGCTCCGGTGAACAGGAACGTGTGGTCCACCATGATTCGCAAGTTTTTGCGCTCAGCCAGGTCAATCAGCTCCATGGCTTGGTCGGAGTTTGAGGTAAACGGCTTCTCCACAAACACGTGCTTGCCATTCTCGAGTGCCGCCTTGGCGAGCTCGTAGTGGGTCCAAACCGGCGTGATCACAGCTACGGCGTCGATCTTAGGTGATTTAAGAATCTCAGACGGATCTGTCGTGACCTCAATGGAAGGATAGTTCCGTTTCGCCCGTGCCAGTGCCGCCGGATTCTTGTCGCAGAGCATCTCGACGCGGGTGTGCTCATGCCCATGAAGGTTTCGGACGATATTCGGGCCCCAGTATCCGTAGCCTATTACGCCAACTCTGATCATGTTTGCTCCACTCTGAATGAAGAAGAAAACTCAATACCACCAGGAGGCTGAATCACTTATTTTCGATACCGCTTGGTTCGTTCTATCTGGCCTCGCGCGCGCGAGAAGCCGGCTCCAGAACCACAGGAGTTACTGTTTGGAAGGCGTCCATCGGCGGACCAAAATACTGGTGCGTTTCATCGCGGATGACTCCACCGTTGCTAGTCTGTGCTACCACGCCACCGTCGCACCCTTGCTGGATAGGCTACCGCCATAAATGTCGTTTTCTGACACTCTGGAATTGGTCAGTCCCAGGTTAATACTCTGTAATTTCAACAACTTAAATGCGAAAGCTAGGTTCCCGATGACGCATAGAGAGTTCGCAATCGAACTGCCAGAGGCACGGCGTCAAGAAGGGCGTCGCTCTAAAGCAAACTCCAGTTTAAGCAATTGAAAACAAGCAAGTTACAGAATCCAGAAGGAGAACCGAAGACCTGCCCTCGTCTTTCCTCCCTCCCCATATGGGGAGGGAGGGAAAACTCTTACCACCTAGTGCGAAGTGCCTTCCGCGGCCCTTAACTCGCCAAGAGCGAGGTTTCCCAGCGGAATAGGGTCTCAAAGGCCATCTGTGAGTGGGTAGCTAGTCTCATCACTGCGTTCCACTCAAGGGAACCCGGGCGTATTACGGGGCGAGGATTAATAAGGCTAACATTTCGGTCGTACTGCGCCAGCTGGCATAGATCGACTCGTGATTCCCGATTTATGAACTCTCGCAAGCAAAGTTTGCGAGATCCTTGAACCATGCAATCTGACGCCAAGAAAGGTTCCAAACGTATTTGTTAAAAGGTCCGTCGTACCTGAACTTCGGGTTGGAAGGTATGACTGCAGGATTTCGATCGTGAGACTTATGGCCAATCCCCAAAAAACAGTGGCAAGGGTAGCAGATTTGATGGGCCGTGCCGACGTCCAGTAGGCGTAAAAAAAGAAACCAAGAGGAATGAACCCCACAATGTTCATCAGGGTATATCTTACGTAGCTCCACTCGGGCTTGAACTCCTTCCAGAATGGCCTTAGGAACATCTGGTGCAAAAGTGAGAATCGTTTCGGGATGTAAAGATCGATTCCCGGATGCAAAGCGTTGTGTATAACGCTTCCTGTATGCTCGTTAAAAAGGTAAAGCGCCATCAAATGTTCGTCGCCAACTAGCTCGGGTGCCCCTTGCATCGTCCAGGTTTCATAATGTTTGGCAACTTGGTTTGCGGTTAGCTCTCGATCGTAGATTGCCAGTCCTTTCAACTGGCCGGGCCAGCCGTCAGAACGCACTGGTGAGGTGCCGATGACTAGTTGTCCCGTGAAATCCTTTCCCAGCCGAAACCCTGGAAATGCACGGGCTAATGCACCATCCACGTACATTTCGGTTCCTTGTGCGCTTGAAGTTATGGTTAGGAATCTGGGCTTTATTTGGCGGAAAACTCCTTCGATTCCGATCACTTCAGTTCGCCGCTGGCCACCAGGGATCTCGCGCTTGAGTATGACGTTGGATAAATATTGATGCAGCGAGAGCTGCAGAGGATTTTCTGAACTGGAGAACGAAAGGAAAGTATTTGAGTCACTCACAAGTTCTGGTTGCAACCAAATCTCGAGGCTGCACGAAGCTTGCTCCTGCGAACCAGCCATCTGAAATGTTCCCGCGCTTATTATGGTTCCGTAGCCGCCGAAGCGAAGACCGTTTTCCACTCCCAACCAGGAAACTTGGTTCCTCGGCCTGTGAAACGGCCAAAGCCCTAGAATTAAAATGCCGCACAAAACCGACATGCATAGCAGGCCCGGGATTCGATTTCTTATCATTTTCGATTTAAAGCACGCTCGATCTTGCACCAGTAGCGTTCAGATTTTCATCCCCGGGCAATCTGGATCTTAAGCTTTTTATCCGGCCACAGCGTATCTGTGAATCGTGCCGCGCCGCAAGTGAATGGATTTTTTGGCCTCGACCTAACATTGATACCGAACCGTCCAACGTCCGGCATTGGAGTCGGCGTTTCCGGCACGCCAACACCTCTTGTACTACAGAACTAGTCTGCTATTTTCGTTCGCGCGTAGTGGGAGTGGTATGGGGACTCATCCGGAACTTGGATAGAGCCATGCCCAAATTTTGAATGAAAGCCTCGGAATTATAGACATCCGCGTCGATAGGCGCTCCGCCTTCGGGAGCCGTCGGTTCCACCTCGTCGAGCTGAAATTCGTGGGCGACGTTCTCAACAATTTTCGAAGAAATCGGCCGTTCTTGATCGACGTAGGCGTTGATGAGTGAGTGTTCGCATAGCAGGTTCACAACGCGCGGAATGCCGAGCGAATACAAATGTATGGTCTCAACGCTTTTCGGGCTGAAAATCACTTCGCCGCTCGCTCCGGCGATCCGCAATCGCTCGTTGATGTAGTCGTGCGTCTGCTCTTTGGTCAAAGAGGACGTCTTGCAACGCAACATGATGCGCTGGCGAAGCTGGCGTAATTGCGGGAGCTTGAGTTTCTCTTCCAGCTCTTGTTGCCCAGACAATACGATCTGTAGCAGCTTCTCAGTGGACGTCTCCAGGTTGGTTAGCAGTCGAATTTCTTCAAGAACCGGGTAGGTCAGGTTTTGAGCTTCATCCACGATGAGCACGGTCGTTTCACCGGCGCTATAACGATCAAGGAGCCATTGGTTGAGGCTCATCAACTGTTGGCTCTTGCTTCGTGACTCGCAGGCGATGCCAAATTCCGCCAGAATAAAATCGAACAACTGATTTGTATTCATGCGGGAATTGAATAGGAAAGCAGTTCTTGCCCGCTGTTGGTGCAGCCAGTCGACAAGCCGGTTTATCAGTGTAGTCTTTCCTGTGCCGACCTCACCGATGAGGGTAATAAAGCCCTTGCGGCTCTGAATCCCATACATCAACCCGCTCAGCGCTTCTTCGATCTCTTTGGTATGAAAGAGGTAGCGCGGATCTGGATTGACATTGAATGGATTGTCTTTGAGCCCAAAGAAGCTTTTGTACATGGTGTCTACTTTTTTCCTGGCCTAGCCTGCTCTGGTTCTATCCCTGTTGCTATTCTCTCACTTCTTCCCTATCCGGAGAATCTGGTTTCGCGATTCGCCCTGAAGAGTTATTTTACGCTATCGCAACACCAGCGGCCTTGTCGTCCACTCGAAAGTGAGAAAAACTTGGTTCACTGTGCGGCTCGTCCCGCAAGTCGGATTGTTACAAATCACAACGTTAGCTCCTTGAATTTGAGCTTGATACGCCAGCGACAAATTTGCTGTTCGCCCAAGTGGGCGCTTTAACCCTGCTCCCGCCAGCCACGCTCCAAAAACGGGTGGCGTCACCCCACTCGGAGACAAGATCGGTTGGTTTTTCGCGTAGCCGAAACTTAGACTGCCATTCCACGCTTGCGTCAGCCTTCTGTTCCATGCCGCGTTGACTTGATCGATAGTCGATCCCGTGAATACACCGCTGCCCCCGCTTACATCATGCGCATAGCCCAGCGTGACGTCGCCTCGTGCAAACCCGTATGTCAACGCCGTGTACGCGGAGCCCGTTATTTTTTGCGTTGACCCGCCGATGGGAATTCGAACTCTAATGAGCTCTGGTCCGCCCGCCAACCTCAGCGCCAATCTCCCTGTAATCTTCCTTCCGTAGATAACTTGCGCAACGTGGTCCCCTATTGCTTGCGGGTTACCAGGAAAATGGTAGGCACCAAACCGGTAGGCTAATCCGACGCTATCCTTCCGAGTGAGTGCGTAGTCATACCCCACGTTTACAATCACGCTGTCGCTGTCCACATTCCCCGGGTTGATAAAGCGCAACGCCCCGTAAACTCCAGCAATAGTGATGGAGCCGCGTCGACTCACGGCATAAGTCAGCTGAGCCGCAGAGGCGTTGCTGTAACGCGGGCCAGTGGTCGTAAAAATGGTTTGGCTGGGCAAGTACGTGGATTCAAGTCCGGGTAGGGGAACGGCCAAGGCTCCCGAGATCCCAGGTAACGCCAATCCAGTCGGGCCCCCAAACCCAAATGCGGTTTGTGGCAAATAAGAGAACTGGTCCACGAAAAGCAACTGCCAACGTTTCTTATCAATTTCGTAAGCCATCGCAAGCTGTTGGTATTGCCCATTTCCTTGAATAGGGTCGGTGGAGAAAAATCCGCCCCCAGAATAATTCGTCGAGAACGCAGAGTGGCTCCAAGCTTCCAGCAAGCTTACGTCGCCGCTCACAAAGCTGGTGGTATTCCAGCCGGTATTCGCTGCTGCGTTCAAGGAATTCGAAAGCACTATGTTGCTGTAGGTGACGCCGGGCACCCAGTAGCTGTGGCGTATCTCCGGAGTTCCCAGTGTTGGGACTTGGATACTGCTCAAAGCCTGATTATCTGGTTGCAGCGCCTGGGGTGCCTGATTTGGATTCTGTTGATCTCCCGTCGTATCTACGGCGGGTGGATACTGGCGTCCCGCAGGCTTTGGCTTTTCTCCCTCCGCTTGTCTGGCCAAAAGCGGCGTAACCCATAAGCAGACAGCCACTAAACAAACAAGACTGTGTCCGAATTTTTTCCGCGCGTTCATTTCCTTGTCCTTACGGCACCACAATCACGTCGCCTGGCAATACTTCAATGTTCTGCCCGGGATTTTTCCCGTTGACCGCTTCTTTGTAATTGAAGGCTATTTTCGTCTGTTTGCCATGATCGGTTCTAAGCACGTAAATGCTCTTCACCCTGGCAAATTGCGTAAATCCGCCGCTACTTGAAAGTGCCTGCAGCACGGTCATGTGTGGGAAAAGAGCGTAGGCGCCACCCTTCAAAACTTCGCCGGTCACATAAACTCGCCGGCTGTTAATCTCCGTCACGCTGACAGTGACTTGCGGACTGCTAATGTACTTTTTCAGCTGCTCGCTGATTACGCCGGCAAGTTCCATTGGCGTTAGGCCGACAGCCTGGATGTCGTTAAGCAACGGCAGCGTGATCTTTCCATCCGGTCGAACTGGCACAGTTCGCGTCAGTCCTTCCTCTTTCCACACATCGATGATCAAAACGTCTTGCGGCCCAATCTTGTACCCTGTGTCTTCCAGGCCGGTTTGTGCCGGTGTTGCCGCAGCTTGGCCTTTTGCGCCCTTGCCGTCTTCCTTCTTGTCCTGTCCCGTCCTGCGCTCGCCCCGCGCTTCTGTTGCCGCCGCAATCAAGCAGGCTGTCAAAATCCCCACCATCGCGATTCTTGCCGTCATTTCTTCACCCCAGTTCCGTCTTCTTTCCTTCTAGCCCGGTTTGCTTGATCTTGTACAGCAGAGACTTATAGCTGATCTCAAGAAACTGCGCAGCGCGTTTACGATTCCAATGGGTTCGTTCGAGCGCCTTTTGTATTAACTCGCGCTCTGCCTGCCGCGAAGCAGCCCGTGAGGCTACTTTCAAAGACGATACAAGTGGTCTCTCGTTGGCTTGCCGCATATTCACCTGAATCACGCACAAATCCGCAAGCGCCAACGCGGGATCCCCTAGAACGACAATCTTCTTGGCAACGTTTTCCAACTCGCGGATGTTCCCCGGCCAGTCGTAAGAGTTTAGCAACTCCTGCGCCTCACTTCCGAGATTGGGGATGGTTTTCTTCAATTCATTCGAATGCTTTCGAAAGAAATATTCCAGCAGCAATGGGATATCTTCCTTGCGTTCGCGGAGGGGCGGCAGACGTAGAATGGCGCCGTTAATTCGAAAATAGAGTTCGCGGAGGAAACGTCCCGCGGTGATTTCCTGCTCGATGTTTCGGGGTGTCGAGGAAATAATTCGAGAAGCCTTCATGCCCGACAAGTTTCTTGGTTCCCCGTCAGGCAGCAATGACAGCAATACCCTCTGGCAAGCGGAATCCAATTCATGCACGCCATCCAAAAACACCGTCCGCGGTGCGACATCTTGACTTTCCTTGTGCGCAAGGACCTCTTCCTGCATGTCTCTCAGCAAGCGTCCAATATCCATCGCCGCACAATTCACCTTTTTTAGCGGCGCTTCGGAGAACCCGGATAGCCGATGGATTAATCGCGCATACACTTCTTTGCCAGTCCCGCTCTCTCCCATGAGCAGAACAGGCATGTCTGTTTTTGCGATTTCGACGACCATGGCGTTCAAGGACTGCACAGACGCAGCACGCCCGTATACAAAACAAGCACCAGCCAATTGGTCCGAAGCGTAGGTAGCAAACGTCGTCATAGGACTCCGGTGTGACAATTAGCAGGTTCCGTACCAGTGAAAGGGCATAATTCCCGGTTTCCGCAATCTCTGTAAGCTTCCTGTATTCAACACTATAAGAAACAAGGGGAGCCCTGGCGTCCGACTCCATTCTCCCTGACCTGCGGAATATCCCCATAAAATTCCATCAAATGGCAATTTCATATCCTCCGCAGTTCTTTCCGCACTTAAGACAGAAGCAAAGCGGATCGTCTTGCATCAGGGGCAAAGTGAAGTCCGACATTCTCTCTAGCTGTGTGCCCAGTAAGATGCCTTTCTTGGTTCAGGAAAGGCCCTTCGCGTCGCTAAGTTGCCATCTTCGAGCAATCTATCGGTTCCGCTTAACTACATGAAAACGCGTCCCTTGAAGGCGTTGATGTCGAGCTAGCATTCCTCGGGGCACGCCTGGAAACCAATTGTCAAATGTGGGTAACAGTTTTCTTCTTTAGGCTCATCACGCACTCCTTTGAAATTTTGGTGTCAGCAGTCAATCCAGGAATGTCCGCCAAGCGATTCATTCTAAAGCTCTTGAATGCTGAGATGGAATGACAGTCTGTTTGCCCCGAGCACCCTGGTCTGGCAGATCGATTGCGTATATGTCGCTAACTGATGGTGCAACCGTTAGGGTCGAAGTTGCCTTGCAACGCACGGAGATCAGAGTTTTAGAGGAGTCGCTAAATCACGATGAAGCCCGAGTTCAACGCTAATCAATGGTATGCGCTCCAGGTGAGGAGTCGCTGGGAGAATGCGACAGCCACACTACTCTCCGGCAAAGGCTATCAGACGTTTCTTCCCACCTACAAGGCAGAGAGTCGCTGGCGGACGACATCGAGGGAGCACGCAGTCCCTCTGTTTCCAGGATATGTTTTTTG
>WNFS01000466.1_pt1 | contig 44091 bp, 38 predicted proteins | sample 5400141 | NCBI WGS metagenome assembly WNFS01 (sample SAMN13153358, study PRJNA577476) | soil metagenome | isolation source: 60 cm saprolite under Madrone tree | place: USA:California | collected 2016-06-14
GGGCAGGCCCGCGACGGCCATGCCGGCGCCCGGATTCGCCGCGGCGGCGCCCCGGCCGACGTTGTGGACGATGCGCCCCGCCTGCCAGGGCTTGAGCTCGCGGAGCTGCTCAGGGAACGCCGCGGGGTCGGCGGCGAGCGTGAACGCCTCGACGGCGAGCACGGCGGACGCAGTGTGATGACCGTGCGTGGGCGCGGGCTTCGGAGAAAACCGCGTGACAATCACGTCCGGACGGAACTCGCGGATCACGCGCACGATGTCGCCGAGGACGGCCTGCCGGTCCCAGACGCTCAGCGTCTCCTCGGCGTTCTTCGAGTAGCCGAAGTCCTTCGCGCGGGTGAAGTACTGCCGCCCGCCGTCCAGCCGGCGCGCGGCGAGCAGCTCCTGGGTGCGCGCCACGCCGAGCAGCTCGCCGAGCTGGGGGCCGAGCAGGTTCTGACCGCCGTCCCCGCGGGTGAGCGAGAGATAAGCCGTCCGGTATCCGCGGCCGCGAGCCAGGTAGGTGATGGCCTGCGTGTTCTCGTCGTCCGGATGGGCGGCGAGGTAGAGCACGCTGCCCGTGGTGGCGAAGCTGCGCAGCTGCTGCAGGATGGCGGCCCCCGTCGGTGGCTCGGCAGCGTAGCCGACGCCGGAGGGGCCCGCCAGGATGACCACGCCGACGGCGGCCAACCACGGCAGGTTCCAGAGGGTGTCGCGCACGAGCACGGAGAACCTCATCAGCGGCTCACACGATAGCACAGCATCCGCCCCGCTTAGACGGCCAACCAGCCGCCGTCGACGACGAGCTCGGTTCCCGTGATGTACGAGGCCTCGTCGGAGGCGAGGAAGAGCACGGCGTAGGCGACTTCCTCCACGCGGCCCGGGCGCCGCATGGGCACGCCGGCCAGCATCTTTTCACGGAACGCGGGATCGGCGGTGGCTTTGGACGACCGCATCGCCGGCATGACGCCCGGATGCACCGAGTTCACGCGGATGCCGCTGCGGGCGTACTGCACCGCGGCCGATTTCGTCATGAGCCGCACGGCGCCCTTCGAAGCGTTGTAGGCCATGTGAATCCCCTTCTGGCCCACGAAGCCCGAGACGGACGAGATGTTGACGATGGCGCCCCCGCCCGCCTTCTCCATCAGCGGGATCGCGTGCTTCATTCCGAGAAAGACGCCCTTGGCGTTGACGTCCATGAGCCGGTCCCAGGCGGACGTGCTCAGCGTGTCCGGATCGAAGGTCCCGCTGATGCCGGCATTGTTGACCAGGATGTCGAGCTTGCCGAAGTGCGAGAGCGTGGCGGCCACCGCCTCCTGCCAGCCCGTCTCGCTCGCGACGTCGAGGCGGACGAAGCGTCCCGTCCCGCCCAGACTGTCGGCGACCTGTCGCCCTTCCGCCTCGAGCACGTCGGCCACGACCACCTTTGCCCCCTCCTTGGCGAAGATGACGGCCTCGCTCTGACCCATGCCGCTGGCCCCACCCGAGATCAGCGCGACCTTGCCTCCGAGTCTCATCTCGTCTCCTGAGGCGCGACATACGGCATGTCCGGCTGGACCGCCTCCTCCAGCGTGAGCGGCGTCGCGCCGAGAAACGGCTCGCGCCGGATCGGGCAGTCCTCGAGGTCGCAGGTGGCGCAGTAGATACGGTGGCAGGGATCGGTGTGAAAGACCATCTCGCCCTCGACGCCGAGATCGTGAATGACGCGGGCGGCCACGTCTTCGGACACGCCGTGCGCCTTGTCCACGCTCCAGAACTCGGGCACCACCAGGTGCGCCTCGACGTGGTGGAACCGCCCCGAGCGGATGGCGCGCAGGTGGTGGACGCGGATGACGCCGTGACCCACGTACCGCTGCAGCGCGCCGAGCACGCGACTCAGGAGGGCGGGGTCCTCCTCGTCGAGGAGCCCGCCCGCGGCGTGGCGCACGAGCCTGAAGCCCGTCCACATGAGCGACAGGGCGACCAGCAGGGCGACCAGCGGGTCGAGCCACGCGTGGCCGGTCAATTGCACCAGGAGCAGGCCCACCACCACGCCCGCGCTCGTCCAGAAGTCGGCGATCACGTGCTTGCCGTCGGCCACGAGAGTCAGGGAATTGTAGCGCCGGCCGGTGCGCACGAGGTACCAGCCGAGGACCAGGTTGACGAGGCCGGTCACGAGGACGATCAGGACTCCCGCGCTGATCTGCCTGACCGCGGCCCCGGCGAGCAGGATCAGCACGACCTCGTAGACGATCACGACCGACGCGAACGCGATGAGGCCGCCCTCGAAGGCGGCGGAGAAGAACTCGATCTTGCCGTGGCCGTAGGGGTGATTGCGGTCGGCGGGGCGCCCGGCGAAGACGAGGCCCCCCAGGGCGAAGACGGCGGCGACGACGTTCACGATCGATTCGAGCGCGTCGGAGAGGACGGCCGTCGAGCCCGTCATGCGGTAGGCCTGGTACTTGGCCGCGAGCATGAGGAGGGCGACGGTCAGCGAGATCAGGCCCGCGCGGAGCCGGATGCGCGCGTCTTCGGCGACCGAGGTCTCGGGGTCCACGACCCGATTCTACCGCGCCTTCCGAGACTCCTCGGGCGGGAGATTGCCCCCACCGTCGAGCAGCGGGGCGAGCAGCGGGGCCAGCGTCATGGTTCCGGCCGTGCCGAGGATGACGAGCCAGGACCACGCGAGCGCGATCACGCCCGTCTCGGAGAGCACCAGGAGGACGAGATTGACCAGGCCCATGGTGACCATGGCGGCGACATTGGCCCGGTTGGCGCGCACGCGGGTGATCAGGCCCAGCAGGAAGACGCCGAGGAGCGAGCCGAAGGTGACGCCGGCGATCTTGAAGGCGAGCCAGAGGATCTTGTCGAAGAAGGAGAAGCCCCAGGCCAGCCCCGCCAGCATCAACCCGAAGGCGACGACGGCCGCGCGCGACACCCACAGGTAGTGACGATCACTCCGCCCGGGCGCCAGCAGGGGCCGGTAGATGTCGGTGACGAAGGAAGCGGAGAGCGAGCCCAGCGGCGAGTCGATCGAGGCCAGCACGATGGCCGTGAGCATGAGCCCGCGCAAGAGCTCGGGCATGGCGGTGCGGATGAAGAACGGGAAGATCTCGTCCGGCCGCGGCAGCGCCGCCGACGGCTGCTGGGCGTAGTACGTGAAGAGGCCGGCGCCGATGGACAGGTAGAGGAGCAGCGTCACGAAAGTGCCGATCGGCGTGAGGGCCAGCGTGCGCTGGCTCTCGCCGCGCGTCTCGACGGTCAGCAGACGCTGCATGAGGTCGTGGTCCGTGCCGAAAGCGGCCATCGAGCCGATGAAGCCATTGAGGATGGCCAGCCAGAAGATGTTGGGGTCCGTCAGCACCCGCCGCCAGAAATCCGGGGCGCCCGGCGCGGGGCCCCAGTTGATCACGCTCAGCCGTCCTGCCTCCGCCGCCGTCCCCAGCATGGCGCCGAAGCCGCCGTCGACCCGCGAGGCGAGAAAGATCACGGTCGCCGCGCCGCCCACGAGGAAGGTGCAGGCCTGGAAGACGTTGGTCCAGACCACGGCCTTCACCCCGCCCAGCGCGATGTACGCGATGGACACCACGGTGAAGAGCGCGATGGTCGCCCAGAGCGGCCAGCCGACGAGCAGCGCGACGGCGAGGGCGGCGGCCATGAGCCGCACCCCCGATCCCAGGAGGCGCGTGATGAAGAAGAAGACCGAGCCCGTCACCTGGCTGGCCCGGCCGAAGCGGTAGAGCAGGAACTCGTAGATGGTCGTGCAGTCGTAGCGGTAGAAGGCCGGGATGAAGAGGTAGGCGACGGCGAGCTTCGCCAGGCTCGAACCCACGAAGAACTGCCCGTACTCCCAGTTCTCGCTGTAGGCGGTGGCCGGCACCGCGATGATGGTAACCGCGCTGATCTCGGTGGCGAGGAAGGAGAGGCACGCGGCCCACCAAGGGATGCGGCGGCGCGCGAGGAAGAAGTCCGCGGTCCCGCGCTGCTCGCGGCTGAAGGCGCCACCGATGACGACGAGGAAGGCCAGCGACGCCGCCAGGATGGCGAAGTCGGGCCAGGTGAGCGGGGACCCCGCGGGCTCGGCCATGGGCTCGCGCCATTATGCCCGACCGCGCAGGCCGTCGAGAAGGGTTCAGATGCGAGGCGGCGCCCGAAGGGCCGCACGCGAGGCGTAGTCTCTCTACGTTGAGCGTGCGACCGAGGGCGCCAACGAAGCAGCTGGGCCCTTATCGGCGGCCTGCTACGAACCGGTTTTTTGCCTGAGCTGCTTGAGCAAGTCCGCGAAGGTGCCGCGCTGGAGGAGGCGGTTGAACTGGGCCTTGTAGCTGCCCACCAGGCTGAAGCCGTCGACGTAGATGTCATACACGGTCCAGCGCCCCTCCGTGCTGCGGTACAGGCGGTACTCGATCGGAACCTCGGATCCCTTGGGCGTCACCACGCGCGACTGCACCCTGGCATCGTCGCCCTCGATCCGCTCGCCGACATACGTGATGGGCTCGCCCGCGTACTGCTCGATCCTGCCCATGTACGCGTTGGCGATGAGGCCGCCGAAGAGGCGAACGAACTCCTTCTGTTCGGCCGGCGAAGCCTGGGTCCACGCCTTGCCCAGGGAGCGCTGCGACATCTCTTCGAAGTCGAAGAGGGTCTCGGTGACCTTGCGGATCTGGGCCCGCCGCTCCGCGACGGAGGGCGCCTTGACCGCGGGGCTGTCCGGCTGCGAAAAGACCTGCTGCACCGCCGCCTTCACCGTCTCCGTCGGGCTGGCCGCCGTCGCCGGGCTCGCGGCCGCCAGCACCACCGCCATGATGATCGTCACCATCGGGTCGCTCCCTTGTCGTGGTTTCGCCCTCGTGATGAGGCGCGCCGTGTCCCTTCAGTCTCTCACACCGTTCAACTGTCTCGACACGTCGGAGAATTCAGTGTCGAAGACCCCGGATGCCGGGGCAAAATGGCCGCCATGACACGCAATTGGACGGTGGGCGTGGACGCGGGCGGCACCTGGCTGCGCGTGCTCGCTGCCGACGGGGGAGGGCGCCAGCGTGTCATGCGGAGGCCGGCCTCGGACGATCTGCCCGCTGCGCTCCGAGCGGTCTGGCGGCGCTGGCATCTTGGGCCCGCTGAGGTCGCGCACCTGGTCGTGGCCACACGCGGCGTCTGGACTGCATCGGAGCGACGCGCGGCGGCCGGGCGTCTGCGGGGCCTCGCGCGACGAGTGACCGTCATCTCCGATGCCGAGGCCGCGCACCTGGGAGCGCTCGCCGGTCGCCCGGGACTCCTCGTCCTCGCGGGAACGGGGTCGATCGTGCTCGGCCGCGGCGCGGGCGGCCGCTGGGTCAGAGCGGGCGGGCTCGGGCCGCTATTCGGCGACGGTGGCTCCGCCTTCGCCCTCGGCCGCGACTGGCTCGCCACGAGCCATCCGTCGCGCGCGCGGCGGCTCGTTCACGCGCCCAACGCCGTGGCGCGGATCGCCGCACTGGCGCCGCGGGTGTTGAAGCTTGCCGCCCGCGGCCGTGGCCCCGCGCGTCTCGCGGTGACCCGCGGCGCCTTCGCGTTGGCGCGCTTCATGCGCGCGGCCGTGGAGCAAGCGCGCTTGTCACCGCCGATCAGCGTCAGCTGGGCGGGCACGCTCCTCGAGAACCCCGCCTACCGCCGCATGGTCTGGCGAATGGCGCGCGGGCTCGGCCTCAGGATCGTCCCGGTCGCCCCACGCGAGAGCGCGCTCGAAGCCACCGCGCGCCTCGCCCGCGCCCGCGTCCGCTGATCCTATGGGCGTTTCTTCCGCCACGAGGCCCACGCGACTGGCCCAGTGAGTGCCGCGACGACTCCGGCCACGGTGTTCCTCCAGCCCGCCGTCGCCATCGCCAGGAGCGCCGCCGCCGACGGTAGCGCGGCCGTCAGCCAGAGTCCCGCGGCGCCTCCGCCGACACGCCACGGGCGAGGGAGCGCGGGCTCGCGCAGGCGCAGCGCGACGAACGCGGCCAGCTCGAGCAGGAGCGTGAGCGAGTAGAGCCAGACGTTCAGCACGATGAGCTCTTTGAAGGACCAGAACGCGCAGACGCTGTAGACGGCGCTCGACAGGAGCACCGAGGCCCACGGCACGCCGGTCCGCGCATGCGTGACCGCCAGCCAGCGAGGCAGCTGACCTTGCAGCGCCAGCGCGTACGGCAGCCGCGAGTTGGTCAGCACAAGGGAGAGAAAGAGCCCGGCGGTGGCCGTGACGGCGCCCGCGACGACGAGGCCCGCGAGCCAGGGGCCGCCGACCGCCTTGGCGACCACCGGCCAGTAACCCGTCTGCCATGTCCGCCAGTCTCCGGCAGCGGACAGTCCCGCGGCCACGGGGACGACGTAGGCGAGCGAGATGACCGGGAGGGCCCACCAGAGTGCGCGGCGATACGCAGTCTCGGGCCGGCGCGTCTCTCCCAGCACCGTGCTCGGCGTGTCCCATCCCGAGTAGTTCCACATCATCACCGCGATGCCGACACCGAGCCCGCTCCACAGCCCCTGCCCCGGAGCGGCGAATGGCAGCCAGGGCGCGCGCTCGGCATGGGCGGTCGCGGCGACGACGAGGACGGCGATGGGCGCGAGGGCACCGGCCGAGAGGGCCACGGCGCCCCAGCCGGTGACACGCACGCCGGACAGGTTCACGAGCGTGAGCAGCCAGACGAAGCCCAGCGCCAGCAGCCAGCGTTCCACGGCCGTCATCTCCGGACGCCAGAACCGCAGGTAGTCGGCGAAAAGTGCCGGGTACACGGCCACGTCCACGAAGCTGTTGAGCCAGCTCCACCAGCCGACCTGGAAGCTCCAGAAGGGACCGAAGGCGCGGCGCACCCAGGCGACGTAGCCGCCTTCCTCGGGCAGCGCGGAGCCCATCTCCGCCATGGCGAGGGCGACGGGCGTGCTGACGAGGAGCGGCGTGAGCGCCAACAGCAGGAGGGTGAGCCCGGGACCGAAGACCGACACCGCGTCCTCGACGCCATAGGGGCCACCGCTGACGTTGAAGAAGACGACGGCCAGCAGCGGCAGGAAGGACAGGCGCTGGGCCGCGGCGGCCCTCACGCCGACTGCGCGGCTCGGATCAGGTCAGGCAGCCCCCGCAACCACTCGTCGATCGGCGTCTCTGCATCGACGATGATCTCGAGCTTGCCGTTGGGCATGCGGCGCACCCGGCCCTTGCCCGTGCCGAGCGGGATGGTCACCTGCTCCCGATGTATTCCCATGGCGTCGATGACGGCGAAGATCTTGTTGATCTCGTTCATGCCTACCGCGTCGAGCATGGCAGTCCTCCCGACGGGCATCGTAAGTTGTGGTAGCCTCTCCGTCAATGCGACTGATCGCGGCGCTCGCCGCCCTCGTTTTCGCAGCCGGCAGCCCTGCCGCCGCCGCCGACGACGCGCCGCTCTTCGATGGCCACATCCACTACAGCAGGCCTGACTGGAGCGTCTACACTCCGGACCAGATCGTCGACATCCTGGACAAGGCGGGCATCCGGCGTGCGCTCGTGTCCAGCACCCCCGACGACGGCACCCTCAAGCTCTACGAGCGCGACCCGAAGCGCTTCGTGCCCATCCTGCGCCCGTACCGCACGCGCGACGACATGAGCAGTTGGTGGCGAGACCCCGCGATCATCCCTTACCTCGAGCAGCGGCTGGCGAAGGGCGTCCACAAAGGCATCGGCGAGTTCCACATCCACGGCAAGGACATCAGAACACCGGAGCTCAAGCGCATTACCGAGATGGCGGTGCAGCGCAATCTCTACCTCCACGCCCACTCCGACGACGCGGCCGTGATCGAGCTCTTCGCGATCGAGCCCAGGTCGAAGATCATCTGGGCGCACGCGGGCATGTCCTCGAGCGCGCAGGCCGTGGGCGCGCTGATGGACAAGCACGCGAGCCTCTGGGCCGACCTCTCCTACCGCTACGGGGACGTGGCGCCGGGCGGCACTCTCGACCCGGCCTGGCGCGCGCTCCTGATCCGCCACGCCGATCGCTTCATGCTCGGCAGCGACACGTGGACGACGCAGCGGTGGGAGCAGGTCGTGGCAATGGCCGCCGAAGCCCGCCGCTTTCTCCAGCAACTCCCCCCCGACGTCGCCGACAAAATCGCCTCGAAGAACATCGAACGGTTGTTCCCGTTAAGTCGATGACGTGCGATTCACCACGGGCGAGGCGAGCGGGGCCGGGCGGCGGGCACCCCCCGCGGACCCATATCTTCTGCGGAGGTTCTCGAAGCCGACAACGAAAATCTCGTGGCGGCCTAGAGAGCGGACAGCGGGATGCGAGTCAGTGTGGTCCGCGGGGGGTGCCCGCCGCCCGGCCCCGCTCGCCGTCGGAAGCTAACTAACGCCCAGCTCGGCCGCCACACCCTCGATCTGGTTCCAGGTCTCGTCTTCCACGGGGACGCCGTCCCGACGCCGCTCGGCTTCGAGGCGCGCCTCGGGCTCGCCCGGGATGAGGATTTCCTTCGAGCCCTGAGCGAGCGGCGCCGACTTGACCCACCCGAAAAGGGAGGTGACCTGCGCGTGGAATTCGGGCAGGGGCACGAAGCGCGCCACGTCGAGGCAGATCATGAGCGTGCCGTTGGCGAAGAGGCCGGGACCGGGGCCGGCCGCGCCGGTGCCGGTGAGGATGCCGCCCAGGATCTCGACGGCGAGCGAGAGCCCGTAGCCCTTGTGCTCGCCGGCCGTCAGCAGCGAGCCCACCGGATCGCCGTAGAAGATCTCGGGATCGGTCGCCGGGCGGCCTTCGGCGTCGATGAACCAGCCCGGCGGCGCCTGCTGCTTGCGGTTCTTCTTCACGCGCATCTTGCCCTCGGCCACCACGCTCGTCGCGAAATCCAGCACCATGGCGGGCCCACCCGCGCCCGGAATGCCGATGGCGTGCGGATTGGTGCCGAGCCGTCGCGCGGCGCCGCCCCACGGCGCCACGTTGAGACCATGGACGGCATTGACCCAGAGCATGCCGACCAGTCCCTGCGCGGCCGCCATCTCGGCGTAGTCGGCCAGCCGCCCGACATGCGTCGTGCGCGAGAGAGCGACGGCGGCGAGGCCGGAGGCCTTGGCCTTCGTGATGCAGAGCTCGATCCCGCGCCGGGCAACTACCTGGCCAAAGCCGCGGCCGCCGTCCAGGCGGGCGGTCACGGGCGTCTCATTGATGACGGTCACAGGTGATTTCGGGTCGATTCCGCCTGTCTTCACGGCCTGGGCGTACTGCGGGATGCGGATGACGCCGTGGGAGTCATGACCGCGCAGGTTCGCGAGCACGAGCAAGTGGGCGATCCAGGCGGCATCGCCCGTGGGCGCGCCGAGTTTTTCGAAGATGCGTGTCGCGGTGCTTTCGAGCCGGGTCGCGTCGAGGGTTGGCATGTCCGAAACCATACCGCAACTGCCTGGCGTCATTGGGGCTTTTCGCTGCTTTCGCGCTGGCGGCAGGGTGGACTTGACGCGGCGCGGCGCCTCGGGCCATAAACCTTGTCCTCGGGCTCAAACTCTCGTAACCTGAACGGACGGGGCATCCATATTATTAGGAAGCTCCAGGAGCAGGGACCAATTGGGAGCTTCACGCATGAACAGCCGCCGTGACCTCACCCAGCTGCCGATCCAAGCGGTGAACGCTCCGCGAGGGATGCGGCCTGCGCGCACACACGCGCGCGAGCGCTTCCCCTGGGGCTACCTCGCGGCGTTCCTCTTCGGCACCGCCCTCATCTCGACGTTCATCTGGTACCAGATCGAGAACGAGCGCCAGACCGTCCTCGCCAACTGGCAGGCCCGCGTCACCGCCATCGCCGAGGGGCGCGCGCGCCTTGTCTCCGACTGGTTCAACGCGCGTCACGCCGACGCCGATGTGCTTGCCGCTTCCCCTGCCGTGCGTGCGCTCATGCTCGAGGGCCGGGGGGGCGACGTCCGCAGCCAGATCATCCCGCAGCTCGACCGCGTCGCGGCCGCGTACGGCTACGCGGGCATCTCGCTCCTGGACACCCAGGGGCACGTCCTCGCGCGCTCCACTGGCGCCGCCGAGCTCGGACGCGACAACAGCGAAGCCGCCGTGGTCGCCGCGCGGACCCGCACGATGCGCGTGGATCTCGTCGAGGAGCCCACGCGCAAGCTCCTGCTCATGAGCGTGCCCGTCTTCGCCGAGGGCGGGGCCGACCCCGCGCGGCCGGTCATGGGCGTCGTCTCGCTCGTGATGAGACCCGAGACGCGGCTCTTCCCGCTCCTGACCGACGAGACAGTGCCGACCAAGACCGGCGAGACCCTCCTCTTCCGGTCGGACGGCGTCAAGCCTTCCTATATCTCCCCGCTCAAGGGCGATACCGCCGGGTGGTCCGCCGTGGACCGCTCGCTCGAAACGCTGGGCCCGCTGGCGAAGCGCGCCGCCGAGGGCCGCGACACCTTCGGCGAAGTCTTCGACTACCGCGCCACGCCCGTCTTCGCGGCCACCCGCTGGATCGCCCCCGCCGGGTGGGGCCTCGTGCTCAAGGTGGACCGCGAGGAGGCGCTCGCGGACTTCTACCAGGCGGGCAGGCTGGCCGGCTTCGGCGCGGCATTCCTGACGCTGGCGCTCGGAGGCCTGCTGCTCAGCCTGTGGCGCCAGGGCCAGCGCGCGTCGCTTCTGCGCGACCAGATGAAGCAGGAGCGCGCGATCTTCAACCTGAAGGGCTACGCCGAGAAGATCGTCGCCTCGGTGCCCTCGGGGCTGTTGGTCCTCTCGGCCAACCTGCGGGTGCTCTCGGCGAACCGCTCCTTCCTCGAGTCCTTCTTCCTGCGCCGCGACGAGGTCATGGGGCGCGAGCTGGAGGATCTCGTGCGCGCCGACGGCCTCGTGCGCCGGGCGCGCGAAGTCATGCAGTCAGGCTCGGCGCAGCACGACCTCCCTTTCGAGTTCCAGGTCCTCCACCGGCAGGAGACGCGCCGGGTGCGGGTCACGATCACGAGCATCCGCATCGAAGAGCAGGAGGAGGCGCGGCTGCTGCTCATCGTCGAGGACCTGTCCGAGGAGGAGCGCCTGCAGGCGGCGCGCAAGGAATCCGAGCAGCGATTCCAGGACCTGGTGCAGGGACTCGATGCCATCGTGTGGGAGGCGGACGCCTCTACCCTCCGCTTCTCCTTCGTGAGCCAGCGCGCCCAGACGGTCTTCGGGTTCCCGACCGACCGCTGGCTCGACGAGCCGGACTTCTTCAGCAAGCGCATCCACCCGGAGGACCGGCCCAAGGTGATGTCCAAGTGCCGCGCGGCGCTCGCCCGCGGTGAGGACCACGAGCTCGAGTACCGGGCGCTGACGGCCACCGGCGAGATCGTCTGGCTGCGCGACATCGTTCACGTCGTGCCCGACGCGCCGGGAAACGCGGGGCAGCTCCGCGGCCTCACCGTCGACCTGACCGAGCTCAAGCGCGCCGACGAGGCCCTGCGCGCGAGCGAGGATCAGCTGCGGCAGGCCCAGAAGATGGACGCGGTCGGCAAGCTCGCGGGCGGCATCGCGCACGACTTCAACAACCTGCTCATGGTCATCCGGGGCGACGGCGACTTGATCCTGCGGCGCCTCCCGCCGAACCATCCGCTGCGCAAGAACGCGGAAGGCGTCCGCGAGGCTGCCGACCAGGCCGCCACGCTCACGCGCCAACTGCTCGCCTTCAGCCGCAAGCAGGTGCTGGCGCCCAAGGTGCTCGACCTGAACAGCATCGTGGCCGGCATGCAGACCATGCTCCAGCGGCTGATCGGGGAAACGATCAACCTGGTGACGGTGCCCGAGAGCGCGCTCGGGAACGTCAAGGCCGACCCGGGCCAGATCGAGCAGGTCATCATGAACCTGGCCGTCAATGCCCGCGATGCCATGCCGGACGGTGGGCGGCTGATCATCCGCACCGCCAACGTCCGCGCCGGCGAAGCGCCGCCGCTGCCGGGCGCCGCGAGCCCGCCCGCCGGGCCCCACGTCTTGCTCGAAGTCAGCGACGGCGGCACCGGCATGGACGCGAATACCCTCGCGCACCTCTTCGAGCCGTTCTTCACGACGAAGGAGCCCGGCAAGGGCACGGGTCTCGGACTCTCCACGGTCTACGGCATCGTGGAGCAGAGCGGCGGCTCGGTGACGGTCGAGACCGAGCTGGGACGCGGCACGACCTTCCGCATCTACCTGCCCCAGGTCGAAGCGCCCGCGACTGTCGCCCCCGCGCCGCCGCCGGTGGCCCGTCCCGCGGCGGCGCCCGCGATACCCCGTGCGGTGCCCGCTGCACCCGTCGCGCCGCCTCCGGGACGAGTCCAGCCCGAGCCCGTTCGAGCCGCGACAAGGCCGCTCGAGCCGGCCGTCGTGTCCGAGACGGCGCCGCAGCGCACCGAGACCATCCTCCTCGTCGAGGACGCCCTGCGCGTCCGGGCGGTCGTCCGAGAGATCCTCGAGATGAACGGCTACAATGTCCTCGAGGCCCGCCACGGCGTCGAGGCGCTCGAGATCAGCGAGCGCCACCAGGGCCCCATCCACCTCATGGTCACCGACGTCGTCATGCCGCAGATGAGCGGCCGCGAGCTCGCCCAGCGGCTCCAGCCCTTGCGTCCGGATATGAAAGTGCTCTACATGTCCGGCTATACCGATGATGCCATCGTCCGCCACGGCGTCCTGGGCGCGGGCATGGCCTTCCTCTCCAAGCCCTTCACGCCGGACGCGCTGGCCCTCAAGATCCACGAGGTCCTCGGCACAGCGCCGCGCACCGTCGACCCCGCGGCCGCGACACTCACGGGACTGGCGGCCAATGGCAATGGCGCCTCGGGCCCGGTCGTCCAGCGCGCGGAGGACGTGGGCACCACCCGGCCCTCGCGCGTGTAGCCGCGCTTCCCTCGACGGCGTCCACCCTCCCATGCCCGGCAGGCCCATTCGCGTATTGATCGCCAAGGTCGGGCTCGACGGCCACGACCGCGGCGCCAAGGTCGTGGCGCGCTGCCTGCGCGACGCCGGGATGGAAGTCATCTATACGGGCCTCCACAGGACGCCCGAGGAAGTGGTGGCCGCCGCGGTCCAGGAAGACGTGGACGTCCTCGGCATCAGCCTGCTCTCGGGTGCCCACATGACGCTCGTCCCCCGGATCGTCGAGCTGATGCGCCGGTCCCGCGCCGACGACGTCCGGCTCGTGGTGGGTGGGGTCGTCCCCGACGAGGACGTGCCGGCGCTCCGCGCCATGGGCGTGGCCGATGTCATCCTCCAGGACACGCCGCCCGACGAGGTTGTCTCGCGCGTCCGCGGGCTCGCGGCCTCGCAGCCCGCCGGCTGACCCGCGCCGATCCCCTCCACCAGGAATCCATGGGCTCTCTCGATCTGGAAACCCTCCGGCGCACGCGCGGCATCGACCTCACGGTCTGGCCGCCCCGCTACGATTCAGGATACGTGCCGCGGCCCGATGAGCCGTGCTGGCTGCCCGAGGTCGAGTGCGCCCCAGCCGCCGCCCGCGACGAGCTGATCTTCGCCAAGCTCCAGAGGCAGATCGCGTACGCCTGGGCGCGCTGCCCGTTCTACCGGCGCAAGTGGCAGGAGGCTGGTGTGTCGCCCGCGACCCTCAAGACTCTCGAGGACCTCTCAAGCTTCCCCGCGGTCCAGAAGGCCGAGCTACGCCAGGCGCAGGCCGCGCATCCTCCATTCGGCGACTACCTCGGCGTCGAGCCGGCCGACGTCGCGCGGATTCACGGCACGAGCGGCACCACGGGCCGGCCCACGGTCTTCGGCATCGGCCGGGATGACTGGGCGCGCGTCGGAGAAGCGCACGCCCGTGTCCTCTGGGGCGCCGGGATCCGACCCGACGATCGCGTGATGATCTGCTCCTTCTTCAGCCTGTACATGGGCTCGTGGGGAGCGCTCGCGGGGGTGGAGCGGCTCGGCGCCACGGCCTTTCCGTTCGGCGCCGGCGCCACGGGGCAGACCCTGGCCGCCGTCGGCTGGGCGCGAGAGCTCCGGCCGAGCGCGTTCTACGGCACGCCCTCCTACGCGCTGCACTTCGCCGAGACGGCCCGGCGCGAGGGCCTCGATCCGCGAAGCCTCGGCGTGCGCATCCTCTTCTTCTCGGGCGAGCCCGGCGCGGGCATTCCCGCCACGAGGCGGCTCATCGAGGACACGTTTGGCGGCATCTGCGTGGACATGGGCAGCATGGCCGAGATGACGCCATGGATGACCAACGGGGAGTGCCGGCACCGCACCGGCATGCACCTCTGGCAGGACGTGGTCTACACGCAGGTCTGCGACCCCGACACGTACGAGCCCGTCCCCTACGGCGAGGAGGGCACGCCGGTCTATACGCACCTCGAGCGCACTTCGCAGCCCATGATCCGCCTCGTCTCGGGTGATCGCACGCGCTGGACGGATGCGCCGTGCGCGTGCGGGCGCACCTACCCGCGCCTGCCCGACGGGCTCTACGGCCGCTTCGACGACATGATCATCGTTCGCGGCGAGAACGTCTACCCGAGCGCCATCGAGGACACGCTCCGCGCCATCGACGGATTCGGCGGCGAGTTCCAGGTGATCGTCTCGCGCCGCGAGACCATGGACGAGCTCCTCGTGCGCGTGGAATCGGCGGCCGGCCTCGCCGACCCGGCGGGGCTCGACGCGCTCCGCGCGCTCATGCGCGAGCGCCTGAGGGCCCGCCTTGGCGTGCACCCGATCGTCGAGCTCGTGCCCCACGCCACTCTGCCCCGCACGGAGTTCAAGGCGCGCCGGGTGATCGACGACCGCGACCTCTACCGGCATACGGTGCGAGCCGAACGGCCGTGACCCGCACGGCGCGGGTCGTCTTCGTGTCCTTCTTCCTCTCGGGCGCGACCAGCCTCGTGTACCAGGTCGTCTGGGCCCGCGCGCTCGCCCTCATCTTCGGGCACTCGATGTACGCCATCGCCGCCGTGCTGGTCGCGTTCATGGCGGGGCTCGCCCTGGGCAGCGCCGTCTTCGCGCGCCGCGCCGCGCGCATCGGGAACCCGCTGCGCGCGTACGGGATGCTGGAGATCGGCATCGGCGTCTACTGCGCCTGCGTCCCCTTCCTGCTCTCCGCGGGCGGGCAGACGTACTTCGGGATCCAGCGCGCGCTCGACCTGTCGTACGAAGGCCTGAGCGTCGTGCAGTTCGTCGGGGTCGTCCTGCTCCTCCTGGTGCCGACGGCGCTCATGGGGGGGACCCTGCCCGTCCTCAGCCAGGCGCTCGCGGCGGGCGCGAACCGCCCCGGACGGACCGTCGGCGCGCTCTACGCCGTCAATACCGCGGGCGCCGTCACCGGTGTGGTGATGGCCGGCTACGTGCTGCTGCCGATGTTCGGCAACCGCGCCACGACCTTCCTCGCGGCGGCGGCCAACCTTGCCGTCGGCGGGCTGGCGCTCATGTGGAGCCGCCGGCCGCTGGAGACACCCGCGCCGTCCGCGGAGCCGGCGACGAATCTCGCCGGAGAGCCCGGCCCGAGTCTTCCCGTCGTGCTCACGCTCCTGGCCCTGGGTGCATCCGGCGCGGTCTCGATGGCGTACGAGATCGCGTGGACCCGGGCGCTGACCCTGGTCATCGGCAGCTCGACCTATGCCTTCACCGCCGTGCTGACGGCATTCCTTGTCGGCATCGCGGGAGGCAGCGCCGTGTACTCGCGCCGCGCCGGCGCGCGGCCGGCCACGCCCACGACCTTCGCGGCGATCCAGGTGGGGATTGCGCTCACCGTGACGCTGACCCTGCTCGTCTTCGAGCGGGTGCCCGAGTTTTTCCTGGCCGGGCTGGGCGTCTCCGATCTTCCGGGATTCGTGCAGAGCCTGCAGGTGGCGGTCAGCCTCGTCACGCTTCTGGCGTCGACGTTGCTGATCGGCGCCACCCTGCCCTGCGCGGTGGCCGTGGCAACCCGCCGCGGGGCGGACATCGCCCGGCATACGGGCCGCGCCTACGCGATCAACACCGCCGGCGCCATCGCGGGCATCCTGCTCACGGGCTTCGGCCTCGTGCCGTGGTACGGGGTGCACGCCGCCCTCAAGGTCGGCGCCGCGACCAACCTGGTGCTGGCCGGCGTGCTGGCGGTGGCCGCGGCTCCGCGCGGGGCGCGGCGGGGCTGGGCCGCGGCCGCGGCGGGTGCCGTCGGGGCCGTCGCCATCCTGTGCATCCCCGTCTGGGACGCGCGCGTCATGGTCAGCGGCCCGGCCATCTATGGCAAGGCGTACGTCGTGGCCGGGCGCAGCGCCCCGATGAGCAGCGTCCTGCGTACCCAGGAGGTGCTCTTCTACCGCGACGGGATGAGCGGAACGGTCTCGGTCAACCGCGTCGGAGCGAACGTCATCCTGCGCGTCAACGGCAAGGCCGACGCCGCGACGATCGGGGACACGACAACCCAGCTGATGCTGGGGCACCTGCCGATGCTCATGCACGCCGACCCGCGGCAGGTGCTGGTCATCGGCATGGGCAGCGGTATCACGGCCGGCGCCGTGGCGCGCCACCCGATGGAGCGGCTCGACATCGTGGAGATCGAGCCGGCAGTGCTGGAGGCCTCCGCGTTTTTCGCCGAGGCCAATCGCCACGTCCTGCGCGATCCGCGGGTGCACCCCGTCGTGGCCGACGGGCGGAATTTTCTCTTCACCACGGCCAGGCGCTACGACGTCATCAGCTCCGAGCCGTCCAACCCATGGATCGGCGGGCTCGCGTCCCTCTTCTCGGAGGAGTTCTTTCGCGCGGCCCAGGGACGGCTCCGCCCCGGCGGGATCATGATCCAGTGGATCCACGGCTACAGCATGCGGGACGCCGACCTGCGCATGGTGGTCAACACCTTCCGGTCCGTTTTCCCGTCGACCAGCGTGTGGAACACCGGCGAAGGCGACTACCTGCTCGTCGGGCGCACGGAGGCGGTGGCGCTCGACCTGCACCTGCTCGAGACGCGCTACCGCGATCTGCCGGGGCTGGCCACCGACATGCGGGGGCTCGACATCATGAGCTGGGGCGGGATGCTCGGCTTCTTCATGTTGAGCGACGCGGACACGGCGCGCTACGCTGCCGGCGGCGGGCTCAATACGGACGACAGGTTGCCCCTCGAGTTTTCCGCCCCGCGCGCCATGTACCTCGACAGCGACGTGCAGAACTGGCGGACCATGCGCTCTTTTCAGACGTCGGCGCTGCCCGAGCTGACCGCGGGCAGCCGCGCCGAGACCGATCGCGTCGAGGTACGCTACGCGATCGGCATGGCCTATCTGGGGCGCGACGTGCCCGGCGATGCCCTCGTCCACTTCGTGCGCGCCCTGGAGATCGACCCGCGCCACATTCCGTCTGCGCTCGGCGCGGGCCGCTCCGACTTGCGCCTGGGCCGCTGGGCGGCCGCGCTCGCCCAGGCCGACGGCGTGCTCGCCCGCGAGCCGCGGAACAGCGCCGCGCTCTTCGTGGCGGCTGTCGCCACCGCCAGGCTGGACCGCCCCGATCAGGCGCTGGCGATGCTGCGGCAGGCGGTGGCGCTGGCTCCCGACAACGCGGAGTTCGCCCGCTCGCTCCAGGCCCTCGAGGCGGCGATGACGGCCGCAGGGAGGAAGCGCTGATGTTCGACAGAGACGAGATCGCGCGGGCCGCCGCGCTACGCGCGGCGTGGGAGGCGGGAGAGCTGCACGCCTTCCTCGAGCGCCGCCCGGAGTCGAGAAGCGAGTACCAGACCCTGTCGGGTCTCCCGCTCAAGCGCGTCTACACCGCCGAGGACGTCAAGGACCTCCGCCACGAGGACCTCGGGCTGCCCGGCCAGTACCCCTACACGCGCGGCCCCTATCCCACCATGTACCGCGGGCGCCTCTGGACCATGCGCCAGATCGCGGGCTTCGGCACGGGCGAGGACACCAACGGCCGCTTCCGGTATCTCATCGAGCAGGGGCAGACGGGGCTCAGCGTGGACTTCGACATGCCGACCCTCATGGGCTACGACTCGGACGATCCGCGCTCGCTGGGCGAGGTAGGGCGCGAGGGCGTCGCCGTGGACACGCTCGACGACGTCGAGGCGCTCTTCGAGGGCGTGGACCTCGAGACGATCTCCGTGTCCATGACCATCAATCCGACGGCCTGGATACTCCTCGCCATGTACGTCGCGCTCGCCCAGAGCCGCGGGTGCGATCTGAACAGGCTCTCGGGCACGGTCCAGGCCGACATCCTCAAGGAATACATCGCCCAGAAGGAGTGGATCTTCCCCATCCGCCCGTCCATGCGCATCATGCGCGACATGATCGTCTGGTCGGCGCGCCACATGGCGCGCTATAACCCGATCAACATCAGCGGCTACCACATCTCCGAGGCGGGGGCGACTTCCGTCCAGGAAGTCGCCTTCACCATGGCCAACGCCATCGCCTACGTCGAGGAGGTGACCCGCGCGGGGGTGGATGTTGACGAGTTCGCGCCACGGCTCGCCTTCTACTTCGTGGCTCAGAACGACTTCTTCGAGGAGATCGCGAAGTTTCGCGCCGCGCGGCGCATCTACGCGCGCATCATGAAGGAGCGCTTCGGTGCGCGGAACCCCGAGTCGATGCGGCTGCGCTTCCACTGCCAGACGGCGGCCGCGACCCTGACCCGCGCCCAGCCGATGAACAACGTCGTGCGCACGGCGCTCCAGGCGCTCTCCGCCGTGCTCGGCGGGGCGCAGTCGCTCCACACCAACGGCCTCGACGAGGCCTATGCCATCCCCTCGGAAGAGGCGATGAAGCTGGCGCTCCGCACCCAGCAGATCATCGCCGAGGAGAGCCGCGTGACCGACGTGATCGACCCGCTGGGCGGCTCGTACTACGTCGAGGCGCTCACCATCGAGATCGAGCGCCGGGTATTCGAGATCCTCGCCAAGGTGGACGCTCTCGGCGGCACCATCAAGGCCGTGGAGGAGGGCTACTTCCAGCATGAGATCGCGGACTCGGCCTACGACACCGCGCGGCGCCGCGCCTCCGGCGCGCAGCCCCTTATCGGCGTCAACCGCTTCGTCGAGCCCGCGGCGCCGGTGCCCGTGCCCATCCACAAGGTGGACGCGGCCGTCGAAGCGCGCCAAGTGGCCCGGCTTCGCGAGACGCGGGGCCGCCGCGACGGCGCCCGCGTGAAGACGCTCCTCGACCGGCTCGAGGCCGAGGCGCGCGATCCCGCGGCCAACCTGATGCCCGTGACCATCGAGGCGGTGACGGCTCGGGCGACGCTGGGCGAGATCGTGGCGCGGCTGCGCGGGGTGTTCGGCGCCTACGTGGAGAAACCGGTCTTCTAGCCTTGCGTCACTCCGCCGCCGCGCGACGGTCGGCGACCCACGCGGCGAGCAGCGTGTAGCTGACGGCGAGCACCACGGGCCCGACGAACAGCCCGATGATGCCGAAGGCGAGCAGGCCGCCCACCACGCCGGCGAAGACCAGGAGCAGCGTCATGTCGGCGTCTTTCTTTATGAGCATGGGGCGCAGGAAGTTGTCGAGGCTCCCATCGACGACGGTCCACACGATCAGCACCGTGCCCCAGAGCGCCTGCTCCCGCCAGAAGAGCCAGACGATCCCGCCGATGAGCACCGGCACGGCACCGATCTGCGCCACGCCGAGCAGGAACATGACCGCCGTCAGGAGCACGGGACGCGGGACGCCGGTCACCGCGAGGCCGATGCCGCCGACGACGGCCTGCACCAGCGCGGTGACCACGATGCCGAGGGCGATCGCCCGGATCGCCTGGCCTGAGAGGCGGGCCGCGCGCTCGCCTTCGCCGCCGGCCAGCCGGCGCGCGAACGCCAGCATCCACTCGGCGGCCACTTCGCCCTTCGCGTACAGGACCGCCGAGAACGCCACCGTGAGCAGGAGTTGGACGAACAGCGTGAGGAAGCCTCCCGCCTGGACGATGAGCCAGCGGGCGATATCCTTGAGGTACGGCGAGACTCGGTCCGCGAGATCCGTCGCGTGCATCGAGGCGACACTCTGCCATCTCTGCGCGATCCTGGAACCGATCAACGGGAGCCCGCTCACCCACTCGGGCAGCGGCGGGATCGTGATCTCTGCCAGCGAGCGCCCCCAGCCCGCGAATTCGTCGGCGTGGTCGATGACAGTCACCACGGCGACCGCGACCGGTCCGAGGACCGCCGCGGTCATCACCAAGGTCATCACCGCCACCGCGAGGCTGCGCCGGCCCCAGAGCCGCTTCTGGACGGCGCGCATTTCGGGCCAGGTGGCGATGACGATCATGACGGCCCAGATCGCCGAGGGGAGAAAGGGCCGGAGGATCCAGAAGCTCGCCGCGGTCAATCCGCCGATCGCGACCACGGCGAAGAGGACGCGCGTGACATCCCAGCGGACCGTCGTCTCTGCCATGGCGTGGCTATCTTAGCCGAATTCACCGGACGCGATACGATCAGCGCTGGCCGCCGCGACGGATCGCCGGTACACTGGCCGGGCCAGGGCGGGATGCCCGCGGCGCCACGGGAGAGCGTATGACCGCCATCGCACCGACAACGTTCCGCGTCGACGTTCCCGACAGTGTGCTGGCCGACCTCCGTGAGCGACTGGCCCGCACGCGCTTCCCCGATCAGGCGCCGGGCGCCCCCTGGGCCTACGGCGCCGACCTCGGGTACGTGAAGGACCTCTGCGAATACTGGCGGGAGCGCTACGACTGGCGAAAGCACGAAGCGGCCCTCAACGGATTCCGGCAGTTCACGGCGCGGGTGGCCGGCATCGATCTTCACTTCATCCACGAGGAGGGACGAGGCCCGAAGCCGCTGCCGTTGCTCCTCTCCCACGGCTGGCCGGGATCGATTTGGGAGTTCCACAAGATCATCCCCATGCTGACGGACCCGGCCCGCTTCGGCGGCGATCCCGCCGACGCCTTCACCGTGGTCGCGCCGTCGCTGCCGGGCTACGGCTTCTCCTTCGCGCCCGGCCAGCCGCGCTTCGGCATCACAGAGATCGCCGACGCGTTCGCGGCGCTCATGACGGACGTGCTCAGCTATCGCCGCTTCGCCGCGCAGGGCGGCGACTGGGGTGGCTTCATCACCTCGCGGCTCGGCGTCGCCTACCCCGAGCGCCTGGCCGGCATCCACGTCAACCTCCTGTCGCTGCGCCGGGACCTGCCGCGCCCGAAGGATCCCACGCCGGAGGAGCGCGCCTATCTCGAGGATCTCGGCGCGTGGCTCCGCGACGAGACGGGCTACCAGTGGATCCAGGGCACCAAGCCGCAGACGCTCGCCTACGGGCTCAGCGACTCGCCCGCCGGGCTCGCGGCATGGATCGTCGAGAAGTTCAGGTCGTGGAGCGACTGTGACGGCGACGTCGAGCGGCGCTTCACCAAGGACGTGCTCCTGACCAATATCACGCTCTACTGGGTCACGGGCGCGATCAACTCGTCGTTCTGGCCCTACTATGCCCGCTATCACTCGCCGTGGCCCATCGCGGACGGCCAGCGCGTGGAGGTGCCGACCGCCTACGCCGCCTTCCCCAAGGAGATCGTGCGGCCGCCGCGCTCGTGGGCCGAGCGCGTCTACAACATCCGCCGCTGGACCGTCATGCCCTCCGGCGGACACTTCGCCGCCCTCGAGGAGCCCCAGGCGCTGGTGGACGACCTGCGCGCCTTCTTTCGCGATCTTCGCTGACGGGAGACCGACACCATGAAGCTCGGATTCTCGCTGCCGCTGGCGGGGCCGTGGGCCACCCCGGAGAACCAGGTGCTGATCGCCCAGCGCGCCGAATCGCTCGGCTACCACTCGCTGTGGGTCTTCCAGCGGCTCCTCTACGCGATCCGTCCCCAGAACGACTACCCGCCCCTGCCGGGCCAGCCCTGGCCGAAATCCTTCGAGCGCGTGATGGACCCGCTCGTCTCGCTGGCCTTCGTGGCGGGCGCCACCACGCGCATCAGGCTGGGCACGAGCGTGCTGATCATGCCGTACTACACGCCGGTGATGCTGGCGAAGCAGCTGGCGACCCTCGACGTGCTCTCGCGCGGCCGTCTCGACGTCGGCCTCGGCATCGGTTGGTCCATGGACGAGTACGAGGCGGTCGGCGTGCCCTACAAGGCGCGCGGGCGCCGCGCCGACGAGTTCCTCCGCTGCCTCAAGGCCATCTGGACGGAGGATCCCGTCGAGTTCAGCGGCGAGTTCTACCGCGTGCCGCGCTCGAAGGTCGAGCCCAAGCCCGTGCAGCGGCCGCACCCGCCCATCACCATCGGCGGCTACGGGCCGACCGTCATCCAGCGCGCCGTCAGCTGCGACGGCTTCAACGGCGGCAACGTGCCGCTCCAGCAGGTGGCGCCGCTCGTCTCCGACATCAAGGCCGCGGCCGAGAAGGCGGGGCGGGACCCCGCGACGCTCCAGATCGTCTCGCGCGGCAGCTTCCAGCTCCACGCGAGCCCGCAGGGCAGGGACCGCCGCCCCCTCTGGGGCTCGCTGGACGAGATCCGCGAGGACGTGGGCCGCTACGCCGAAGCCGGCCTGACCGAGCTCTTCCTCGAGGCCAACTTCGACCCGCGGGGAGCGACGCTGGAGCGCGCTCTCGAAGTCATGGACGCCCTCGCCCCCGGCGCGGCCTAGCGGCCCGCGGGCGGGATCTTCGTCATCTCCACGTAGTGCGAGGAGCGCAGGAGACACCGCCGCTCGACCAGATGCCACAAGACAACTGCGGCCGCGAGAATGACGACGCAGGCCAGCAGCAAGCTTGTGAATGGCGCGCCGCGGAACCATCCGTTCCAGACCAGCCACTGCAGCACCGGGAAGTGGATGATGTAGATGCCGTAGGAGAAATCGCCGAAGCGCCCGAAGTTCCCCAGGTACGGAAAGCCGATGGCGAAGTAGATGACGGTGAGGCCGAGCAGGATGGGCTGAAGGACCGAGTCTATGGCCGGACCGCCGACGGCGAGCAGGCCGATCGAGATCACCGCACCCGGGAGAAGCCAGCGCCGAGCCACATCCTCTTTGTAATAGAGCACGGCACCAGCCATGAAGAAGGAGAGCTGGCCAGGCAGCTGGTGAGCCAGTGCCCTGAAGATGGGGCGCCCGGTGGTGTCGGCGAGATGGAGCATTTCGAGCGAATAGGCCACCGACGCCACATAGATCGCGGCGCCCACCGCAACGGCCCCGTTGCGGTGAATGAGCCAAGCCACCGCCGGCACGACGGCATAGAACATCACCTCGATCTTCAACGTCCACAATGCTCCGTTGACCGCCGTCTCAGGATTTCCGGAAAACACGCCGGGCAGGCTCGGAGCAAGAAAGTTCAGGAACGAGAGATTCGCGCCGACGTAGCCGGCCCATTGCGATGAGAAATAGCTCCAGAGCGGCAGGGTGGTGACTGTCGCGCCGAAGAGCGCGGAGCCCAGCACCACCGCGGCATAGCCGGGATAGATCCGCCGCGCCCGCTTCGACGCATAGTCGACGAGTCCTTTCGAGCCGTCCCAGCTGCGAAGGATCAGATAGCCGCTGACCACGAAGAAGCCCTTCACCGCGATGTCAGGGGACAGAAAGCGGGGCAGGAAGGCGAGTTGTTCGCTCCGGGACAGCGCGTGCGCGTGAAACAAGACCACGATTCCCGCCAGCACGAACCGGATCAGATCGAAGTTGTTCGCTCTCATCAAGGCTTTGCCGGCTGAGCCAGCCCGTTCTCCATCAGGCGGCTCACGTTCCCTTCTCCTTTAGAACGGCCAGGAACACGTTCTCCGTTTCCACGGCCACGCGGGCCCAGCTCCACCGCTCCGCCACGGAGCGCGCGGCCGAGGCCAGCCGTGAACGCAGCCCGGCGTCCGCAGCCAAGCGTCCCATTTTCTCAGCCAGCTCCACGGCGTCGAGGGGGTTCTCGAGGTGCAGAGCAGCCTGCCCATCGGGGAGGACGTCCGAAATCCCTGCCAGCCGGCTGAAGAGCGCCGGCACGCCGCAGGCCCCGGCCTCCAGCGGAGTCAGGCCGACCGGCTCGTAGCGGGTGGGCAGCACCAGGAAGTCGGCAGCCGCGTGCCACGTCGACGCCTGCTTCGTGGGGCCGGCGAAGAGCACCCTCCCGGCGACACCCAAGACCTCCGCGCGCTTCCGCCAGTATCCGGCGTCGCCGTGTCCCACCACGGCGAGCCTTACCGGCGCCGTGACGCCGGCCAGCGCCTCCAGCAACGTGGCCAGGCCCTTGCGCTCCCAATCGCCGCCCAGGAAAAGGGCCAGGATCTCGCCCTCGACGAGCCCCATCTCGCGGCGCTTGTCCCGGCCCGCGGAGCCGCGCAGGTCCGGGCGGAACTCTGCCAGGTCCACGCCGTTGGAAATCACCACGAGCTTTTCCCGCGGAAGCCGGTAGTCAGCAGTCAGCTCGCCCCGCAGCCGGTCCGAGACGGCGATAATCCGCCGACACCGGGCCGACCGGTACAGCCGCCGCTCGGCGCGCTCGGCCAGCGAGAAGAAGGCGCCGCGCGCCAGCTTGCGGAGCCTCGATCCCTCCAGGGCGAGCTCGCCAGAGCGCATGAGCCGGTGGCCCCGCGCCGCCGAGAAGTGCGCCGTGACCACATCAGCCCCCAGCGTGTTGGCCCCCGCGGAGTAGACCAGATCGAAGCGGCCGCTCAGGCGCCGGCGCAGCGCGGCCGCCGCGAAGAAGCTCGCATAGGCCAACGGCGATGGGCGGGCGATGCGTGGCACGCGGCGAATCTCCACGCCGGGCAGGTCTGCCCCCCGGGCATCCGCAGTGAACATGGTTATCTGGTGACCGCGCCGGACCAGCTCGAGCAGCAGCGCGGCCGCGCAGCGCTCAGTGCCGCCCGTTCCGGCGGCCACGCTGGGGACCACCGCGGCGATCCTCACCGCCCGGCCGGGAGCGCCAGGCAATCGTGGCGATCAACTCCAACCGCCGTGCGCGGGCCCCAGCCGATGACGGCCACACGCATGGAGTTCAGGCGGGCCGAAGCCAGACGTGCGCGTGGGCGCCGAGCGGATCGGTCTGGCCACTGAGCGGCTCCGGGCACAGTCCCAGCTCCCGGAACAGGGCCTCGGCGGACGCGCGCGATGTCCCGGCAATCGCCCAGGAGTCCGGATGCATCTCAACTACGACGCCCGGGCGCTTCGTGTGGCCGCTCAACAGACGCCGCGCTCCAGACAATGCGGCGATCTCGAACCCCTCGATGTCGAGAAGCAGCCAGTCAGGAACGAGTCCCCGCGCCTCGCAGAGGTCGTCCAGCGTTACCACGGGAACGGGAATGGGTATCGTGCGGTCGGCGATAAGGGGGTTGGGCGCTCCGAGGCGACTCATGCCATCCGTGTCCGCAACAAAGAGCGTGGCCTCGCCGGACGCGGCGCCGATCGCGGCGGGAACAATCTCGACCCGCGCACGGAGATCGTTGAGTCGCACGTGCTTCTCCAGCACGGCTCGCGCGGCGGGGTTGGGCTCGATGGCGATCACCTTCCCAGCCGGCCCGGCCCAGTGGGCGAACTGCAGAACGTAGACACCGACGTTGGCCCCCACGTCCACCACCACCTGACCGGGCTTGACGCGTTGCCCGAGCCAGGACGCCACCGAGGCATCGTACGGGCTTCCCATCTGGTAGCGGTGCCGCGAGTCGATGCGGCAGGCCACGCTATTGATTTCCCAGGGAATGCCGTGGCCCCCCGTGGACCAGCCCAGGAGAGACTCGTAGCTGGGGCGGAGCCTTCGAACAAGCCACGAGTCCCGGCCCAGGAAGTTGGCGGCAGCCCGGCCCGCGCTGAGCAGGATTGTCATGCGGCGCAGATCTCCTCCGGCAGCCGCTACCGGAAGAGAGACTTCAGAAGCAGGGAAGCGATGCCGGGCTCGCGCAGAAGCGCCAGGATTACGTCGCGGTGACGGTTGAAGCGCGCGGTGCGGTGGATGACGCTCTGCACCGACTCCGATGTGAGCGCACCGACGAGCCCGTCGATCTCCGCGTCGCAGCAGCGCGTCAGGAATTGCCGGAGCCAGGCGGAGACGCGAAGGTCGGCGCCGAGCTCGGCTTCCCATCGGCGTTCGTAGCGCGCCAGGAACTCGCCGTCGAGCCTCCCGGCCTGGAAACCCTCGATGAGCGTGTCGGCGGCGAGCGACGCCGTGAGGAGGCTGTAGTAGATTCCGCCGCCCGTCGTCGGCTTGGTGAAGCCGCCCGCGTCGCCCACGAGGAGGACCCGTTCCGCGGCCGTCTGCGGCGCAGGCTCGAGCGGCAGGAGCCGCCGGATCACGCGGCGGGGCGACGATCTCAGCCGTGACCAGAGCCTCGGGCTCTCGAGGAAGCGGGAGAGACAGGCGCCGGCGTCGCCCCGCGCAAGCACGCCCACCTTGAGACGCGGGTGGTTGCCGCGGCGGATCGGCACGACCCAGAGGAATCCGTCCGGCGCCACCTCGCGGCCGAAGTAGAGCTCGACCGCATCGGCCGGCGCCGCGTCCACCTCGACCTGCGCCGTGTGCACCAGCTGCGACGGCAGACCGAACCCCAGCTGGCGGTGGAGGCGGTAGGACACACCGCACGCAAGGACGCAGGCGCGGGCCCTGACAGACTCCCCGCCGACGTCGAGCGTCACGCCTTGGTCGTCCACCTCGACGGAGTCCACGCGCGCGCCGGTGCGGATCGCCGCGCCGGCGCTCCGCGCCAGCTCGGCCAGGCCGCGGTCGAACTGCCCACGATCCATCACGAGGATCTCTTCGGAGCCGGAGGCGGTCCAGCTCACCTCGCACACGGCTCCGCCGGGCGAGACGAGCTTCGCGCGCTTGAAGCGGCCGAGAACGATCTCATCGGGAATCTTGGCCAGCGCGGCCGTCTCGAGAGAGATGATCCCGGTGCAGTGGGTGGGCTCGCCGAGCACCGCGTGCTCCTCGAAGAGGACCACGTCGAGGCCGGCCTCGGCGCAGCGCCGGGCGGTCAGGAGCCCGGCGGGGCCGCCTCCTACGATGGCTACGTCATGCATGCGGCCCATCATAGCGGCCGTCCACGGCCCGAGCAACATTTGCGAGCGGCCCGGGGCATGAGACTACAATGGCTTGGGCCGGAGAGCTCGCCGAGAGGAGGCCTTTACATCACGGAAGGCGTTGTCAGCGGAGAATCTCGTTGATCCGCACTCTACGTGGCGTCAAAAATCTGTTGGTGCCGGATCACACGAAGTATCGAAAGATCCGCTTTGGCCCGGCCCGCGGAGGCTGGTTGCCCATCAACCTGCGTCACCACTTCCGCATGCTGTGGGGTCTCTACGAGCGAGAGATCCGCTCGACCATCACGTCGCTGGTCCGTCCGGGAGACCGCTGCTATGACGTCGGCAGCGCGGACGGTTACTACACGGTGGCCCTGGCGCGCCTGGCCTCACCGGACGGGTGGGTGTGCGGCATCGACGCGGACGAGCGGCTGGCCGAGACCCTGCGCCACACCGTCGCGCGCAATACCCACCTTCTTTCGCACATCGAGATCATCTCCGCCATGTTAGGGAGCGAAGTTGACCGAACGCGGCGGCAGGACACCTTCGATCATCTGGTATTCGAACGGGGCTACCCCCTGCCGCAGTTCATCAAATGCGATATCGAAGGCGGGGAATACGGCGTTCTGCGCGGGGCGGCGCGCACGATTGCCCGGGCCTCACCGCGGCTGTTGATCGAGGTTCATGCCGCCGCCACCGAGCAAGACTGCGTCGAATTCCTCCGTGGGCACGGTTACCGTCTCACGATCATCGATCGAAGCACGTTCCTGCCGGAGGTTCGTCCTTTGCCGCACAATCGATGGTTGTGCGCCGTCAAAGCTTGAACCGCCTCATACCTTCCGGCCGCGGTGCTCCCAGCGGCCTCGAAAGGTGATCCAGAAGGACAGGGCGATCAGTCGGCAATCGAGCCAGAAGGTCTGCTTCCTTATATAGAGGAGGTCGAGGCGGAACTTCTCGCGCCGGGGCAGGTCCCGGCTCGCGTAGATCTGGGTGATGCCCGTGAGCCCGGGACGCACGCGATGCCGCGCCTCGTAGCCGAGGATCTTCTCGAGAGGCACGACGTGGCCTGAGTCCTCGACCTCGATCTCTGCAGGCGCCAGCGCGCGGGGACCGACAAAGCTCATGTCGCCGAGGAAAATGTTCCACAGCTGGGGCAGCTCGTCCATGGCCGTCGCGCGGAGCAGGCGCCCCACGCGCGTGATCCGCGCGTCGTCCACCATCGCCGGGAGAGGGCCGAACCGACGATCCGAGTCCGGCACCATGGAGCGGAACTTCCAGCCTCGGAAGCGGCGGCCGCCCCATCCCACGCGCTCCTGGCCGTAGAACACAGGCCCGCCGTCATCGAGCTTGATCAGGATCGCGATGAGCGCCCACAGCGGCAGCGAGGCGAGCAGGCCGAGTCCAGCCAGAACCACGTCGAAGGCGCGCTTGGCCGTGGGCGTCGAGCGGGCCGCCGCGCGCGCAATCGCCATGCCGCAACGAGCCCAGATTGCCGCCGCGACAACTGCATCCTTCAGCGGATGCCGCCGGAAGTGCTTGGCGTAGTAGCGCCACACGCTCCGATGGCGCGCCACGACCATGCGAGGCATGGCGGGGCCGCCGCTCCCGCCGATGTGGTGAAGCACGCGCATGCCGGGGTGGTAGCGGACGCTCCGGCCGGCCTGCCGCGCCCGCAGGCAGAAATCCACGTCCTCGCAGTACATGAAGAAGCGCTCGTCGAGCCCGCCGATGTCGTCAAGAACGCTGCGCCGGTGGAGGAGGCAGGCGCCCGAGACCCAATCCACCTCTCGCACGGTCCGGTGGTCCCAGTCGCTCATCAGATAGTCGCGGCTGCCCGGATTGTTCGGGAACGTGCGGGTCAACAGCGAATAGCGATGGAAGAGCGCGGTTCGGTAGGAGGGGAAGGAGCGGCAGGAGAGCTGGACGCGGCCGGAGGGATCCACGAGCTGGGGACCGAGGATACCGACTCCGGGATGCCGCTCGCAGTACTCGATCAGTTCGCCTGCTCCCCCGTCGAGAAGCTCCGCGTCCGGATTCAGCCAGAGCACGTAGCGCCCGGTGGTCGCGGCAATGCCGCGGTTGACGCCGGCGGCAAACCCGAGGTTCTCCCGGCTGGCGATGATCCTGGCCCCGGGAGCCCCGCGCCGAGCCAGGTCCAGTGATTGATCGGACGAGGCATTGTCCACCACGCAAATTTCGTGCGTGACGCCCCGAAGGCACGTGTCCACGGACGCCAGGCACCGCTCGATGAAGCCGGCCGAGTTGAAGCTCACGATGATGACGGAGAGGTCCATTCAGGATCGCCCCATGATCTCGGCATACAGGCGCTCGAGCGCGCGGACGCACCGGCGTCTGTCGAAGAGCAGCTCGGCGCGCCGCCGCCCGGCGGCGCTCATGGCTGCCCGGCGTCCGGGGTCGCGCAGGAGAGCGATCACGGCCTCCGCTGCCGCATGGGGATCCCGTGGCGGCACGAGCAGTGTGGTCTCGCCCTGCACGCACAGCTCGAGCGGCCCCCCGGCGGCGGCCGCGACACCGGGAACTCCCGACGCCATGGCTTCCACATTGGCGAGCCCGTAGGCCTCTGGACGCAAGGGACATTGCACCGACACGTCGAGGGCGCCATAGACCTGCGGGATGTCGCGATGGTTGTAGCGCCAGCCAGAGAACAGGACGGTCCGGGCCAACCCCAGCGACTCGGCCCGGCGCCGGAGCGAGGCCTCATACGTCCACGCCCTTCCCGGGATCGAGTCGCGTGACGATACCGACGAGGGGCACGGTCTCGCCCAGGCCCAGCTCGCGGCGGATGCGGTGGTCGGCGCGCTGGCGGGGATGGAAAGAATCCAGGTCTACGCCGTCGTAGAGCTTCACCATGCGACCGGGGACGCGCCCGCCCCGCCCACGGAACATCTCCCCGATCGCGTCGCTCATGACCACGAAGCGCGTGGAGAAGCGGCGGACGAGACTGACCTCGAGGGTCCGGACGGCGCGGGACTGCACCACGATCTCGCGGACGTGCCAGACGTGTGGGCGGCGGGTCCAGAGCGCCGCGAGGAACCCGTACAGGTTGTGGATGGAATTGGTGTGGACCAGGCGGATGCCTTCGCGTCGGATGAGTCCGGAGATGGCGAGCGCGCCCGGCAGATATCCGGCCGCGTAACGCCCCAGACCCGTGAGGCCGCGCCGCGAGGTGAGCTTCTGCATGGTCGGGACGAGGTGCACCCGGCAGCCGGCTTTCCGGAATGCCTCGATGAGGGGTCCGTCGTGCGGCATCGCGACGTGCGGCTCTACCTCGGTGCGGTCGAGGATTTCGACTGTCCGCAACAGGGTGACGTCCGAGCCCCCGATCTCGGACGTGGACTGGAGGTAGAGGACCGGGATCAACGGATTCCCTGTCGGCCAAGAGCGGGAGCCGTCACGCGGCGCTTCCGTGCACCCGGCGATAGACGTCGAGGGTCTTGACGGCCGTGGCCTCCCAGCTGAACAAACGCGCCCGGCGACGGCCCGCCGCGATCAGCCGGGCCCTCAGCTCGCGGTCGCCCAGGACGTCCATCACGTGCGCGGCCATCCCCTTCTCGTCTTCCGGATCGACCAGGATGCCCGCGTCCCCCACGACTTCGGGCAGGGCCCCACGGTTCGATGCGACCAGCGGGAGGCCGGCGGCCATAGCCTCTAGCGCCGGGAGCCCGAAGCCCTCGTCGAGCGAGGGAAAGAGGAGGACGTCCGCCGCGCCATAAGCCTCGAGCAACCGATGGTTCTCGACCAGGCCCAAGTGGGTGATCCGGTGGGCAACTCCCAGCTCCCGGGCGAGCCGCTCCTGCTCCGGGGTGAACGCCTCGCCGACTTTCACCAGCCTGACGGGCTCTCGCATGCTGCGGCCGAGGATGTCCAGGACGCGGAGTACCGCCGGGATGTTCTTGTAGAAGCGCGTGTGGCCCACGTGGAGGATCGAGAAGACCGGCGGCCCGCTGAGGCGCGCCTGGGGTCGGCCCTTGGCGACGTCGAAGAACCTCTCATCCACCCCCTGCGGAATCGTCTCGATGCGCTCCGGGCGGCAGTCGACGGTCTCGAGCAGCCGCTTCGCCGTCGTCGTCGAGACGCAGATGATGGCAGCGGCTTTGCGAAGGCCGGACATGGTGAGCCGCCGGGCGAGCCGGGCTGGTCCCGCCGCACCGTTGCCGCGGAGGCCAATCGCGTCGTGGAAGGTGACAACCGCGCGGCTCGCGTCCATGCCGTGCACCAGATGCGCGTACGCGTGGTCGATCACGTGGTTGACGTCGCCTTGGGCGCGGGACGCCAGGCGCTGGTAGCGGACGTACTGCGACCAGTAGCGCGAGGGCCGGGGGCTCAAGGCCACTCGCCCGGGCAGGCAGTCGACGACCGACTCGTCCGCTCCCATCGCGCCGCGGAGATGCCCCAGCAGCTGCTCGGCGTACACCGTCATGCTCTGGCGATACGCATCGGGAAACGCTCGGAAGAGGGTGACTCTCATGACGCCGTCTCCGCGAGGCCGGGGGCCTCGGCCGGGCGCGTCCTCACTCGGGCGGCCGGCACCGACAACCGGGCCACCGTGCCCACCAGCGCCCAGAAGAACACCGAGCTTGGCGGAGAGTCGAAGCCACCCACGATGAACGCGAACGCAATTCTCGTCAGGCAGTAGGCCGACAGCGGGGCCACGAACCCCAGGACGGGATCGGCGAGGGACCGACGCCACCGGCCCAGCCACCTGAGCCCCAGCGCGGTCAAGAAGAGATAGAAGGCGGCGACCCCGACGATCCCCGTCTCGAGCTGGAGCTTGGAGAGATCATTCTCCACCAGGTCCCAGTCGTCGCTGTCTTCGCCCAGGAGGTGGCGGGAGGCGGTGCTCCCGGTCCCGAGCCCGCGGCCGAGCGGGTACCGCTCGAGCAGCATCGCAAACATTTGCGTCGTAGTCTCGAGCGTGCGATCGCGCACCATCTCGACGTTGCCGAGCGACTCGAAGCGCAGGACCACGCTCTCCCCGAGCCACGTGAAGCCGTAGTAGAGGCCGACGGCCGCCGCCACGGCCACGGCCAGCGCGCGCCACGTCCGGCGGCAGAGGATCACGACCAGCGCGACCTCCATCGCAAGGCCCACGAGGCCGGTCCGCGATCCGGTGGCGAGCATGCCCAGGACATTGAGCAGCGAGCACCCCACCCACACCACCGCGGCAAGCCGGCGCTCGGCCGTGAACCAGAGCGCGATCGTCAGCATGGAATTGACCAGGAGGAATCCCGTGTACTGCCCGGTGGAGGCGAAGGTGCCGATCACCCGCACGAAGGACTCGTCGCTCACCGGCTCCTCGATGTGGGCGAGGGCCGTGGCGCGCTCGAAGCCCGGGCCGAAGGCGGCGCCGAGGAACTCGGGCCCCTGCCAGAACTGGTAGAGGCCGAACAGATTGATCGGGATCGAGAAGAGGACGATCGCCGCCGCCAGGCGCTGGGCCCGCCCGAGCGAGTTCGTATAGGCGAAGGCAAGCATCGCCAGCGGCCAGTAGAAGAACAGGACCTTGAATCCCAGGAACCCGACGAGCACGGCGGGCAGGAGCGGGTTGAAGGCCTGAATGATGCCCACGCACAGGAAGAGCATCGCCAGGAACCAGGCCGACGTCCCCACACGCTCCCGGAGGCGCTTCGCCCATACGAGAGTCGGCTCCCGGATGAGAAACAGCACGTACACGCCCAGGATGAGGACGTCACGGTAGAGGAGCGGCAAGCGGTTCGGGTACATCCAATTGCTGATGAATCCGTCGACGCAGCTGAACAGGAAGATGAGGGGGAAGCATCGCCGCCACATGGCCGGGCTACCCCACGGGCTCCGCGGCCGGCTGCGCCGCCACGGCCGTCAGCGCCTCGAGGAAGCGCGCGGCGATCCCCGGCCACGAGAAGTGCTCCGAGAAGTACGCGGCATTCCGACCCGGGTGCGCGGGCTTTTGGGCAGCAAGGACCGCGACCGCCGCCTCGACGAAGGCGCCCTCGTTTCCCTGAGTCACCACGGTGCCGTCCGGGATACGGTACCCGTCGAAATTACCGGGCGCCGGCGCGTAGGCCACCACCGGCAGCCCATGCGCGAGCGCCGCCATCACGCTCGTGTTCCGCGTCGAGACTCCGTCCGCCTGCGGGAACAGGAACACGTCCATCAATCTCAGGTGCGCCGATGCCGCCTCACGCGACAAGGGCCCGGCGACCACGATGTCGTCCGTCACGCCGTGCTCGCGCGCCACCGCCCAGAACTCCCGCGCCGTCGCTTCCTGGACCGTATCCCACGGCCCCAGAACGAGCAGGCGGGCGCGAAGTCCGTGCCGCCGGGCGTGGGCCAGTGCCCGAACGGCCGTCGGGTAGTTGCGGTAGCCGGCGGGACGCCCGAACACGCCGAAGACCCGCGCGCCGTCGAGCCCGTGCCTGTGACGCAGCACCGAGAGCGCCGCGGGCTCGATCCGCCGGGGTTCGATATTCGTCCCCACGGGGATGTCGAGCACCGGCAGGCCGCCACGCGCCGCCGCACGCAGCTCGCGCGCGTACCGCGCGCAGGTGGTCACGGCGAGGTCGCAGGCGGACAGGAGGCGGCGCGCCTGGACGCGCATGGCGGCCGCGAGGAAGATGTCCTTCGGGTTCGGACGCATCGCCACCGCGATCTCGTGGAACGTCACGGCGGACCGGCATCCAAGCGCGCGGCGCACCGCGCCGGGCACCCCGGCGGCGGCCCAGCACAGGCCCCGCGGGCCGTACAGCTGCGGCACGTACTGGAACGAGCACCAGTCGGGGCGGAAGTGCGGCAGGGCACCGCCGAGGGCTTCCACCACGGTGGCGCCGCTCCAGCGCGGGATCATGGCGTGGACCCAGTCGGGCCGCGGTGCGGGGCCCGCCTGCCCTGCCGAGGTGACGATGCGAGCGTCGACGCCCATTCCGCGCAGCGTAGCGGCCAGATGGCACGTGTAGTCGCCCACGCCGTCCACAGCCGGAGGCACGGTGCCGGCGAGGAAAACGAGCCTCACGCCCGACCCTCGCCGAGGTAGGCCGCTTCACACCGTGCGGCCTCTGCATCCCACGTGAAGCGGGCGAGCACGTCCTCGCGGCCGCGGCGCCCCATCTCGGCCGCCCGCTCCGGATGAGCGGCCAGGTAGTGGATGCGCTCTCGGATAGCCCTGGCATCGTTGGGCGGCACGACGAAGCCGGTGATCCCGTCGCGCACGCACTCCGGCAACGACGCCACGTCGGTGACGATGGCGGGCGTGCCGCACGCCAGCGACTCGAGCGCCGCAAGCCCGAGGAGCTCGGGGATCCGCGTGCGCCGGCCGTAGCAATCCTCGTACACCGACGGCAGCACCGTGACCAGGGCGCGCCGATACCGTTCCACGAGCTCGGCGTCGGCCACCGACGTGTGGAAGCGTACCGGCTTCCCACGGCTCCGCTCCTTCAAGTCCGCGAAGTAGCGCGGATCGTAGACGCGCCCCACCACATCGAGCGCGAAGGTGCCGTCGACGGCCTCGATCAGGACGTCGATCCCCTTGTGAGGCAGGAGCCGCCCGACGAATAGAGCGCCGCCGCCGGGCTCCGCCGGCCCCGGTGAGAACCGTTCCGGGTCCACCCCGCCATAGACGACCTCGACCCGGTTCGGACGAGTCCGGGCGGGCTCCTCGAGGGCCAGGCGTCGCGAGTACTCCGAGATCAGCAGGAATGCCCGGGGCCACCGGAGGATGGGCAGGTGGTAGGAGAGGGCGTAGCGCTCTCCCCCACCCAGGTCCGAGACGAATGTCGGCGTGCCGAGAAGCCGTCCCCACGTCACCGCCGCATCCGTGCTCAAGGTGCGGACCTGGTGGCAGTGGATCACATCGGCCCAGCGGACCCAGCGGAAGAAGCCCGGCGAGAGCGCGGAGAGGTCCGGACCTCCCGCAAGCCGACGCCGGCGGAGGTACACGGTCCGGAGCCGGCCATCGCGGGTCGATCGCGGTTCGGCGGCGAAGCTCAGCAGCGCGACGTCATGGCGCCGCGCCATGGCACGCGCCAGCTCGCAGGCGTGTCGCTCCCCGCCGCCGATGACTGAGTCGTCGCCGAAGTAGGTTGGAGACACGTGGAGAACTTTCACGCTCGGGGGTGGCCTCTCTTCATCCACGCCCTAACGGGGCTCACCGGTGACGTCGAGGAGCTTCATTTGACGACCTCCAGCTCGAAGTGCATGTACCAGGCGGGAAGGATCCACGCCAGGTGCTCTTCGTAGAAAGCCGGCCAGTGGTTCGCCACGCGCCACACGAGCTTGTTTTTCGCCCTGGGGTAGAAAACCAGGTCGGCCTTGACCTTCCTGAACCGCGCCCGCGTGTAGAAGTCCCACTGGTTCTCACCGGTGAAGTAGTCGAACGAGAAGAAGCCGAGGTGGTGCCGGTGGGTCGGGTCGGTGTAGGAGTTGGCGCACGAAAAGTGCGGCGTCGTGATCGTCACCCGGCCGCCGGATCGCGAGACGCGGTGGATCTCCTCCATCGCCTTCACGATATCGTCGAGGTGCTCGACCACATCGATGCAGCGCACCGCGTCGAACGTATCGTCCTCGAAGGGCCACGGATACGTGTCGAGGTCGTGGAGCACGTCCGGCCGGATCACGGAGGCGATGTCCACCGACACCGCGTTCGACGCGTCCTGACGCTTCCCACTTCCGAGATTCAGCACCCGCACGGCGGCCACTGCCTCACCCCTGCCCGCCCGGGGCACCGGGTCTTTCCAGCAGCAGGTTCACGTACCGCCGGCGCTCGGCGAGATCGACGAGCGCGTTCGGGGCGACCACCAGAGCGTCCATGCCTTCCTCGACAACGCGGATCGAGTAACCGTACCCGAGCAGCGTCACCAGCAGCGCCTCCGGATCGGTCCCCATCCGCCGAAGCCCCCCCGGCCAAAACTCCATGAGGACCGCCGGGCCGTCCCGCTCGAGCAGCCCGCCCGCCCCATCGATGACGAGCCCCTCCGCCCCCTGCGTATCGATCTTGATCAGATTCACCCGCCCGTCGCCAAGGCCGCCGAAGAACTCGTCCAGCGAGAGTGTCTCGACCTCAGTTCGTCCGACCAGCTGGGTTTCGATGTTGGCCTCGGCCAGCGTGTGCGCGCCATGATTGCTCCGGTCCTGAAAGAGCGTCGCGCGGCCCCACCGTGATGAGATGGCTTTGGGCACGCAGACCACGTTCGTCGCGCGATTGACTTCCACGTTCGCGGTGAGCAGCGCGAAGTTGTGGGGATCGGGCTCGAAGGCGTATACAGCGCCCTCGGGGCCCACGAGGCCCGCGGAGGTGAGGGCAAAGTAGCCGACGTGGGCCCCGAGCTCTGCCACGACCATGCCCGGGCGGAGGAGTCGCCGGAACACGGCGGTCTCCGCCGCCCCGTAACGGCCATACGCAAGGAGCTCGGACGCGATGAACTCGTCCGACGCGTCCACATAGAGCGTGAGGTCGTGCACCCGCACCGGCACCACCCCCTTGGGTCTCAACGCCAGGTAACCGGCATGGCAGAGGCGCAGGGCTCCCGGGATGCACCGGGGAAACGAGCGACGCGTGCCCACGGCCCGCCTGGCCAGCGCGAAGAGACGAGCCCGGAGCGAGCGCCCGGGTTCCCACACCCTTCTGTCTCTCTGTTCGGTCGTCATCCGCGGCCTACCGGGGATCTCCGATGACGTTCCTGAGAGCGAAGCCCACCTCGACGGGACGAACGGGCGCCAGCCGGTCCAGCACGCGCCACGCAGCGCAGGTCGTCGCGAGCAGGATGATGAAGAAGGTCACCGTCGTCGCCCACGCGGCTCCGAGCGCGCCCGCCGTCGGGATCCAGTAGAGGTTCAGCGCGACATTGACGACGGCGCCCGCGGCCAGGATCGCCAGATTCAACCGCTCGTGGCCCATGCTGATGAGGAGATTGCCTCCGCTGATGGCCAGATAGAGGAGCACGGTCGCCCACACCAGCACCGTCAGAAGCGGCGCCGCGCCCGCAAACTGGGTCCCGAACACGACCCGAACGATCTGGGGGGCGATCAGGGTGACGGCGATCCCGAGCGGGACACCCGCCAGTCCCAGGAGCAGCACGCTGTTGCGGTAGAGGGCGCGCAGGCGCCCGGGATCCTCGACAGCGTACCGGGACATCAGCGGATACACCGTGGCCATGATCATCAGCGGCAACGCCTCCAGCAGGATCGTCACCTTGTACGCAGCGGCGTAGAGCCCGACCTCTCGCAGGTCCGTCATCCGCTCGAGCATGAGGAAATCCGCACGGTTGATGATCGCGCCGAAGAGACCCGCCACGCCCAGGGGCAGGCTCGAGCGCAACACGCGTCGCCAGATTCCGAGGTCCGAACGCCACCGGAGCCGGACGAAGCGCCGTGCGGCAATCCAGAGCGCGACCAGCCCCGCCAACTCTCCGACGAGCGCGGCCGCCACCACCGTGACCACACCGCCTCCGACCCAGAGCGCCCCCATGGTCAACGCCAGCCCCAAGCACCGGCTCGCCACCCCGATCAGGGCGGGGTAGCCGAGACGGCCCCGCACCTGGAAGATCACGGCGGGCAGCTGTCCGGCAAGCACCGGCAGCACCAGCGCATAGACGGCCAGCGCCGTGCGCAAGGCCGGCGGGAACTCTATCAGCCAGATGACCGCCCAGGCGGCGAGGACGGACGCCGCCGCCACGCCCAACTTCATGATGAGCACGCTACCGAGGATTTCCCCCGCGCGATCGGGTCGCTGCGCCACCTCCCGAACGACGACGACGTTGACGCCGAAGTCGTTGACCGCCACGAAAAAGTAGAGGAACGCGAACACGTAGTTGAACTGCGCAAACCCGTCGACGCCGAGATGGCGAGAGAGGACCATGGCCGTCGCCAGCCCCACCGCGAGCCCCGCCAGCTGGGCGCCGGCCTGAGCCAGGGTGTTCTTCCAGAGCCGCCGCGTGAGCCCGCCGATCACGGCGCCGAGCCTCCGTGCCGTCCCGACAGCGCTCTCTCGTAGATCTCATGGGTGCGCTCGGCCACCCGTTTCCAGCGCCACTCCTCACGGAAGGCCCGGGCCTCGGCGAGCTCCTGGCCTCCGCGCGCCAGGGCCCGCTCCAGCACCTGGCGTAACTCGCCGGGCCGGTACACACTCATGGCCCCGTGGCGCTCGGCGATCTCGCGAAAGTACGGCGTGTCCGAGGCCACCACGGGACGCTCGGCGGCCAGCGCCACGCTCAAGCCGTAGGAAGTTCCGCTCAAGCCCGTAGGCCGGTAGGGCAGCACGATCACGTCGGACTCCCGCAGGAGGGCAGCCGCGCTGGGATCGTCGAGGTACCCGGTGATGAGAACGCGCTCACGCAACGGCCCCGCCGCGATCCGGTCCCCGAGCGTCCGAGCGTAGTTCCGATGGTCCACTGTGCGCGCGCCCCCCGCGATCACCAACACCACCTCACGGGGTAATCCGGCCACGACGTCCAGCACAGCCTCATAGCCCTTGTGGGGCGTGACGAAGCCGAAGACCGTCACGAGCCGGCGCTCTTGCCACGCCCGCGCACGCCGCACGGAGCAGGACCCTTCGACCGGGAGGTCCGGGATGCCGGGGTAGAGGACCGAGAGCCGCTCCGGCGGAACGCCCAGTCCCGCCAGGTACTCGTGGACGCCTTCGGAGTGCACGATGACATGATCCGCGGCGGCGAGGAATCCGCCCCGAAGAGTTCGACCGAGCCGGGTGCCGTTGACCACGGGGCGGACCGCCACGTTGTGAGGGAACGCCCTGAGCGCGCGCCGCCCGAGCGGCCGCCGTGTCAGGGGGAGAAACACGTCGTGGGCGGTTACCACACACGGCACCCGGATCCGCTTGAGGAAGGCCCGGAAGCGCAGGAGCCGGAGCGGCGACCTCCAGCTCCCACAGTAGTCCGGGTGGTACTGCACGTGCGCCACGTCGCCCGTGGCAACGCGCCGCGCCGCGACCGTCCGCTTTCGTGCGCTCTCCAGGGGCGGATACCCGACCACGTCCACCTGGGTCCACGAGGCAAGCTCGCCGATCAAAGCTCGGGTGTACGCGGCCACGCCGCACTGCTCACCCAACGAGGACACCATCACGACGCGCACGAACGCCTCTCCGTGACCGCCCTGAACACCTCGCCTATGCGCTCGCGCCAATCTTCGAGGGAGAATGCCTTCTCTACCCGCGCCCGGCTGCGTAGCCCGACTTCCTCGCGCCAGGCCGTGTCGGAGAGTCGGTCGATCCGGTCATCCACCTCGGCCGGCTGGGTCACGGGGTCGAGCGGCACGAGGAGATCGCCCAGCACCGGGTCGTCGTAGACCTCGGGCGCTACGCCCACAGGCGTGGAGATCACAGGCAGCCCGCAGGCGAGGCTCTCGAGGAAGGTGAATCCCACGCTCTCGTAGCGGGAAAGCTGCACGCCGAAGTCGGCCGCCGAGTACAGAGCCGGGAGGTCGGCGTAGCCCACTTCGCCCAGGACCGTGAGCCGGGCCACGCCGGGCAGGTCCACTCCGGCCGTGCCCGCCACGAGCCAGTGCACATCCGAGCGCTCGCGCATCACCCGGGCGAGCACGTCGAGGCCCTTGTGGGCCCCGTCCCAACGGCCCGCAAACACGCCCACCAGCGCGCTCGGCGCGATGCCGTGCCGGGATCGGAATTCCCGGCCGCCCGGCCGCCGGGCGAAGTGCGCCGTGTCGATCCCGCAGGGCACCACCACGCTCGGCACGCCGTAGTCACGCTTGAGCTCGTCCCGTACCTGAGCCGAGGTGGCGATGCAGAGCTTCCCGCGCTTGCTCCGCCGGTCACAGACGATCATGATCGCGGCCGTGACGGCCAGCCGGCGACGAAAGCCCGGCGCCCGGCGAATGGCTCGGAAGTAGGACGCCATCGATCCGAACGCCACGTTGGTGACGTTGGGGCCGCGGAGGTGACCGGCGGTATAGCCCACAGTGACGATGAGGCTGTAGTCGTCGAGGCGGCGGGCCAGCCCCCGGCCCACGGCAAAGCATTGGTGGAGCGGCTGAAGCAACCGGCCCGCGCGGCCCGAGAGGGCGCGCGGTTCGTGCACCTCGACGGCAAAACCTTTCTGTCCGAGGAACGCGCGCAAGTAGTTCGTGAACCGCTCTGTGCCGCCCATCCTGCTGAGCGGGCCATGCGCAAGGAGGGCAGCGCGCCTCATGGCCGACGTACCCTGCCGCCGGTCGGCGCGTCCGAGCCGAGCGATGCGAGGACCAGCAGACTCTTGCCTTGCCAACGGGCGAGCCTCATCGGCAGGAACAGAGCGAGGGCCAGGGCTACCGCACCCGACTCTACGAGCCCGCCCTTGAGCCGGGCCAGAGCGCGGCCCAGCCTCACTCGCGCGAAGGCCACGGCTGTCGCCGACGACCAGCGGGTGCCCTCTCTCTTCGAAAGCGCTGACGCCCAGCGCGAGCCGATGCCGAACGACAAGGGTCCGACCGCCAGGGACCAGCAGATATCGCGGCACGCGCTACGCAGCTGGGACCAGCGCCGGAGCGGCTCAGTCCGCACCTCCTGAACTTCGAAGCCCTGCTGCTCGAGCAGGGAGCGGAGCGAGCGGGCTGTCCAGCGAGTCAGATGGTGGGGCGGATAGTCCCAAGCCTCGCGTACCCACCAAAGCACCCATCGGTCCGGGTTCGGCACGGATACTGCCAGGAGCCCGCCCGGGACCAGGCGCCGCGCAACGTGCGCGACGAACGCGCGCGGATCCTCGAGGTGTTCGAGAACGTGGAACGCGGTGATCGCCTCGAAGCGCCGATCGGGCGCCCAACGGTCCAGTTCCGTCAGCGCGACGGCATGCACGTCCTGGAGCCCGCGGGCGGCACGTGCCGCGCGCACTGCCTCTGGATTGAAGTCCAGGCCGGTCGGCGCGAAGCATTCGGACACCCGGCTCAGGAAACGACCGTCACCGCACCCCAAGTCCAGCAGGGCTCCGTGCCGATCCAGCTCGGCGAGCCGGACCGGCACGAAGTCGAACTCCCACTTGTCGTCATACTCGGTGGAGGCCTCGTAGAATGCCGCGTCGGCCGCATGCATGGGGCTCGAAAACGTGAGACCGCAGGCGGGACACCAGGGAAGGTCGTAGCCCGCCCGCGGCTCGATGCGACGAGGAGCGAGGGTGCCGCAGACAGGGCAGGTCGTCGCCAGGGGTGCGTCGATCGCGGGCCCCATGTGCCTACCGTTGCCAGGTCACGCTGCACGCCCCGCCGAGCGGGTCGCGACGACGAGCTGTCCCTCCGCGAGCCGCCTCGCCAGGGCGGGCAGGGCGAGACAGAGCCGGTCGAGGCGCGCGGTGAGACCCAGAGGAAGCCATCTCGTTAGATACCGGAACTTGATCCGGCCGGTGACCCACGGCGTCGCGAAATACTCATGGTGGACCTCGTGGAGACCGGACTTCGTGAATTCCCGCGCGAGTTCAGCCCGCGTCACGAGGTAGAGGTGGCCATCTGCATCTGGCTCGAACTGTCGCGTCTCGAGCGATGAGCGATCGACGATCTGGGACAAGGAGGGCAGGCGCGTCAGCAGCCGATCCCCGTTGGGCGTCGTCACGATCAGCCACCCTGTCGGGGCCAGCAGCGCGCCAACGCGTTCAAGGAGCGCATCGACGTGCGCCACGTGCTCGATCAGCTCGCCAAGCAGCACGATGTCGAAAGGTCCGCCGAATGGCAGGGCGTCGGCGCTGGCGTTGACCCAGTGGACGCGCCCGCGCTCGTACTTGAGCCGAGCGTAGCGGAGGAATCCCAGCCGCAGGTCCACCGCGAAGACCAGGTATCCACGCTCGGCCAGGGCCAGGCTGAAGTTCCCCTGAGCGCACCCGATATCGAGCACGGTGAGCCCCCCGGGCGCGCGGCCGAGTGCCGTCGCGCCCCGCTGGACGGCGGCGAGCACCGCCTCGAATCGGGAGACGTACATGCGATGCGAATCCACCCGCGGGTCTCTCGAGTTCAGCTCCAGCCGGTCGTGCTCATACAGGAAGAGGAAATCCGGCTCCGTGAGCTGATCCGGCCCGGGGATGCGCATCACTCTAGCGCCAGCCCGGTCCGGCCAAGGCATCGCGGTACCAGCCGATGGTCCGGCGCAGGCCTTCGTCGAGTCCGACGCGCGGCTCCCAGCCGAGCACGCGCTTGGCCTTGGACGCGTCGAGCCACTGGCGATCGATCTCACCCGCCGGCGTCCCCGCCCCGAGGATCTCGGGCTCCAGGTCGGGACGCCCGGCGAGCCGTACGATCAGCCGGACGAGATCGAGCACCCGCACTGGCTCGCCATGGCCGGCGTTGAACGCCTCACCGCGGGTATCTTCGATCCTCTCGGCGAGCCGCAGGCAGAGGTCCACCGCGTCGTCGATGAAGAGATAGTCGCGCTCGGGCGACCCGTCGCTCCGGATGACGGGCCGCCGCCCCTCGAGCGCGGCACGCACGGTGTCGGGCACGATGCGAGAGAAGTTCAGGTCGCCGGGACCGTAGATGTTGGCGAACCGCGTGGTCACCACCGGCAGGCCCCACGTCGCGACGTAGCAGCGGGCGAGGAGGTCCGCGCAGGCCTTGGACACGTCGTACGGGTATCGCGGCAGAAGCGGGGCGTCCTCGCGGTACGGCAGATCCGTGTGCGTGCCGTAGGCCTTGTCGCTCGAGGCCACCACGACCGCTCGAACGTGCCTCCTGCCGCGGCACGCCTCGAGCATGTTCCACGTCCCCTCGATGTTGGCCTTGAACGTGTCCACTGGCTCCCGCATCGCCGTCCCGACAATGGCCTGAGCGCCGAGGTGATACACCACCTCGGGCTCGTGGTCGGCGACCGCTCGGCCCAGGAGGGCGGCGTCCTCGAGACAGCCCCGGACGACGATGACCCGCCGCTCGAGCCCGAGCTGGCGGAGGCTCGAGTCCGGAATCTCGTCCAAGACCAAGCCGACCACCCGCGCGCCCGCGGCCATCAGACGGACGGCCAGCGCCGAGCCCACGAAGCCCGTGATCCCCGAGACCAGGACCGTGCGGTCCTTCCAGTTCGCCTGCGGCTTCACCACGCCTGCCACGGTGGGCGCCCAGACTCGCACAGCTCGTTCAGCGTGACGGCATCCTTGTAGGTGTCCAGGGCCGCCCAAAAGCCCGTGTGGCGGAACGCCACCAGCTGGCCGTCCTTGGCCATTCGCTCGAGCGGGGCGCCCTCGAGAACGTCATCGTCGCCCAGGAGGTCGAAGACTTCCCGGCGGAACACGAAGAACCCGCCGTTCACCCAATCGTCGAGCACCGGCTTCTCGCCGAAGCGCGCGACCTGCCCATCGGCCCGCACGTCGAGGAGCCCGAACGGGAGGGCCGGCCGAACCGCGGTGACGGTGCCGAGGCGCCCGTGCGCCGCATGGAAGGCCGCGAGTCGCCGGATGTCCAGATCGGCGACGCCGTCGCCGTAGGTGACCATGAAGGATTCATCCCCACCGATGAGCGGGGCGATGTGCTTGATGCGGCCGCCCGTCTGCGTGTGCTCCCCTGCATCGTCGAAGGCGATGCGCCACGGCTCCGTCGTCCCGGCGAAATGCTCGCTGATGGCATCACCCTTGTGGCCCAGGCACAGGACGAAGTCCGTCACGCCGTGCGCGGCATAGATCTTCATGATGTGCCAGAGGATGGGACGGCCGCCGATGTCGAAGAGCGCCTTGGGAAGCCCCTCGCCGTGTGCGCCCAGGCGCGTTCCCTTGCCGCCGCACAGGATCACCGCTTTCATTGTCTGGTCACCGAGCATCCCTCGGTAGAGCGTGAGTGGAGCGCCTACGAACGCCGACGGGTCAGGCGGAAGGGGCGGCGGCGAGCGAAGCGCGGGGCAGGATCATGCGGAGTCCGCGCCGACCGCGCGGGCCCGGTGGAAACGGAGCGACCGCCCGGGCCCCGAGACACCGGAGCTGTGTGGCCTCGAACAGGACGATCATGAAGGGGAGAAGCGCCCAAAGCTGCGGAGGCCCGCTCAGGAGCGCCCGCTTGATCTCGTGGGGAGGTTCAGCCAGCTTGATCGGCGTCGCGACGTTCGACGGCAGGGCGGGAAAGTCCGAGCCGTCGATATCGAGCACCTCGAACAGGATGAAGGAGCAGACCAGGCCGATGCAGACAACGTAAGTCGCCAGCCACAGGAATGCCACGAACCGTGTGGGCAGACCGGTTCTCTTCACCGCCAGAGCATCGCACCGGGGCCCGGCGAAAGTCAACCACTGCTCAGTTGATGAGCGCAGGGTCACGATGACGCGGGGCCCTCCGTCAGCCCACGCCTTTTGCCTACCCAACCGCGCGCCGGTAGGCTATAAAAAGAGTGCATGCCCGTTTGGACCCTCGGTGCTGGTGTCCTGCTCT